>Ga0194121_10000002_pt1:237500-593638 | contig 593638 bp, 503 predicted proteins | sample TA2MahCa50mmetaG_FD_148609 | JGI IMG/M metagenome (GOLD analysis project Ga0194121, IMG submission 148609) | Freshwater microbial communities from Lake Tanganyika, Tanzania - TA2015020 Mahale Deep Cast 50m | ecosystem: Environmental > Aquatic > Freshwater > Lake | place... | reverse complement strand
CTAACAACATACAACTCACTTATGTGCCACAAACACCACCACACTATGATCTCCGATTACGTCCGACACAAAACTCCTGTTGAAAATATGCGAGAGTTCCGTTCTGCCGAAGGCGCCTGCAACGCGCATGTATTCTTTGTGTGACTTGATCCAGGTATGAAAGGTTTTTTTGGATTCGTCGTTGATGATTTCCATCGTGAGGTTGGCAAAATGTTTGGAAGCCAGTTCGATGATCAGGTCCTGGTGCGGAAATTCCTCTCCTTCCTCTTCCAATGTAATCAGTTTGGTATCCCATTCATAGCACTGCGGAAAGAGGTAGGTGAATTGTTTGATGGCATAGACCGCTTCGGGTTTTCCATCGTATGCCAGTAATATTTTGGAGGGGAGGGAGTAGTTTTCCGGGACCAGCAAAACGGGGCATTCAGTTTGTCGGAGGATTCTTTTCAGGTAATCATTCGGTTGTTCTTTGCCGATATTGTCATAAAAAATTTCTGCGCTCAGGATCATCAGATCGGCAAAGCGCGATTCTTTTTGCAGTTCCTGCAGGGCGAACATGTCGGTATCGCGGTGGCTGCGGAATTCCATGCCCGCATGCTGACAGCGTTCAGCGAACCTCGCCATGTTTTGGGTGATGGCAGATTCATCGGTTGGGTAGGGGGTGACCGAGACGGGGGATGCAGCGCCCATGCTGCTGTATCCCACCATGTCGCGGTAATCGATCGGTTGAAGGAAAATGCCCGTAACCAGCATTTGTTCCTGTTCATGGAGGAAATTGGCCATTTTGAAAGCACCTTCCGAGAAGTGTGCGCTGTCGAAAACCAGGAGGAGTTTTTTCATGGGGGATGATTGAACTGATTCGATAATAATTTGTTACAAAATAAGTCCCGGTAGCTGATCGCCCGACTGATCGCCATCAACGGATCAACTCATTTTTATCATCCAAAAGAGTCGTAAATTTATCCCATGGTACCATTGTATTATGCATTGATCGTGCTCGGTGTTTTTTTGTTGATGGAAGGCATCACCTGGTGTACGCACCGTTTTGTGATGCATGGATTTTTGTGGTATTTGCACAAGGATCATCACCAGGTGGAACCCGGTTTTTTTGAGAAGAACGATGCGTTTTTTGTGATATTCGCCATTCCAAGCATGACATGCATATACATTGGCATTCAACCCGGCATGTGGTGGCTGCAAGCGATTGGATTTGGCATCATGGCATACGGATTTGCTTATTTCATGGTGCATGATGTGATCATCCATCAGCGATTCAAATGGTTTTCAAGAAGCAACAATACCTATGTGCGTGCCATTCGTTGGGCGCACAAGATGCACCATAAGCATTTGGGAAAGCATGATGGTGAAAGTTTCGGCATGTTGTACGTCCACAAAAAATACTGGGAGAAAGTCCAGCGCGACAAGCAGTTGATGAAGAACAAGAAAGTGGAGTATGCGCCGGAATAGGTTTTAGGTTTTAAGTTGTAAGGTATAAGTTGATATCATTGTTGTCATTGTTATCGTTGTTGTCTACTTATAGTTTATATACAAATCATTATTAACAATGACAACCAGGACAACAATGACAACCAACAACTTACAACCAACAACTTACAACTTCATTGTTTCCGGCGGCGGCTGTTCGGGCTTGAGTTTGATCATGCGCATCTTGTCTGAGCCCAGTTTATCCAACAAGAAAATTTTATTGATTGAGCAATCAGAAAAAAATCTGAACGATCGCACTTGGTGTTTTTGGGAGGAAGGGAAAGGCTTTTTTGAATCGGTTGTTTGCAAGCAGTGGAGCAGTTCATGGTTTCATGCCAATGGATATTCATCTTTGAATGAGCTGGGATCCTATCGATACAAGATGATCCGCGGAATTGACTTTTACAGGCATTGTTATCAGGTTATTTCATCATCACCGAATGTTACGGTCGTTCATGATAAAGTTATATCGATTCAACAGGAATCAGATGGGGTAAGGGTTTTCACTGAAAGGGGGGAACACAAGGGGGGGTATGCATTCAACAGTATTTTGTTTGATGATCCCTTGCAACAAAAAAATGCACATCATTTGTTGCAGCATTTTAAGGGATGGGTAATTGAAACGGAGGAAGATGCATTTGATGTTGATGCGTGTACATTGATGGATTTTCGGGTGGATCAACATCATGGAACAACATTTGTATATGTGATGCCGCTGACGCAACGAAAAGCATTGGTGGAGTATACCTTGTTTACAGAGCAGTTGTTGAAGGATGATCAATACGTAGATGGATTGAAAAACTATATCAAAGATTATCTACAGGGTGTGAACTATCGTATCGAGGAAGAAGAATTCGGGGTTATACCCATGACCAGTGCTAAGTTCAAGCGAAAGGAGGGGAATACGATGTTTATTGGAACTGCCGGCGGACAAACAAAGGCTTCGAGTGGATTTACATTTATGTTTATTCAGAAGCAATCAGCCATGATCGTGGAGCAGTTGAAAAAAACAGGCAATCCATTTTATCATCCATCAAAAATAGATCGACGCTATCATTGGTTTGACAGGGTATTGTTGAATGTGTTGATCAAGCGCCGCGTTCCAGGTGATCAGGTCTTCAAGAAAATGTTTCAGAAAAATCCCATCGAAAGAATTTTCAGGTTTCTCGACAATGAAACCAATATGGGGGAGGAGATACGTTTGATATCTACGCTTCCTACTATTCCATTTTTAAAAGCCGGATTCGAAGAAATTTAATCTTTGGCAGATGCTGCCAGCTAGGGAGTGGGCAATTATGAGTACCATCCAGATTCAAAAAGCTGCTGTGGAAAGGATGCTATTTTCTTTCCAAAAAATTCAGTAGCGCTCTTCAGAGAAATAACAATAAGTCGCGCATCCTTCTCAGCAAGTCGACTTACGCTGAGAAGATCGACTAAGAGGTTGTATCTTTAATGGGAACAAATTTATCTGAGCTCATGTTAAGATATTTATCCATTTCCATTCTTTTTTTTCTTTCCATTGAATCTGTCGCACAGCAAAAAACATACTGCAATCCCATCAACATTGATTACGGATATACTCCCATCCCAAATTTTTCAACCTGGGGGCGCCACCGTGCAACGGCTGATCCGGTCATTGTAAATTACAAAGGAGATTATTACTTGTTCAGCACCAACCAATGGGGATACTGGTGGAGCAAGGACATGAGCAATTGGAACTTTGTTTCAAAAAGATTTTTACGCCCCTGGCACAATGTATACGATGAACTCTGCGCTCCTGCAGTTGGCATCATTGGTGATACCATGGTGGTGATGGGGTCAACCTACTCAACGAATTTTACGATATGGATGAGCACCAATCCCAAGGCAAACGATTGGAAACCCTTGGTGGATTCATTCAGCATCGGCGGATGGGATCCTGCATTTTTTACAGACGATGATGGAAGGTTTTACATGTACAATGGAAGCAGCAACCGCTGGCCACTGTATGGCGTTGAATTGGATCGGAAAACATTTCAACCAATTGGAACGCGAAAAGAATTGTATTTCCTCGAGAGCTGGAGATATGGATGGCACCGATTCGGAGAAAACATGGATGATACTTTTCTAGACGGTTTCATTGAGGGGTCATGGATGACCAAACACAAAGGCAAATATTATTTTCAATATGCTGCACCTGGAACCGAGTTCAGTGGATACGCAGATGGCGTTGCTGTAGGCAATGGTCCACTTGATTTTTTTCAAAACCAATCCGACCCGCTGAGCATCAAAGCAGGTGGATTTTCGAGAGGCGCGGGACATGGTGCGACTTTCCAAGACAATCAGGGTAAATATTGGCATGTATCGACGCAAGTCGTTGCTGTCAAAAATAATTTCGAAAGAAGATTGGGTATCTGGCCGGCGGGATTTGATCAAGATGGTGTGATGTATACCAATACTGCCTTTGGTGATTATCCTCATTATCTCCCAAGTGATACAGCGGATCATTTGAAAAGCAGGTTCACAGGATGGATGTTACTAAACTATAAAAAACCTGTGCTGGTTTCATCTACCTATGGCAACTATGCAGCCAACAATGCTGTAGATGAAAGCATCAAGACTTATTGGTCAGCTGCAACGGCCAACAAGGGTGAATGGATTCAAACAGATCTAGGAAATATTTCCACTGTGCATGCTGTTCAAATCAACTATGCCGATCAGGATGTCATATTTCTGGGCAAGACGACGGATCAGTTCCATCAATACAAATTGTATTATTCAACCGATGGAATCAAGTGGAATATTTTAGCTGATAAATCAGCCAATAAAACAGATGTTCCGCACGATTATATTGAATTGTCAAAGCCAGTCCAGGCACGTTTTATCAAAATGGAAAACATCCATATTCCCTCAGGGAAGTTTGCCATCAGCGGACTCCGGGTATTTGGCAATGGAAATGGTGCAAAGCCTGATGCAGTCAAAGAATTTGTTGTATTGAGAACAGAGAAAGACAAGCGCAGTGCTTGGTTGAAATGGAGTCCGGTTGACAATGCCTATGCATACAATATTTATTTAGGTACAGCGCCTGATAAGCTGTATACATACATCATGGTGCACGATGCCAATGATTATTATTACAAAGGAATGGATCTGAAAAAAACATATTATTATAAAATTGAAGCCATCAATGAAAATGGCGTATCTGTTTCTTCTAACATAATTAAAGTTGACTGATATGAAAAAATTGCTTGCCTTTTTAACGCTTGGCTTCATCACCATTGCTTCTTTGCATGCACAGGATCAAAAGATGAATGCATTTATCAATGCATTGATTTCTAAGATGACGGTTGATGAAAAAATTGGACAATTGAATCTTATAACACCGGGTTCTGATATTCCAACCGGATCTGTGGTAAGCACCAATGTTGAGAAAAAAATTGCTGAGGGTAATGTGGGTGGTTTGTTTGGTGTGATTGGAACGGAGAAAGTTAAGCAAGCGCAAGATATTGCCATGCAAAAATCAAGATTGAAAATTCCTTTGCTGTTTGGATCTGATGTAATTCACGGGCATAAAACAACATTTCCCATTCCATTGGGAATCAGTTGTTCTTGGGATACCGCTTTGATCAGATTTGGAGCAAGCGTTGCAGCCAATGAAGCTACAGCAGATGGATTGAATTGGGCATTTTCTCCGATGGTTGATATTGCACGTGATCCAAGGTGGGGAAGGGTTTCAGAAGGTTCAGGGGAAGATCCATTTTTAGGATCTGCCATTGCAAGTGCCATGGTAAAAGGATATCAGGGAAATTCTTTGGCGGATAAAAATACCTTGCTTGCCTGCGTAAAACATTTTGCATTGTATGGTGCAGCAGAGGGCGGAAGAGATTATAATTCTGTGGACATGACCAAAATGAAAATGTATAATGAATACCTGCCGCCGTACAAAGCAGCAGTTGATGCAGGAGTTGCAACGGTGATGAGTTCATTCAATGATGTTGATGGAGTGCCTGCAACTGGTAATAAATGGTTGCTTACAGATTTATTGAGAACACAATGGGGATTTAAAGGAATGATTGTAAGTGATTACACATCCCTTGGAGAAATGGTAAATCATCGTCAGGGAAATATTTCAGAAGCGAGTATCAAGGCCATCAAAGCAGGGCTAGACATGGATATGGTTACAGAAGGTTATTGGGGAACTTTGAAGAAATCATTGCAGGAAAAAATGATTTCTATCACAGATATTGATCGTGCTTGTAGAATGGTATTGGAAGCAAAATATAAATTGGGTTTGTTTGAAGATCCTTATAGATATATTGATCCAACCCGTGCCGCAAAAGAAGTATTGAGTGAAAGCAATCGCGTAGTAGCAAGAAAAATTGCAAGAGAATCTTTTGTATTGCTGAAACATAATAATAAAACATTACCATTGAAAAGAGCAACGTCAATTGCATTGGTGGGTCCACTTGCAAACGACAAGAACAATATGCTTGGAACCTGGGCTGTGAGCGGTGATCCACAAAAATCAGTTCCTGTGATGGACGGCATGAAAAATATTGGTGGTAGCAGTTTGAACATTCGATATGCAAAAGGAGCTAACATAACAGATGATCCAAATTTAGCACGTCAGGCAAATGTGTTTGGATTGAGAGTGGATATTGATAAAAGGAGTGCTGATGAAATGTTGCAGGAAGCATTATCCATTGCTCGCCAATCAGATGTAGTTGTTGCAGTGGTAGGTGAAGCATCTGAAATGAGTGGAGAGGCTGCAAGCAGAAGTGATATCACACTTCCGGCAAGTGAGCAGAAGTTATTGCAAGCATTGTATGCAACGGGTAAGCCTGTTGTGGTAGTTATTATGAGTGGAAGACCGTTGGTGTTGACAGGTTCCATTGAAGGAGCTGCAGCAGTGCTTCAAACCTGGCATGCAGGAACTGAAGCAGGTAACGCGATTGCTGATGTTCTTTTTGGTGACGTGAATCCATCTGGAAAATTATCAATGTCGTTTCCATACAGTGTTGGGCAAATTCCCGTTTATTATTCTCAGAAAAGAACTGGGCGGCCCATCGATCCAAACAATAAATTTTCTACGAAGTATTTGGACGCACCCAACGAGGCATTATTTCCATTTGGATACGGACTGAGCTATACTAATTTTGTATATAGTGATTTGAAACTAAGCAGCAGCAGTTTATCTAAAAGTCAGTCGGTTGATGTAGAAGTAATTTTAACAAATGCTGGAAGCTTGGATGGAGCTGAGGTTGTGCAGCTGTATGTGTTGGATCAGGTACGAAGCATCACTCCTCCGGAAAAGGAGTTGAAGGGTTTTCAAAAACTGATGTTGAAAGCAGGCGAATCTAAAACCATTAAGTTCACTATCACCGAATCCATGCTTCGTTTTTACAACGCAGATCTGAAGCATATTTCAGAACCGGGTATGTTTACTGTAATGGTAGGAGGGAATAGCAAGGATGTATTAATGAAGGACGTTGAGTTAAAATAAGTTAATGATTCAATACATATTACAATATTTACATATAAGTAGCCCATATTATTGAGTTTTAGTAAAATATTTGATATATTGATTACGTTATTGGTTATAGATTGGAACTATGAAAAAAACTTTTTATTTAACGCTGGTATTGCTATGTCTTTTAATGTCTTGCATAAAGCAAAAGACATCCGTTGAAATTCTTGATCCAATTCCAGCCGTGGATCTGGAAAAGATTTCCAATTTAGGTTTTTCCATTTCAAGTGTTCGGGTTTACGGAGACGGGTACATCATTGAGAATGATATATTTATTCATCGTGATTCGCTGGATAAAATGCCTGTCAGTTCTACCACTTTGCGCATTGCGCAATCAGAGCAGTATAGAACTTTTAATGTGGTGAAAGTTCCTAGGACAGTTAGCATTTCTGGAGAACTGTTGGGAAATAAAATGGATGCTTCATTAGATACCATGATCAACCGATACAATAAGTTGAATTTAAATTTAAAGTTCAGGCGTGTTGCCTCAGACGGGTATATCAAACTTTATCCAAAATATGATTTTGCTGGAACAACACTCGCAAGTGCAGGATTCCCTGATTCTGAGGGAAATCCATACAGATCTGTACTTGTAAATATGAAAGTACTTAAAAGTTTATCTGTTCAAGCTTGGGGTGTTGTAATGCAACATGAAGTTGGGCATTGTATTGGATTTCGTCATACAGATTATATGAACAGAGCATATAGTTGTGGCTTTGGAAATAACGAAGGCTCAAGTGGTGTTGGAGCTGTGTTGATACCTGGAACGCCTGCAGAGCCCAACGCTGAAAGTTTTATGTTGGCTTGTTTTAATGGAGATGGCAACCGAAGCTTTAATAGCAATGATATCATTGCTATGAAATATTTGTTTAAGTGACGTATGGTAATGAGGTTTCATAAATATTATTTTTTCGCAGCTATACTATTGTTTTCAATCAACCTGAAAGCACAGCAGGTTTCATATACGCAATGGAACAATTCTCTGCTCAACATCAATCCTGCATTTACAGGATTTTACAATGGTGAGATGAGGTTTACGGGGGCATACAGAACATTATCTGATAAGGGGATTCCAGATATCAATACAACACACGCCTCTTTTGAAGTAAAGCCATTCAACAACATGTTGGCGAATGAATACGATGAGTGGGCTTTTGGACTTTCTGCCAATAAAAACAGCTCTTTAAAAAATGTATACACCTCCACCAATGTTGTTTTGGGAACAGCTTATCACAAAGCATTGGACTATGATGGAAAATTTGATTTGGCTGTAGGTTTTCAAGCGAAATTCAGATCTGATAAAATCGATCTCAACTCATTGTATTTTACTTCTCAATTTGATGAAACCGGTTTTAACAGTTTGCTTCCAAATAATGAAAATGCTCAAAATTATAACCACGGTTATTTCGATTTTAATACCGGTGTTATGTTTTCGGCAACAACTGATCAGGAATTTTTATTCTTGGCGGCCAGTGCTCACCAACTGAACTATGCTCAGCGAACACTCTATGGTACTCCAAAAGTTGACCCGCAATTGTATGTTACATTTGGTTATACCAAGTATATCAACAGTGCACACCTCTTGAATTTCGCAGGTAACTTTGGTTTTAATACCCCCATCAAAGAAAGAAACCTAATGTTTGGGTATGGTGCTACCATCACTGAAATGACAAAAGATGTTTTGGTGGCAGGGGTATATTATAGATTCAATGAAATTCTTTCACCCTATCTGCAATTTCAGAAAGAAGGCGTTAAGCTCACGGTTTCTTACGATACGTATGTAACACCTAAGATCAATGCTTTGTCAATTCGAAAGGGATTAGAGCTTTCTGCCATATTCAGGTTCAGTACATCGGATAAGGAAAAATTCAAGAATGTAAATCTTGGTTGTTTTAAATAATAGAAGAGATGTTTCGTTTTGTAAAATATATATTGATACTGATTTTAACTGTTGCATTTTCAACAATTGCAACAGCACAATGTTCTCTTGAAATAACGAGCCAACCTAGTTTTTCAGATATTGTATGTGCGGGCCCTGGATCTGAGCGGTTGTCTGTTTCTGCAAAGATTGTGACTGATGGAACAATCAGTTATCAGTGGTATCTGAATGGCACAAAAATTACAAATGCTGTTTCTAGCAGCTACACGATTGGTACATTACAAACATCTAGCAATGGAAATTATTCTGTGGTTGTACAAGGTACTTGTGGAACGAGTTCGCAATCTTTAACGAGCAGTACTGCTACATTGCAGGTTGCCAATACACCCCTGATTGTTTCATTGCCAAGCGATCAATCTGTATGCATCGGGAATTCATTGGATTTAAGTGTCCTCGGAAATTCAAGGTTTGGAGGTGCGCTGACTTATGAGTGGAAGAATGTAAATACCAACCAGGTTGTTTCTACCAATGCTGCTTATTCTATTGCATCATTTGGAACCAGCAATCAATCACCTTATACTGTATCAATTCAAAATTCATGTGGAACAACTTCTGCATCTTTTACACTTTCCAAAAAAGACAAACCAACCACAGCTGCTTTGAACAGCAGTACAACAATATCTTCCTGCGTGGGTTCAGCAGCGGTATTGGAAACTCAGACTACCGATAACAATGGAGGAAATACATCATATGAATGGTATAAAATTGTAAGTGATGTTGCTCAATTACTGCCAGGAGCAACGTTGAGTTACCTGTCATTTCCTGCTGTTTCAAATGCAGATGCTGGTGTGTACAGGGTTTTTTCGCGAAATACTTGTGGTAGATCTGCCACTCCACTTGATTTCACACTTTCAACTCCCAAAAATAAGCCAACTATTGTTGCACAACCAAGCTATGCAGATATCAATTGCTCTAATTATGAACTTCAAATAACCACTACCTGTTTTACTGAATCTGGCAGCTTAAATTTTTCTTGGAAGAAGGACGGTGGAAGCGTTTCAACTAATGCTACCATCTCAAGTTCAAATGCAGGTAAAACTTCAACTTTATCTATTCTACAACCTGCCACCAGTGATAATGGATCATATCAGGTATTTGTGAGCAATGGATGCGGAACCATTCAGACGAATGCTCTACAAGTCAAGATAAATGTCATCAAACCAAAATTCAGCGTACAACCTGTTGCTGCTTATATATGTGAAAACTCATCATTCTCATCAGAACCAACAATAAGTGAAGAGGCTTTATATAATTACACATATGCTTGGTACAAAGATGGAAGTGGAAGTTCGATTGCAGCAACCAAGAAAATTGATTTTAATTCATTTGTTGAGGCCAATAATGGAAAGTATCAGCTTTATGTAATTGATGCATGCGGAACTGTTGTTAAAAGTGATATTGTTGCCTTTAGCCTTGTAAAAAATCCGGTCATCGTTACTCAACCATCCTCAGGTGCATCAACAGTTTGTATGAACCAAGATGTGAGTTTACAAGTAGGCTATAAACAAGAATACAGTGGTGTAATGGAATATCAGTGGTTTAACAATGATAATATTTTGAATGGTGAGATCAATGCCAGATTGAATTTGAATAAAATCACCTACGTAGGTCAGGGTAGTTACCGTGTGCAATTAAAAAATCAATGTGGAATTGCTCAAAGTAATTCAGTGCCAATCACTCTAGGAGCTGCGCCAACATATATCTCTAAAACTACCGATACACTATTTTGCATCGGATCTAAAATGATGTTAAATGTTGAGGCCAATACAAATAATGGCGGACAGTTGCGATACAGGTGGACAAGTTCATCTAAAGGGTTGTTATCTAATGAAACAAATAGCTATACTCTAAATAATTTCACATCAGCTGATGCAGCAACATATCAAATTCAAGTATCAAATAGCTGTGGTTCTATTGCTGACCCTATCAACATCAAAGTGTCATCCTCAACTACTCCGGTCATCAATTCATTTTCATCAACTACTAAAACACCGTGTGTCGGTAATAAGCTAGATTTTAATGTAGTAACACAGGGTGTTGTTACAAAGTTTTTGTGGTTTAGATCAAATACACAAATTAGCTCAGGGGAATCATTTTTACAAATTCCCAACACAACATTTTCTGATGCGGGTGCATATAAAGTGATAGCTAGTAATTTATGTGGTTCTTCAACAAGTGATGAAATTCTTATCACTATAAATGATAAGCCTACCATTATAAAACAGCCCCAAAGTTCGATCAATTGTACTACTGACCGCACCTTAAGTTTAACGACCAATGGTATATCTAATGGGGGAGGTGCTATCACTTATCAATGGTATAAAAATGCCAAAGCAATTGCAGGAGGTAGCAATGCAATATTAAGTTTTACCGGAATTGATGAAACATATAATGGATCTTACAATGTAGTATTGTCAAATACGTGTGGAAGTATTAACTCTGATGCTGTAAATGTTGTACTTGATTTTACTATTCCTGAAATTTTACGCCAACCACAAGACCAAACTGTTTGTTCTGGATCGCCATTCTTACTTAATCTCAAAATAAAGGATGAGGGTACAAAGACTTTCACATATCAATGGGTGAAGGATGGTACTGATATACCAGGGGCAAAATCAAGTGTCTTTTCCAATGAAGAGGCAGTTGTTTCCAATCAAGGACAATATAGGGTTAAGATTACAGGTTTATGCGGTTTGAGTGCTGCAAGTAGTTTAGCCACTATTTTGGTGAACGAAAAACCCACGCCAATTTTTACAATTATTTCTAAAACATCTCAATGCATAAAAGGGAATGTATTTGAGTTTACTGACCTTACCTCTGGATCTTTTAATCGTGAGTGGTTTTTTGATGATGGTAATTCGACTGTCAACTCCACCAATGTAAAACATAGTTATCAAAAAGATGGAATTTATGCAGTCATGTTGAAACTAACAAGTGCCAAAGGTTGTGCAGCAACCATAACAAAAAACATAACAGTTGCAACTGTACCATCTATCATAAATCAACTTCAATCCGCTACTGCTTGTCTGAATGGAGATTATGGTTTTAACATCAACGCAAGTGATAATTTTGGCGGAACAATAAAATATGAATGGAAAAAGGACAATACAACAATATCATGGGCTCCAACCACTACAGGAAATCTCACTTTGAATGGAATTCGAAAATCCGATGAAGGTTTTTATTCAGTAAAGATTTCTAACTCCTGCGGATATATAAATGGAGATTCTGCATACTTGACTGTAGCAGATAAACCAGTTTTTTTAAAAGATATTTCTGCAAAGGCCGTATGTGTAAATACTATTGATACAGTATTTACAAAGGCAATTTCTGCAATGCAATCGATTACATACAGCTGGTATCGAAATGATGCATTATTTAAAACAACAACTGATTCCTATCTTCCTTTTTCAAATTTTAGTGATGAAGATGCAGGAAAATATTATGTAATTGCAAAAAACAGTTGTGGTGCTACCAGTTCAAATACCTTTCCGCTGAATTTGAAATTGAAGCCTATCTGGATGGGTAAGTTTTCAAGAGATACTACCTGTTTCAATAGTATTAAACTCATAGAAGCAAGGTTCTCTTCTAATTTGAACGACGACCTAGAATATCAATGGTATAAGAATGACACTATAATGATTGGGGAAAAAGCCCCAGTAATTAAGTCCCTTATAAGCCAGCCCGGAGAGATTAAATTTAGATTGAATGTAACCAATAGTTGTGGATATGTTGAGCAGTTAGTCAGAACTACTTTTACAAATATAATCAATGCTCAATTTAGAATTGATACGGTGGATGCATGTAGAACTCAACTGAAAATGAGTATCAAAAATAATTCGGAGAAAAGTGTATTTAAATTGTACAATTGGCAGGTAGATTATGGCGATGGATTCAGGGAAACAAAAGAGATTTCAGATCAAAACACTTTTCATCAGTTTGAAGCACCGGGTATTTATAATGTAACCTTAACAGTCACCGATGAATCTGGTTGTATTTCACAGCCAATTATCAAACAATATTATAATTATGGAAAATCAAAATCCAATTTTTATTACTTAGATACCTGCCTGGGGCAAGAAACGAAGTTTTTTAATACGACTGCATTAGGTTATGGAAGTAATGCTTACTCATTCTATCAGTGGGTGATTAACGGAGATACCTTAAGTGTAGATCCTGCGAAGACTGTATTGACTAAATTCAAATCTCCTGGTGCTTATAAAGCAACTTTGTACACAATGGGAAATAAAAGTTGTTTGGTAGATACAATTCAACTCATTCCTCATGTTATTGGGTATCCAACGGCGAATTTTACGTATATTGATTCATGTGCCAGCTTCAATGTGTTGTTTGCCGACAAATCAAAGTCGGCCTTGTATGATACACTAAATCAATGGCAGTGGTACTTCCAAGACGGGACACCTCCTTCATTTGAAAAAGATCCAATACATGTATTTAAAAAAGCTGGGTCTTATAAAGTAAATCTATCCGTTCAAAGCAAAGCTTGTCCAGCTTTTGTAGATGATACCACCATCAATTTGAATATTATTAGGGCAAGAGACAACAAACGCTATACTACTTTTTATAGTGTGCAAAGCAAGTTGGATATTCTGAGCTCCAATCCTGGTGGAAGAAGTTATTTATGGAGTCCACAGTTTAATCTTAACAACGCTACCATCGCTTCACCAACTTTGAATCCTGATTTCTCAAAACGCGAATACATTGTGAAAATTACAGACTCTTCCGGTTGTATCAATATGGATTCACTTTTGGTATATGGATTTAAACAGGCCGAAATTTACCTTCCAACTGCATTCAGTCCAAACCTCGATGGGAACAATGATGTATACAAACCTGAGTATGTTTATATCAAGTCTTTGGAGTACTTTACCATTCTTGATCAATTCAATAATAAAGTATTTGAAACCAAAGATTTGGCAACCTATTGGGATGGCAAATTCAATGGAAAAATTCTGCCATCAGGAACTTATCTTGTAATCGCATCCGCGATAGATAAAGAAGGAAATCGTATTCAGCGAAAAAATACATTTATCCTCTTGAGGTAATATGCATAGCCTGAAAATTTGGACCATCTTATTATTATTACTGTTTCAACAACTTTCAGCACAGTCATATACCGATTATAATTTCAGGCTCAATAAAATCTCATCGCATTTAGGTTATTTTCCAAATGTTCAAGGATCAGGAATGGTGCTCTCTATTAAAGATGCCAACATAGATACCTCAATGCTTGATTTGAGAGCAAAAAAAATCTATTTGGATCTTGGAACTGATGCTGTAGTAAGTTCACATGCTTCTCAAATGGCATTGTTGGCCACCTCTAGAGGAATCTTCTCTGGTTTTTTTAGGGGTATTGCACCTGGGGCTGATTTACACATCAGTTCAAGTAAATCTTTGCTGCCAAACTTTCAAAATCTACTTCAATCAGGAGCTAAATTACAGCTGCATCCTTATGGTACTGGTATTGAAAATTACTATGGTCTTGATGCTTCTGCATATGATGCTATGATGGAGGATGATACTTCTTTTCTGCATATTTTTTCTGCAGGGAATAGTGGAATGCTAAATGCTGTGGGAGGAATCTATGATGGATTAGCGAGCTGGTCAAACCTGACCGGGAATTTCAAACAATCTAAAAATGCTCTTCTTGTTGGTGCTTTGAATGAAGATGGGAATTTATTAGACATCAGTTCAAGAGGTCCGACTTATGACGGCCGTGTAAAGCCTGAAATCGTTGCTTTTGGTGATAAAGGAACATCAGACGCTACTGCCATTGTTGCAGGGGGGTTATTGTTGATGCAGGAATTATATAAAAAACAGCATGGCTTCTTTCCATCATCTGCATTGTTGAAGTCGGCAATCATCGCAAGTGCAAAACCCATCGATGAAAAATTACTTTCATTCAAATCTGGATATGGAAATCTAGATCATCTGGAATCAATGCGTTTGATAGATGCTCAGCAATACATGCAGGGGGAAATTCATGCAAATGAAATCAAAGAGTTTTCTATTTCTATTCCGGATGGCACAGAAGACTTAAGGTTGGCCTTGACTTGGATTGATCCTCATGCTGCGGTGAATCCAGCAAATTCTCTGATAAATGATCTGGATTTTCAAGCAATTGATGAAAATGGAAATGTTGTTTTACCCTTGATTTTGAACAATGCTAAAAATCAAAATACATTAAACGATGATCCGATCAATGGAATCGATCATGTTAACAATACTGAGCTTATTTATTTTAAAAATCCACCAACAGGCAACATTCGACTGATCGTTGGATCCAGCAGCTTAAAAACATCCTCACAAAAATTTTATATCACGTATAGTTTTAGGCAGTCGAATACATTCGAATGGCAGTACGCCAAAGATTCAATCACATATAAAGAAAACAAATTGAGTCTCTCGTGGGGGAGTAGTTACAAAGGATTTGGTGAACTTGGTTATATCGACTCATCAGGTAACGAACACAAAATTGAAAATGTAGATATATCCTCTAGTTTTTCTGTGTTTTCATTTAATTATTCTGGCAAAGCCAATTTTTATATGAAAATCGGTAATACTGAATTTATTTCTAAAGAATACTTTTTAATGGGTCTTCCGGTTATTTCACAGATAATTAAAACCAATGATTTAATGATAGTTAAACATGCCAACAGTTTGGCAGCTGCAATTGATGCACATTATTTAGATGGGGGTAAGAAAATCTTGGCAAGTAAAAATCTACCGCAATACAGCAATTACACGTGGGTTCCATCAACATACAAAACATATTGGCTTAAGTATCAGTTTAGACAATATGGAATGGAATCTATTCCTATACTTTTGGATACAGTCTCCATTAGTTCTTTGGTTGATAATTATATTATTCAGAATGAGGCAACAATTATTCGCTTCTCAATCAACATCCTAATGAATGATCTGGTAGACAGTGTCTATTTGAAGAAAAAAGTATTTGCCAAAACCATTTATGTTGATTCTGTTGCTGTAAAATCAGGATTGTTGACTTTAAAAGACAGCAATCCATTGCGTGGACTAAATAATTATTATCTGGAGATAAAAACAAATTTACAATCAAAACCACTATTGGAAGATTTGAAATACTTTTACGTCACTGGTAAACGTCCTGTTATATATCCAAATCCTGTTTCAAAAACAGCATGCATCAATATCCGATTTGAGGAGCCATCTCTGAGAACAATACAAGTGATGAGTTTGGAAGGTAAATTATTGGCTACATATAAGATTGAATCAACTGAAAATCGAATATGTCTTCCGAAAATCTCAGATCATACACTCATTTTACGTATTCAATCAGAAAGTGAGTCCTATTCAACAATCGTAGTTTTAAAATAATTAGTTTCTGTTATCTTTTGTAAATCTTCAGCAAAAAGTGGACAGAATTTAGTTATATTTAAGAGACTATTTCCATTATTCATTACTAAACAATTAAACAATGGAAAAACAATCAAAACAATCGACAGAGAACTTTATCAAGGAAATTAGACGAAAAACCCGGAGGGCATTTTCTTCAGAACAAAAGATCATGATTGTGATGGAGGCACAGCGAGGTGAGTCATCAGTTGCTGAGATATGCCGTAAATATGCGATTAATTAGGCGACCTTTTATAAGTGGAACAAGGAGTTTATGGAGGCGGGGAAGAAGCGTTTATCTGGGGATACGGAGCGAGAAGCTACATCTGGTGAAGTTGCGGACCTTCGTAAGGAGAACCAGCGACTGAAAGAGATGGTTGCAGACCTGATGCTTCGCTACAAGATTGTAAAAAAAAGCTTGGACCTGCTAGATTAAGTGATCTCAACAAGAAATACATGAGAATTACTGCGCAGGAAAAGCAAGAGATCATCTTGATGGTTGAACGTTCAGACTTAGGGGTTAAAAACACGCTTCATAGACTAGGTATACCCAGGAGTACGTTTTATAAGTGGTATAATGCATATACCAACAAGGGGTTAGTGGGTCTTGAGCCTAAAGCAACTGGTAGCATGAGGCAATGGAATAGGATACCGGTGTATTTGGATTGAGAGTGGATATTGATAAAAGGAGTCCTGATGAAATGTTGCAAGAAGCTGTGTCTATCGCACTTCAATCAGATGTGGTTGTTGCAGTGGTAGGTGAAGCATCTGAAATGAGTGGAGAGGCTGCAAGCAGAAGTGATATCACAGTTCATGCAAGTGAGCAGAAATTGTTGCAAGCATTGTATGCAACGGGAAAGCCAGTTGTGGTAGTAATTATGAGTGGAACCATTGGTGTTGAAAGGTTCCATTGAAGGAGCTGCTGCAGTGCTTCAAACCTGGCATGCTGGTTTTGAAGCAGGTAACGCGGTTGCTGATGTTCTTTTTGGTGACATGAATCCATCTGGAAAATTATCAATGTCGTTTCCATACAGTGTTGGGCAAATTCCCGTTTATTATTCTCAGAAAAGAACTGGGCGGCCCATCGATCCAAACAATAAATTTTCTACGAAGTATTTGGACGCATCCAACGAGGCATTGTTTCCATTTGGATACGGACTGAGCTATACTAATTTTGTATATAGTGATTTGTATCTGAGCAGTAAACAATTGTCAAAGCAGCAATCTATAAAAGTGGAAGTGACACTGACCAACACGGGCAAGTTTGATGGTGCAGAAGTAGTACAGCTTTACACGCATGATAAAGTAAGAAGCGTTACTCCACCGGAAAAAGAGTTAAAAGGATTTCAAAAAGTATATTTGAAAGCAGGGGAGAGTAAAAAAATCATATTCAAGCTCTCTGAAGAGATGTTACGTTTTTACAATCCATCACTACAATTTGCATCAGAACCTGGTGAGTTTACCGTTATGGTAGGGGGTAATAGCAAGGATGTATTATCAAAGGACTTCGATTTAAAAATGGGTTATTGATGCAATACATATTAAAGTTTTTATATATAAGTAGTACGTATTATTGAGTTATGTAAAATATTTGGTATTATTTCATGTCTAACTTCAATCAGGCGATCAAGTATTTCAACAAGGCGATCGCTGTGAGTGGGAATAATGCCGGTAAATCCTACTACTACAAAGGTGTTTCAGAAATCTCACAGGGAAAGAAAGATCAGGGATGTGCAACTATCCGGACTGCCATGTCAAAGGGTTTTCAGGGGGATCCGACATATAACAAAACCAATTGTGATCTCTAATTGTCCTGCTTGGGCCAGTTGATTTCTAGTCCATGTTGCTGAATAAATGCCTGAAACATTTTCAATGCATCTTTGTTCGTTGCAACTTTTCTGGGACTTGTTTTTTTGCTCAAACAATAACTGATCAAACAGCCTACTGCTTCACCAATGCTCCATTCAACAGGATGCAACCTGAAACAACCGTTGGTGATATGCGTGGTGCCAATATTTTTACAAGCCGGCAATAAATTTTCTTTTTCAATGGGGATCAAACTGCCCAGCGGAATCTGAAAGGGGATGGAATCAAAATCAATATAGTTGTCACCCGTGCTGCTTGGATGCAAATCGATGTGATAATATCCTACCCCCACACTGTCCTCAAATGGGAAATGCGTCATTCCCTTTTTGCCATAGGTATTTTCAAATTGTTCTTTTCCCACATGCTCTTCTTTCACTGTGAAAATTGTTTTCATTCTTCTTGATTCACGGATATAGGGATACTTGGCCATTCCATCTGCGGTGCCCATGATATCCTTGCGCAACCGGAGTCCCGGCCATCCGATGCCTCCATCCGGACGCTTGGCTTCTGTTTGAAGCCAATAGAGCAAACTCAGGCTGAGTTGTTTGGCGCGGGCAACATGTTGATTGAATGCAGTTTCACCCACATCAATCAAATTTCTCAGCATATAATCATTCATCGGCCAGTTGATCAAACTGATATCGCTTTTGTAAACGCCGGGAAGAAAATTTTTATGATAGATGATGCGGCGGTAGTTCCAGAGATTCAGTGTTTTGTTCACAGTGCTTCCATCCGGATTGAAATCCAGTGTCCTGGGTTCTAGCGTAACGGGATGAGAATACGTGAGACTCAATAATTTTCCGGTCCAAGCGGGACGTAAATCGGGAATATAATCCCTCCAAAAATCATACTCACTCGGTTGCTCAATCAGATTGTTTTTTCCTTCTTCGTGATCAATCGCAAAGCAGCAGGTGAATGATTGTTGGTTCGCAGGATTCGCCACTGCAGCTGCATGCATTTCGCCAGTTTCTTTTTTTGATTCGGCGCCGGTCACATAGCTTGTCTTGGTCAGCGGCAGCAGATCACCCAACTCAGTTGCATCAACAAAATAATCTGCAGCAGCTTTTATGGTCGTATTGTTCAATACATGTTTGATCGTTACTTCACTGACCTCCATTTTGGTGGCTTTTGCTTCAACGACTTTGTGATGGAGGAGCAAGTGAACATGTCCGCTTTCAATATATGGCTTGAGCATCTCATGCAATACAACCAATGCAATTCTCGGTTCATGGCAGAGCCTTGATACAGCACCATCACCCGGATTCAGGAAGGGTCTTGCTTTTGCTTCTGCTGTAAGAGGATAGTATCTCTTATAATAATTGCGCACCTCATTGCGAAACTTCATGTAACTCGCTGGAGCGCCATGTGTTTCAATCCAAGGATGTTCATCCGGTGGAACGCCTTGTTGTGTCAGTTGTCCACCTATCCAATCTGTCTCTTCCGTGAGTATGACTTTATAACCGTTTCTCGCAGCTGCAAGTGTCGCTGCGAATCCACCGAGTCCACCTCCGCAAACAATGATATCTGCTTTCATAGCTTGATTGTATGCTTAAATATATTAACTTAATGATTATAATTCTTCAAGTATGAGCAATAAGATTTCAACCGCAGGCAATGGATTGTTTGGTATTTCACTGACTGCTGCATTGGCGGGATTTATTTTCGGATTTGACATGGTGGTTATATCGGGTGCCGATAAAGCCATTCAATCCTTGTGGCAAACCTCTCCATGGTTTCACGGATTTTTTATCATGTCGATGGCTTTGTGGGGGACGGTGATCGGATCTATTTTTGGGGGAGCACCCACTGAAAAATTCGGAAGAAAAAAAATCCTCATGCTGGTGGGAATTTTATTTACCATTTCATCTATCGGCTCTGCGCTGGCACAGGATCCATATCTTTTTTCTTTTTTCCGTTTGCTTGGAGGGATTGGCATTGGTATTTCATCCGTTGCGGCACCTACTTATATCTCTGAAATTTCAACTGCACGGTCAAGAGGTCGCTTGGTTGCGATGTATCAGTTCAATATTGTATTTGGCATTCTCATTGCCTATCTCTCTAATTACTTTCTGGAAGGCATCGGTGGTGAGAATGACTGGCGATGGATGCTGGGTGTGATGACTGTTCCCTCGCTGATTTATTGTATCATGGTGTTCACCATTCCTGAGAGTCCGCGGTGGCTGATTTCCAAGAAAGCTGATATAGAGGGTGCAAGAGCAGTGATGGGAAGGTTGGGATTGGAGGGTTTTCAGGAGATGGTTGAATCTTTGTTTAAGGGAGAAGGGAGAAGGGAGGAGGGAGCAGGGAGGAGGGATGAGGGAGAAAGTAATTCAACCCAAAACCCAAAACTCAAATCCCAAAACTTCTCAGACCGCAAACACTTCCGCATCATCGGACTCGCATTCATGATTGCATTCTTCAACCAGGTATCGGGTATCAATTTCATTTTATATTATGCGCCGAGGATACTCGCAGCAGCGGGACTCGCAGAGCAGGAATCGCTGTTGAATTCCATTGCAATTGGAGGTACAAACCTCGTTTTCACGTTTGTGGGATTGTATTTGATTGACCGCTTGGGAAGAAAGACATTGCTGCTTATTGGATCGGTAGGGTATGTAATCAGCCTCTGCATGGTGAGCTACGCTTTTTATGCATCTGCCTCGCCTGCGTTCCTCTTGTTCTTTTTGTTGATGTTTATTGCTTCGCATGCCGTGGGACAAGGAGCGGTGATCTGGGTATTTATTTCAGAAATATTTCCGAATCATATGCGCGCAAGGGGACAAGCATTGGGTGCCAGCGTACATTGGGTATTTACTGCATTGATCACCTTGGTTGCTCCAGTTTTTATTGATGACAAGCAAGGAATATTCAAGGATAATCCCTGGCCGATCTTTGCATTTTTTGCATGCATGATGCTGACACAACTGATTTGGGTATTGATGAAAGTCCCGGAAACCAAAGGTGTTTCTTTGGAAGAACTGGAGAAGCAGCTGATCAAATAATTACTCTAAGCCTTTTGTAGACAGCAGGTACATTCTTGTTGATGAAGAATAGGGCCCCTTGCTTCCCTGATATTTGAAGTCAACATAAAATGCTTTGTAACCCACAGCAGGAAGTTCCACTTCAACATGATTTTCGGCTGAACCTTTTCCAAGAGAAATAGAAGCAAATTTTTCATTTCTGAAATCAAGATCTGTAGAAGTGGCTGACCAAATTTGTACATCTTTCAATTCAGCGGGATTCACTTTCAAATCGAGCAGCACTTTTCCATTTTCGGTTTTGATGCTGTTGTTGACCAGTGGATAAGATTCTTTGTTCAACATTTTTCCATAGAGTGCACTCAGTGTTTGCAGTGCCTGTGCTCCTCCCGCCAAATCGTGTCCAGCGTTGGGCACATAATGAACCATGGTTTCTCCGGGAATTTCATTGATATACCATTTGATGGCATCGACAGTCCAGTATTCATCATTGGTGCCGATGAAAATCATTTTGGGAATACCCAATTTAGATCTGTAGCTGTAAGGATCAATCATGGATGTAACGGCCTTTCCTTTTTTGGAAGAAGTGGATTGCGGGATTTCAAGCTTTACATAATCTTCGATCTGATCGCTGTATGAGCCGTATGATTTGAATTGGTAATTCAACGTGGCCGGCATGTTCAGCATATCAATGACCATCGGAGCAATGGCTTTCACCCTTGTATCTTGTGTTGCAGCCGTCAGCCAGGTCGTCCAACCTCGTTTAGACGCACCTGAAATAAAAAACTGATCAATGTTGTGCTGGAACCTGCTTTTTCCAAAATCCTGTATCGCATCCATGGTGCGCACTGCTGATTTCACCATCGGGAACAAGAGCGGCCATGATGCATCGCCATCCTGTTTGTATTGGTGCAGGGTATATGAAATCAATTCATCTTCTTTGAGATTGCCCATCAGCGGTTGATTCGGTGTTTGTTTGAGAATGGCAACGATCGATTGATTGGCAGTTGCCATTTGTGCAGCCACCGGCCACATCTTATCGTTGTTGGTCCAGTTGGGTTGCTCATTGGTATTCGCACCACCTGCAATGATTACCAATGCGCCATTGTGTTGAAGGTTGTTCGGGACGATCACCGTCAGTTGGTGTCGCCAGGTGATGCCTCTCCATTTTTGTGAAGTGAGCAGTATTTGATAGGCGGTTGTCTTGCCAATGACAGAACTGTCTTTCACCTGATAGCTATACATTTGATCTCCATTGTTCATGTAGTGATCAAATGCTTTTTCTGGTTTGATGTTTTTCTGGGCAATCGCAGAAAATCCAACAAACAGCATGCAAACCATGTATATCAGTGATAACCTTTTCATTTTCTTTCTTTTAAGAAAATTACAAAGAATATTTAAATCATGTTTTAATATTTCTTTAACCCATGCGATTACATATTAATTTATTACTCGGTCCATCCACCCTAGATTTGTGGTATGATTGAGTTGATAAAAAACAGGTCCGACATCGGTGCCGGCACGCGTGGTGCCGATATGGGCATTGATGCGATGGAGATTGCTGCAATCAACCGTGGGGATGATTATTTCAATCGCCATCATTATGTGGATGTAAAAACACACAACGAAACCATTTACAATAAATTCACCAGCAGTTTTGCAAAACGGATCGAGCATGTATACCAACAGTGTGAGCGGGTTTGCATGTCGGTTACCAATGCCTACCGACAGGGAAATTTTCCCATTGTATTGTCAGGTGATCATTCTTCTGCTTTGGGGACCATCGCAGGCATCAGACAAGCGCATCCGGGAAAAACCATTGGAGTAATTTGGCTGGATGCACATGCAGATATTCATTCACCCTATACATCTCCATCGGGCAACGTGCATGGCATGCCATTGGCTGCAGCACTGAAGTTAGACAATCTCAACCATAAAGTCAACGAAGTGGAAGAAGATGTAAAATGGTATTGGGAGCGCATGAAATCACTCGGCGGTGCATCATCTGCATTGGATCCCAAGCATCTTATCTATTTGGGGTTGAGGGATTTTGAAGATGCTGAATTACAATTGATCAACGAGAAAGGTATTGTGCATCATCCAGTTTCCTATGTCAGAGAGAAGGGTATTCAACAGGTTGTTCATGATGCGCTTCAACAATTGTCGGCTTGTGATGTCTTGTATATTTCCTTCGATGTGGACTCGATCGATTGTGATGAAGTATCCTATGGGACAGGAACGCCCGTACCAACGGGATTTTATGCGGAAGAGATCATCCAGATTTTTGATGCATTCTTATCATCCAACAAAATCACCTGCATTGAATTTGCAGAGATCAATCCCCTGCTCGACAACAAAGGCAATCAAATGGCCGAGACTGCATTTCAGGTGCTGGCGCATATATCAGCCAGTCTCGAAAAATAACATATTATATGAAAAACTAATCTGATATTTGCACCCTGTAAATCAACTTGCTTGAGCATTACAAGGAAATTTCAATTGGTTTTTTTTCTGGTCAGTTTGCAGTTGACTGCTTTCTCTCAATCACATCCAACCATTGACAGTTCGCAAAGGGACTTGATGGAAGTGTTGGCGAAGCTGTTCAACGGCAAAGCAACAACCAGTGAGGAGAAAAAACTGAATTTCTCTTTTGTTCCTGCTGCAGGGTATGCGATGCATACCGGTTGGGCAGGGATACTGACAGGCAACGTGGGATTTTACAATGGAGGCAATGCCAACGGACTCCAAAAGATTTCAAGTGTATTGATGGATGTAACCTATACAGAGAACAGGCAGATCATGGTTCCCTTGTATGCGAATATCTGGACAAAGGGAAACAAATACAATATTCTCATCGATCATCGATTCATTAAATATCCTTCCAAAGTATTTGGACTGGAAGATCAACGCGACATAGCCGATGGATATTTTGTTGATTACAACGGAATGAAGTTGCATCAAACGGTGTTGAGGAATCTTTCGCCTAATTTTTACCTGGGACTCGGATATTATTTTGATGCATTATGGAATGTGCGTGAATTGGATCCACCAGCTGGATTCAAAACTGCTTTTCAGGACTATGGCATTCAAAATAAAAATACCGCAGCGGGTCCTGTGTTTCAATTATTGTACGACTCCAGGTTGAATACCATCAATCCATTGAATGGCATGTATGCAAGTGTTGCGTACAGAAATAATCTGAAGTGGATGGGAAGTGATACGCATTGGCAGAGTTTGCAGCTTGATTTGCGCAAGTACATTCGTTTTCCCGCCAATTCATCCAATACACTTGCGTTGTGGAATTTGAATTGGTTTACATTGAATGGTCGTCCCCCTTTTTTAATGTTACCCAGCAATGGTTGGGATGACAGTTATAATTCCGGCAGGGGATATATTCAGGGAAGATTCAGAGGCAGGAACATGATGTATTATGAAACCGAATACCGTTTCAACATCACCCGCAATGGAATATTGGGAGGAACAGTTTTTCTGAATGGGCAGACGTATTCACTAAAAATGTTCAAGGATTTTGTTGGATTTAAAACAGGGTATGGATTTGGATTGAGGATCAAGTTGAATAAATATTCAGGATCCAATATTTGCATTGATTATGGATTTGGGAAGAATGGTTCCCGTGGATTTGCCGTTAACCTTGGTGAAATTTTCTAGGCACCCCTCAGGAATTCAGAGGGAGTTTTTCCCATTCTTTTTTTGATGAACTCTACAAAGCTCGTGCGGGAACTGAATCCGATTTTTTTACCGATGTAATCAATTGTGTAACTTTTAAAATCAGGGTCAGCTTCTTTCATCTCCAATACTTGCTGAAAACGTTGGTCGTTGATATATTGCACAAAACTCTTTTGGTATTCTTGGTTGATGAAGGTGGAGAGTTGGTATACTGGGATTTTCAATTCCCTTGCAAGTTCGTGGATGGTAAATCAAATCAGTATCTACAAGTTTTTGGTCGAGAACTTCCCAATGGTACTTATTTTTATATAATTGTATCAAAAAATAAGTCAACGGGTAAAGTTAGGCGGTTCAACGGATTTGTAACCTTAAGAAGGTGATGTGTTCAACAGTTTACAAAGAAGTATCTTTAGTTAGTGAAAAATGCATTGATTTGCATATTTGTTTTCTTCAGTTCACTGGCGCATGCACAGTACCAGCTTATTTGGGATGATCGCATCCAGCAAATCAATGATGCGGTGACTTCCATGCGCATTCCTGAAGCCAAGCGGATGATAGCGGCCGAAAGGAAAACTCATCCAAAAAATTTATGCCTGGATCTGCTGGAAAGCCACGCAGATCTTTATGAACTCTTTTTCAATGAAAGCAGGGACGTTTTCAAAACCGCCTATCCTATGTTTTCTGCCCGCATTGAAAAATTTGAGAAGGCTCCACAAAACTCTCCCTTCCGTGATTATGGCTTGGGCGTGCTTTATTTGAGCAAGGCTGCAGTGGCAATCCGATTCGAGAAAAATCTGGAGGCAGCATGGGATTTCAGGAAGGCTTATCTCTATTTCAAGGACAACAGAAAAAGGTTCCCCCAGTTCAGTCCCAATGAGGTCTACTTCGGACTCCTCACTACACTGCTTGGATCAGTACCCAATAATTATCAATGGCTTTTGAATATCATCGGAATGCCTGGCGATATCAATGGAGGTATTTCAATGGTGTATAAGTATATCCAATCTAAAGATGTCAATAACAAGATTGCCCGAAATGTTGCTATGTTGGTGTATCCATACCTCTTGGTCATTTTTGAGGGAAATAAAAACAAGGCTCTTGAATTCCTTGATAAAGCTGATTATGATTTCAAACGGAATCACCTGCATGCATACATGGCAACCAATCTTTACCTGGGGAATCAACAAGCCAAGCGATCTGTTGAAACTGCAGAAGGCATTGTCAAATCCGATGAGTATACAGATGTTCCATTTTGGCATTTTGAAAAAGGATTTGGTTACCTCAATCAGTTGAAATTTGAACAGTCCGAAAAAGAATTTCTTCAGTTTGTAAATCAGTTCAAAGGAAACTTCTATCTCAAAGATGCCTATGAAAAACTTAGCTGGATTGCTTATTTGCGTGGCGATCAGCAAAATGCGAAGGCCTATAGAAACATGGTTTTGCAGAAAGGATCGCTGGTTCCTGATGCCGATAAAATGGCCATGCGCAATGCAGAGGGGGGCACCTGGCCGCATCCTTTATTGCTTAAGGCAAGATTGTTGAGTGATGGAGGCATGTTCAAAGAATCACTCGATCTTTTCAAAGGGAAATCTACAGATGATTTTGAATCAGCGGCTGACAAGGCAGAGTTTGTATACCGACTTGCCCGTAATCATGATTTGATGGGTGATCAGGATATTGCCATCAAACAATACAATGCTGCCATTGCCTTCGGAAGAGATGTGCGTGATTATTTTGCTGCCAGATCTGCATTGCAGGCTGCATTGATATACGAGCAGCGAAAAGACTATGCAAAAGCCGGTAGTTATTTCAAGACTGCATTGTCGATGAAGGATTACCCCTACAAAAATTCTATTGATCAAAAAGCCAAGTCAGGCGTTTACAGATGCAATATGGCATTGAAGTCGGTCAGCGGAAAGCAGCTGGCGGATTGATGGCTTTTCTCATCGCCAAATTTTCCAGCAATAATATCTTGTCATAGGTCGGCGAAAAAAAATGATAGTTCACGAATTCGAGATGGAGTAAAAGGCTTTTTAAGAATGGTCTGCACCAGTAAGCGGGACGCGCCTGAAAAAAAGAAAACTTATGTTGATCAACTAGCCTGATCTCCTGAATATCACGCTCTGTGGGCATTTCAGCGTTTTCACCCATTCTCAGTAGGGAAGTTTGCAAGATTATTTTTTCAACCGGTGTATTTGCTTTGCTGTACAAAAGATGCAGGTCCTCCTTGATGGTTGCTTGGTAAGCAGCAAGCTCCTTTGGATGATAAGCTGCGATGAGTCTGGTTAAATGATAGAGCAGCAGGGAAGGGTGACCGTAATAGGGGGATATAAACTTTGGTCTTTTCATGTACAATCTTTCTTTGACCATTTCTGAAAGAAGTTGAAGGCTGGCACTGTCCTGGTGACTGTTAAAAATGCCCTTGTTGTACATGAAGTACAATACATTGCATTGTACAGCAAAATCGAAATCGGTTTGCATGTTATAGCCCAAATAGGTGGTATAGGCTTGGTAGTTTCTGAATCGCTTGAAGGTCGACTTGATCTTTTTTCCTGCAGTGCCGCCATTGCTGACTTCCATCAGTCTTTTCTTTAGAATGGCATTGATTGAATCATTGTTTTGAAGCGCCATCAGTATCATGACAGTATCATCTGCATCTTCACTGATCTTGAATTGTTTGCTCATATGCTGAGCAATAAAACTATGCGGCATGATTTTGCCACCCCTTGGCCAAAAATTATAAAGGGGGAGTCCATCTTTCTGCTGAAAGGCAGGAAATGCTCTTTTGCTTCTCTCAAGTATAGAGTCAATCGTTGTTTGTTGTTCTTGGTTTATCGTGTGACTCAAATGCTTGAGTGTAAAGCTACCAATGGCGGTAAAGAAAATATTGTTATCAGGTTTGAAACGGTGGGGTGGAGTCGCTGCTCCCCTGAAACTGTAAAACATCCACGGAAAAAATTCTCTCTTTTCTTTGATTTGATCTTTTTCAATATCATCTACCAGAACGGAAATCACAGAGTCTGTTGAAAATAACTGGGCATCAGCATATGACGTAGAAAAAATAATCAACACCAAGAACCATTTCATCCCTTTCATATCAGATTAGTCTTGGCAGTTTCCACATATAATAAAGCCATTTGATGAACAACGCAGGCTTCTCCATATCGATGATCATTGCTTTTCTTTCAACTGATTTCAAGTTGATACCTGTACCGTATTTATTTTGAAAAGTAATCCATTCATCAATGGCAACCATGCTTCTGGCGTTGATGGAATTCATGATGACCCGGAATTTTTCTTTTCGGTTATTTGAAAAAGGCAAAGCATTGATCAAGCTATTCATGTATTTCACTTTGCTCACGAATGATGTTTTAAGTTCTTTGAAATCCTTGCAGGTATTGGGAATGGTATAAATTCCGTCACGTGTGTCCTTGTACACATCAAAGAGATCATTTCCCAGCTGATAGAGTCCGCCTACCTCTTCCAATACCTTCATCATTTGTTCATCTGCAGCAGTTGAAAGGATCTGATGATAGATGATAACTGATACAGCACCTTTTCGATAAGTTATTTTCAGCAGTTGATTTTTCTCCATATCTGGAGAAGTCTGTGCGGTTGTTGCCACCTGCAAATCCAGCACATCTCTCGATGCTTGGATATATGCATCCTTGTTGGGTACTTCATGCAGCAGTGCAGATTGAATTTCTTTTACCACTTTTTCTGCGAAAAGTGCAGCCTGGTATTGATCTGGTTCAAATGTAAGGGCTGATATTTTTTCAATGGGAAGATGATGCACATCAAACAAATCATCTCCCAAGGGAGTCAGTATGCCAAACAGGGTAGCACGTTTTCGTTCCTCTTCTGTAAATGGCTGGCCGTAAAGCATCTTGTAGCTGCCGCATAAAATGGGACCGATCAGCAAGCCGTAATATTTATTGATTTTGAAAAGCTGCTCTTCGCTGAAGATGCCCTGGTATTTATTTTCCAGCTCACTTAGATAATTGACGAGAAACGCCTGATTGAATCGTCGCTGCCTTCGCAATTCTTTTACAACCTTGTAGCCCGCTGTGAAATAATTTAGCAGTTTCATGGTTGAAAGAATTTTTTTTCCAGATAAAAAACTGTATCAACAAAAAACAAAACACCATTATTGGTCAATACGTTTTCATCATGTAAATCTTCCAGAATGAGACCTATTTCTGGATTAAAGTAATCATTGTTTTTCCTTAGCTGAAAACCATTTTCATGTAAAAATAGTTTCACTATTTCGGTATCAGTATTCTCTGTAATTGCAATGAAAGGTTGTTTTACAACTGCAAATAGTATTTCATCCTTTTGATAGAAACCAATTAGTTCATATGCGGTTGATGGGAAAAAATAATTATGGATAAGAAGGCTATGAAAGTAGTCAAGCCAATATTTATAAAAGATTGAATCATTTAGCTTGTACACAAATACCTCGTCCGAATATAAGTATACTCTTTGCTCAGCTCCATTTGCAATAAATCTACTTTCATCGTGACCATTGAACCAGAGGCTTTCTTGAGCGATCCATTTAATCAGCTCCTCTGTTTCTTGCTCTTTTGTGAACTGTTGTTCTTCAGCATTTCCGCTTGTTTTCTTGCTTTTTCCAATGTGGTTGGCTGCTGTTTGGATAAGATTTTTTTCTGCATGATGGCCAATTCCAGAAATGATATTTTGAAGTTCATGCTTTACTCCCATTTTTACAAAGGTAAAAAATTGATTTTATTTGGTAGCCTCGTCAGGAATCGAACCTGAATCTGGAGCTTCGGAAACTCTTATACTATCCATTGTACTACGAGGCCAATAAAAACTATTCAAATGGTAACTCTCATACTATCCCTGCCTACCGGCAGGCAGGCATTGTACTACGAGGCCAAGAAAGCACAAAGTTAACTCAATGAGCCTAGTTTCATACATTTTTGAAACGGTAGAAAGGGAGTCCCCTGAAGCCAGAATGGCTGACTCTAAATGTTGCCCCCGCCAAGGGTTCTGACTCCAATTGTTCTGAGGTCAATCCCCTGCGTGCTGAACTGATGAACATATCACTGAAATCCTCTCCGCCAAAACAAATGGAAGTGACTTGTGAGACAGGTAGTTGGATGGCGGTCATTTTTTCTCCTGTAGTGGGATTCCAGCAGGCGACCTGCCATCCTCCCCAATGTGCAATCCAAAGATTTCCATCGGCATCTATTGTCATGCCATCTGGATATCCATCTTTGGCAGCATCGATGGTGATTACTGTTTTTTTATTCGATATGTTTCCATTTGTATAATCATATCGAACAACTTGAAGTGTTGGAGTATCAATGAAATAAAAATATTTTTTATTCAAACTCCAACAGAGTCCGTTGGAAATGGTGAGTCCCCCTTCAAGTTTCTCTGCCTTGAAATCTTTGTCGATGCTGTAAAGGGAGCCGCTCGGATCTGTTTCGTTGAGTGACATCGACCCTGCCCAGAACCGACCATCGGGACTGCATTTACCGTCATTGAAACGATTGGAGGGGATATTGACTTCAGGTGATGCAATGATTTTTTTATCTCCGGTTGTTCGATTGATGATGGCGATGCCTTCTTGCAAGGCTGCAATAAAATTCCCATCCTCCATGATGGCGAAGGAACCGATCATAGAGCCTGTTTCGATTTTTCTTTCAGTTTGGTTGTTTACATCATGTTCGATGATCAATGCATTCACGATGTCGATCCAAAGAATGCTGTTGTTTATTTCATCATACACGGGACCCTCACTGAGGGTGGAAAGGTTTGTACCGATTTGTTGGATATGAATATTGTTCATGGTTGTTCAATAAGGCGAGGGACTCATAGCAGACCATCCACCATCAATGACAAGTGATTGTCCGGTGATATGCCTTGCCTGATCTGATACCAGAAAAACCGCAGCACTGGCCACATCATCTACTGTTCCTGGTCTATTCATCGGCGTGAGTTTTGTCCAGGTGGCTGTATAATCAGGATCCTGTAATGTCCGTTCAGTAAGGGTTGCACCGGGTGCAATGCAATTCACGTTGATGCCATGTTCGGAAATTTCAGAAACCAGGTTTTTCGCGAGCATTTCAATACCTGCCTTAGTCATGCTGTAAGCAGCAAGATTTTCATGTGCCTGGTGTCCGGTTACGGATGATGTAAACAACAATGATCCTCCACTCGATTGTTTGATCATCTGATTGGATGCACATTGTGCGAGGTAAAAGGTCCCCCTCAGGTTCACATCCATCACCCTTTCAAAATCTGTAACGGGATATGTTGAAAATTTACCAAACAAGGTTATACCTGCATTTGCAATGGCTATATTCAATTGTCCGAATGTTTCCACTGCTTTGTTCACCATTTTTTCAATGAAAAAAGGATCGCTCGAATCTCCTGTCATGCCCAGGCAGCGATTGCCGATTTTTGCTGCAGCTGCTTTGCACAAGGCATCATCAACATCGTTTAAGATGATATTGGCTCCAGATGCATGGAGCATCTCTGCCATCCGCAGACCAATTCCTTGTCCCGCTCCTGTAATGATGGCTGTTTTATTGGTTAAGTTTATTTCCATGTTATGATTATGGCAGATAAAAAACTTCGGTCAATGGGATACTGATGGGTGAATGGTCGGTATCTGTCTCCATGATATCTTTCATGTAGGTCCACCATTTTTTCATCACAGGATGTTGGGGCAATGCTTCCATTTTCATTTCATCCTCTACATTTAAAACACCAAAAAGACTGCCGTCGCCTTTATCCAAAAAAATGGAGTAGGAAGAGATGCCGGTTGTTTTCAGCAGCTCAGAAAGCTCAGGCCAGATGGCATCGTGGCGTCTTTTGTATTCTTCCTCCATGCCGGGGAAAACTTTCATTCGAAATGCAAGCCTTTTCATCGTGTATATGGACTGAATTTACGGATATTTGTTGTTCAATACAAGCCTTCAATGGAGATGATTACTTTTATATTATTGTTGCTGACGCTGGGTGCTGTGGTCGTTTTATTATTCAGAAAATCATCCGGCGGATCAGCAGGGGGGGATACCAAAATTGCGGAGTTGGAAAAATCACTTTCTAGGATCGAGCAATCGCTGAAAGAGGACTTTCGCATCAACAGAGAAGAGTCAAGCCGACTTGCCAAGGAAAACAGAACGGAGTTGACAGACGCATTATTGAAGACTGGAAAAGACCAGGCTGAAAAACTGGAAGCCCTGATTGGTAAAATCGAGGAGAAGAACAAGGAGATGCGTGATCTGATTGAAAAGGCATTTCGTTACATCGCTGAGAACTTTGATAAGAATGTAAAATCTTTCAATGACCTGCAAAGAGAAAAATTTGCACAGTTGGAAGAGAAACAAAATAAACTGGTGGAACAGACGGAAAAGAAATTGGAGCAGATGAGGGAAACGGTGGATGAGAAATTGCAGAAGACATTGAATGAGCGCCTGGGACAATCATTTGAACTGGTTGGTAAGCAATTGGAGAGTGTTCAAAAGGGATTGGGTGAAATGCAAAACATAGCTTCTGATGTAGGTGGTTTGAAAAAAGTGTTGAGCAATGTGAAGTTGAGAGGCAATGTGGGTGAGGTTCAATTGGCGATGATACTTGAGCAAATCCTCGCCACTTCACAGTACGAGGCCAATGTACGCACCAAACAGGGAAGCTTGGAACCTGTTGAATTTGCCATCAAACTTCCAGGCAGATCCGACGATGAAAACGGCGTTGTATATCTTCCGATCGATGCGAAATTTCCAAAGGATACCTATGAGCAATTGCTGACTGCCTATGAAAATGCCATCCCGGAAGAAATCGATGCATCGATTAAAAATCTTGAGAATACCATCAAAAAAATGGCCAAAGATATCCGCGATAAGTACATCGATCCTCCCAATACAACTGATTTTGCCATTTTATTCCTGCCATTCGAAAGCATTTATGCGGAAGTGATCAGAAGAAGTGCATTGGTGGATCAGTTGCGTGATGAATTTAAAATCACAGTAGCCGGACCAACAACCTTGGTTGCGATATTGAACAGTCTGCAAATGGGATTCCGAACACTCGCCCTTCAAAAGCGCAGCAGTGAGGTATGGAAAGTGTTGGGTGCGGTGAAAACGGAGTTTGAAAAATTCGGGGGACTCCTTGAGAAAGCCCAAAAGAATTTACATACCGCGAGCGATACAGTAGATGAGTTGCTGGGCAAACGCAATCGTGCCATTGTAAGAAAACTCAAAGATGTGGAAGCGTTGCCCTCTGCAGAATCGCAGCAGATGTTGCCTGATATGGGAACAGATGATGAGGAAGAAGCTGAGTGATGTTATCGTATCAATCCACCTACGTTGCTGGCGAAGATCTTCACAGCAATGGCCAGGAGCACTACTCCAAAAAACTTTCTGATCGCAGTGAGTCCGGCTGGTCCCAGTAATTTCGAAATCCAATCCAGCGAGTGCAGCACTAACCAAACAATCAATACATTCACAACAATACCCGCCAAGACGATCCATTCATTGTAGTTTGCCCGCAATGAAATGATGGTTGTAAGTGTTCCCGATCCTGCAATCAAAGGAAATGCAATGGGTACAACAGTACCTGATTTGGGATCGGCATCTCCTTTGAAAAATTCAATGCCCAGTACCATTTCGAGTCCCAGGATAAAAATAACAATCGAACCACCCACCGCAAATGATTTCACATCTACTCCCAGGATGCTGAGAAATTTTTCTCCCACAAAAAGAAAGAAGATCATGAGTCCACCGGAAATCAAACTCGCTCTTGTTTCATGGATACCGCCCATCTTCTGCTTCAGCGAAAGCAGCAAGGGCACCGAGCCAACGATATCAATCACCGCGAAAAGGGTGAAGGAAACTGTGAGGATTTCATCCATAGTCATGTTCCGTCTAAGTTACTGTATTTGATTTTAAGGGACAAGTGACGAGAGACAAGGGAGGAGAGAGGAGGGACAAGAGAGGAGGGAAGACAGTTGACAGTTAACAGATAACCGTCAACTGTCAACAGTTAACCGTTAACAGTTAACCGTCAACTCATAACTAAAAACTTACAACTTACAACCATTTCAACAACTATAACCTGATTCTCACCCCAAGAATATAATTCCTCCCCCTTGCTGCATATCCATACACTTCTTGATACTGTTTGTTGAAAATATTTTTCAATCCGATGTTGAGCATGACTTTTTTACTGATAGCATATTGTGCATGCACATCACTCAATGAGAATCCAGGCATTTCAATTGGATTCGCCATGAATTGAGGTTCGAAGCGACGATCAACTATTTTTTGAAAAACTGCGATTTGAAGTTTCTCGTTGAATTGATAACTGATGTTGATGTTCAATGTATTTGTTGGAATACGGGTCAGGTATGGATAGGTTGTATCCCCTTTTACATCATACCCCCATGTATTGGGGTTGTACACAAAATTTTGTGCAGTCAGTTCTCCATCCACAAAAGTGTAGTTGACGGCAGCATTCCATTTTTTGAGGGTATACCTGGCCTCCAACTCAACGCCGTTCTCCCTTTTGGAAACATAGTTGTAATATTTGTAGTTCACATAATCATAATCAATGCCGTTCTGAGTATTTCTCAAAAATCCAACTGCTCTCACCATGATGTTTTTATTTCCCAGATAACTGACAGCAAATTCTGTGTTGACAGATGTTTCCGGATTTAAATTGGGTTGTCCGGAGAAACCGTCATACAATTGATACAAAGTGGGTGCCTTGAAAGCAGAAGATAAATTGAATGCAAACTTCCATTTGTTTTGGTAGATATAAGATGGATTGAATGTATAGGTGAAATTGGTTCCATACATGCTGTGTGCGTTCAAACGACCACCCAATTCCACGTTGAATCCCTTTTCGCTGTTGTACACCAATGAGCTGCTGATGCTGCTGATGCTGATTTTTGCAGAGTCGGATGACAGCTCGGTGGTATAGTCGCCGTATGCAGAACTTGAAAAATAATACTGATCTGTCTGCTGCCATCTATGGTCTGCTGAAGAAAACAATGTCAGGTGTTTGCTGAGTTTGAAGTTGCCAAAGATTTCTGCGAACGATCCGCGTCCCGCGTAATCCGACTGCATGAATTTGGCAAATCCGTTTAAAAAGAGAGAATCATCTAGGTAATTTCTTTTCAGTTGATTCATGTTGTAGTTGAGATGAATCTCACCTGCTTTGATTTTTTTGACAATGCCGCCATTGAATGTTAGCTGCTGGTTCTTGACGGTAAAATCCTTTGCATCTTGGAAGGATGACTCATCCAGGTCGTTGTTGTATTGACTCCAGTTTCCGGAAATATTCCAGCTCCAATTGTTTTTCAGATCTGACCCGATCCAAACATGCGCAGCGTCCTGTTCCATGCCATCTTTATCAAATCCATTTTTTCCTGTGGTATCCAAGGCCGAAGAAAATCCGTTTGACTGAAAACGCTGGTATCCCGCCATGTAGCGGAATTGATTCAGTTTCCCCATCGTTTGAAGATTCCCTGAAAAACTACCGTAGGAAGCATTGCTCAGTTCAATATTGGTTTGACTTTTCTCAGTGAATTCTTTTTTGGTGATTATATTGATGACACCGGCCATGGCATCTGATCCGTAGATCGTTGATTGTCCACCTTTCAAAATTTCAATACGCTCAATGGTTGCCAGTGGGATAAAGTTGATGTCAAACGTCGATCGGATGGTGGATGCATCAAAAACGGGATTTCCATTCAGTAGTATCAGTACATTTCCTGTAGCTGCTCCCCGCATGTAAATGTCCATGTTGGTTCCTGGCGCATTGTTGGATCCAATGATCGACAATCCCACTTGTCGGTTCAGGATTTCAGCAAGCGATTGATAAGGAGTGGATGCAATTTCTTGTTGAGTTACCACCGTCATCACCTTTCCTGTATTGGTTTGTTTTTGTGGAAATCTGTTGGCAGTAACGACTACTTCTTCAAGATTTCTGACAGAGTCCGTTTGTGCTGATGCATGGACGTTGATCAGCAGCAAGGCAATAAAAATTCTGTTCATTTTATAATGTTAGATTGTGTACAATGAACCTTCGAATGAAAAAAGAAATGATCAGCTTTTGGCTTTACATCTCGGCTCTTCTCCCGAAAGCACGTGATTCAAATTGTACCAGGCAGGTCTTCTGGCTCGACTCCCTCTTTTACCTTCCCGTGTGAACAGTGGTTTGCAGCAAGAGGGTTTCTGATTGAACAGATGGTCTTTACAGCTACGGGGATAGCGTCGGAATGAAACCGAACTTCCCTTTTAATGAAAGTTGTTGTTACAACCTTCAACCCGAATACGCTGTAAAGATGACGAATAGTTCTGATAAGCACAACTAATTTTTTCACTAACTTTCCCACATGTCAACCAAGAAAAAAACGCTTCTGAGTCTCTTTGATATTACCATGATCGTCATCGGCCTGGTGATTGGCATGGGGATCTTCCGGACTGCCTCCGATTCAGCCAGGGCTGCCATCACGCCGAATGTTTTCTTCTTCAGTTGGCTGGCAGGCGGACTCGTTGCGCTTTGTGGTGCATTGACATATGCAGAGATTGGTTCCCGCTATCCGATCACAGGGGGGTATTATAAAATATTTGCCACCTGTTACCATCCGAGCATTGCCTTTGCGGTGAATTGCATTATTCTCATCTCCAATGCAGCCTCCCTCTCAGGTGTGGCGTTGATCGGAAGTGAATACATCTCTCAAATCATTTTTGCAGAACCGCCATCTGATTTTGTAAAGGCATTGATCGCAATGACTGCCATTGGATTGTTTTATGGCATCAACTTACTCGGACTCAGGATGAGCTCAACGACACAAAATATTTTGATGCTCATCAAGATTTCCATGATTTTGATGATTGTGTCGGCATTGTTTTTTCCTGCACAGCATACTTCTACTACTGTTGTATCATCAGCAACTGAATTTTCATGGATGGATTATGTGAAGTCATTCGGACTGGCATTGATTGCTGTTTCCTTTACATACGGTGGATATCAGCAAACGATCAACTTTGGCGAAGAAGTCAAACATCCACAAAAAAATCTGCCGCGCGGTATTCTGATCGGCATACTTGTGATCATTTTACTTTATTTATCTGTTAGCTATGCATATTATAAGGTGATTGGATTTGAAGAGCTGAAAAATGCAAAGGGTATAGCAGCCATTGTTGCAGAACGGATGTTTGGGCAAACAGGCAGTTTTGTTTTCTCTATTTTATTGTTCATAGCAGTGCTGGCATATGTCAATGTGTTGCTCTTGAGCAATCCCCGTGTGATGTATGCAATGAGTGAGGATGGAATTTTACCACGGGCTTTCAAAAAGAAAGATGAAAAAAGAGATGTGCTTACAGTCAGTCTCACTGTCTATGCATTGATCAGTGTGGTTGTTCTGTTTTTCGCAGATACTTTCGATAAGATTTTGAGTTTTACGATATTTCTCGATTCAATCGGAATGGCATTCTCTGCAGCGACGATTTTCATCATCCGAAAACGAACCAAGCATTTGGATAAATCACAGATCTATTCGATGAAGCTATTTCCAGTGTTGCCGATCATCTTTATAGCGGCTTATATTTTTGTCGCGACAAGCATCGCCATAGACAACCCCCAAACTGCTATCACTGCAACGGGCGTACTGGCAGCATTTTTATTGATTTTCTTTATTACCAGAAAGAAACCCACACATGAAGCCTAACAATGAGGATTTATCATACATCATCAATCACCTTGGTGAAGACCATGCATCTTATTTCAATGCCATAGCACCACCGATTGTACAAACAAGCAATTTTAGGTTTGAAACAGTGGAAGACATGCGTGCTGCATTCAGGGATGAGATGTCGTCCTATATCTACAGCAGAGGTTTGAATCCCACAGTTGATATTCTTCGAAAAAAATTGGCAGCACTCGACAGTGCCGAAGATGCTTTGGTTTTCAACTCAGGTGCAGCGGCTGTTTTTGCAGGTGTATTGGCCAATGTGCAAGCAGGCGATCATGTATTATCAGTACATCATCCATATAGTTGGACAACCCATACATTTGATCAGATTTTAAACCGTTTTGGAGTAACGGTTACCTACGCAGACGGTACAGATACTGAACAGTTTTTGTCACATGTCAAGTCAAACACCAAATTGATATTTCTGGAATCACCCAATTCGTGGTTCCTCGACATACAGGATTTGGAAGCAATCGGTTCTTTTGCAAAAAGCAAAGGGATCGTAACCATGATCGACAATACCTATTGCACTCCAATGTATCAACGTCCCTATGAACTTGGAATTGACTTGGTCATGCAAACAGCAACCAAATACATCGGAGGTCACAGCGATACCTTGGGTGGTGTGCTGACAGGTTCGAAACAGATGATAGAGAAAATTTTTAAGAGTGAATACCTTGCAGTGGGCAGTGGTATTCAGCCAATGAATGCCTGGTTGTTGTTGAGGGGACTCCGAACATTGCCAGCGAGACTCGACCGCATTGATCATTCCACCAAGAAAGTCCTTGCATTTTTAAAAGAGCAAGAAAAGGTGGTGAGCATCATCTTCCCCCATGATCCATCCTTCCCCCAATTTGAGTTGGCCAAAAAGCAAATGAAGAAAGCTTTTGGATTGCTCTCCTTTTATATCAAAGCGCAGAAATTAGAGGAAATTGAACAATTCTGTGATGGCATGAAAACATTCAGGATGGCAGTGAGTTGGGGTGGACACGAGTCATTGATCATACCCAAGTGTGCGGGTATGGAAAGGACTGCTTTCAATCCACAGGATCCAGTCCACAGGCTGATCAGGCTGTACATCGGTTTGGAAGATGCTGATTTTCTTATCCAAGATCTTGCAGAAGGCTTCAACGGAATAGGTTCTTTGTAAACGGTCGTTTCAAGGGACGAGTGATTTTGATAATCCCTCATTTAATTCAATCTTTGCAGTCTGTATCGGAGTTTTTTCGGTGCCAATCATTCAAAGGATGTTTATGTTTGGGAGATTTCTATTCTTACTGCTTTCAGGATCAATGGTTTTGGGTGTGAAAGCACAGGGTGACAGGTGGGATTTGAGAAGATGTGTGGAGTATGGGCTGAAAAACAATATCAATGTCAGACAGGCAGAGGTGCAGGCCCTTTCTTCTGAGATCAACTACAATCAGTCAACCCTGCAAAGAATTCCAAGTCTCTCTTACGGATTGACTCATGGTTTTTCCTTCGGACGTACACTCGACAGAACCACCAACGTATTTACCGATAGATCTGCCATGTTCCAGCAAATGAATATCTCTACCAATGTATTGCTGTTTAATTTCAACAGACTTAAAAATACTCAGGCCTCCAGCGGGCTGACCTATGAAGCAGACCAACTCAATATTGAAAGAATCAAAAATGACATCGGACTCAATATTGCTCAATTGTATTTAAGAGCCTTGTTGAGTTACGAGCAAATTGAAATTGCTAAAATTGTTTTGGAGCAAACAAAAGCACAATACCGCAATACCAGAAAATTGGTTGACGCAGGCACACTTCCAGAACTAAATGCAGCAGAATTGGAGGCAACAGTTGCGAGAGACAGTGCAACATACGTTCAGGCAGCTGCGCAGGCTGCTCTTGACAAGCTTGCGTTGAAATCATTGCTGACACTGCCTGCAGATGCTCCATTTGAATTGGTGATTCCAACTGTTGATCAGATTCCGGTTGAAAATATCTTGGCTATTCGTCCGGATGATGTTTTCGAAACAGCACTGAAAACACAGCCACAGATCAGAGTAAACGATTTGCGCTTGAAGGCATCTGAGAGAAGTCTCGATGCTGCACGCGCACAAATGATGCCTACTTTATCGATGTTTGGACAGCTGGCCAGCAACTTCAACCAGTTTTTGAAAACATCCAGTGGTGTTACTGTTACGGGAGAGCAAACAACTGGTGCTTATGCGAAGACACCTGCAGGATTGTTGCCTATCTATGCGCCCACTTATTCAATCAATTTCGCAAACAGATCATTTGGTGAATACTGGAATGGATATGGAAAACAGCTGCGTGACCAGTTTGGTCAGGGTATCGGACTTTCACTGAATATACCATTGTTCAATGGCGGATCTGCCAGAGCAAATGCCGACAGGGCAAAGCTGGATATCAAAAGAAGTGAGTTGAATATTGACAGAGATAAAATTCAATTGAAACAGGACGTATATACTGCCTATTATTCAGCTACGGGTTCGCATCAAACTTTTTTGGCAAGAGAAAAAGCATTGGCTACTGCAACGCGTTCATTTGAATTGGCAACCAAGCGTTATGATGTGGGCGTTATGCAAACCATCGAGTGGTTGACCAACCAGAACAACCTTACAAGGGCAAAAGTTGACAAGGTAGTTGCACAGTACGAATATATTTTCAGGATGAAGGTGCTTGAGTTTTACAAGGGACAAGGAATCAAATTATAAATAGAAATACACAGCAAGATGAACAAGAAAATCATTTGGATCATTTCAGGTATCGCGGTAGTTGTCGTTGCACTGCTGATTTTGAAAAAAACAGGTGTGATTGGAAAAGAGGAAGGAACGAAGGTATCTGTTGAAAAAGTTGCACAGAAGGATATCATTGAAGTGGTAACGGCAAGCGGCAAAGTATATCCAGAAATTGAGGTGAAAATCAGTCCGGATGTTTCTGGTGAAATCATGCAGTTGAATGTGAAAGAAGGTGACAGTGTAACCAAGGGTCAATTGCTTGCAACTGTATATGCAGATATATATGCCACCCAAAGAGATCAAGCAGCTGCAGGAGTGGCTCAGCAAATGGCACAGGTTGAGAATGTAACAGCTTCACTTGCTTCTTTCAAGGCAAGATTGGATCAAGCAGAGAGACAATACCAGCGCCAGAAACAACTTTTTGCAGAGAAAGTAATTTCCAAGTTGGAGTATGAGCAATCTGAAAATACATATTTGACAGCAAAGGCCGATTATGCTGCAGCAACACAATCCATCAGAAGTGTTCAGGCATCGGTTGCCAGTGCCAAGGCAAGTCTGCAGACTGCCGATAAAAATCTTGGTAGAACAAGCTTGGTTGCTCCCATGAGTGGAATCGTTTCATTGTTGAATGTAAAAAAAGGCGAGCGTGTAGTTGGCAACTCTATGATGGCGGGAACTGAAATGATGCGCATAGCTGACATGCGTGTGATAGAGGTAAGAGTGGATGTTGGCGAAAATGATATTCCAAAAGTCTCCATCGGTGATACAGCACTGATTGAAGTGGATGCTTACAACAACAGAAAATTCAAGGGTATTGTCACACAAATTTCAAGTACCAGCAGAGGAACTGGCGGAACGACTATTACTACTTCCAATGATGTTACAAATTATGAGGTGCGCATCAGATTGGATCCAGCATCATACAGCGATCTGATGGATCCGAAAAAGCAGAAGAGTTTTCCTTTTCGTCCGGGTATGAGTGCCAATGCCGATATCCAAACCAACAGACACAGCAATGTATTGTCTGTGCCCATCAATGCAGTAACGACCAGAGATCGTTCAGACACCTTGCCTGTTGGCAAAGTTGCAAAAGCTTCTAAGAAAGTGGAGAAGCCTGCAGAAGGGGCAAATGGTGGTGAGGAGCCTGTTAAAAATTTAGACGCATTGGATGAGGTTGTTTTTGTGGTTCAAAAAGATAAAACTGTAAAGCGTGTGAAAGTGAAGACTTCTATTCAGGATATCAATAACATTGAGATCACAGAGGGACTCAAAGCAGGAGATGAAGTTGTGGTTGGTCCATACAGCGTTATCAGCAAAACACTCAGAGAGGGCATGAAAGTTACTGTTGTAGCCAAAGAAGAGCTGTTTGAGGTCAAAAAATAATCTCGCTTTCGAATCCACTACATTTGCACCATGAAATTTGGTGTCATTGGAAGTGGCAGTTGGGGGACAGCGCTTGTAAAAATTCTGACCGACAATGGTCATGAGGTTACATGGTGTGTGCGATCTGAAAAGCTTGCACAACATATTCAGTCCCGCCATCACAATCCAAAGTATCTCAGCTCTGTATACTTTTCAGCACAGTCTTTGAGGCTCACAACTTCCTCTTTGGATGTCTTCCATCAATCCGATGCTGTTGTTTTTGCCGTGCCATCTGCATATGTATTGGGCTATATTCCATCTGATCTTTCATCACTGCGCAAAGAGCTCACCATTGTTTCTGCAGTAAAGGGACTCTTACCGGAGGGAAACCTGCTTTTTAATCAGTGGTTGAACAATGCAGGCATCAATGATGATCAATTTATCGCATTGATGGGTCCCTGTCACGCTGAAGAAGTTGCTGCAGAAAAATTATCCTATCTCACATTTGCAGGTAAAGATGCATCGCGAAGGAATGCCATCGCGGATGCATTCAGAACTCCCTTTGTCAATACAGTCACCAGCAATGATGTCGATGGTGTTCAATATGCAGCCGTTTTAAAAAACGTCTATGCCCTGGGCACAGGTATAGCCAATGGATTGGGATATGGCGACAACTTTCAAAGTGTATTGATTGCCAATGCAGCGGGTGAGATGAAACAATTTTTCCAATCGATCTCAGAAGAAAAAAATATCAATTACGCTGCTTCTGTTTACCTGGGTGATTTATTGGTCACCTGTTATTCTCTTTTCAGCCGCAACCGTTCTTTTGGAAATATGATTGGCAAGGGGTACAGTGTAGAAGCTGCAAGAATTTCTATGCAAATGGTGGCGGAGGGATTTCCCGCATCCATGGCGATGATGGAAATCAATCAGCGTGTCAAAGCAAAGATGCCGATTGCCGAAACGATTTACCAAATTCTATGGAATGGGCTTGATCCCTTGGAGGGATTTGAAAATTTGGAGAAGCTTTTGTACTAGACCTGAAAAAGATCAGCTGCAATTCCATCGGCCAAGAATTTTCCTTGATCTGTCAGTTTCCAGCCTTCAGGTGTATTTATAACATTGCCTGATTCTATGTGACGCAAAAGCTTGCTTTCTATTTTCTCCAACTGATCAATCCCCCAATTCTCTTTGATCCAATTGGATGAGACGCCTTCGTCCAACCGCAGACCGGTCATGATGTACTCATTGAACATGTCATTTTCAGAGAGTTGTTCTGACTCAAAGCTGCGTTCATTCTTTTCGATGGATCGTATGTATTCGATGTTGTTGGAGATATTCCAGCTGCGTGTATGATCAAGAAAAGAGTGTGCCGATGGTCCAAAGCCCAGATAAGGGTTACCGCTCCAATATGAACTGTTGTGCTTGCTCTCCATGCCTGGCAAGGCGAAGTTGGAGATTTCATAATGTCTGTAACCGGCGGATCTTGATTTGGAAACCAACAATTGAAACTCTTCTGCCTGTAGATCGCTGTTGGTATTTTCCTTTTTGCCTTTTTTGATCAGATTAAAAAGCGGTGTTTCTTGTTCTACTGTCAGTGCATAACAGGAGAGGTGGGGAATCTCTAAATCAATGGCTTGTTCAAGATCTTTATCCCAGTCATCCATGCTTTGTCCCGGTGTTCCATAAATCAGATCAATACTAAAATTTTCAAATCCTGCATACCTGATGGTTTCAATGCATGCAAGGGATTGTAAAGCGTTGTGTGCCCTGTTCATCCATTGCAGGTGCTGATTGGAGAAGGATTGTATGCCAATGCTGAACCGGTTGATGCCCATTGATTTCCAGTCGCCAGCTTTTGTTTTTGTGATATCATCCGGATTGGCTTCAAGGGTAATTTCCGGATGAGAACTGATATTGTAATGTCGATAGATTGTTTGAATCATCGCATCGATGGATGCAGCATCCAATATGGAGGGAGTGCCTCCACCAAAGTAAATGGTTTCAATGGGGGATCTTAGGGTGTGCTTTCTGATCTCTATTTCCTTGACAATGGCATTGATCATTGCATCCCTGTTGCCCGTTCCGGTTGAAAAATGAAAGTTGCAATAATGACAGGCTTGTTTGCAAAAAGGAATATGAATGTAGATGCCGGCCATGTTGCGTAAGGATGAAGCGTGTAGATTTGTATGACGGATGTTGAAACGGATACAAACAATATGCTTGGCCATTTGCTTTTTTTCTCATGTGCTTCATGCACAAGAGAAAATTGGATTGCAGGTTGTTTGCGTTGACAAAGGTAATGAAGCCTTGAAAGAGCTGATAAAGTCACCATCAGAATTTTCGAGCAAACAATTATTGGATCAGTATCTAAGCAAAGATTGTTTATCAGTTTTGTGGTCAAAGGGTTATTTGGCGGCTTCGGTTGATTCACTTGTACAAGCTGAAAAGAAATACATCGCATATATTTTTCTGGGAGAACAATATGCTTGGGGGGAATTGAAAATAGGTCTAAGCGAGAAAGCAATTTTGCCGTTGAAATGGAATCTTCTGCTTCCTTCGGTCGGTAAAATCATGAAGCCATCCGATTTGACGGATCTCTCGCAACAATTACTGGACCATTTAGAAGAAAGTGGGCATCCCTTTGCAAGCGTGAGGTTTGACAGCAGTTATTGGACCAATCAGCAATTGCATGCGGTATTGAAAATTGATGCGGGTCCACGCTATCAAATTGACAGCATCCGGATCGATTCAAAGATGCATATCAATCCTGTTTTTTTGAGTCGCTACTTGGGTATCCAACCCCAACAGCTTTATAAAAAAAGTTTATTGGCATCGGTTTCCAAGCGTTTGGAGGATTTGGGTTATTTGCAAGAGTACAAGCCGTGGGACCTCAGTTTGTATGGATCGGGATCAACCTTGAATCTTTATCTAAAGCCACAGCGCAGCAACCGGTTTGATTTGCTCCTTGGACTCATGCCTTCCAATTCCTTGCTCGGAGGTAAGGCTCAGTTCACCGGTGATGGCAATATGGAGTTGAACAATGCTTTTGGAAACGGAGAACAGATTTTATTGAATTGGCAACAATTGCAAATCCAATCACCCCGATTGCATTTGTATGTTGAGAAGCCTTTTTTATTGAACTCGAATATCGGACTCGCATTTGATTTCAATTTATTGAAAAAAGATTCCAGTTATATCAATCTCCTGTCAACCCTTGGATTGCAGTATGCATTGGATCAACGGCAGATGATCAAATTTCAATTGAAACAATATATCAGCAATGTATTGTATGTTGACACGCAATTGATCAAGCAATCGCGGAACTTGCAGTCATTTCTCGATCTCAGCAATACCCAATTGGCACTGGAGTGGGTGGGTAGAGGAACCAATGATCGATGGAATCCAACCAAAGGAACAGCATGGAGTATCTCAATCAGCTCTGGATTGAAAAAAATCAGAAAGCAGGAGGCAATTTTATCCATCCAACAGGATTTGAACGGGAATGGTTTTGATTACAGTAAATTATATGATGCCATTTCATTGAGATCGGTTCAGTCTAGTTTTTTGATGAAAGTGGATCGGTTCAATCCATTGGGACGATATTCCACCTTGAAGACATCCCTCCATGCCGCAGGGATGTATGGACGACAATTGTTTCTCAATGAATTGTACCAAATTGGAGGCATCAAAAGCTAAAGGGGATTTGATGAGGAGAGCATCTTTGCTTCCTCTTATGCAATCGGATCCTTGGAATACCGATATTTACTGGATAGGAGTTCAAATATTTTCGGGTTCATCGACATGGCACTTGTACAGAAAAGCATCATGGATAAAAAAGAGAACAGCCAATTTTTGGGAGCAGGATTGGGATTGAATGTTATGACAAAAACGGGACTGTTTACGTTGGCATATGCGCTGGGAAAAACCGAGCAGCAGGCATTTGGTGTCAAGACATCAAAGATTCATGTTGGATTCTCTACAATGTTTTAGTATGCAGGCCGAAAGGATTAATTTTACATGTCATGATCAGAATCCTTTCATTGTATTTTCTGTTTCTACTCTGGGCTACTTCCTCTTTTGCTCAGGATAGTTCATTGGTGGAAACAGATTCTGCAAGCAAAGCATTCATTTTGAATCACAAGCCATTATCTGCAGAGGAACTCAATGCTTTTAAGTTAGAGCGTTCCGCTCAATTGGCATATGGCGATTGGGTGCAGGCCTATTTGTCAGAAGGTAAAACATTCTCCCTTACAAAAAAAGCTGTTGGTCCAACTGTCAGCAAGCGAGCAAGAGTATACCTTGAGTGGATATTTTACAGTTTTGCTGCACTTTTTTTATTGTTGGGGTTGATCAGAAATTTTTGGCGAGAGTACTTTGATAAAGTATTTCTGGTTTATTTCAACCAGGGATTTATTTTGAGGCAAAAAAAAGATGCCATGATGATGTGGAGTCTCCCATCTTTTTTGCTGAATATTCTCTTTGTACTTTCGGCAGGCTTCTTTGTTTTTTTCGGTCGCGGCAGCAATTACAGCCTCGCAGGTATGGATAGATGGCAGGTCATGTCTTTCATTATGATGATTGTTGCGTTCGTCTACATTTTTAAATATTTCTTTCTGCAGTTTTTGGGATGGATATTTAATCAAAAAGACGTATTCGAACAGTATAGTTTTATGGTTTTCCTCAACAATAAGATTGTAGGCGTCTTAATGCTGGTTGCATCATTCGTCATGGCTTTCAGCGGAAAGAGGAGTTATGGTGAAATTTTCAATGTGGTTTTGTACCTCATAGGACTCCTTTTTCTGATCCGCATTATCAATGCGTTCCGTATTTTTAGCTTGCAAACCAAAGCCGGCAACTTCAATATCTTACTTGCATTCATTTCTGTGGAAATTCTACCTACAGCCATGCTTGTAAAATTTGCATTTCAGTCTATATTCCTGCTTACTGGGGGCGCACTTTAGCGAACCTTTACCCTATAGATTTCTTGTTTAATTTTCTTAAAAAAAATTTCCACAGACCCAAAAATTTTTAGTTAAGAACCTATTGGAGTAGATGTGCGCTGTATTTTTTTTGTAAATTTGTGCATTATTTGATTGTGGGTATGACAAACAACGGTAAGAAATCAGTAAGCGGTCCCATGAAAGCCGTAAAAAAAATCCTCATTACCCAGCCCAAGCCAGAATCTCCAAAGTCACCCTATTTTGAAATTGCCAGCAAGTACAATGTTCAGTTGGACTTCCTGCCTTTCATTCAGCTTGAGGGAATTCCATGCAAGGAATTCAGAAAACAAAAAATAGAGATCGGAAATTATTCTGCCATCATTCTCACGAGTAAAAATGCTATTGATCATTTTTTCCGCATTTGTGAGGAGATGAAGTTGACCGTCTCCCAGGATACCAAATATTTTTGCATCAGTGAGGCTGTAGCACTCTACCTGCAGAAGTTTATTCTCTATAGAAAGCGCAAGGTTTTTTTCAGTGCTGACGGAACAAACAAGGGCTTATTTGATGTCATCAACAAGCACAAGGAGAATGAAAAATTCATGTATCCTTGTTCTGAAAATCAGCAGGACAATGAAATCGTAAACTGGTTGAGGTCACACAATTGTGAATACGCCACTCCTTATATGTACCGTACGATCAGCAGCGATGTGAAATCTAAAATTGCCATTCATGACTTTGACATGATTTGCTTTTTCACTCCCAGCGGTGTAAAGAGTCTGCTTGAAAACTTTCCTGATTTTCACCAAAACGGCACATTGCTTGGTGCATTTGGCAACAACACATCCAAATCCATCCAAGATGCTGGATTGAATCTGCAGGTCAAGGCTCCAGAGCCGGAAGTACCTTCCATGGTAGCCGCACTTGAGAAATTTCTAAAAGAATCAAAAGCATCCAAATAAATTCAATCCCCGAAACATTCGGGGTTCTTTTTTATCATGCATACCCCCAACAGGTTGGTCAAAGAATCCAGCCCCTATCTGCTCCAGCACGCTTACAATCCCGTTGATTGGTATCCATGGGGCGATGAGGCATTGCAAAAAGCCCGGGAAGAGGATAAGCTCCTGCTCGTTAGCATTGGTTATTCTGCATGTCATTGGTGTCATGTCATGGAGAAAGAGAGTTTTGAGGATCCTGCTACTGCATTGTTGATGAACAGGTATTTTGTGTGCATCAAAGTTGACAGGGAGGAGCGTCCAGACCTTGATCATTTTTTCATGGATGCCTTGCAATCAGTTTCCGGACAAGGGGGTTGGCCTTTGAATATGTTTCTAACACCCGATGGGAAGCCATTTTATGGGGGCACTTATTTCCCGCCCCAATCAATCCCTCAGCGCATTGCATGGAAAGAACTGTTGGTGCAGCTGCAGGATGCTTTTGTAAAGCGGAGAGCAGAAATAGAGACACAGGCCAATAACTTATTGGAGCATTTACAGAAAGCCAATAAGGTTGTCATGAGCGGAGCTTTTGACCTTGCATTGCCTGCAAGTGAAATGTTTCCTAACCTTCAAGTAGAAAAAATATTTCATCAGCTCATGTCAATAGCTGATCGTGTTGATGGCGGATTCGGACATGCGCCTAAATTTCCCCAAACATTTTCCATTCAATATTTACTCAGATACCATCATTTTTTTAACAATAATGAGTCACTTGAACAAGCCATGTTGAGTTTGAAAAAGATGATGCGTGGAGGCATTTATGATCATGTGGGAGGTGGATTTTGTCGGTATGCTACAGATGGACAATGGAAGGTTCCTCATTTTGAGAAAATGGCATACGACAATGCCTTGTTGCTGTTGGCAATGACAGAGGCATTTCAGTTGACGCAAGATGCAGAAATCAGGGTCAACCTTGAAGAGACCATTGATTTTTTGAAACGTGAGTTGCTGGATCAAAGTGGTGGGTTCTATGCGGCATTGGATGCAGACAGCGAGGGTGTAGAAGGAAAATATTACATATGGAACAAAGATGAATTCGATGCAATGGTAGGAGAACATGCACATATACTAGGAGATTATTTCAGTGTGGAAGCATCGGGAAATTGGGAGCACAGCAATATTTTATACACCAAGTTATCTGCGAATGAATGGGCAAAAAAACATCAGCTTCTCATTGATCAAGCCCATGAAATCATATCAAGAGCAAAACAGCAGTTGTTGAAGACAAGATCTGGTCGCGTGAGACCCGTATTGGATGACAAGATCATCCTAGGCTGGAATGCATTGCTCGCAACTGCTTTGCTGCAGGCCGCTAAAGTATTTCAACGGTCAGATTGGAAAGAACTTGCCGTAAAAAATATATCATTTCTGCTTCACTCATTTTTTGACAGTGGAAAGGGTCAATGGAAGCATACTTTTAAAAACGATGTTGCAAAATTTCCTGCTTTTCTGGATGACCTTGCCTATTTGATACAATCCCTGATCCTGCTGCATGAGTCAACTGCTTCATCAAAGGATCTTCTTCTTGCATTTGAGATTAGCCAGTATGTAATTGATCACTTCAGCGATGATGAGAAAGTTTATTTCTATTTCAGTCCGAAGGATCAAAATGAAGTCATGGTGAGAAAGGTTGATTTGTATGATGGAGCCATTCCCAGTGGAAACAGCGTCATGGCATGGAATCTTTACAGGCTGGGTATCATATTTGACCAATCCAATTGGAAAAACAGGGCATTGATGATGCTGAAAGGTGTCGAACCTCTTATCGTTAAATACCCAAGTTCTTTTGGCAAATGGGCCAATGTGTATTTGGAGTTGAACCAAGGAATAGGGGAATTGGTAGTGGTTGGCAAGCATGCCTTGGCTGCATCGATTGGACTTTTCCAGTGCTTTGTCCCCAATAAAGTTGTTGTGATAGGCGAGGAGCAGACCGACCAAATCCCCCTCTTGAACAACAGGCCTGTGCTTGAACAAACGCAATTTCATGTCTGTCAGAACTATGCATGCAGTCCACCGGTCTATGCTGTAGAAGATGCTCTTAAGCTTTTGTTAACAAAATCCTTTCCAGTTTAGGACAATATTGGAACAAAATCCTCGTTTTTTTCGGAATGGAACAGGATGTTTTAGCCTTGTTAAAATTTTCATTATTAACTGAATACGTAAAAATTACATACTGTAAATTGGTATATATTTGTCCTTATGCTTACTAAATTGGAAATCAAGATGAAAGGCATTCTGCTTCATTTTTCCACTGGTCTGATCTTGTTGGTGTTCATGACCGGTTGCGGCAACTTAGTCAAATCGAAAAAAACCGCTATCAGCGATGGTCAGGTGAAAGGCGCAGAAATAGGTGGAAAATATATTTTCACCAAGCCTTATGGTATGGTCTACATTCCCGCTGGTACATTCCACATGGGCCCTTCTGACGAAGACATCAGTGCGTCATATACCTCCAAAAACAAGCAGGTTTCAATGAATGATTTTTGGATGGATGCCACTGAAATTACCAACAACGAGTATCGTCAATTCGTTTTTTGGGTAAGAGATTCCATAGCAGCAACTGTGCTGAATTATACCAAGCAGTCTCCTGATGGATCTAGTTATGTTGATTGGGTCAAAGTCAGAACCATCAAATGGAACGATCCCAAGATGCAGGAACAGTTGAGTGCCATGATCATCACACCTGACAACCGCATCAACGGCAGAAAAGAATTGGATGTCAGAAAGCTGCAGTACAGGATTGAATCATTCGATCTAAAAGAGGCTGCGAGGCGCGAAAATGCAAATATGCCCAGGGGAAGCTTTATCCAGAGGGACAGTACCCCTATTTATCCAGATACATTGGTATGGATTCGTGATTTCAGCTATTCATACAATGAACCATATGCCAAGAAATACTTTTCACATCCTGCTTACGGTAATTACCCTGTTGTGGGTGTTAGTTGGAAACAGGCAAATGCATTTTGTTCCTGGCGTTCACAGTATTTAAACTCTTTTCTTGAATCCAAGGGCCGTGTTCAGGAGTCTGATTTCAGATTGCCTACAGAAGCTCAATGGGAATATGCAGCAAGAGGCGGACGTTCTCAGGTGCCCTATCCATGGGGCGGACCTTATCTGAGAAATAAAAAAGGATGTTTGCTGGCCAACTTCAAACCTGGAAGAGGTAATTATCCTGAGGATGGTGGACTTTACACAGTAAGGGCAGATGCTTATTGGCCGAATGATTTTGGATTGTATAACATGGCAGGCAATGTGGCTGAGTGGACCTCTTCATTGTACTATGAAGGCGCTTATAATTTTCAGCATGACATGAATCCTGATGTCCGTTACAACGCACTCGATTCAGATCCACCGCGCATGAAAAGAAAAGTTGTAAGAGGTGGTAGTTGGAAAGACATCGGATATTTTCTTCAGAACAGTACCCGTGCATACGAATACCAAGACACCGCCAAGTCATACATCGGCTTCCGTTGTGTCATCGATCTTCCGCCAATGGCCAAGAAATAATTCAAACATTTTAAAATCTCTTACATGGCTCTTCAATCAAAAAAACTTGAAAAAACGGTAAATACGATTGTCAGCGCAGGTGCGGCGGTTGTAATTTTTGGCGCATGGGCTAAACTCCTGCACAAGTCATATGCTGATTTTATGTTGACTGTCGGTTTGCTCACAGAAGCTGCCATCTTCCTCTTGTATGCTTTTCTTCCTCCAGCAGGAAATGAAATGGCTGAGGTTGCTGAGGCCTTGAAGAAAAATGCCGATAGCAGTCCTGCAAACGACGAAATCAAAAAATTGATTGAGAAAGAAATCAATCCTGAACACCTGAAAAAACTCAATGAAAGTTTTTCAAAACTCAATACCACCATTGCCGGCTTGGCTTCTGTAGGTGATATGGCAGCTGCATCTAACAACTTTACCAACAAAACCAATGAGGCTTCAAATGCGTTGGTTGGTTTGAAAGATGCCTATACACATACTGCTCAGTCACTTCAGCAATTCAATGCGGCCGCCGACAGTTCCAAGGCTTTTCATGAGCAAATGTCTGTGTTGAACAAGAATCTTGCTTCACTCAATAAAGTATACGAATCTGAAATCAGTGATATGTCCAATCATCTAAAAATGATGGGGGCATTTTATGAGAACCTGTCCAAGGCCAGCCAATCACTTTCAGACGGCGCTGGGGATGCCAAGAAAACACAGGAGCAAATTGCATTGCTTGCAAAGAACCTGAGTAGCTTGAACAGCATTTATGGAAACATGCTGTCTGCGATGCAAGCACGTGGTTAATCCAATCAATCATTTAAAGAATTACTCAACATAGAATATGGCACTACCCAAGGATCCCAGGCAGAAAATGATCAACATCATGTACTTGGTGTTGACTGCCCTTCTTGCATTGAACGTGTCTGCTGAAATATTAAATGCATTCAAAGTAGTTGAATTCAGTTTGAGTGGATCCAACAACGTATTGAATGAATCAAACAAATCCATATACTCCAACTTTGAGGAGATGCTGAAAGATCCCAAGACTTCTGAAAAGGCAGCGATTTGGAAACCCAAGGCTGATCAGATCAGGGTATTGGCCGATGATGTGTACAATAAAATTGAAGGGTACAAACTGGGACTGAAAGAGGAATCTGATTTGGATAAGTCAACCGGTGTTTTCAAAGAGGATGATATTGAGGCTCCAACCAGGTACTTCACCAACAAAGGCTTCGGACCAGCATTGTATCAGGCACTTGGTGAATTCAAAGTGAAGTTGCTCGCAATTGACAATGATATGGCAAAACAGGTTGGATCCAAACTCCCACTCAACCTGGATATCCCAAAATCAAATGCAGGAAATACATTGACAGGTGATAAAGTAACTGATTGGGTGAACAGTTATTTCCACATGACTCCAACCATCGCAGCGCTTACCATACTAAGCAAGCTTCAAAACGATGTAAAAAATTCTGAAAACATTGCTGCCGCATTCTGCGCCAATCAGGTGGGATCCGTAAAGCTGGTGCTTGATAAATTTGAACCATTGGTAGGTACCAGTTCCAATTATCTAATGCCTGGAGAGGAAATGATTGTAACTGCCGGACTTGGTGCTTTCAACTCGAATGTAAAGCCGGTTGTAACCATTGATGGCAGATCTATCTCAGTCAATGCAAGCGGAGTTGCTGAATCTAAATTTTCTGTTGGTGCTGCAGGAACCAAATCAATGAATGTAACAGTAAGTTTCATTGATCCCAATACAGGCGAAAACAGAACTGTTTCAAAAAAAGTAAATTATACAGTGGGTGTTCCTTCTGGCGTGGCAGCTTCTGCCGACAAGATGAATGTCTTGTACATAGGGGTTGACAATCCGCTTACCATTACAGCAGGAGCAGGTAGTGAAAAGGTTTCAGCACAATTCTCAGCAGGAACCATTACAAAAGCTGGAGGCAGTAAATACATTGTGAAACCAGCTGCGGGTTCATATGGAGATCAAACGGTTACTATTTTGGTTGATGGAAAATCCGTTGGCAAGGTTGGATTTCGTGTGAAACAACTTCCCAATCCTACTGCCTATGTTGGAAATTTAAGACCTGGAACGGTTCCCTCAGCTTCCTTCAAAGCTATGGGAGGCATCATTGCGAAATTAGAGGACTCAGAATTTGATGCGCCATTCGAAGTTGTTAGCTACAGAGTAGGTGCACTCAGTTCAGACATCCCTGATTATGCACCTGTCGACAACAAGGGTCCAAGGTGGGCAGGCCCGGCGGCAAACCTGATCAATAAACTCAAGCCAGGAGCACTTGTTGCTATTACTGATATTACGGTCAAAGGTCCAGATGGAAGAACACGTGTGCTTCCCTCCGGACTCTCATATAACTTGAAATAGAAAGAAACTTGATAAAAAAGATATCATGAAAAAACTGATCAGCTCAATATTGCTCTTTTTTGTATTGGGATCAATATTTGATTCAGCCGCTTATGCACAGGTCAAGAAACCTGTTGCAAAGAAGCCACAGCCGGCTGCTGCAAAAAAGAAACCAGCTGCAACAAAAACAAATACAGCACCTGTTCAGGTAGCTGATGCTGTTGTTGCTGCACCACCTCCTGCCGCTGATACAACAAAGCCAGTTCCAAGTCCTGTCCAATTCAAAGATCCTTTTGCATTTGACTCTATCAAGGTTTCTTTGAGGACAGATGCATCTGTTGAAAGAAATCTGGTGAAGACTCGCACTCCTCTGGCTTACGAAAACATCAGAGAAGACGATGCATGGTACCGTCACAAAGTTTGGAGAGAAATCGATATACGTGAAAAAATGAATCTTCCTTTCCGGTACAAGGCGGAAGATGACAATGGAAACCAGCGTTTCATCAACATTCTTTTCCGTACAATAAAGAATGGAGGAGTAACCGCATTTGATGCCAACGTCGACGATCGGTTTACAACTCCAATGCCCATTGCAAAGGTGGGTGAATTGATTACGGGTAAATGTGATTCTGTTCAGGTGATTGATTGGGCAAAAGACCCAGATGGTACAAAAGGTGTATTCAAGGACTCACTGGTGTGCAGAGACTTCAATCCGGATGATATCATTAAATACCGTATCAAGGAAGAATGGGTTTTTGACAAAGAGTCATCCAGGATGTTTGTCAGGATTCTGGGCATCGCACCCATGAGAACTTATTTGGATGAGTCTGGCAATCTTTTGGGTGAGTCTCCGCTCTTCTGGATCTACTACCCAGATCTGCGTGGTATCTTGGCGAAGTACGATGTTTACAATACCAAAAACTTTGGTGGTAGAATGAGTTGGGAGGAATTGTTTGAAAGCAGGTATTTTGACAGTAAAATAGTCAAATCAACCATCGACAATCCATATGATCTCTTCATCAAGCAATACATCAAGGACAATATTTTGCAGTTGTTGGAAGGTGAAAATATTAAAAACAAGATATTCAATTTCGAACAGGATCTTTGGTCCTATTGATCAAATCCAACTGTATTAATAAAGGCCGGTTTATTCCGGCCTTTTGTTTTTAAAAAAATCACGAACGATCTGTGCTTTTTTCTCTCCTATGATTGATTGCAATTCTTCCTCAGTGGCATGGCTGATATTGTTGACGGATTTGAAATGGATCAGCAGTTCGTCGGCTGTCTTGGGTCCGATTCCCTCAATATCCAGCAATTGATTTTTAAATGTTCCCTTGCTTCTTGTTCTCCTGTGCTTATTGATGCCAAACTGGTGAACTTCGTCACGTATGGAACGTATAAACATGAGCACAACACTGTTGTATGGCAGTTTGAGTGATTCTTTGTCGCCGTAAAAAAATATTTCTTCCACATTTTTTGCGAGTCCTATCAATGTCATTGTTCCTTCGAGTCCAAGTGATTGTATGGCTTCAACGGCTGCATTGAGTTGTCCCTTTCCACCATCAATAATCACCAATTGCGGCAATGAAGCATCATCTCTTATCAACCCACTGTATCTTCTGTGAACGGCTTCTTTCATGGTTGCAAAATCGTTGATCCCTTTCACGGTTTTAACATGGTAAAACCTGTAGTCTTTCTTGCTTGGTAATCCTTCCTTGAAACATACCATGGCTGAGATGGGGTATTGACCCTGGAAATTGGAATTGTCAAAACACTCAATATGCAAAGGGATGTTCTTCAGTGAAAGAGCTTTCTTTGTCCTTTCCAACAATCCATATTTATCGCTGTGTTCATCCGCCAGATGCAACATTTTTTTCTTTCTTACTTGTCCAGCTCTGTACAATGCATTTGCTTGAGCAAGGTCCAACAGTTTCTTTTTTTCACCTGATTTGGGAATAATTAAATCAAAAGCATCAAAACCAAATGCAAGATCAACTGGCAATACAATGGTTTTTGAAATACTTTGCTGATTGCTTTGAACGTGTAAGATTCCTTGCGACAGGATATCCTCAATCGTATCGTCTGCCTTGTTTTTGAATGTATGCGTTCCAGAATTGACGATGGTTCCATTCCTTACTGCAAGAAAGCTGATGACGAAAATATCATCTTCTGTTGCAAAGGAGAAGACGTCCATGTCACCCAGCTTCGGACTCACGACGGTTGATTTTGATTTGTATTGCTGCAGTGCGTTGATTTTATATTGGATCAGAGACGCTTTCTCAAAAGCCAACGCATCAATCAATTCTTTTTGTTGCAGTTTATACTGATGAATGATGCCACTCAAGTTTCCTTTCAACAGATGTTTTACTTGTTCAATTCCTTCATTGTATTCTTCAGCTGATTGATTTGATACACATGGTGCTTTGCAATTTCCCAGATGATACTCTAGGCATACTTTGTATTTTTTCTTTTGAATGGCAGTTGCAGAGAGATTCAAATGACAGGTTCTGAGAGGAATGGTTTGTTTGATCAATTCAAGCAAATCTCTTACAGCATGGATAGAGGTATAGGGTCCGAAGTATAACGATCCATCATTGATTCTTCTGCGGGTCAGAAAAACCCTCGGAAATGGTTCGTTTTTGATGACAATAAAAGGATAGGTTTTGTCGTCTTTTAATTCAATGTTGAACCTTGGTTTGAACTGCTTGATCAAAGCATTTTCAAGCAGGAGCGCATCGTGCTCAGAAGGAACAATGGTGAAATCAATTTTCTTGATTTGTTTGACCAATTCCTTTGTTTTGAGTGACTGATTCTTTGATGTAAAATAGGAGCTAACTCTTTTTCTGATCTGTTTTGCCTTGCCTATATAAATCAGTTTTCCATTTGATCCATAGTATTTATAAATGCCAGGTTCGTTGGGAAGTGTAGACTGTAATGATATAAATGATTGCTTATCCAATGTTGTAGATTGGATGCAAAGTTAATGCCTTGGAAATCAATTGCGGGATCAGAATGTTTTCATAATGCCTACCCTCAGGCCTATATCATACAAATTTTCTTTGATGGGGTATTTGTCGGTGAAACTTTGCAGCAGTTGATACCTGAATTGTGGACCCACACTCCATTTGTAGGATCCTTTTTGAAAATGAACATTGGCCTCGATGCCTGTGTTGATGTTCCATCTTCTGTTCAAATTGGGGGCTTTGGCGTAGTTTCTTAAATTGGTTGATATCAAATAAGCGGAGCTGTTCAACACATAAGTTGGCTGAATGGTAGAGGCTACAGTGAAATACAGCATTTTGTTTCCGATTACTTTGTAATCAATTCCCAGCGGCATTGAAATCATGAAGCGTTCATTGCGAAGCGTCACAGATGAAGTATAGTTATTCGCATTGATATAATTGGACACTGCATTGATGGGTTGTGTTGTAAAGCCAACATTGTTCATGCCGTAGGTTGCGATCTCAGGGTATACTCTGGATGCCAAAATTTCATATTGTTGGTAATTCGCTTGAAGTCCTGCTTTTACACTGAGGTTTTTGGTGATGGGATAGTATAGTGCAGCACCGGCTTCAAATCCCATTCCGGGCTTGTGGATAACAGCATCTTTCACTGTATTGGCAAAAAGAGATGTTGTACTAAAAGAATAAGAATTGTAAAGATAATTGGAGCTTGATGAACTTCCACGCAAGGACCTGTAACCCATGGTTGGACTAAAATATATCTGCCATTTTGCTTCTTTGCCAATTTGTTTTGCCTTGTCAAATACATTTGAAATGCTTTGGAGAATACCTGGACGCTTGTTTTTTGGAAGAGCAGTAATTGGATTGATCCAATTCCTCTCCATGACAATGGGAGCAAAGAGGGGAGCTTGAAGCGGATGTTCAAGTGTTTCTGGATCACTCGATGGAACCAATGTGACTGCATTTTCAAATCTGTGTCGTTCAAAAAATGATTCGGACTTGTTTGAAGGCGCCCCACCATGAATCGATACGATGGGAAGGGTCGATTCCCATTTGTTTTCAGACAATTGAAAAGCCAGTTGCCCTGAGGGTGGGGTGAAGGTTGAAAGTTTTTGCTCGTTGAACAACACCGAAATGCCGGCACTCAATAAAAACAACAGCACAGCAGATACTATGGTCAGTGTTTGACTCGGCTGTATATTTTTTTCAATATTTTTCCATACCCTTTCTGAAGGGTACATAAAGTATTGATCCTTTTTTTGTCTCAGCAACTCCTCTAATTCATCTGTTTCAAATCTTCTCATTAACACATCTATTTTCAACAAGCAAAGACACTATCCATTTACTGGAACAAGCCATTTGCTTTTTTCTTTTTTAGGTTGCATGATATTCTTCTTCACAAGAATATCTTCCAGCATCATTTTTGCTCTTGTATATTGAGATCTGCTGGTGCTTTCTTCAATGTCTAATAATCTTCCAATTTCACGGTGAGAATATCCTTCCAATGCATACAGGTTCAATACAGTTCTATAGCCAATAGGAAGCTGTCTGATGCACTCTATGATTTGTTTTGCCTGCAACATGCTCGACAAATTATCTTCATTGCTGATCAGCGATTCTGCATGAAGCAAGTCAACATGCTCGGTAAATTTTTTATATTTTTTCAGTTGGTTGATGCATGTATGAACAATTGTTCTTAAAATCCATCCTTCCAGGGAGCCTCGTTGTTCAAATTGGTTGATTTGGGTAAATACTTTGATGAAACCTTCCTGAAGCATATCTTCTGCATCTTCTCTGGACTTCGCATATCGATAGCAAACAGTCAGCATCTTGGGACTGTAACGCTGGTACAATTCCTGTTGTGCTTGTGGATTTTTTTGTTGGCAGCCTAGAATCAATATCTCTTCTGTCATACCCTATAAAAGTTCCTGTATTGAATGTAAGACTTTTTCCTAACATCTCTCTATCAACAATGTGTTGGAAGATGGTTTATCATAAAATATTGATTTACAAGGAGCTTCTTAGACTGATGACCGCATTTCTGCCTGGAGCAGAAAATCCAGATGCAAAATACCTGTAATTTATATCCAGCATATTCTCCATGGCAAATTGAATTTTCAATTTTGGGTTGATATCATAAGCCATTCGAAAGTTGAGGGTTTGCCAAGACGGACTCCCAACGGGTGTTGCATACTGAGGATTATCCTCTCCATCTGGATTGTATTGATCCAGTTTCTTCCATCCATTGTACATCATAAAAAATTCTGCAAACAAATGTTCAGACTCATACTGAATTGAAACTTTTCCATAGTTAGGCGGAGTATGATCCAGTGGTTTGCTGTTTACATTTCTTTTAACCAATGCATAGGTATTGTTTGATTGAAGTTCAAAAACAGTGGAGGGAATATTGCTGTTCAATTGGAATGCACCCTTGATGGTATTGAAGCTGCTGACCATGGAAAGCTGCTTATTGAACTGAATGGTCAGCATGAGATTGAGTCCTCTGATGCTAGCGCGGTTAACGTTTTGGTTCGCCATGACTCCTGCTCTGATTCCATAGTAGTCAATAGAATCTTGGCCATTTAACTGGAAGGGGGCTTTTACAATGGCATTGGAAAATTGCGTGTAAAACAGCGATCCTTCCATTGTTGCAAAATTCGAAATCCGCTGATTGAAGGACAGGTCGAGGCTGTTGGTATATTCAGGTTTGATTTTTGTATTCGGAATGACCACTTGTCTTGCTGCAGTGTTGGATTCAAAGATTTTACTGAGGTCATCGATATTGGGAACCCTGAATCCGCTTGCAAATCCGAATTTGACAGATGTCTTGGAGCCGGGTTGGTAAGCGATGCCGATATTTCCTGTGAGAGATGAATTGTCCTGACGTGCCTCTATAACAGGAAGTCTGAAAAATGAATTATCCAGAATGCTCGATCTCAGTGAAACAAATTGGAATCTGAGTCCATCATTCAAGATCAGTTTATTGGGGATGAATTTATGAATATGCTGTGTGTAAATGGCAGCATAATTCATGTTATTTTTTCCATCAGGATATCTGGTATCTAATTTGGAAATTTCATTCGTAAGGTTGTTTTTTCTGTTGGCAGTAGAGGAGAGATCATTTGCTTGAAGATCAATGCCGGTTGTAATTTCATCTTTCTTGAATTTTTTAACTGCGTCAACAATCAAACCGGCTACTTTAACCCGCTCCATTCTTGTGTCCAATCGATCATATCTTTTATACTCTCTTGTAATTCTACTTTCTTCAACATCCTGATAGCTGGCAGTAGCTCTATACTCTTCGAATGGCCCCTTTTTACTTTTGATGTTCAACTGGTAGGAGATCAATTTTCTTTCTTGCGGACCATAATACCAGGATGCGAACCGCAGCAGACCATTTTTGGTATCCTGCAAACGATCATACCTGGGAACATCGGAAGAAGTAGACAGTTGAAAATTCAGTGTATGATTGATGGATTCATTCGGTTGAAACAAGATTTTCTGTGTGAAGTCAAACTGTTTGTATCCGGTAAATTTTTGAATGCGCACATTCATATTTCGAACGATGGTATCATAAGGCCTCTCTGTGCTATATGGCTCTACATAAAGCGGTCTGGTTCCGAAATTTTCAAATCCTTTTTTGTCCTTCGACCCTATTCTCACATCTCCAAAGTTGCTGTAGGTAAAGCTGGAAAGGGATGCGAATTTTTTTCCACCGACATTGATATCTGCATGAAGGGTTTGTTCTTGATTGGCAGAGGAGTATCTTGCAAATGCATTTGCCTTGAAGATTGATTTGCTTGTATCAGCAGCGAGGATGGGTTTTTTTGAAATCATGTGCACTGCCCCTCCCAATGCATCGCTGCCATAGAGTGTTGATGCGGGTCCGTTCAATATCTCAACCCTTTCAAGCATGTTCTGATCAACTGTAATTATATTCTGCAGGTGCCCCGACCGATAGATTAAATTGTTCATGCGAACACCGTCAACAATCAATAAAACCCTGCTGGCTTCGAATCCTCTGATGACGGGACTGCTACCACCCTGTTGACTTTTTTGAACAAATATATTGCCAGTGGAAGCCAGCAAGTCGCCCATGTTTTGAACATTGTTTTTGGCAATTGTTTTTGCTTGGATGATGTCAATCCGTTGCACAATATTTTTTTTCTTTTCTGCAAATTTGCTGCCAGATATCACAACCTCATCCAACTCTTTAGATTGAAAAATGCTATCGGTTTTTGATTGTGCATGTACAATGCGCACTCCGATTACAAGCAGAAAAATACATGCATATTTTCCTATATAAATTGAAAGTTTACGCATGTTCTATCAGTACTTCACCAGTCATTTCGGATGGGATGGGGATGCCCATGAATGTGAGGATGGTTGGAGCGATGTCACCTAATTTCCCAGCATGTATTTTTCCTTTCCATTCTTTGTCAATGATAAAAAGCGGAACTGGATTCAGGCTGTGGGCTGTATTGGGACTGCCATCTTCATTTTTCATATAGTCTGCATTGCCATGATCTGCAGTCAGAAATACTGTATATCCATTATCCAATGAGGCTTCTACAACTCTTTTCACACATTGATCTACTGTTTCAACCGCCTTCACTACAGCCGGCCATACTCCTGTATGTCCAACCATATCTGCATTGGCATAGTTCAAGCAAATGAAATCAGCTGACTGTTGCTCTATCTCAGGAACAATTTTATCAGTGAGTTCAATTGCACTCATTTCCGGTTGCAAATCATAGGTTGCCACTTTGGGTGATGCTGCCATGATCCTGCTTTCGCCTTCAAAAGGCACTTCTCTTCCTCCACTGAAAAAGAATGTAACGTGGGGATATTTTTCTGTTTCTGCAATTCTGATCTGTTTTTTTCCATGTTGTTCTAGTACTTCCCCCAACGTATGCGTGAGGTTGTCGTTGTTGAAAACTACATGCACGTGTTTGAAAGTGCTGTCGTACTCGGTCATGGTAATATATTCGAGTCCCAGTTTATGCATGTTAAATTCCTGAAAATCTTTTTGTGTAAGCACTTCGGTGATTTCCCGGCATCTGTCTGTTCTGAAATTGAAACAAATGACTGCATCTCCTTCTTCAATCTTTGCAAGAGGTTGATTGTTTTTATCTGAAAGTATGATGGGTTTGATGAATTCGTCGGTAATGTTTTCTGTATATGATTGTTGGATGGCATCAACTGCATTGGTTGAAGATTCGCCAACACCTTTTACCATTGCATCATAAGCCAATTTTACCCTTTCCCATCTTTTGTCACGGTCCATCGCATAGTATCTTCCTATGATGGTAGCTATTTTACCAGTGGAGGTTGCAATATGACTTTCAAGGTCTTTGATAAAATCGAGTCCGCTTTTAGGATCAGTATCTCTTCCATCGGTAAAGGCATGTATAAATACTTTGGAGAGTCCCTCTTGTTTACACAGGTCTGTGATGGCTTTTAGGTGCGAACTGTGTGAATGGACTCCACCATCACTTACGAGTCCGAGGAGATGTAATTTTTTATTTTTTTTCAGCGCATAATGTATAGCTGAGAGCAATACTTCGTTCTTCAGAAAAGATCCATTTTTGATGGCAACATTGATTCTCTGCAATTCCTGGTATACAATTCTTCCAGCGCCTAAATTCAGATGTCCCACTTCGCTGTTTCCCATTTGTCCTTCTGGGAGTCCAACCAATTCACCACAGGTAGTAAGCGTTGTATGTGGGTATTGATTGTACAGTGATGAAACGAATGGCACATGTGCATGTTGGATGGCATCGCTGGAGGCAACATTTCCCTTTCCCCAACCATCCATGATCACCAGGATACATTTTCTGTTTTTCATGCTTCAAATTTACTTTATTTACATGTATATTCATTTTGTGAAACTGTTATTAGAAGCAGCTTATGTCAAAGAAAAACAAGTCAGGTTCTGCATTTGTCTACAGTACTGATCCCCATTTTCAATTGAACGAAGAAGCCGAAGAGCTTGTAACGCTTTTACCTTCTGAACAACGTCTAAGGGTCAGCTTAGAGACAAAGCACCGTGCAGGGAAAACAGTGACGGTTGTTTTGGGATTTATTGGAAAGGAGCACGATCTCGAGGAACTTGGAAAAAAACTGAAGAATCACTGTGGTACAGGCGGATCTGCTAAGGAGGGTGAAATCATATTGCAAGGTGATCAGCGGGAAAAGGCAACTCAATGGTTGCGAAAAAATAGTTTTGGTGTAAAATAAAAAAGACGGGTATTGACCCGCCTTTTATTATAGCTTATGGATGAATTACCAACCTTTTTTTGCTGTTCCGGCTTCGATAGCAGCGAGGGCTTTTGCTTCACTCAAGAGAGAGGTCAGCTTGTTTCCCTTTCCATCGTGGCCTTTTGCAATGTATCCACCTCTTTCCGTTTTGCTGACAACAGCATCCTGCATGGGTACATTTTTTTCTTTGGTTTTTACATTGTAGGCTGTAATTGCATGTGGGTTTGACATGGCGATTTAATTTATGGTTGATTAAATATACACTAAATATCCAATTTAGCGTATTTGGCGTGCGATTCGATAAATTCTCTCCTTGGTCCCACTTCATCACCCATCAGCATGCTGAAAACCCTGTCGGCCTCAGCTGCACTCTCAATGCTTACTTGACGAAGTGTTCTCGTTGCAGGATTCATGGTGGTATCCCACAATTGACTGGCATTCATTTCACCCAAACCTTTGTAGCGTTGCACATTTACGCTGTCCTCTTTTCCAGCTCCCAATCGCTCAACATAGCCACGGCGTTGCTCTTCATTCCAGGCATATAATTGTTCTTTTCCTTTTTTGACAAGGTAAAGAGGTGGTTGTGCGATGTAGATATAGCCTTGCTCTACCATTTCTTTCATGTATCTGAAGAGGAAGGTAAGAATCAACGTTGCAATGTGACTACCATCTACGTCAGCATCTGTCATGATTATAAGCTTGTGGTATCTCAATTTTGAGAGATCCAATGCTTTGGGATCTTCAGGAGTTCCAATTTTTACACCAAGTGCCGTGAACATGTTTCTGATTTCCTCATTGTCGTAGATTTTGTGTTCCATGGCTTTTTCAACGTTCAGGATTTTACCCCTGAGTGGAAGAATGGCTTGGAAATTTCTGTCACGTCCTTGTTTGGCAGTTCCTCCTGCGGAATCACCCTCTACCAGAAAGAGTTCACATTTTTCAGGATCTCTCTCAGAGCAGTCTGATAATTTTCCGGGTAGACCCCCGCCAGAGAGCACTGTTTTTCGTTGAACAAGTTCTCTTGCTTTTCTTGCTGCTGCTCTTGCCTGTGCTGCAAGAATGACCTTGCTGATGATGTTTTTTGCATCACGGGGATTTTCTTCCAAGTAAGCTTCCAGCACGCGTGATACGGTAACATCTACAATGCCCATCACTTCTGAGTTGCCTAATTTGGTTTTTGTTTGTCCCTCGAACTGCGGTTCTGGAACTTTTACGGAAATAATGGCACTCAAACCTTCTCTGAAATCATCTCCTTCTACTTCCACCTTTGATTTTTCAAAGAGTCCCTGTTTTTTTCCATACTGTTGGAATACCCTGGTAATGGCACGTCTGAATCCGGATACATGTGTTCCTCCTTCAATCGTATTGATGTTGTTGACGTAGGAGAAAATATGTTCGTTGTACGAATCATTGTAATTCATGGCTACTTCAACGGCAACATTGGAAGCTTCGTCATGCCCCTCCATGTATACGATTGATGGTATCAAGGCGTTTCTCTTTCCGTTTTTGTCGAGCATCTCGACAAATTCAATGATACCGCCCTCAGAATAAAATTCCTGTTGGTAATAGTTGCCTGCATCGTCTTTTTCTCTGAGGTCGTGAAGGGTGATGCGGATTTTTTTATTGAGGTAAGCGAGTTCGCGCAGTCTTCCTTCCAGGATATCCCTGTTGTATACCTGAGATGTGAAGATGGTGGTGTCGGGCCAGAAGTGAACCAGGGTGCCGGTTTCCTCGCTGCTTCCTGTTTCCCTGACTGCATATTTAGGCACTCCTCTTTCGTACTCCTGTTCAAAAATTTTGCCCTCTCTCTTAACGGTAACATGCAATGTGGTACTCAATGCATTAACGCAGCTCACACCCACACCATGCAATCCACCCGAAACTTTGTAGGTGTTCTTATCAAATTTTCCTCCCGCATGCAACACCGTCATGGCCACTTCCAATGCACTTCTTTTTTCTTTGTGGTGCATCCCTGTTGGAATACCACGTCCATTGTCATGCACCGAAATGGAATTATCGGGATGAATGGAAACGATGATGTTGTTGCAGTATCCAGCCAAAGCCTCATCGATTGAGTTGTCCACCACTTCATACACCAAATGATGGAGACCCTTAACGCCGATGTCGCCGATGTACATGGCGGGCCTCTTACGAACCGCTTCTAATCCCTCCAGTACCTGAATACTATCCGCCCCGTAACCATTTTGGGTGGGCTCCATTTTCGCTTCATTTTCTGTACTCATAATTGATTTTTTCAGCAGAATTTTTAGGTCCACAAATTTACTGAAAATAAGGGGGTTGGGGGCCAATTTCAGAAGCAAAAAATGACCAGTTTTTTAAGATGATTTCCACATATTTAACGCGGTTTTTTGATCCATTTTTAGTGCAGGTTGTTGTATGCCTTTATCTTTGTTCACCGATGACCCCTAAAACTGAACTTTCCAAGGTTTTGATGGCTGAAAAGTCACGTTTCGACGACTTGCCACTGATTTTTTCCAAGCGAAAAGACATACCCGGTTCATGGCACCTGGAAATTCATCGCCGCAAGGTTCAACCTTCCATGTCGGTCAACGACCAGGGGACCCTTACTTATCATTACGATCCCAACGAGGAAAAGCGTTTTTTATCCCTTTCTTTTTGTGTGGGAGGAAGAACATATTGCAGTGAACCTGTTGTGAATTGTGAGGAATGTAAATTGAATCCCAACGCTCAGTGCGTGGAGCAGACGGGTACGATGGATGAGCTGAGGTTTCGCTTTGAGCCAGTACACCTCAACAACCTGATCAAATCTGAAAACAAGAACAGCGAGTTGAATGCTTTGCTGAAATTCAAATACCAACACAGTTTCAGCCGACCCGTTCTCATCAATGGAAGAATCCGTCATACGATTGACTCTATTCTCAATCATCGGTATGCCGATGCCGTTGAAAATATTTTCATCAACGCACAAACACAAATACTTCTCTTGTACACATTGGAATCCATGAATACCATGCAGGAAGAAGAAGTCCCTGCTTGTAAGTTTCTGGCGTATCATGAGGAGCGTGAAAAGATCATCCATGCACGTGAAATTCTTCTCCAACACATTGGAGATCCAATCACGATCAAAGAATTGAGCAGAAAAGTCGCCATCAACGAATGCTACCTAAAAAAAGGATTCAAGGTGATGTTCGGCACCACCATCTTTGACTTTTATCAGGACCAGCGCATGGAGCACGCGAGGTATTTGCTTTATGAAAAAGGACTTTCTGTCTCTGAAGTCTCTGCCATGCTGGGATATTCATCCATCTCACATTTTTCTACTGCATTTAAAAAACACACGGGACTCAAACCCTGTGAGTTGCTTGTAAAGTAATTCACTTTGTCACTCTACTGTCATAATTATGCAGTAAGATGATTTGTGACATTTCCATGATGATGGTGAATGTCGATCGTTCGAATATTGCACCTGATTTTTCATGTATGTGGCGCTTTCTTCTATCGATCTCCTTTTTTCCGCTAGCAGGTTTCTCTCAAACCAACACCGACTCCATCTTCAATGCTTCATTGAATGAGGTTGTTGTGACTGCCACCAGAACACCCAGAATCATGGGGAATCTGGCCATTCCTGTTTCGCTGATCGTCAACAAAACAATGTACCAGAGCGGCTCATTGCGATTGAATGATATCCTGGCTGAACAGACGGGACTGGTGATCACCGATAATTTTGGAAGAGGGATTCAAATGCAGGGACTCTCTTCTGAGTACACACTTGTTTTGTTGGATGGAGAGCCATTGATTGGTAGAACAGGGGGTGTGCTTGATCTTTCTAGGATCACCATCCGAAATATCAGGAAAATTGAAATCATCAAAGGGCCATCCTCAAGCTTGTATGGTTCTGAAGCGATGGGCGGTGTCATCAACATCGTCACAGATCGTGCAGGTCAACATAAAACAGATGCCAGCATTCGATACGGAAGATTTGGAAGCATCGATGGTGCGATCAATGTTTCGCGCAGATTTAAAAATACCGATATTCAAATTGCATCCAATTACAACAGGTCTGAAGGTTACAGCCTCAAGCCTTTCGCAATCCAAAAAACAGTGGAGCCTTTTTGGAAGTCGGCCCATCAACTGAATCTCCATCATCGCATTTCAGATCGATGGAAAGCTGGAACTGGTATGCGTTTCAATACTTCACACATCGATAACAGCATTGCTGTTCATAACCTAGGCAATACCATTGTTTCAAAAGGATTTGAGAAAAACCAGGAGTACAATTTCACTCCTTATTTACAGTACCAGGTAGATAAAAAAATTAAATCGGTTTTGCGTGGATACATCACCGGATTTGATGCAATGCAGCAATTGGATGTGAAAGATGCATATGGTTCTTACAATGACAAGTTCAACCAATTGTTTGCACGCCTTGAACAACAAACCGATTTCCATCCAACCCAACATTCAACTTTGACACTCGGAGCAGGCATCATCAAGGAGCAAGTGAGCTCCAATCGGTATGATAGTTTATCAACCACCCGCCAGAACCAAATTATTTACTCCTTTGTTCAACATGAGCATGCTATAAGCGAAAGATTTACCATCATTGGAGGTGCAAGATTCGATGCCAACAAAGCATACGCATCGGTTTTGAGTCCCAAGCTTTCATTTCAATTCAAACTCAATCAGCGATTGAATTTCAATGCATCTTATGGAAGAGGTTTCAAGGCTCCTGACTTTAGGCAATTGTACCTGAATTTCACCAACCTTGCTGCAGGTGCATATGCTGTTTTTGGAACGGAAGTTGCAGCAACTGAAATCAAGAGGATGTCGGACGCCCAATTGCTGGAGCAAACAACTGACATGTTCTCAAATCTTTCCATCCTGAAACCTGAAACATCAGGCGGACTCAATTTCGGAATCAAATATGTACATCCCAACAATCTCCATGTGAACCTGAATATTTTCAGGAATGACTTATCCAATATGATTGTAACGGATGTGATTGCCTTTAAGAAAAACAGGGGACAGATTTACAGTTATTTCAATTTGAAAAGAGCACTCACACAAGGTGCTGAAATCAATGTATCCCAACAGATCAGCAATACATTGAACATCCAGGCAGGCTATCAGTATTTATTTACGGCCGACAAAGATGTAACCGTTGCAATCAAGCGTGGACAAGTATTTCAGAGAAGTGCATCAAACAATTTGGTTTCAAGAATGGGGTTGAATGATTATGGCGGACTCCCATTTAGATCCAAACACAGCGGCAACTTGAAGTTGTTTTATGAAAATCCAAAAGGTTTCTTCGCTACAAGTCGAATCATATACAGAGGAAGATGGGGAACCATGGATATGGACGGAAACGGTTTGATCAACCGCAATGATGAATTTGCAAGAGGATATGTAAAATTGAATGTCAGTGCAGGCATTCAAATCAGACAACGGATCAAATTGATGGCGGGAGTTGACAATGTTTTCAATTACAAAGACATCATCCATCTTCCCGGTAATCCTGGCAGGGTTGGGTATTTAGACTTACAATTTAATTTTTAATCATAAAACCAGTGAACATGAAAAAGTCGATTTTTTTTGCATTTGTGCTAATGTCATCTTTGCTTTTTGTTGCATGTGAAAAAGAAGATAATCCAACAGCCAACAATAGCACCCTTACATCTAATGTTGTGAAAGATTTGGTGGCGGATACCATCGTAGGACTCTCCAATGGTCAGCCGGTAGGTGTTGGAAAATATACTTTTTACAGTCTCGAGAACAACACGGTTGTTCCTTCAACAGATTCGAATTCGAACAAATGGGACATTGCTTTCAGGGGGACCTCCATCCTAACCAACGCTGGAACAAGTGGACCTGGTGCAGGGGGTGCTTTTGTTTATACCGGAACCTATGATGAATTGAAAACGGTCTCTCCCGATTCTGTGTTTAAAAAAGACAGTGCTCCCTCATCATACGCCATTCCCTCCGGGAGCAACAGAGGATGGTATGTGTATGATCCCGTGAATAATTTGATCACACCAATTCCTGGGAGGGTGCTGGTAATCAAAACCGCAAAGGGCAATTATGCAAAAGTTGAAATCATCAATTATTACAAGGGCGGCACAACACCTGCTCCAAGTGCTTCGGATGAAATCAAGCTGAAAACCCAGCGGTTTTACACCTTCCGATTCGCCCACCAGGCCAATGGCACCGCCAGTTTTCAGTAAGGAGGACTTTCTCTAACTTTGCAGCCTTCTATGAAACAAGGCTCGTACAAAGAATTTGATCAACTCAATCTGCCCGCTTTCGAACGTGAAATATTGGAAAGCTGGGAGAGAGAGAACGCTTTCAACCAAAGCATCCTTCACCGCAATGGGGCCAAGCCCTTTGTGTTCTATGAAGGTCCACCCAGCGCCAATGGTATGCCCGGCATCCACCATGTTATTTCAAGAACATTGAAAGACATGGTTTGTCGCTATAAAACCATGAAAGGTTTTCAAGTGAAAAGAAAGGGCGGATGGGATACCCATGGGCTTCCTGTTGAATTGGGTGTAGAAAAAGAACTCGGCATTACAAAAGAAGATATAGGCAAAACAATATCTGTTGCAGAATACAATCAAAAATGCAGGGAAGCGGTATTGAGGTACAAGGACAAATGGGATGAGATCACTACCAAGATGGGTTATTGGGTTGATTTGAAGTCACCTTACGTAACATTCGAGAACAATTATATTGAAACACTGTGGTGGTGTTTGAAACGACTGTACGAAAAAGGTTACCTGTATGAGAGCGTCAGCATTCAGCCTTACTCACCAGCTGCTGGAACTGGATTGAGTTCGCATGAACTGAATCAGCCTGGTACATACAAAGATGTAAAGGATACTTCCGCAGTTGCTCTCTTTTTATTGTCGGAAAATAAAAATGCAGCACATCCTGCCTATAAAAAAATCAAGGCATCGATCCATGCAGGTGCAGAAGTTTTTTTCATGGCATGGACAACAACTCCATGGACCTTGCCTTCCAACCTCGGACTGACAGTGGGTGGCAATATTGAATATGCATTGATCCAAACCTTCAATCCATATACATTTCAAGAACAGTATGTGATATTGGCAAGTGCATTGGTGGGGAAATATTTCAAAGAGGACGCTGCGAATGCCAGTTTCGATGAGTATAAAGCTGGTGACAAGTTGATTCCATGGAAAAAAGTTCAAACATTCACGGGTACTTCTCTCGAGGGACTATACTACGACCAATTGTTACCATTTGAAGCAAATACAATTCAGGCAATCAGAGACATCACGCCTCAAGCAGATCCTTTCAAAGTTGTACTGGGTGATTTTGTTACGACAGAAGATGGAACTGGAATCGTGCATACGGCTCCCGCATTTGGTGCAGATGATTTCAAGGTAGGGAAGAAAAACAACATTGGGATACTAACACTGGTTGACCGAGAAGGAAAATTTATAGATGGCGTTGGAACATACAGTCATCGCTTTGTCAAGAATTATAAAAATGATGAACAATACGTTGATGTCAATATAGATATCTGTGTTCAATTGAAAAAAGAAGGGAAGGCATTCAAGGTGGAGAAATATGAACACAACTACCCCCATTGTTGGAGAACGGATAAACCAATTTTGTATTATCCACTGGATGCATGGTTCATCAAAACCACTGCCGTCAAAGACAAGATGGTAGCTCTGAACAAAACCATCCAATGGAAACCAAAATCAACCGGTGATGGAAGGTTTGGGAATTGGTTGGAAAACATGGTGGACTGGAATTTGAGCAGAAGCCGTTATTGGGGAACACCCTTGCCGATATGGAGAACAGAAGATGGTGAAGAGGAAATCTGCATAGGATCCATAGAAGAACTTAAAACAGCTATTCAAGAAGCGCATGATACACTTGGTGGAAATGTGAACAATGCATTTATCAAAGAGAGACTTACAGATCTTCACAAGCCTTTTGTTGATGAAATTATTCTGGTGAGCAAATCAGGCAAAAAAATGAAGCGTGTTCCAGACCTGGTGGATGTTTGGTTTGACAGTGGTGCGATGCCGTACGCCCAATGGCATTATCCATTCGAGAACAAAGCAATGATTGACAGCGGTGAGGCTTTCCCGGCAGATTTCATTGCGGAGGGAGTTGATCAAACAAGGGGTTGGTTTTATACACTGCATGCATTGGGCGTATTGTTGTTTGATCAGGTTGCTTACAAAACAGTCGTCTCCAATGGATTGGTGCTCGACAAGAACGGAAACAAAATGAGCAAGCGCTTGGGCAATGTGGTGGATCCGTTTGAAACAATCAATACCTATGGTGCAGATGCAACCAGGTGGTACTTGATTACCAATGCTTCACCTTGGGACAATCTGAAATTCGACATTGAAGGAATCAAGGAGGTGCAGCGTAAATTCTTTGGTACACTTTACAATACATATCAGTTTTTCGCACTGTATGCCAATGTGGATGGATTTACATACAAAGAAAAAGACATCCCATTCAATGAGCGTCCTGAATTAGACAGATGGATTTTGTCGAGTTTGCAGAGCTTGATCAAGGATGTAAACAAACATTTGGATGATTATGAACCAACCATGGCAGGTAGGTTGATTGATGAATTTGTGGATGAATTGCTCAGCAATTGGTACGTCAGGTTGTCAAGAAGGCGGTTCTGGAAGGGGGATTATGGGACAGATAAAATCAGCGCCTATCAGACATTGTATCAGTGCATGATGACCATCGCCAAGCTTGCTGCACCCATCTCTCCATTTTTTACAGATTATCTCTACAGAAATTTGAATGCAGTTACTCAAAAGGAACAATACAGCTCTGTGCATCATACCGATTTTCCACTAGCCAATGAGGGTTGGATTGACCTTTCCCTGGAGGAACGCATGCACATGGCAAAGGAATTTTCATCTTTGGTATTATCCATCAGAAAGAAAGTCAACATCAGGGTCAGACAACCTTTGCAAAAAATACTCATTCCCGTTGCTGCCTCTTCCATGCAAGAGCAGCTCAAGAGAGTTGAGGAGCTTATTCTAGCGGAGGTCAATGTGAAACAGGTTGAATATTTACCAGCTGACAATGACTTTATCAAGAAAAAAATCAAACCCAACTTTGTCATTCTTGGTAAAAAATTAGGCGGCAAAATGAAAGCAGCGTCCAATGTGATTGCTTCCTTGTCGCAGGATTCCATTCGTGTCTTGGAACAGACAGGAAGTTTGGATATTGATTTGGAGGGAGAAAAGTATGCTTTGCAAAGGGACGAAGTTGATATTCAAAGTGAGGATGTTGAAGGATGGATGGTGGCATCCCGCAGCTCCTTTACCGTTGCATTGGATGTTCAGATAACCACTGAATTGGAACAGGAGGGTTTTGCGAGGGAATTGATCAACAGAATTCAGAAAATCCGAAAGGATATGGACCTGGAACTGACAGATAAAATAAATGTTACTGTTCAAGCCAATCCCTCGTTCGATGATTCTTTTACTCGATTTAATGATTATATTTGCGCTGAAATTTTAGCCGAAAAAATCGTGTTGGAGCCAAGTTTGGAAAAGGGTTTTGATGCTGAAATTGAAGGTAAAACATTGAAGATCAACGTTATAAAAAAGTAACCTCTTATGGCAACAAAAAAACCAGCTCCCAAGAAAGCTGCAAAACCTGTAAAAAAAGCCAAGCCAGCTCCAAAAAAAGCTGCTCCGGCCAAAAAGGTTGCCGCATCAAAATCAACTTCAAAGAAAGCTGCACCTGCCAATAAGCCTGCTAAAGCTGCTCCTAAAAAAGCAGCCAAGCCAGCTCCAAAGAAAGCTGCACCTGCCAAGAAGCCTGCTAAAGTTGCTCCTAAAAAAGCGGCTCCTAAAAAGGCGATACCTGTAAAAACAGCGAAACCAGCTCCGAAAAAAGCTGCGCCCGTTGCCAAAAAAATACCAACAAAGGGAGTTCCGTCAAAAGCAGCTCCTTCAAAGGCAGTACCAGCTAAGACTGCTACTGTTGTAAAGGGAAATAAAACCATTCCTGCAAAAGGTGGAAAGCCAGCTCCTGGCGCAAAACCTGTTCAGGGGAAAGCAGCTGGAAAAAAGGTGCCACTCATTTCACCTGAAACCAGATTTGCAGGGACCAGTACAAAAGTTGCCAGCCAGGCTGAAATCCGCAAAGCACTTAGAGCAAAAGAGGCTACCAAAAACCTCAAGCCAGTGCCCATGCCTAAAATCACAGCCAAGACTGCCCGTAAATACGAACCAGAATTCACAAAATCAGTGCTTGATTCAAAACTGCAAGTTGAGCAAACGGGCCCCACTCAACGCTATTCCGATGCTGAATTGGCAGAATTCCGTGAGCTTGTTCAACATAAACTCAACGCTGCCAAACAAGAACTTGCTTATCTCAATGGCTTGATTACCAGAAAAGACTCAATGAGTGGCGGTGATTCTGACAGCAGATACATGACCATGGAAGATGGAAGCTTGAGCATGGAGCGTGAACAACTCAACCAGATGGCCAGTCGCCAGATTGATTTTATTGAGAAACTAGAAAAGGCCATGATGCGCATTGAAAACAAGACATACGGAATTTGTCGCGTTACAGGTCGTCTAATTGACAAAGCCCGTTTGAAAGCTGTTCCACATGCCACTTTAAGCATGGAAGCTAAAATGGGAATGTCAAGAGGTGGTTTCAACAACGCCAACCAATAATCTTACTTCCTTATTGCATTTGCTGCAGCGCAACCAGCCTGCTGTAGATTCCATTTTGCTTGATGAGCTCTTCATGCTTGCCCCTTTCTGCAATGCATCCCCCGTCCATCACAATGATTTCATCAGCGTGTTTGATGGTAGATAGTCTGTGTGCAATGATGATGCTGGTTCTATCTTTCATCAATCTATAAATTGCATCCTGTACCCATTTTTCACTTTCGGTATCAAGTGATGAGGTTGCCTCATCCAAAATCAGGATCGGTGGATTTTTAAGTACTGCCCTGGCGATGGTGATTCTCTGCCGTTCACCGCCACTCAGTTTCGATCCTCTGTCACCCACCACCGTATCAAAGCCCTGTTCCTTTTTTTCGATGAATGATGCGACATTGGCAATGTTTGCAGCTTCCTGTATTTGTTCAAGACTGGCTGATTGATTTCCCAATGAAATATTTGCTTTGATGGTATCATTGAAAAGAATCGGCTCTTGAGTTACGATGCCCATCAGGTTTCGGAGTTCCTTGATTTTATATTTTTTAATATTGATGCCGTCGATCAACACTTCTCCTTCGCTGCAATCATGAAATCTGGGGATCAAATCGGCCAAGGTAGATTTGCCAGATCCTGAAGATCCAACCAACGCAATGGTCTGCCCCTTCTGAATGGTGAGATCTATGTTTTTTAAAATCTGTTTTTCACCGTACGAAAAAGAAACATTTTTTAATTCGATGGATTGGTGAAAAGATGCAACATGCATTGCATTAAGATCTTCTTTGATGGATTGCTCCTCGTGAATCAATTGTTGAATTCTTTCAATACTGGCTGCTCCTTTTTGAATATTGTATGATGCAGTGCTGAATGATTTCAGTGGATTGATGACCTGTGTAAAAATCACAATAAAAGTGAGGAAGTCTTGTCCTGATAATCCCACCTCTGTTTTCAGCACCAACCTTCCACCGTAGTACAACACACAACATACGGATACTATGCCCAGCGTTTCGGAAACAGGCGATGCAAGATCCCTTCTTCTGTTGCTGTTGTTCTTGATTTTAAGCAAGTCATTGTTTTCCTGTTTGAATTTTTCCTGTTGCTGAAATTCTGCATTGAATGCTTTTACCACCCTGATTCCTCCCAGCGTTTCTTCAATCGTGCTGAGTATATCTCCCAGCTTGACTTGTACACCGCTGGATACTTTTTTCAATAACCTGCCTATTCTTCCAATGATCAACCCTGATAATGGAAGGAACAGCAATAGAAAGAGGGAAAGCTCCGGACTCAAATGGATCATAGCAAACAGGTAGCAAACAATCAAAATTGGTTCACGGAAAAAAGTTTCCAAAAAACTGATGGTTGAGAATTCGACATCCTGGAGATCGTTGGTGAGTCGGCTCATGATATCACCTTTTCTTTGCTCATTGAAAAATCCAATGGGCAATTGAACGATTTTTTCAAACATGTCGTTGCGCATGTCGTTGATGATGCCATTGCGGATGGGCGTGAGCAAGTAAAGGGCACTGTATAAAAAAATATTTTTTAGTACGATTGCTGAAACAATGATGGCACAAATGATTGCCAGGGCCTCAATCCTGCCTTCTGTACTTCCAATCAGGTTGCTCAGGTGTGCATAGAACTTGTTGCTCAGCGAACCAAATGAAAACCTGGAGCCCATGGCAAAGCCTTTGCTTTCCAATCCGAAAATCAACGTAAGAAAAGGGGCAAGCATGGTCAGAGATACCAGTGAAAACAAGGCGGAGAAAAGGTTCAGGGAAAAATATCCGACGACCAGCTTTGGATATTTCTTGATGTAATTATAAATAATGGCCAAACTTCTCATCCCATTCAGGTCTCCTTTTTGGAGATTTGGCATCAAAAGTAACTATTTTTACATCCATCAAAGTGAATGGTATGGAGGAAAGCAAAAGACAGAAACAGGTTGCCGGAGTGATCCAGGAAGCCATCAATGATATTTTTTTGCGATTGGGATTCAACATGGTTGATGGCGGCATGGTTTCCATCTCTCATGTAAAACTAACACCTGATTTACTGGAGGCAAGGATTTATCTCAGTCTGTTCAAGGTCAATCATCCGGATGCAGTGCTCAAGAAATTAGAAGACCGAAAAGGGGAGATTAAAAAAGAATTGGGCGCAAGGGTCAAACAGCAATTGAGAAGAATGCCTGAATTGAAATTTTACAAGGACGATACCCTTGATCATGTGTTCAAGATGGAAGAGATCTTTAAAAAAATCAACGAAGAACGTAATTCATGAAAGGGAGTATCCTTTTCACATTTTCATGGAGGTACTTTAAAGCAAAGAAGTCAACCCAGGCTGTGAACATCATCTCATGGGTCAGCATGTTGGCAATGCTTGTCGGCAGTGCCTCACTGATCATCATTCTCAGTGCTTTCAACGGATTCGAGACTTTGGTGAAGTCACTCTATGCATCCTTCTATCCTGATTTGCGGATCAGTGCAGTAAGTGGGAAAACAATTCAATTGCATCCTGATCAGCTTCAGCAATTGAAAAATATAAAGGGTGTGTATACATTTTCACAAACGATTGAAGAGAAGGCTGTATTGCAACACGATGCATTTCAGCAGGTAGTTGTCATCAAAGGTGTTGATGTTGGGTACGTACAAACAAGCGGACTCCCAGACAAAATGTTAAGAGGAAAATTTCAAACGGGGGATGCAGAAAATCCATCCATGGTACTCGGCATTGGCGTAGAGCAGGCATTGGGTATAATGGCTGATCGGGCCATTTTGCCGCTGACTGTATACATGCCCAAAAAAAATATTCCATCCAACTCGGCTCAACCCATGGATGCTTTGAGTGTTGCCAATGCACTTCCAAGAGGAGTATTTTCCATACAAAGTGATTTTGACAACAAGTATGTTCTGACCAATATTTCATTTCTGAAAACATTCATGAATTTTCAGGAGCACGAAATGACCGCATTGGAAATCAAGGCGAGTCCCGGTGCCAACCTGTCCATTGTCAAAGAGCAAATCAAAAAAACACTTGGTAATAATTATAAGCTGGAGGACAGATTTGAGCAGAACCGAACCTTGTACAATACCATTCGCCTAGAGAAGTTGGCCATTTATGGAATATTTATACTCATGCTGGTCATTGCAGCATTCAACATGGTAGGATCCTTGAGCATGCTGGTGCTGGAGAAGAAGAGAGATATTCAAATACTCAAGGCAATGGGAGCCAGCGACCTGCTGATTCAGAAAATATTTTTATTGGAAGGCATATTGCTTTCAAGCATCGGATCGCTGGGAGGGATTGTACTCGCACTGTTGATTTGTTATGTGCAAACAAGCTATCACCTGGTGCCCTTGGAGGGAGCAAGTTTCTTGATTGATTATTATCCAGTTGAATGGCGATTGCCAGATTTGATGGTTGTGGGATGCACAGTCATTTTGATTGGAATTGCAGCATCATGGATGCCCTCTAGAAAAGCATCTTTGCAGGAAATTTCACTTCGATAATCAATAATCGCCCAATGTCTCCGGCAGCTGGGCCAATGCCTTGGCAAGTTGTTCATCATTCGGAGCTATGCCGTGCCAGCCATGGTCATTTTCCATGAAATCAACACCTTTCCCCATCAGGGTATGCATCATGATGGCTATGGGTTTTCCTTTTCCAACTTGTGATTTTGCATGGTCCAGCACCTTGACAACATCATCCATGTCATTGCCTTGCATTTCAAGGGTTGACCATCCAAATGTTTCAAATTTTTCTTTGATATTTCCGAGTGACATGACTTTGTCAGTTGGTCCGTCAATCTGTTGACCATTCCAGTCAATCGTAGCAATGAGGTTGTCTACTTTGTGATGTGCGCCAAACATGACAGCTTCCCATATTTGTCCCTCTTGCAATTCTCCATCACCATGCAGTGAGTAAACAAGATGCGCATCATTGTTGAGTTTTTTTGCCAGCGCTGCACCGATCGCAACACTGAGTCCTTGTCCGAGTGATCCGGAAGCGATTCGCACACCAGGCAAATGTTCATGGGTGGTAGGGTGACCCTGTAGCCTTGAATTGAGTTTTCTAAATGTTGATAATTCCTTTACAGGAAAGTAGCCTGAGCGGGCAAGACAGGAATAAAAAACAGGAGAAATATGTCCGTTTGATAAAAAGAAAATATCTTCATTGTTGGCATCCATGTTGAACGATGGATGGTGCTTCATTGTGTTGAAATAAAGCGCTGTCAGAAAATCAGTGCAGCCGAGTGACCCACCCGGATGTCCGCTTTGAACGGCATGTACCATTCTTACGATGTCTCTTCTGATTTGTGATGCTGTTTCCTGCAAACTGGCCATGTAGATTCTTTGCTGCAAAACTAAGGTTTTTGTTAGCTTTGCCATCCAAATAATTGATTATGTCTGCCGAACTACAATCACATATCACCACCGCATCCGATCAGATGTCCAAAGCCATTTCACATCTGGAAGCGGAGCTCATCAAAGTCAGGGCCGGAAGGGCGAATCCACAAATGTTTGATGGCTTGGTAGTTGACTATTATGGCTCACCCACACCTATTTCACAGGTGGGGAACATAGCTGTGGCAGATGCAAGAACACTGACCATCCAACCTTGGGAAAAAAATATGTTGCAACCCATCGAGCGTTCGATCATTGCAGCCAACCTTGGAGTAACACCGCAAAATGACGGTGCAATCATCCGTATATTTCTTCCACCGTTGACAGAAGAAAGAAGAAAAGAAATCGTGAAAAGGGTTCAATCCGAAGGAGAACAATCCAAGGTGGCCATCAGAAATATCAGAAGAGATGCCATTGAGCAGGTAAAGAAATTACAGAAAGCCGGACTCAGTGAAGACCAGGCTACAGATGCAGAGAATGACATTCAGGAAATGACCAATAAATTTATTGCATTGGTTGACAAACATCTTACATCCAAGGAGAAAGAAATCATGAGTGTTTAATTGGCGAGTTTTACTCCCAATAAGATGACGATCATCCCTGCAACCTGCATAAGAGTAATCGTTTCACCTGTACTGATTCCCCATGCGATGGCTACAAATGGAATACCATAGGTAACCATGGACGCGAAGACAGGTCCTGCGTTTTTCATCAGCATATAAAAAGTAACAGAGGCAACCCCTGTTCCAACAATTCCCAGCACAGCTGCAGAAATGGTTCCGCTGGTCCATGTTCCATTGAGCAAACGCGGATCGGTAAAATATCCTGTTGCAGCGAGAATGATCAGCGTAGGTAGGATGAGGGAAGTAAATGCTATGGTTGCAATATGCATGGGTGCGGCATTTTGCAAGTATTTTGAAACCACGTTGACATTGAGTCCGTAGCACAAAGTTGCCACCACCACAAAAAGTGCATATCCAACGTATTGAAAACTAATGTCCTTGTTTCCATTCAACAAAAGCACAAGCATTCCAATGAATCCCATGATCATGCCAACCCATTTGATCCAGCCGAGTTTCATGTTGAAAAAGGCAGTCCCGATAGCAATGGTAGCAAGCGGTGTGAGGGCGTTTAAAATACCCGCAAGTGAGCTGTCAATTTTCGTTTGTGCAACGCAGAATAAATATGCAGGGAAAAAGGTGCCGAGAAAGCCGGATACTATGATGGGACGTATTACTTCTTTGGGCACTTCGCTGTAAGCTTTTTTGGCAAATGGCAGCATGAAAACTCCCGCGCAAATGATGCGGATGGAGGCTACTTGAAATGGACTGAGTGCTTCTAATCCAGCCTTCATCAATACAAAAGAACTTCCCCAAATCAAACACAGAATTGCAAAAAGGAGCCATTTCATGGTAGGTAAATTTCGGATGCAAATATCGGTAAAATAGGGGCTAATGACTATATTTGTCGCTTTAGATTTAATTTAAAATTGAAGCGTGAATACTGCGAGTTATCAGATCCGATTGCCACAATTTGAGGGACCATTTGACCTCCTCTTGTTTTTTATAGAAAGAGATGAGTTGGATATATACAATATACCCATTAAAAAAATCATAGATGATTTCTTGGTTTTCATCAAGCAATCTGAGGAAGACAATATTGAGCTGAGCAGTGAATTTATTTTGTTCATTTCTACCCTCATGAGGATCAAGGCCAAAATGCTGCTTCCAAGGAAAGAATTGGATGAGCATGGAAATGAAATCGATCCTCGTCAGGAGTTGATTGACAAAATTCTTGAATACAAAAAATTCAAAGAGGCTTCGCTGAAGCTTGCTGAAATGGAGCAGCAGCGCATGTTCATGGTCAAAAGAGGCAACCTGCAAGAAGATTTGAATGCAGTGGGCGAAGAAGCTTCGGAGGGAACAGAAATCCAATCGATATCACTTTTCAAATTGATGAAAGTATTTGAAAAGGTGATGCAGCGTTTACATGATCGTCAGAACAAGCCTCAGCACGTTGTATACCAGTACAATTATACCATGGAGGAAAGCAGGGAATATGTGTTGAAAGTGAGTGCTGAAGAAAAGACCATGTCTTTTGAAAAAATATTTGATGTATGCCAGGACAGGCTGCATGCTATTTTTATATTCCTGACATTGCTTGAATTGGTTCAGCAAAATTATCTCGCAATCATCATTGGAGAAGGAAGAAACAATTTCATCATTGAATACAATGATGAAAGACCACAGGATCCGGAATTCGTAGATATTACTGGGTAATTTTCACTTTTACATGCATCATTTCTCTTGCAGCCTCTGCAATGGCTTCAGCATCATAATGGCATTCTTTGTGCAATTCCTTTTGTGAACCGTGCTCCACAATTCTGTCTGGTATGCCGAGTATTTTCACATCGGATTTGTATTGATGCGCGGTCATGAATTCCAATACTGCCGATCCAATTCCGCCAACGACGGTTCCGTCTTCTACAGTGATGATCTTTGAATATTTGCTGAATACTTCGTGGAGCAATGCTTCATCGAGTGGTTTGGCAAATCTTAAATCATAATGTCCGGGTTCGATACCATCGTTCTTCAAAGATCTGATGGCAGCTGCTGCAAAATTTCCGGGATGACCAAAACTCAAGATGGCAATTTCTTCACCGTCTTTGATTTTCCTGCCTTTTCCGATTTCAATTGCTTTCATGTCGGTTTGCCATTCCGGCATCATGCCTTCTCCTCTTGGATATCTGATTACAAAAGGAAGTTGGGTTGATTCCAATTGTGCAGTATACATCAGGTTCCGCAATTCTGCTTCGTTCATAGGTGCAGATACGATCATGTTGGGAATACATCTCATGTAGGCAATGTCGTACACACCATGATGTGTGGGTCCGTCATCTCCAACCAGTCCTGCGCGGTCCAAGCAGAATACCACCGGTAATTTCTGTATTGCCACATCATGTACTACCTGGTCGTAAGCTCTTTGCATGAAGGAGGAATAAATATTGCAAAAGACTTTGAGTCCTTGTGTAGCCATCCCCGCACTGACCGTCACGGCATGCTGTTCACAAATGCCTACATCAATGGCCCTGTTCGGCATTTCCTCCATCATAAATTTCAGGGAAGAACCAGAGGGCATGGCAGGAGTGATGCCAAAAATATTCGGATTCTTTTTGGCCAACTCGATGATTGTTTTGCCAAAAACATCCTGGTACTTGGGGGGCTGGGGAGTATCAAAAGTTTTTTTGAATATTTCACCTGTTACTTTATCAAAGAGTCCGGGTGCATGCCATTTGGTTTGGTCTTTTTCTGCCAATGCATATCCTTTTCCTTTGGTGGTGATGATGTGCAAGAGTTTGGGTCCTCCGATATCCTTCAAGTCATTCAGTGTATCAACCAGTTTGGAGATATTATGTCCATCAATGGGACCAAAATACCGGATGTTCATTGATTCAAACAGATTGCTTCTGCGGTTGATGAAACCTTTGATGCTGTGCTCCAGTTTGCTGGCAATCTCTCTGGTGAAATTGGTTCCAACGGGCAATTTTCCCAATATTTTCCATATATCATTTTTCAGTTTGTTGTATGTATGGGAAGTCGCAATATCTGTGAGGTATTCTTTCATAGCACCGACATTTGGATCGATGCTCATGCAATTGTCATTGAGTATGATCAACACATCACTGTCGGCGACTCCTGCATGGTTCATTGCTTCAAAAGCCATGCCTGCTGTCATCGACCCATCGCCTATGACTGCGATCGATTTTCTTTTTTCTCCTTTGTATTTGGCAGCGATGGCCATGCCCAATGCAGCAGATATGGAAGTGGATGAGTGGCCAACGCCAAAAGTGTCGTATTCACTCTCAGATCTCTTGGGAAAGCCGCTGAGTCCACCGTATTTTCTGTTGGTATGAAAATTGTCTCTGCGTCCAGTGAGAATTTTATGCCCGTAGGCCTGATGCCCTACATCCCATACAAGCTGATCGTAGGGGGTGTTATAGACATAGTGCAATGCAACAGAAAGCTCCACTACACCGAGACTGGCAGCGAAATGCCCACCATGTACACTGACCACATCGATGATGTATTGACGCAATTCGTCACATACCTTGTATAAATCGTCTTTGTTGATTTTTTTGAGGTCAGCAGGGGAATCAATATGTTTCAGAAGGGGTCCAGTTACAATCATTGTTCAACTTTTCAGAGCGCTGTTCTTATTCTACAAAAGTTAGGTGTTTTTGTTCAAATAAGTCCACTGCAAAGCTATTTAAAATTGAGCAGAATACCTTTTCGGCATGAGCAAAGAAAGGGGAGGGTTTCCGTGAATTACCCTTTCATGAGGCGAGTGATCTGTGCCTGCTGACTGGAAGCATTTCTGATGGAGACAATGTACATGCCTTTTTGGAGTTGGCTGGTTTGAAGACGGATGTTGTTGTGGCCGCTCATCAGATCAATTGTTTGGGTGAGGGCCAATGCACCGTTGGTAGCATAAAATTGAACAACCGCTTTTTCACTTTTTTCAGCTTGCAGTTGCAATTGAATCACATCATTGAAAGGATTGGGTGAAGCTGACATTTTGCTCATCGGCTGTTCGTTCAAAGAAAATCTCACCACAGGAGAATAAGTTGTTTTGTTGTTCACATCGGTCATCGCGATTCTGAAGTAGCTCTGTTGAGTAGGGTTGCTGTTGAAAGCAATGGTCTGAAGACCTGCACGGTTTTGAAATGGAACGTTGCTCACTTTTTCAAATTGATTTCCATTGAAACTTCCTTCCAATCTGAGCTCTTTCAAATCTGCATCTGTTTCGATTTCGACATCGAAATTGTTGACCTTGCCTTTGGTGCTTCCAGTGAATTTTTTCAATTTCACTGCCATGGTAATGCATGGGTCAATCTTGAAATCAAATACTTGCTGATTGCAACCACTGATGGGCTCCAACATGACTTTGTAAGAACCGGTTGAGTAAAGATTGTTGATCTCTACTACAGGCGCACTGCTGTCGATTCCTTTTTCAAAAGGATCTTTTCCATTGAATTTGCCGTCATTGTTTGCGTCAAATCCAATGATATAATTCATGGTGAAGAAGCTTGCGGCATTTGAATTTTCAACAGTGAAATTTACTTTTCCGCTGATGCAATTGGTATTCATTGCAACCAACTTGCTGATTTGAATGCTTGCATTGTTTCCGATTTTTGTGTTGCTTGCACCGGCTGTATGTGCAGCTTCCAATTGCCAGATACAATCTCCATCTGTTTTTCTTGCGAAATAATTTCCTTTTCCAGTTGTATTCAAAATTGATTCTACAGACGTATTGTTCAAGTTAGCTGCTTTTCCAGCAATGCCATCCACCAGCTTGGCAGTTGAGTCATTCAGACTGATGGAGATGTTGTTCGCTTCAGTGGCAATCATTTGTGTTGTAGAGGCAACATAAAAACCACCTGCAGGGAGGATGGTATTGCTTGGGATGCGGATGATTTCATTTTCCAGAACAATTGTGAAGTTGCCGATGTTCGCATCTGCAATGCCAACATTTTTCAATTCGATGAAATCCTGACCGTTTTTATAGCTCGAGCCAATGGAAAATTCATTGATAATAACCCTGCCTTGCGCAAATGCCCCAGCTTGCAGTCCCAAGATCAGACCCATCAGGAGGGCGATCATCAGGCGGTTCATTTTGGAGATTTTAACGATCATGGCAGGTTGCTTTGCACATCTAACGGCAGTTATTTTCCTGCTATTATCTTTTTACAGCAATTCCTGAGAAATGAAGTGAAAGTCCTCTTAGCGCTGGTTTTGAGACCGAAAAAACCCACGTATTTATACGTAGATTAGCGGGAAACCCCTTCCTTTTTTATGAACGGTTTTCCAGTCCCTCAAAACTGTTTTAATTTCAATCCATGATCAATCTGATCCAGAAACTTCCCAAATACTGGCTGTTTCAGACCCTGGGGTGGGGACTATTCCTCGCTGTAAATGTCTTTTTTGCCATATCGTATAGGGTGGTTGACCAGGTATTTGTGATTCGATTGTTGGCTACCATTTCCATGGGGATCTTTTTTACTCATTTGATGAGGATGGGCATCAAACGCCTCAAATTGTTGCAGCAACATATCAACCGTCAACTGCTCAGTTTTCTTCTGCTCTCGGTTGGATTTGCTCTCACAGTCGGATTGGTTGAAACCTTGTTTGTTGAAATATTCGACCTGGGTTTCAAGCAGGAGCGTGATTTTAGTTTTTTTCAGGACTATATTTCCAATGCGTTTACCTGGACCATCATTTTGTTCATTTGGAATTGTATTTATTTCATTTATCATTTCATCGATGAGAGTACCAGAAATCAACTCGATAAACTCAAGTTGGAAGCCCTGGTCAAATCACTTGAATTAAAGACAATCAAGTCCCATATCAATCCACACTTTATTTTCAATGCACTCAACAGCATTCGGGCGTTGATTGATGAAAATCCAATGCATGCCCGTCAGGCTGTTACGGCTTTGAGCAATATATTGCGATCGAGCATGGTCTCCGAATCGCAAGAAACCATCAGCCTGGAAAAAGAACTCTCCATTGTGAAAGATTACCTGGCTCTTGAACTGATCCGATTTGAAGACAGGCTGACTATACAATATGATGTTCCTTCAGATTTGATGGAATTTCAACTGCCTCCCATGATGCTACAGACCTTGGTGGAAAATGCCATAAAACATGGCATCGGTAAATCATTGAAACCGGGATTGATTCTTATCAAGGTATTTCAGGCAGAAAAAAATGTGAAGTTGCAGGTATTGAATACAGGTTGTCTGCAGATGGATGCAAACCACGAAGGATTTGGTATCCAAAGCACTGCAAACAGATTGAATTTGATATTTGGAGATCAAGCTTCGTTTGACATAAAACAGAAAGACGAGATGTATGTGCAGGCAACTGTCAATTTACCACTGAACTAAATTAGATAACATGAAAAAGACGGCTATCATCATTGATGATGAAAGACTCGCCAGAGCAGAGCTGAAGAAAATGTTACAGGAGCATCCTGAAATTGAAGTTCTAGCAGAAGCCTCGAATGCCAATGAGGGAATTGAATTGATACAGCAGTTGGACCCCCAGGTAATTTTTTTGGATATTCAGATGCCCGAGAAGAACGGATTTGAAATGCTCCAGGAAATCGACAGGTTGCCTGTTGTCATCTTTACAACCGCACACGATGAATTTGCCATCAAGGCCTTTGAGATAAGTGCAATGGATTATTTGATGAAGCCAATCGATCCAGACAGATTGATGGATGCCATGCAAAAACTCAATGCCCTTGAGTGGAAAGAAAGCAGTGAAGGTGATTGGAAACGTGATGCAAGGCAAATCTTGTCATCAACTGACCAGGTATTTGTGAAAGATGGTGAAAAGTGCTGGTTTGTTACTTTGTCTGAAATCAGACTATTTGAGTCAGTCGGAAATTATGCCAGGGTTTTCTTTGGCAACAACAAACCCCTGATCTTGAAATCGCTCAATTCGCTCGAGGAGCGACTGGACCCCAAGTTCTTTTTCCGGGCCAATAGAAAACATATTGTCAATCTCAAAATGATTGGTTCGGTAGAACCTTTTTTTAACGGGGGGCTCCTACTGGAAATCAAAGGAGGAGAAAAAGTGGAGGTATCCCGACGCCAAGCTGTTCGGTTCAAAGAGATGATGAGTCTCTAGGGTTGAAGATTTTTGAAGATCCCCCACGATAAACATTATTTTTGCAAAAAAGTCACTTGATTGTTATCGACAATGTATTGATGAGCGACGAGATCGTTGAAGCTGAATTTGTTTGCAATTTGAGCAAATGCAAAGGTGGTTGTTGTGAGGATGGTGATGCAGGCGCACCGCTTGAAGATAAAGAGTTGGATGAAGTGAAAAAAGCATACGAAAAAGTGAAGCCATCCATGACTGTGGAGGGTATAAAAGAAGTAGAGAAAAATGGACTATATCGATACGATAGAGAGTTTGGTTGGGTAACTCCAACTGTCAACGATACAATTTGTGCATATGGATTCAAAGATGAAAAGAGCATCATCAAATGTGTCTTTGAGGAAGCTTACAACCGAGGAGACATCAAGTGGAAAAAGCCTATTTCATGTCATTTGTATCCGATAAAAAAAACCAAGAGCAAATACACCGGACATGAGATGTTGAATTATGAACCAAGAAAGGACATGTGCTCTCCGGCCTGCAAGCTTGGCAAAGAACTGAAAGTGCCTGTTTATATTTTTTTAAAAGATGCGCTGGTCAGAGCATTTGGAGAACCCTTTTACAAGGCACTCACTCAAATTGCGGATGGTTATTACTCCGCAAAACAACCTAAAAAATAATCAACGAATGACAACCAGAATCAGTTCGTTCAAAGAAAAAAGTTTTACAAAAGCGGCCGATATCAGTCACCGCAATAAAATCAATCATAATATCGGTAAATACAACGCGGTTGTTCCGGCCGGAAAAAAACAGTTTGCTGATTTGGATTTTGCTCGTGAGAAAGCGAAAAATATAAAATGGAAATCACTCCAATCGCTTGATCGGCAGTTGGAGAAATTTGAATTCAATTTTCTCAAACGAGGAGGTAAAGTCATATGGGCTGAGAATGCAGAACAAGCCTGCGAAGCGATTTTAAAAATATGCAAGGAAAAGAATTGCAAAACATTGGTCAAGAGCAAGAGCATGGTTACAGAAGAAATACATCTCAATGATTTTTTGGAGAAAAATCATATCGAGAGCATTGAGACGGATTTGGGTGAATATATTCAGCAACTGGATGGAGAACCTCCCTATCATATTGTAACCCCAGCCATGCACAAAAGCAAACAGGATGTTGCCAGGGTCTTTCATGAGCATTTGAATACTCCACTGGATTTGACCCCTGAACAACTTACGTTGGTAGCAAGAGACAAGCTCCGAAAAAAATACGCTGAGGCAGAGGTGGGAGTGACAGGTGCTAATTTCATCATCTCTGAAACAGGCAGCATTGCCATCACTGAAAACGAGGGAAATGCAAGATTGAGTGCTTCCTGGCCACAAACACATATCGTAGTGGCAGGTATTGAAAAAGTTATTCCAAGTTTGCAGGACCTTGCATTGTTTTGGCCTTTGTTGTCAACGTTTGGAACGGGCCAGCAGATTACTGTTTATAATTCAATCATAAACGGACCCCGGCAGTCAACTGAAGAGAATGGTCCGGAAGAAATGTATGTGATCTTGCTCGACAACGGCCGTACCAATATTTTACAGGATCCAGTTTCAAGAGAGAGTCTTTATTGCATCCGGTGTGGAGCATGCCTGAATGCATGTCCCGTATATAAAAATATTGGGGGACACAGCTATGAAACAACTTACAGCGGTCCCATTGGCAGTGTAATCACTCCCCATTTGAAAGACATGGGAGAATGGAAGCACCTCAGCCATGCCTCTTCACTTTGCGGAAATTGTACCGAAGTGTGCGCTGTCAAAATCAATTTGCATGAGCTACTCTTGGAAAACAGGAGGGAAGCAGTCAAAAAGGTAAAAGGCGATGTTTTGGAAAAAGTTGCATGGACAGCTTGGCAGCAAGCAATGCTTTTTCGTCCATTGATGAATACCGGGAATAAAAAAATGAAGAACTGGATGGTCAACAAACTTTTCAAAGGGTGGACCGTTCATCGAGCCGACTTAGATTTTCCTAAAAAATCATTCAACCAAATTTGGAAAGAGAAACAGAAAACTAATCAGTAGTTTTCTTGAAACTATTGTTTACCAGAAAAACCCCAAACAAGGTTGCCATGGTTCCAATGGCGATATTTCTGGTAAGTTGTTCATCCAACAATACACTTCCGATGATCAAGGCAACGATTGGATTGATATAGGCATGAACCGTTACCAATGCTGCAGGAAGTCTTTTGAGCGCAAATACATAAGCTCCAAATGCAATAACAGATCCAATGATCACCAAATAGCCAATTGAATACCATGCTTCCAACGGCAGGTTTTCTATGCTTACAAATGATCCCGTTGCATAGGAAATGATGTTGAGTAAAATGCCGCTGAGCAGCATTTGCCATCCCAAAGAAAAATAAGGGTCTGTATCTTTTGCCTGTTTGGCTGTAAGCAGTGCACCTATTGCCCAGGTGATGCTAGAAACCAGTCCGTAGAAAATTCCCAGCGCGAAATTCCCCTCCTTGATCTCGTTGAAATAATCATAGAAGCAAATGATCACTCCGGCAAATCCAATCAATACTCCTAGAATGGTTTGAGGTAGGATTTTATTCTTTTTTTGAAACAGATAGCTGATCACCACCACCCAGATGGGTGCAATGGCGCCGACAACAGATGCAATTCCACTGGGCATGTATACCACTGACATCACGCTCAATCCGTTGCTGAGCACAAACATGATGATGGCCATCATCAGTATTCGTAGAAATTGGTCTCTGCGCAGAAACATTTTCTTCATTACTGAAAAATAGACCACATACATTCCGCCGCCAATCACATGTCGGAGTCCTGAAAGCTGAAGTGCTGGTAAATACTTGACGCCAACCTTGGAGGCCATCCAAGTAGTTCCCCATAAAATGGATACGACTGCAACAGCAGTAAGTCCCTTTGCTCGTTCAGATGTTGGTGGTTGCTTGATCATCAATGCCTGAAGTGGCGCATGCCGGTTATAACCATTGCTAGTTGGTGTTCTTTGCAATATGCAATGGAGTCCTTATCGCGTATGGATCCACCTGGCTGTATAAATGCTGTGATCTTTTCAGCGTGACTCATTTTTACGCAATCATCAAATGGAAAAAATGCATCACTGGCCAGCACTGCATCTTGAAGGTCAAATTGAAATTGTTTGGCTTTTTCAATCGATTGCCTCAATGAATCAATTCTGGATGTTTGTCCGCATCCTTTTCCAATCAACTGTTTGTTTTTTACAAGTGCAATGGCATTAGATTTGAGGTGTTTACAAACCTTGTTTGCAAAGATCAAATCCTCTTTCTCACGATCGCTGCATGGTCTTCCGCCTGCTTCTTCCCAATTTGAGTAGTTTCCAACATCATGTTGTTGTGTGAGAACGCCATTTAAAATTGATTTGAATTGATTTTTTTCTCTGAGTGGATTTCTTTGTTCCAGCAGTATTCTGTTTTTCTTGCTCTTCAGCATTTCCAGTGCGTCGGCATCGTAAGCAGGGGCAATCAGAACCTCAAAAAATATCTCATTGATCAAATGAGCTGTAGTTGCATCGATGGGGTGGTTGCTGAAGAGCACTCCACCAAATGCACTTTCTGGATCGCCTGCCAATGCGTCTTTCCATGCTTCTGAAACAACTGACCTGCTTGCAATACCACATACATTGGTATGTTTGATGATGGCAAATGTAGCCTCTGCTGCACCATCAAATTCATTGATCAAATGCATTGCAGCATCTACATCAACCAAGTTATTGTATGATAATTCTTTTCCATTCAACTGGTTGAATAATGCTGATAGGTCGCCGTAAAAAATACCAGTTTGATGAGGATTTTCACCGTATCGCATGATTTGTCGATTCCCAGCGGCAAATAAAAATTCATTTCCATTTTCACTATTGAAATAATTGGAAATGGCAAAATCATAATGAGCAACTATTTCAAATGCTTTGGCAGCGAAAGACTTTCTTTGTTCCAAAGTTGTATGACCTTCTTGGGTGGACAGCAATTCAATTGCAGTTTGATAAGAAGTTTTAGAGGCAATGACAAATAGATCGCTGTAATTTTTGGCTGCAGCCCTGATCATGGATGGTCCGCCGATATCAATTTTCTCAATGATTGATTTTTCCTCATTGGTCTGTGCAAGGGTTTCTTCAAAGGGGTATAGATCTACTACCACCATGTCAATCTCTGGAATCTCAAATTCTTTCATCTCCTGAAGATCTTGTTGAACCGCTCTTCTACCCAGAATGCCTCCAAATATTTTGGGATGCAGTGTTTTGACCCTGCCTCCAAGGATGTAAGGGTAATCAGTTACGGATTCAACTGGAACGCATTCCAGTCCCAATTTTTCAATGAATTGCTGCGTGCCGCCTGTGGAATAAATCACAACTCCCTGCGCGTTCAGAAGTCTTACAAGCGGTTCCAATCCATCTTTGTAAAAGACTGAAATAAGGGCAGAACGTATTTTTTTTTGCATGAAAATCATTTTTGACGGAAGAATCGGTGGAAGTCCTTGCAATCAAGGTAAATGGGACCGGTTTCTGCCGTAAGTAGGAGACGCAAATGTAAGTTTTGTGGATCTTTCTGCCATCTTCTAATTTTCCACAGTTTGGTGCTTCCATCTGCCAGCCATTTTTTGTGTTTCCTCAGCAGTACCCTGGCCTCTGCATCTTGCAGATTGTTTCCCATCATGATGATGGCAGTATCTGATTTGCTGTTTTGAAGTACCATTGGGCGCAGCTCCATTTTTTTAAACTGTATCTCATCTATATAGGCATGCCTTGCAATGAATTTGATTCTTTGTATATCCTTCTGTGAAGTGGATTCCCCGTTTCCAAAAACATACGTATCTGCCCGACTTCCATGTTGATGCATGATGGTTCCAAGTTCTCGCATGTTTAACAAGATCAACCTCTGTATTGACGCTATATGTGTGCGTTCATGCAGCGATTGCATACAGCTCAAGAGGGCACTTATGCAAGTAATCCACAGTAAATGACTTTTCTTTTTTAATATAAAGAGACATATGCCAAATAGGGTGATGGATTGAAGCATTATCATCTGCATTGACATTACTGGGAATGAAACCAGTGCACAAGGCAATGAATTCATCGCTGTTGCATATCTGTTCATCCATTGAATGCAAGTCGTAATGATGTGCGATGCAATGAATGAGTTTACTTCTTGTATTGGGTGAATAAAAAGCATCAGTTCGGCAATCAAGACGATGCTGGATAGGGGGACGATGACCAAATTATTTAAAATTGAATAAATTGGATATTGCTGAAAGTGATAAATCAATAGGGGGTATGGTAAGTATCTGTACTGATATTGACAATGCTACAAATGACCAACCTTTTTGTAATAATTTATTTTTTGTAAAAACCAACTTTCTCACCCAGTTGTAAAAAAGCATGATTGAGAGCACTGCGGAGAAGCTGAGCTGAAATCCCATATCATATAGTGTATCCGGATCAATAACCAACATCATAAAACCAGCACCAAATAATGCATTGATTCCGTCATTTGCTTTTGAAATGTTATTGCCGATGATGATAAAGCTGAACATGACAACGCTTCTTATAACAGATGCACTTGCTCCCGTGGTAAAAGCGAAGATCCATAGTACAGGCAGGGTTACGATGAGAGACAACAGGGATAAGTATTTTTTCTTGAAGATCCATTCAAACAACTGATTCATAAACACACAGATCAATCCTAGATGCATACCTGAAATTGCAATCACATGGCTAACACCAGCATCAACATATGTTTTATTCAAAGCTGGATCAATATCATTTTTGAAACCTATCAACATGGCCTCTGCAATGCCCAGCACATTTTTATCTTGTATATACCTTTTTAATTTATCAATCATGTATGTTCTGATCGATAGAAATACATCTCCTTTTGAACTGATGTCATTGCCAATTTGCAAATATGTCTCTTGATGATCAAGTGAAATGCTGTAAAAAATACCATTCATTTTGCTGTATGATTTCTGATTGAATTCACCAGGATGCTGTGTGTTTTTTATTCGATGTATAGAGGCATTGCAATACAAGAGATCGCCTCTTTTCAGTTTTTCACCCTTCAAGTTTTTAAAGTATACATATGTTTTTCCTCTGTACTGCCATTTGTTGCCATTCCTGGTATACACAACAGCAATCCATTTTTGTTGTTGATAACTGACTTTTTGCTCCTCAACTCTTAACAGAAAAGGGGTGTTGATGGATGTTACTTTTACTTTTAAATTAGATCGCAGGTTTGAATTGATGCATCCCCATGTAAATATGTAAACGGCTATCATACCCGATAATAGCAATCTGTATTTCCATGCCCATTCGATGTCCATGCTTTTGAAAAAGATGAAACACAATATGCATAATGCATGCACAGCAATGACATGGTTGATACTTGGGTTATAAAATTGGTCTGTGAGTAAACCTCCCAACAACCAAAAAAACAGTCTAAAAAATGGAAGTGCTTTCCAAAAATGCTGTTGATTGTGCACGTGCGAACCTACTGTGATCTGCAGGCATTATAAGGTGTAAATGCACAAAAGATCGGTTGCTTTCAACAAGATCCGAAGAGAAAAAATTAGAAGTCGATTCCCAATGCAAAATACCAATAGGGCTTGCCTCTAAAGAGATTGCCCATGGGCCAGCCAGCATCAACTCTCAGGAAATAGCCCAACAGCGTGCTTCTTGCACCAAAGCCATAGCCGCCGACGAAGGGACCGATGCCTCCTGTTTTGATGTTGACTTGCACATTTGAGCCACCTCCATATACATTGATGGGTCGTTGGATGTTATCAAATTTTCCATTCCATGCTGTTCCCAAGTCAACAAATTGAAGGAGTTGTAGATTTCTGAGAAACGCGTTGTTGATGGGACGGTTCAGTAGGGTAGTGAAAATCGGAAACCTGAGTTCAGAATTGAATACAATATTGTTGTTGCCATTGGCAATGTTCTGTCTGTGGCCCCTCAGGTTCAATGCGAGAGTTTGGAATGCGTAATCCATGTCTGGATCCGGCTGGATGTTTTGATTGAATTTCGGATTCAGCCATCCTTCCACACCTCCTAGGTAATAAATAAGTTTTTGGGTTCCCCATGAGAAATCAGCTGCAGCCCTGAATGCCCAAATAAAATTTCTATAAATGGGATAATAATAACGCAGGTCTGTACCTAGGTTGATCATGTACTTTCCTGTTTTGTCAGCACTCACCATGCGCGTATTGACATCCGCATAAACCTTGTATCGGAGTCCGTTCCAAATATTCAGGGTAGGATTCAATGTGTTGTCGTGGACATATTCTAGTTTGATCAGTGCATATTTCAGGACGGTATCAGTCATGGTAAGCGAAGGATAATAATTTCCATCTGATAGTATGGTTACCCTGTCAGTACGATAGCCTACCATGGCCCTGATGCTCTTTACCTCATTCAACGGGTAGCTGATATTCAGTTGATATAGATTGGAAGCAAGTTTATTGTTCAGCTGTGATTTGATATCAGTAGCAGGATAAATGGGGAAATACTGCTGATTGCTCCTGTAGTAGGTGAGTCCCCAGTCATACCTTTTTTTCAAATTCTGGTAAGAGGCCAGATAGTCATTGTCCTTTAAATTGGTTGCCAGCCTGAATCCACCTATGAATTTTTTGTCTTCCATGAGGTCGGATATTCCCATTCTCAATATTCCATTCAGGTTGTTGGCATTGGAAAGGTATATCGGACCAGCGCCGCCTGCAAAAGGTTGAAAGCGGTTAACCAGTACAGAATTATTAAAACCTGAAACCACGTAGTCTGATCCAAATTTGAATTTATAGTCATACTGCTTTGCATTTTTTAGATAATCCACTCGACTGGATGCAATGGCTTCATCATCGATTGCTTTGATGGTATTGTTGGCGGCTTCTTCTGCAAACTCGGTTTGAAACAGGGACACTTTCTTGTTGTCATCACTCATTTTTTCCTGCGCTGCTTTTTGTTGAAGGATGATGTTTTGTTGTTTTCGCTCTTCATCCATCAGTTTCTTGATGTATGCAGTCGGACGCGCATTGATGTTTCTTCTCAGCAGCACAGCATCATTTACTATGAGTTTATACAAAAATTTCATGTCACCTTCTTGTCTAACCTCGCTGACGAGGTTGTTGTCGCCTGCTCCTCTGCTTTCCTGTAAACTGCTCTCGTAGTTTGTGAGAGGAAATACATAGGTACTGTCATTGGAAATGGATATGTACCCAATGGAGTCGGGTGCAGATTTTTTAAATGCTCTGAGGGTTGAATCAAGTTCTTTGGGAGGTGGATTTCTCAGGTATTCATCCGCTACTTTGTAAATGGTATCTAAACCTTCCTTTTTGGTGGAGAAAAAGCCTGCATATCGGTTTCCGATGCCATTGGCATCACTTACAAACGTAAAGTGATTGACATTGTATTGAAGGGGAAATCTTGCTTGTCCGTATGGCTGATTGGTAAGTTGAGTGATTTGACGGAAATCGCTCTTTGTCCAGTTATCTACTAAGAATATATTGAAACTGTTTCTGGATGCGATGGCAGTGTCTGCCTTCACTGCTCTGGCAGTTGGACGATTGGATGAGAATATGATACCTGTTTTGTTTGGAAATGCAACAAACGAGGCATCCAGGTCATCATTAGGATCATTGGTGATTTGTTCTACGGTTTGCTCAGCAATTTTGTAGACAAAAATATCTGATTGACCGTTTTTGACGGCGCTTAAAATCAGGGTATTGTTGTCGAGCATGAATTTCGCATCCTGTATGATTTGAAAATCTTCTATCACCTGCTTGACTGCTTTGTACCTGCTTACTGCATCGTATACAAACAACTTGATTTTTCCTTCTTCATTGTAAATCACCAGCAGACGCGACCCTTTGGAGTCCCATGCCATGAGGGGATAATGTGGATTCAATTCATCCTGGTAATTCAGGATGCCGGCTTTCAGAAGGATTTTCCTTTTCTGAGATAAATCCTCAAAAATTACTTTGTAGATGCCCTTTTTGTATTCCACCATGGCGTAGGTATTGTTCCTGGCAATGGGGTTGGCCTGAAAGCGGTAAAAATCCTGTCTGGGTTTGACGGTTTCAGTAGCCACAACGTTTCCGCGTGGCTGGTTTCTTCTTCCTTTCAAGTCAGACAAGTATTTATCAGATTCTGTTTCCATGAATTCTTTCAACAGATCTTTGAATCTTTTCTTGGTAACTTTTAAACTGGCAGTATTGAGACTCTTGTATATTCTGGAGAGATACAGAAAATAGGTTACACTTTCTTTTTTGTATTTATCTGAAATAAATCTCCAAAACGCATGACCAGCAAACAATGGTTCTCTGAATGCAAACTGATAAAAGGTTTTGTATTTGCCTGACAGCAGTGCTGATTTCAATTTGTCATCCAATGCGGGACTCCATTCTTCGCCCACATAAGAGATGTATCCATCTGTCAGCCATTTGGGTAAATCCAGCAATGCCTGGTTACTGGCAAACTCTCCCAAATCATCCCCAAACAGCAAATTCTCGACCAGTACTCTTGCAATTCCCTGGCGGATACTGATTTTAAGATGATTCAAATTTCCATCGTAGAAAAGGATGATTTTATTGTTGACAAGTTTCGTTACTCCACCTGTATTTTGCCAGTCGATACCAAGTCCGATGTTGGATTGTCTGTAGTCGGTGAAACTGTTGTAAATAACAATGTTTGCTCTTCTTTGCAAGCCGTATTCTATGAACTCTTCAATGTTATTCAATTCTTCTTCTGCAACCTGTGCTGTAAATTTTGCCAATTGATTGCCGCCCACGTAATAGTAGGTATTAAAATTTCGGGTTTGGTAGTAGGTCCAGTTGATTTTTTTGTACTGCACCCTGTTGCGTCCATATTCCACATTGCTTACCTGCGCATTTGCAATAAAACATGAAAAAAACAACAACGATAAAATCAGTCTCAATAGACGCATGATGAATGAATTCAAATGATTGGGTACCTTCGCACAGTCATACAAAATAACACTTTTAGGCCAGAAATAAACCCTATGTTAAACGTTAAAATTTTTCAGTTCAATCCACTGCAAGAGAATACATATTTGATATTCAACGAACAGTTGCAATGCATCATCATTGACCCCGGTTGTTACACCGATAAGGAGCAGCAAACCATCAGTCAATTCATTGAAAGCAAACAGCTCCACCCCTTCCTGCTCGTAAATACGCATTGTCATTTGGACCATGTTTTCGGCAATAAGTTTATCCATGAGCGCTATGCACTCGAATTGCATATTCACGAAGGGGAAAAAAAGGTACTGGACATGGCTCCAACAAGTGGACTGATGTGGAACCTGCCTTTTGATAATTACCAGGGTAAACTTCATTTTTTGGATGAATCAACCCCCATACAAATAGGCGAGGATCAATTGGAAGTCATCTTTACCCCCGGACATTCACCTGCCAGCATCAGTTTTTATTCCAAAAAGAGCGATCTTTTGATTTCTGGCGATGTATTGTTCAGAGAAAGTGTTGGAAGAACTGATTTACCTGGAGGGAATCCTGATATTTTGGCTGAAAGTATCCGTACCAAATTATATGTATTGCCAGATGAAACGATGGTTTACCCTGGTCACGGAATTCCAACCACTATCGGTCATGAAAAAAAGCACAATCCATTTATCACTGCCTAATGGCTGATTCATTTGTAGAGCTTGCTTAAAAAAGGGATCTTTCTCAACTCTTCTTTTTCTATTCTCATCAAGATGATGATGTAGAGCAAAAACAGTCCTGTACCAGCAAGGTGAAGAGAAGCTGTATCAATAGATTGATTTCTCATTGTCTGGTGGATCAGATAAAATGCGTATGCAAGGACCATGAATCCAAAACTTTTCATCCAATTGTATGGAACTGGGTAGTACTTATTGCCCAGCCAAATGCTGATCACCATCATAATGCCATAACAGGCAAGATTCGCAATGGCAGATGCAAGGTATCCCATGGACGGAATGAATAGATAGTTCACAACGATCGTAATGCAAGCGCCGATGATGGTGATGATGGCACCCATCATATTTTTATTGGTCAGTTTGTACCAAATGGAAAGATTGTAGTAGATGCCCAGAAAAATTTTTGAAATCATCAATATCGGCACAATAAACAGTCCCTCTGCATATGCTGGATTTTTATGCACTCCCATGAAATATTTCCATATGTCAAGATAAAGTACAACCGCCAGAAAGCAGCAGCAGCAAGCAATTACAAAAAGATTCATGATCCTTGCATAGGTAATTTTTGCATCCTCATTTGAAGCGGTTTTGAAGAAAAAAGGTTCAGCACCCATTCTGAATGTCTGTATAAAAATCACAATCAGTATTGCCAATTTATTGTTGGCGCTGTAAATACCATTGGCGGCTTTTGCTGCTTCTACCGTTCCATCAAATCGCTGAACAATCATCAACCTATCGATGGTTTCATTGATCATTCCGCCGAAGCCTACAATGATCAGTGGACTAGAGTATATCAAAATATCTCTTACCAGACGGGTATTGATATCAAGTTGAAATGATTTGAATTCTTTGAACAAAAGCAACAAGGTAATGCCACTTGCTATCAGTTGTGCAACAAATACATAACCAATTCCTATTGAAGGACTGTACAAGGTTGACCAGATATTTTTTTCTCCGTTTTCAAATGCGGGCTTGCATACATGGAGAAAAAAAATCACAAGAGATACATTGATTAAAATATTGGAAATCTTGATCAATGCAAACTTTTTGGGTCTTCCTTCATGCCTGAGTTTAGAAAAAGGTAACACAGCAATCGTATCCAATGCTACAATACCAACCACCAGCAAGATGTATTCTTCATCTCCAGCTAGCTGCAGATATGCTGCTATCGAGGAAGCAGGGAGGATCAGCATTGCTGAAAAAAGGGTAGTGGTGATCAGCAGACTCGATAATGCATTGTTGAATACTTTTTTTTCCTCTTCCAATTGGATGAATCGGAAATAAGATGTTTCCATCCCATATGTAAAGATGATATTCAAAAATGCCGCAATGGCAAACAAGAGAGAAATATCACCAAAAGCAGCAGGGGCATAGATGCTGGTTAACAGTGGCGTGAGCAAATAATTGATAAACCTTCCAATGATATTGCTGAGGCCATACCAGGCAGTTTGACTTGCTAGTTGTTTGATACCAGACAATGGTTTGAACTTTTATCAAATGTAACACCATTGATTGAATCATCATCAACTCAATAATATCAATATGTATCACGCCAATTTGATAACTTCATCATTAAAATACTTTCATGCGGGTTGTCATTCAGCGCGTTGCTCACGCGAAGGTTGAAGTTGATCAGTCGGTGGTGGGCTCCATCGGCAAAGGCTTGCTGGTATTCGTTGGCATAGAGGATGCAGATCAGACGGAGGATGTGGAATGGCTGTTGGGTAAAATCATCCATCTCCGTATTTTCAATGATACTGCTGGTGTGATGAATTTATCTGTAAAAGATGTTAAAGGTTCCATTTTGGTCATCAGTCAGTTTACCCTGCATGCATCTACCAAGAAAGGCAATCGTCCCTCGTATATTCGAGCCTCAAAGCCAGACCATGCAGTTCCGTTGTATGAAGCTTTCAAACAACGACTTGGTGATGAGCTTGGAAAAAAAGTGGAAGCTGGCATGTTTGGCGCAGATATGAAAGTGAGCTTATTGAATGATGGTCCCGTTACCATTACCATGGATACAAAAAACAAAGAATAATGACAATTCAGGAAGCACAAAAGAAGGTTGATGAATGGATCAAGACAGTTGGTGTCAGGTATTTCAGCGAATTGACCAATATGGTTATTCTGACAGAGGAGGTTGGTGAACTTGCTCGCATCATGGCAAGAAAATATGGCGATCAGTCTTTTAAAAAAGAAGAATCAGCAGACCATTTGGCGGATGAAATGGCAGATGTGATGTGGGTATTGATCTGTCTGGCCAACCAAACAGGTATTGACCTTGAAGATGCATTGGAAAAAAATTTTCAAAAGAAAAATACACGTGATGCCGATCGCCATCACCAAAACGAAAAACTAAAAGGCTAATGCTTACCTTTGTGGCCTATGGTAATCAATGATCAGAACAAGTTTCAGGCAATTATATCACATGCGAAAGAATACGGTTTTGTATTCCAATCAAGCGAAATTTACGATGGTTTAAGCGCGGTTTACGATTACGGACCCTGGGGAAGTGAATTGAAAAAAAACATACGGGAAGCCTGGTGGAATGCCATGACACGTATGCATGACAATATTGTCGGTATCGATGCGGCTATTTTCATGCATCCAACCACTTGGAAGGCGTCAGGGCATGTTGACAATTTCAGTGATCCGATGATTGATAACAAGGATTCCAAAAAAAGATACAGGGTTGATCATTTGTTGGAAGCAGCAGCTGATGAATGGATAAAAGCAGGTAAAGAAAAAGAAGTTGAACAGTTGTTGTCTGAGATGGAAGCATTGCTAGCATCCAATGATTTCGCAGGACTCAAACAGCTCATTGAGCAAAACAATATCAAGTGCAGTGTAAGTGGAACAAACAATTGGACAGATGTTCGACAATTCAATCTAATGTTCTCCACCCAATTGGGTTCTGTATCTGATGAGGCAAGCGAGATTTACCTACGTCCAGAAACAGCACAAGGTATATTTGTCAATTTCCTCAACGTGCAGAAGACAGCACGCATGAAGATTCCATTCGGAATTGCACAAGTTGGAAAAGCGTTTAGAAATGAAATTGTAGCCAGACAGTTTATTTTTCGAATGCGTGAATTTGAACAAATGGAAATGCAATTCTTTGTTCGTCCAGGTACCCAACAAGAATGGTATGCATATTGGAAAGAAGAGAGAATGAAATGGCATGCTTCCTTTGGTATCCCTGCCTCTAGCTATCGTTTTCATGACCACGTGAAACTGGCCCACTATGCAGATGCGGCAGTAGACATAGAATTTGCTTTCCCCATTGGCTGGAAAGAAGTAGAGGGAATCCACAGCAGGACAGATTTTGATCTAAAAAGTCATCAGCAGTTCAGCGGAAAAAAATTACAATATTTCGATACTGAAATCAACCAGCATTATATACCATATGTTATAGAAACATCCATCGGACTGGATCGCATGTTCCTGTTGACCCTCTGTCATGCTTATCAGGAGGAGAAATGGAACAAAGAAGATGGTTCGGAAGACAGCAGGGTGGTGTTGAAAATACCTGCAAAAGTTGCGCCCATTAAATTGGCAGTATTGCCTTTGTTGAAAAAAGAAGGACTCCCTGAAATTGCAAAGGAGATCATGGCTGCCTGCAGAAATGAATTCTACTGTTTCTATGAAGAGAAAGATACCATCGGCAAACGATACAGACGAATGGATGCTTTGGGTACTCCTTTTTGTATAACCATCGATCATCAAACAAAAGAAGATCAAACAGTAACCATCCGATACAGAGATACGATGCAGCAGGAGCGAATCCCTATTGCGGGATTGGCACAATTCATCAAACAAAAAATGAATTAAATAAAAAAGCCCGACAATTGCCGGGCTTTTTTAATTATTGTTTAATGATTTTCTTCGAGGTTTGATATTTTCTATCTGCACTCGTGATGGTCAGGACATAAGTGCCTGGAGGCAGGTTTCCAAGATTCAACAATCCATTTTCATAACCAGTCTCTTTACGCATTACTGTGGCACCTGAGAGATTGGATACCTGGATCAATATTTTCTTTACACCAAAAACATTTCCAGTCTTGTAGTTGACGGTATTGTTGGTAATGGTTGGATATACATTGTTGATAAAGGATGAGTTGTTTCTAATAGGATTGAATACTGCGGTTGTAGGATTGTTGTTGTTCAGTGCAGATGCAGGAATTGGACTCCCGAGTGTTGCAGTAAACATTCCATTTCCATGTGTACCAATCACCATGGTATTGTCAGACCATCTGCTGGCAATTGAATTTACAACAGCTGTATTGAGCATTTCTGATGGCTTTCCGGATGTTCCGACCTCTCTGCTCCATACTGTACTCGATCCACTGATTTTGGTGGTACTGAACAGTCCAATAGAAGTTCCAACATAGTATTCAACACCAGTGGTTTTTACAATGATTTCGCAGGCCCTTACAGATGGGATGTCAAGATTTCCCTCGATCAATTCCCATGTAGGGGAAGGCGCAGTTGCATTGCCAGTCCAGAAAATACTATTGGCACCATAGTTGGAAACAACGGCAATGGCAGTGTCTTGATTTCTTGGATTGACTGCAATATCTCTCACAAGCGGACAAACACCATTTACGCAGGCCGACATCTCCTTAGGTGAAATATCGATCGGGGCCGTGCTTTCAGATCCCTGTGGATCTTTGAGTCTGTATATTTTACCTGCACTGGTTCCAATAAACAAATGGCTATTGGCTGAGTAGGGTCCTCTTGTTGTTTCAAGTGCATAAATATTTCCAGATACGGAAGGTGCAACGCCCGACATTAATGTCCAGTTATCTGCAGCAACAGTTGTTGAACTGTTGGTTCTGAATATTGAATCGTCTGATGCATAATATAGATGATCCGTGTTGTCAGGGTCAAGGTGAAAATAGGTGACAAACAGACCCTCGCCGGTATTGGCGGGCTTTATTTTTGTGTAGATGCTGTTTGAGTTGTTGATTTCAAACAACCGCATTCTGTAAAATTGTCCAAGTTGTGCAGCACAAAAAAGATATTGCTGGTTGGATGTACTCTTCTTGGTCAATCCAACCTGACAACCATCGCCTCCAAGAAGAATGTAATGATCATTGCTGTCTGGAAGTGATTCACCAAAAAGTTTTGTTCTGTCTCTCAAAGTAGTTGAATTGTCTTGTGCACCCCCAACAAATGTTTTGCTTCCATTGGTCGGGTCAACGCCAACGTGGTAGTATTGTATTGTTTGGTATTGACTTGAACCCAGCGACCAAACGGGTGTGGCAAGTGTGATGTCATCAACCAGTCCAATTCCTCCGTCAGAGCCGATCAATACCCTATTGGGATTCGTCGGATCAAATGAAAAGCTGTGGTTGTCTGCATGACTTGCTCCATCAACATCTGTGTACGTACCATCAGATGAGATGCCACCAACAAATGTTACATTTTCTTTCGTTTGAAATCCATCTGTGGATCGAAAAATATTAACACCGCCAACCAAAACCAGATTTGGATTTGTGGGATGAACCGCGAGCAGCATGTTGTATGCACCTTGCAATTCTATGTATTTTTTAGTGGATGAACCCCTATTAGTCCTTTGTGCAACTAGGTTGGAATCAAGGTTTCCGCTCCATTTGTATGGCTTGCTGCCCATGTCTACTTTAAAAAGATCCGCTTCTGATTTGGATGCCGAGGCCGACTCTCCGTTCTCAATCATTGTGTACATGATATTTTGGTTGCTGGGTGACAAAGCCAGCACAATTCTTCCCCATCCTGCGGTATAATCTCCCGAAGCATTCGTACTGTTGTTGTAAGCCCTCCAACCCGCAACAGAGTCTGCAGCATCTTTCTCACCTCCCGCAATGCGCACAAAACTTGCAGAATCACCCGTAGAAGATTCCCAAATACCAACAAGATGGCGAGCGTTGTTCCTGCCTGTTATTGCAGCAAAAACCTTTGATCCATCAGATTTTACTTGTAAATCTCCAACACCGGCACTGCTGGTGGCAGGGCACGAACCAGTAGATAGCAGGTTTACGTTGCATGATAATACAGTTTCCCACGTGGAGCCACCATCTTTGGATCGAACGATTTTTCGGTGTATTGCAGCATACACATCGCTGTTTTTTGGATGAACAATAATTTTATGAATAATATCAAAAAAACCAAAATTTTGAATGATGTTGTCTGAAGTGGCAGGAAGCATGGACCATGTTTTGCCATTATCGGTTGATTTCAAAATGCCATTTCCATATACAAACGCGTTTGGGTATGCTGCAGAGGCGCCTATTGCTTCTCCTGTGCCTGCATACCAGGTATCGGGTTTGCTGGGATCTTGAGCCAAGGTCGATACGCCCCTCACTTCGTTTACGGGATGAACAAATTTCCAACTTTTACCTCCGTCTTCACTCCTAAAGATACCACCTGTAATTCCACCCGCAAGAATTACCTTGTTTGTAGTGCCATTATATCTCCTGTCATACATGACTGTTCTAGTTCTACCCCCGTTTTGGGTGGGACCAATGGCATCATAGTTGTTAGCAACGACATTTTGAAACATCCCACTGGAATTTACGGGTTGAGACTTTAGCCACTCCAGTTCTCTTGCATGAATGCCTTCGGGAATACTGCCAGTTTTTAGGTCTCTTGAAATAAGCCATTCATGCTTTGCTCTTAGAAATGAATTTTCGGTTTCCATTTCTTCGTCCTCGTCATTCAAAATGACCATCTTTTTCTGTGGCCATTGCGGGTTATTTTCAGCAGTCAATAAATAGGCTATTCCAGTTCCAACGAGCACTGCAAGGATTATTCCAATCAAAACTTTTTTACGCATATTGATTACGGGTATACAGCAAATTTAACCAAAAAATTCACCCAAAATGTCAAATAAATGCCATAAAAAAGCATGACTCATAACTGCCACAATTCTTTGGTGTATCTTTACATCCCTGTTGAGGTATGAACCTGGAGTTTCTTATTGAAAGCTATACACAATCCCCCCGCATTTTGGAGATTGCGGACAAGATTCTATTGCCTCGACCCAAACACCTGTCCTGCTCCAGATTGTCAGGCTCTTTTTCCTCCATCGTTTTTTCTTCCCTTTATCGCAATCCATCGTTGAAAGATTTTAACCACCTCATCGTGTTGGAGGATGCAGAAGAGGCGGCTTATTTTCACAACGACATCGAGCAACTCATCAATCCGATTGATCTTTTTTACTTTCCATCCTCTTTCAAAACAAATAAAAACATCAATGAAGAGAGCAGCAGTCACGTAATGTTGCGCACTGAAACACTTGCCCGTTGGGCTGGCATTGGTAACAGAAAAATACTGGTAACATATCCTGAAGCACTGGTGGAGAAGGTAGTAGGAGCTGGTGAATTGAATGCACATACCATCTCCATCAAAGTCAATGACAGGTTAATGACAGACACACTGATGGCAAAATTGGTGGAGTATGGATTTGAGCGAACGGATTTTGTGTATGAACCAGGACAGTTTGCCATGCGTGGTGGTATTTTCGATATTTATTCTTTTGGCAACGAAAAACCATATCGCATCGAATTATTCGGCGATGAAGTGGATTCAATCAGGATTTTTGATCCTGCCTCACAGTTGAGCGAGAGGAAACTGCTGCAAGTAAATCTGATTCCGAAGTTTGATCAACATTCGGTTGAAACCACCAGACAACATCTCTTGTCTTTCATCCCCCCCAATACCATCATTTATACTTCCAACTGGCAAATCATGTTGGATAGGTATGCTAATTTTTATGAGCATATCGACGATGCTATTGCGACTGATTTTACATCATCGGCTGATTTTGAAAAGCTACTCGCTGGATTTACCTGTGTAGAATTCGGACTGACTAAGACAATTCCAGATCCAGTAGCTGAATTTGCTTTTGACACCACTGATCAACCGGCTTTCAACAGACAGTTTGATTTGCTGATCAAAGATTTGCAAACACATGAATCAGCAAAACACCCCATTTATATTTTTGCGGAAAATCCCAAGCAGCTTGAAAGGCTGTATTCTATTTTCTCAGATGTAAACGCAGAGATTTCATTCATACCTATACCCGCTGCACTTCACAGAGGATTTGTAGACAAGACTGCAGGATTGGTGGTGTATACTGATCACGAAATTTTTCAACGATACCATAAATACAAGATAAAACAGGCCTACAACAAGAGCAAGGCTATTACCATCAGGGCGTTGAGGGAGTTGCAGCCAGGCGATTTTGTGGTTCACATCGATCATGGGGTGGGGGTTTTCAGCGGACTCCAAAAAGTCAACAACTACGGACAAATACAAGAGGCGGTTAGGATCATATACCGCGACAACGATATTTTGTATGTCAATATCAACTCACTTCATAAAATTTCCAAGTACACGGGAAAAGAGGGACATGTTCCGCGTGTAAACAAGCTGGGCAGCGATGCATGGGTAAAACTCAAGGAGAAAACCAAAGGAAAAGTAAAAGAGATTGCTTTTGATCTCATCAAATTATATGCCGAGCGAAAAGCGCAAGTGGGATTTGCCCACAGTCCAGATAATTACTTACAAACTGAATTGGAAGCTTCTTTCATGTATGAGGATACTCCTGATCAAAGCAAGGCCATCGCAGATGTTAAAATGGATATGGAACGGTCTTCCCCAATGGATCGACTGGTTTGTGGAGATGTGGGATTTGGCAAAACGGAAGTGGCCATCAGAGCAGCATTCAAAACGTGCATCGATGGAAGACAGGCTGCTGTGTTGGTTCCAACAACCATTCTGGCTTATCAGCATTACAAGACATTCAGTGAACGGTTGAAAGATTTTCCAGTCAATGTTGATTTTATCAACAGGTTTAAGTCCACCAAAGAAAAAAAAGAAACCCTTTTAAAACTCAAAGAGGGAAAGATCGATATCATTGTTGGAACACACTCCTTGATTGCCAAAGATGTTGTATTCAAGGATCTTGGTCTGCTGGTGATAGATGAAGAACAAAAATTTGGTGTAGCACACAAAGAGAAAATAAAAACACTTAAAACCAGTGTTGACTGTCTGACATTGACAGCAACACCCATTCCGCGTACCCTGCAATTCAGTTTAATGGGGGCAAGAGATTTGAGTATCATCAATACACCTCCTCCCAATAGACAACCCATACAAACCGAAGTATCGGTTTTCAATGAAGATCTTATTCGCGATGCGATCTATTTTGAAGTTGAGCGCGGGGGACAAGTATTTTTCATTCACAACCGTGTAAATGGTTTGCCTGAAATGGCTGCTATCATCAAGCGTTTGTGTCCGGATATTGAAGTTGGATTCGCACATGGTCAATTAGAGGGACATGAATTGGAGGAGCGCATTTTTGATTTCATTCACAAGAAATATGATGTATTGGTTTGTACCAATATTGTTGAAAGTGGCGTTGATATTCCAAATGTGAATACCATCATCGTGAACAATGCCCATCAATTTGGTTTGAGTGATATGCATCAGTTGAGAGGAAGAGTTGGAAGAAGCAACCGAAAAGCGTTTTGTTATTTGCTCACTCCTCCTATCAGCACCTTGCCTGCTGACTCTAGAAAAAGACTTCAAACTTTGGAGCAACATGCAGAACTGGGGAGCGGTTTCCAAATCGCCATGCGCGATCTGGACATACGAGGTGCAGGAAATATGCTGGGTGGAGAGCAGAGTGGATTCATGTTGGAGATTGGTTTTGAGATGTATCAAAAAATTCTGGATGAGGCCATCAGAGAGCTGAAACGCACTTCTTTTAAAGAGGTGTTCAAAGAAGAAATCAGCCAACAGGATGATTTTGTACATGATTGTACAATCGATACGGATTTAGAAATTCATATTCCTGATCAATATGTTGATCAGATAACGGAGCGATTGGTATTGTATACTAGATTGGATCATTGCAAGGATGAGGCGGATCTACAAAAATTTCATGCAGAATTGGAAGATCGTTTTGGTCCCGTTCCTGATTGCGTGGAAGATTTATTTACAACCGTTCGTTGTAGAAAATTAGCCGTTGAACTTGGATTTGAAAGAATGACACTCAAGAATAAAACACTGAGGTGTTATTTTGTCAACAACCCTGATTCGCCTTATTTTCATTCAGAGACCTTTCAATCTATTTTGTTGCATATACAGATCAAAACCAACAAAAGTCATTTGAAGCAAGTAGGAAAAAACTTCATGCTGATTACAGAGCATGCAGACAGCATGAAGTTTTTACAAGCGTTTTTGGAAGCATTGTCAAGCACAGTTCAAGAAAACAAAGCAGTTGCTTAAAGCGGTCTGATCCAGATATTTCTAAAGCTTACCGGATCGCCATGGTCTTGAAGGCTGATGGGTTCTTTTGCACCATGTGATTTATAGTTGGCAATCCCAATGTATTCTGTTCCGCCCCAAATCGCAGCATTGTTCTGAATAAGTACTCCGTTGTGCATCACGGTAATCCTTGCTTGAGATTGCAGTACACCATTTTCTGAGAATCTCGGTGCAGTAAAAATCACATCATACGATTGCCACTCACCGGGTCCACGGCTGGCATTCACCAGTGGAACCAGTTGCTTGTAAATACTTCCGGCTTGTCCGTTGGAGTAGGTTTTATTGTTGTAGCTGTCAAGTATTTGAAGTTCGTATCTGCCCATTAAAAATATGCCACTGTTTCCTCTTCCTTGCCCTTCTCCTTTAACTTCTGCAGGTGTTCTCCACTCAATATGCAGTTGGCAATCGCCAAAACTTTGTTTGGTGGTAATGAGTCCGCTGCCTCGTTTAACAGTCATTGCGCCGTCGGCCAATGTCCATTCAACATCTTTGCTCTTGATGCCTATCCAATTGGAAAAGTCTTTCCCGTTGAACAAAATAATAGCGTCCGATGGGGGCTCTGCATTTGTCTTACCCGGCGAAATTACTGCTGTTGCAGGGTCATAAATTTCAGATAGCTTAGGATCACCTCCCATTCTTACTTGAGCCAACAGCAGTTGAGAGGCAACGGTTGCGCAAATGAACATCCATGTTTTTTTCATAACAATAATTTTTGACCGTTGAATGTACATAATAATGCCAAAATTTATTACGAACTGTTTTTTAAAGATTTATATGGCTATATTTGATCAAAGAAATTTGTGAATGGTTTCGAAAGTTACAGAAGGTGTTAAAATTTCAGTCGAACAATTCTATCAACCCGAGTATTCCAATCCGGTGCTGAGTGAATTCATGTTTGCTTATCGAATAACCATTGAAAACAATAATTCATTTCCTGTTCAGTTGCTCAAACGGCATTGGTGGATTGCTGACAGCAATGCTGACAAAAGAGAAGTAGAGGGAGATGGTGTGATAGGAGTACAACCAATTATTGCTCCAGGTGAAACATATCAATATATATCTGGTTCTAATTTGAAATCCGAAATGGGTGTCATGAGTGGCACTTATACCATGGAAAATTTGGTTTCAAAGAAAAGGTTTGAAGTCAACATACCTGCTTTTCAAATGGAAGCACCATTTAAAAGAAACTGATCAGATCTGATTTTCTCTAGCTAACTTCGTTTTAAATAAATTTACAAAGTATGTCAGTATTGGGCTACAAGGTTACGTTCAACAATAAACAGAAAGAATTTTTCAATGCCCTTAAGCAGGAGGTAGATGCCTATTTTGAAAGAAATGCAATCAAAAAAACAGGCAACTGGAAGTTGTATGCAAAAACAGCTATTTTAATTCCTTCTGCCATTGGGATCTACCTGTTGCTGATGTTCGTATCCATGCATTGGGCTTTGTCATCTTTCTTGTGGGTTGCATTTGGACTTAACATGTCAGCCATTGGTTTCAACATCATGCACGATGCATGTCATGGGAGTTTTTCTACCAGGGGGTGGGTGAATGAACTCTTCGGGCTTACCAATAATTTTTTAGGTGGCAATGCATTTCTCTGGAAGTTGAAACATAATATTATTCATCATACATACACGAATGTAGATGGGGTGGATGACGATATCAACAACATGCCTTTTATGAGGCAGTGTTCTACACAACCATGGAAACCGATGCATCAATTTCAAAGTATTTACATGTTCTTTTTGTACGGATTTACATCGCTTTTTATGTTCTTCATGGATTATGTAAAGTATTTCTCAAAGAAAATTTATTCCACACCGCTGAAAAAAATGGATGTCAAGGAACACATTATTTTCTGGGGTGGAAAAATATTTTTTATTCTCTTCTACATTGGCATACCTATATTCTTGATAGGCTGGAAAGCATGGTTGATTGGTTTTTTGATCAGTCAGTTCACGCTGGGACTAACCCTCGCCATTGTATTCCAATTGGCACATGTGGTTGAACATGCTGAATTTGAATCTGCGGGCATAGATCCTGTAAAAATTGAAAATGAGTGGGCCATCCACCAGGTCAAAACCACTGCGAATTTTGCTTTCTCCAATAAGTTGATCACGTGGTTTGTTGGAGGCCTCAACTACCAAATCGAACACCACCTGTTTCCCCGCATCAGTCATATACACTATCCTGCTATCAGCAAAATTGTACGTGAAACCTGTGCTCAGTTTGAATTGAATTATATCTATTTCCCATCTACGCGTGCAGCAGTTGCCTCGCATGTGCGGTTCATGAATCAAATGGGGCAGAGACCTGCAGCTATTTAGGTCTGTACTTTGAACCTGCTAAAATCTGTTTTGCATCCAACTGCAACAGTTGTTGAAGCGTCGTTTCCGGATTTTTTTCCATATACGCTGTAACAACCTTCTTTCCCACAAACAGTGAGATAAAGCCGGGAGATCCAATCCCAAATTCAGAGGTCATCGGGCCATCTGTTACAAATGATCGGATTCTCAATACGTCTTTTTCATAGAGCAAATTGTTCTCTGTAATGAAATTCCAGATATACCCCTCATTTTCTTTTGCACCATTCAGTTGCTGTGTTGTATATCCCAATTTAATTACTTCTGATTCAAATGGCATGAAGAGATCCAGTATATACATTCTTTTACCATGGTCGATCAGAATATCCAGCAATGTTTTTTCTCCTGATGAGGAGGGAAAGATATCATCAATGATGTTTTTGATAGAATTGGAGGCGATGTAATCTGTGGTAAATTTTCTTGAAATATATGCAGGGTAGAGTTGCTGTCCGAGATCGGTTTTGTACAATGAAAATTCACTTCCCATGTGAAGTTGAATGCCGCTGCACAAAGCTTCATTGGTAATGATTTCTCCTGAACCGCCGATTTCGCCATATGCAAATGCATCTATTGGACCAATAAATGTTATGAATTGTTTGGGTATTCTGTATTCCGGAAAGTAATATTTTACATACTTGAGTGCTTTTGTTATATCCAAGTAAGCTTGATCAATGCCTTTGTCAATGTTTTTGGATGAGTCAAATATGTTTTTGTAGTCCTTGTAAAACCTTTTGATCGCATCATTTTTCTGTAAGCTCTCAATAGATGCCAGTCCCAGGATCCTATCACGGAAATCAGTGTAAAATGATGGATATTTCTTTTGCAGCACGCCAAGCGATCTTTCAAGCTTCAAGGTATCAATCTGGAAAAAATCTTTTTCAAACCTTTGTTTCGCAATCTCAACAGTGATACCATCCACAATTGCTTCTTGTTTGTTTACACAACCAGTAAACAAGAGAAAGCTGCAATAAAAGCAGACCAAAAGGTATTTAGACATGCCAAAAATTTTTCAAAAGTATGTAAATATGGCTCTTTTTAGATGATTGCTTGTTTTTCTGATTTATTCAATGTATTTCCTCAACTTTGCACCATGAAAGTGCTGCTTTCCCAACAGAATTATCACATAGGCAATTTCAATTTGAATGCTTCCAAAATGATTGAAGTAATCAAAGAGGCAAAATTGCAAAGTGTTGATTTGGTTGTCTTTTCTGAATTGTCTGTTTGCGGATATCCGCCGCGTGACTTTCTGGAATTCGATGATTTTATCAAACTGGTTGAAGAAACCATTGCGCAGATTGCTGCACAGACCAATGGAATTGGAGTATTGTTGGGGGCACCTATAAAAAACGGATTCGAAAAGGGGAAACCGCTTTTCAATGCTGCCCTGCTTATTTGTGATGGAAAAATTCAGGGCACTGTTCATAAAACACTGCTCCCTAATTATGATGTATTTGATGAATACAGGTATTTTGAACCCTCGTTCAGTTGGGATATCATTTCATTCAGAGGCAAACGCCTTGCAATAACCATCTGTGAGGATATCTGGAATATTGGCGACAATCCCCTTTACCGTGTTTGTCCAATGGATGAGCTGATCAAGTTGAAACCGGACATGATGATCAATATCTCTGCATCGCCATTTGATTATGATCACGACATAGACAGGGTTGAAGTCATTCGACAAAATGTGTTGAAGTATAAAATGCCCATGATCTATTGCAATGCGGTGGGGGCACAAACAGAAATTGTTTTTGACGGGGGGAGCTTGGTGGTCAATCAGAATGGAACCATACGGCATGCACTCAAATATTTTGAAGAAGATCGTTGCCTAGTAGAAACGGAGGAGTTGTTCAATCTTGATAGTGGAGAACCTTTGCAAGCACCTGTTGCAATGGACAAAGACATGCGGGTCGCAAAGGCCAATCATCCCGATCAGGTCATAGCGTATTTGACGAATCAACACAATATGGATCAGGTCAAGCAAGCTTTGATCCTTGGCATCAGGGATTATTTCCAAAAAATGGGATTTACAAAGGCCATTCTCGGCAGCAGTGGGGGTATAGATTCTGCACTTGTGTTGACATTGGCAGTAGAGGCTTTGGGCAGGGAAAATGTAACAGCCATTTTGATGCCATCAGAATTCTCAACATCTCATTCAGTTGAAGATGCCAAATTACTGAGTGAAAACCTTGGAAATCCATACCATATTATTCCAATAGGAATGGTCTATGAACAATTCATACAAACACTTGACCCCTTGTTCTCTGGCACTCCATTTGGAATAGCCGAGGAAAATATCCAAAGCAGGACAAGAGGAAATCTCTTGATGGCCATCGCAAATAAGTTTGGATATGTTCTATTGAATACATCCAATAAAAGTGAATTGGCAACTGGATATGGGACGCTTTATGGAGATATGGCAGGCGGACTTAGCATTTTGGGTGACTTATACAAGTCACAGGTCTTTGCATTGGCAAAGTATATCAATGCAAAGAGAGAAATAATACCTGCTCATATCATTTTGAAAGAACCTTCGGCTGAATTAAGACCCAATCAAAAAGACAGCGACAGTCTGCCTGCTTACGATATTTTGGATAGAATTCTTTATCTGTATGTGGAGAGGCGAAAAGGTCCTGCTGATATCATAGCCTGTGGATTCGATGAATCGCTTGTTAAAAAAACACTTCGCATGGTCAATGCAAGCGAATACAAGCGAAATCAGTTTTGTCCGATCATCCGTGTAAGTACAAAAGCTTTTGGCGTGGGTAGAAGAGTGCCTATTGTTGCCAAGTACCTAAGTTAATAACTGAATATTTTGAAAGGAATCGTTTATAAGTCCACCGGCAGCTGGTATATCCTGAAGGGAGATGACAATTGTTTTCACCAGGCAAGACTGAAGGGCAAATTTAAAATAAACGATATCACCTCCACCAATCCAATTGCTGTAGGGGATTTGGTTGAATTCGAATTGGAAAATGAGGACGGCGGCAATGTCATCATCACTGAATTGTGTCCACGACGCAATTATGTGAACAGGATCTCTCCAGCCAACAAAAGGATGCATCATATCATCGCATCAAATATTGACCAATCCGTTTTGATTGCAACCATCAAAGATCCTAAAACATCAACAGGGTTCATTGACAGATTCTTGGTCACTTGTGAGGCATTTCACATTCCAGCAATCGTTCTCTTCAACAAGGCTGACATCTACCGTGAAAAGGAGCTTAACATATTTCAAGAACGCAAAGAGATCTATGAACGCATTGGCTACAGGGTCTTGCTGACATCTCTGCATACCAGTGAGGGAATAGAGGATTTGAAAAAAGCGCTGAAACATCGTACAACTTTGTTCAGCGGTCACTCGGGTGTTGGTAAATCGAGTTTGATCAATACTATTTTGGGTGAAAGCAATATCCGAACAAGTGAGGTCAGCGCCTGGAGTGGTAAAGGCATGCATACGACCACATTTGCTGAAATGTATGATCTTCCTTTTGAAGGAAAAATCATTGATACGCCGGGCATGAGAGAATTCGCCATTGCAGATATAGAACGTTCAGAACTCTCACACTATTTCCCGGAGATGAGAACTATGTTGAATGAATGCCAATACAATAATTGCATGCATATCAATGAACCTTCCTGTGCTGTAAAAAACGCGGTCATGCATGGTCAAATCAGTGAGCAGCGGTATATCAGCTACTGCAGCATCCTGGATTCTATCAAAGAAAATGACTGGACTTGATTACTTGAACCAGCTGCTGTACTTCACGTAGTTATTCGCAATTCTTTCTATCTCACCTTTTACTTTTTCAGGGGTAATATCCTTGACTTTTTTGGCTGGTACCCCCGCGAAAATACATCCCTCCGGAACAACAGTTCCTTCCAAAACAACTGCTCCAGCAGCAATAATCGAGTTACTGCCTATCACAGCTTGGTCCATGACAATGGCACCCATGCCGATCAAAACATTGTCATGGATGGTGCATCCATGAACGATCGCAGTGTGTCCGATGCTGACATTGTTTCCAATGTTTGTCGGATTCTTTTCGTATGTTCCGTGGATCACTGCATTGTCCTGCACATTTACTTTATTCCCCATTTTGATATAGTTTACATCTCCTCTTACCACTGCATTGAACCAAAAACTGCATGCATCTCCTGTGGTCACATCTCCTACAATGGTTGCATTCGGAGCGATGAAAACATCTTTTCCAAAAGATGGATGGATATCATGTACTGGTAAAATAACTGGCATCTTTTTTTCTTAAAGTTATTTCATAATGCTGAACTTCGCAGCAATGAATCAGCGTGAACTCTTTTTGCGCCATGTAGCACAAACTTCTGATGCCCCCCTTGCAATTGAAATAGTCAGGGCCAAGGACTCATGCATGTGGGATTCCGCGGGGAAAAAATACATCGACTTGATCAGCGGCATCAGTGTTTGCAATATTGGTCATTCCAATGATCAAGTCATTGAGGCTGTAAAAAAACAAGCTGAGCAATACATGCACATCATGGTGTATGGTGAGCTGATCGAATCACCACAGGTGAAATATGCTGCAGCACTTGTTTCACATTTGCCTCCACAACTTAACAGTGTTTATTTTACCAATTCAGGTACTGAAGCAACTGAAGGAGCCATGAAGCTGGCAAAAAGGGTCACGGGAAGATCTAAGATGATGGCTTTCCATGATTCTTATCACGGTTCCACCCAGGGGGCATTGAGTGCAATGGGCAGTGAATATTGGCGAAATGCATTCAGGCCATTGCTTCCAGGCATTATTCATCATGCATACAATTCGGATGAGGCACTTGATGCAATCAATGATGAACTGGCATGTATCATTCTTGAATCCGTCCAGGCCGAAAGAGGTGTGATGGCCGCTTCCGAAGAGTGGATGCAAGCGTTGAGAAAAAAATGTAATGAACACGGGGTTTTATTGATGCTAGATGAAATTCAAACCGGATTTGGAAGGACCGGCAAGTTATTTGCATTTGAACACTATGGAATTTTTCCAGATATTCTTTTACTGGGTAAAGCACTGGGAGGTGGTATGCCACTGGGTGCATTTATAGCCAATCGCTCCATCATGTCACAACTTTCCAGTAATCCGGTATTAGGGCATATTACAACATTTGGAGGTCACCCGGTTGCATGCGCTGCTGGGAATGCTGCATTTGAGTTTTTGATCAATCAGAACTTAATCAGAGATATTGAGCGTAAGCAAAAAATATTTGTCGATCATATCAAACATCCACTGATCAGAAATATTCGATCAATGGGTTTCATGATGGCACTGGAGTTTGATTCCTATGAAACCAATAAAAGAGTGATAGATACTTGCATTGAAATAGGTGTTTTCACCGACTGGTTTTTATTTGCATCTCATTGCATGAGAATTTCACCGCCCTTGATCATTACAGATGATGAAATAAAAGAGGCTTGCACTATTGTCCGATTGGCTTGTGAAAAGGTTTCTAGAATGTAAAGCGGAAACTTCCAAAAATACCGAATCTTTTATACTGCTCTGCAGGCAGCGGCCTTGGAAATACCCTCCAAGTGAAATCAATTCTGAAAAATCGAAAAATATTGTCAACACCTGTGCCGATTTCCATGAATGTTTTTTTATCAAGTGTAGTAAACTCTGGAAATTGATTGATATTGAGCGACCTGTTTGCAGCACTGAGTCCACCCCACAACAATTTAGCATTCCAAAATTGACGGAATTTTAATTTTTTATTTTGCGGCAGGAATCTGAATAAACCATTTCCAATGATATGCTCAACATTTAAACCGGCATACTGGTCAAATAAATATTCAAACCTGTTCATGGTATTAAATGCATACTTGTTGTAATAATAAATTTCATTTCCTGGAGCCATAGACAGCAGCATATATGGTAGTGTCCCATTGATTTTTCCAGCATAAGCATTGTAGTAAATATTGCCTGCAGGTGGGATTTTCAGATAATCACTGATGCTGAATGTTACTTTAGAATAATTGTAATTGCTGTTCAGTACACCCTTCAAGCCCTTGGTGTATTGAAGTTCCAACACGGGGTAATCGCTCCCCAAACTTCTTCTGAAAAAGTCATCCTGTAGAAATCTTTCCAGGTAGGCAAATCTTATTTTCAGGTTGATTTGGAAGTCGTTGAAGTTGCCGTCTGAAGTATTGATCAGCAAATCTTTGGCAGGAGGTAAATTTTGAATAGGCGTATATCTCTTGTTCCAAACATTGGCAGTGAAGGACAGTCCGCTTCTCCACTCTTTGAAATATTCAAGTTTTGTTTGTTTTATTTTAATCAGTTTCAGTGGGACCTGAGTTTTTCTGAAAATCATGGCAAAAAGGTTGTCATATCCTATTTCATCATAGTAGGTTTGGCCATAGTCCATATCGTTTTTAAATGTGAACCTCAGGCTGCTCCTAGGGTCTTTACCAATCATATACAAGATTTCAGCTTTCCCTTTCAGTTTTCTATCCTTGGTTCCATATGCCAAATAACTTCCCAAATAAATGTTTTTATTGAAATGATAGTTGGTTCCAATATCAAACCTCATGCGAAATCCTTCATACTGGTTGGAAGTCAGCCAGTTCATCCAGGGGCCAATCTCATAGTTCCCCAGGTATCGGTAACCTGTTCCAATAAAATACATCCACTCTCTGTAGGCCACAAACTCGGGCATTTTTAAAACGCTGTCTGCCATTTTGTAAAAATTCATTTCGTTGGCATTCAGCTCCTGATGGCGATTTTCTTGCCAGAAACTATCTGTTTTGATAGCTGCGCCTTCTTTTACCTCTATAATTTCCCGTCTTTTATCATTGATCAATGCTTGACTGAACAAAGAGTCCCTCGTCTCCTTTCCGACAAGTATGTTTTTGTAAAAAGTTGTTTTTCTTCCAATCAAACTCAGATTCTTTTTTCCAGTTAAATTGATATTGGCAATGAATTTATCTTTTGAAAGAAACCAGGTACTGTCATTGATCAATTGATACTCTTGAACCAAACTCAGTTTATCAATGAAATTGATGTTGGAGCCGGGCGACACCTGTAAATTCATTTTCTGTACTGCAAAACTTGAGTCTGCTATCCATGCATCTCCTTGAAAAGTATTTTCTCCCTTTCTTTTGGGAGTGAATACAAAATGAAAAAATCTTTTTCCAGCAATAAATTGTGTGTCGGGAACTTTGTAGTTGTAGTATAAATCGCCGTCATTGCTGATGGGGCTCACATATTCTCTATCAAAAATGGGAATGAAGTTTTTATACACATTGATATTTTGGTACATACCTCCGGTGAATCTGGAAAAACTTTCATTGTTCAATCCAATGGTTTTGCTTGCTTTGATGATTTCTCTGGATTTATATGGATCGTTTTGAAAATAATAGTCTGAGATGGTTTCAATAAGGTATATGGGTAAGGTGGGACTGCTCTCGGTTGTTGTATCAACATTGTTGAGAATGAATTTAAAAGGTTTGGGAGGCAAAATTCCCTTCTGCATTTTTTCCACATTCACATTGTTGAGATCGATTTCAAGTTTGTTGTATAGTTCATAACTGAAACGATCAAATTTGCTTCTGTCATTGAAAAGTTTATTTTTTACAATCTTTCTCCATAGAATCAAGCCTCTTCCAACTTTGCTTTTTACGATCACTTCATTGACATTTCTTTTTCTTTCCATTTTTATGATCAAATCAATCGTATGAAGAGAAGTGTCAATATGCAGGTAATAATCTTCAAAGCCAACATAGCTAATCAAAAGGCTGTCTGAGGGCCATTGATCAAGAATAAAACGGAAGTTGCCCGCTGAGTCACTCAGCTTTGCATAGCTGGTTTTGTAAAATTGAACGGATGCAAATGGAATGGGCTCTTCTGTATGTAAATCGATGATCTTTGCATGCAGTATTCTAACCTGTGCCATGCTTTGACCAGGGGATGTAATATTCAACAACAATAAAAGTAGGCTTGCAATGGCAGTCCTGATCATATTATTTGCTGAGGTGCATGCTTCTTTCCTTGTACAAAGTTCTGAAATAAGGATCATGCAGATCTTTTACAAAGCGAATTGCTTCACCGGTTGATTTCATCTCTGGTCCCAGTTCTTTGTTTACTCCCGGAAACTTTTCAAAACTAAAGACTGGTTCTTTGATGGCAAAGCCATTCAGTTTTTTCTCAAATGTAAAATCAGTCAGTTGATGGGTGCCTATCATCACTTTTGTAGCAATGTTGAGGTATGGTATTTGATATGCTTTTGCAATGAAAGGAGTAGTTCTTGATGCACGTGGATTGGCTTCAATTACATATACTTTTCCTGCTTTGATGGCAAATTGGATATTGATCAGTCCTTTGATGTTCAATGCTCTGGCAATCTTCTCTGCATATTGTTCCATGGTGCTTACTTCCAAAGGACTCAAATTGAATGCAGGCAATACAGCATTGCTGTCTCCGCTGTGGATTCCGGCAGGTTCAATATGTTCCATCACTCCCATGACGTGGAAATTTTTTCCATCAAAAATGGCATCGATTTCTGCTTCCTGACACCTGTCGAGAAAATGATCAATCAGAATTTTATTGCCAGGGATATGTTTCAATAAGCTTACAACAGCAGATTCTACCTCTTCGTCGTTGATGACAATTCTCATTCTTTGTCCACCTAATACATAGGATGGTCTCACCAACACAGGGTATCCAACCTTGTTGGCTACTTCAACTGCTTCATCAACCGTGAAGGCTGTCCCATATTCTGGGTAAGGAATTTCTAATTTTTTCAACATATCACTGAATCGTCCTCTGTCTTCAGCAATATCCATATTGTCGTAAGAGGTACCAATGATTTTGATTCCCTTGTTGTGCAATTTTTCAGCAAGTTTCAGCGCTGTTTGTCCACCGAGCTGCACAATGACTCCTTCGGGTTTTTCATATTCAATCAATTCCCATAGATGTTCCCAGAAAACCGGTTCGAAATAAAGCTTGTCGGCAATATCAAAATCGGTTGAAACAGTTTCCGGATTGCAATTCACCATGATGGCTTCAAATCCGCATTCCTTGATGGCCAAGAGTCCATGAACACAACAGTAATCAAATTCAATTCCCTGTCCGATGCGATTGGGACCGGAACCGAGTACGATGATTTTTTTCTTGTTGCTTACTTTGCTTTCATTGGTACCCTCGTTTTCAAAACTGCTATAGAAATAGGGTGTTTTGGCTTCAAACTCTGCTGAGCAGGTGTCAACCATTTTGTATACCCTTCTGATGCCAGCGGCTTTTCTTTTTTCATACAGGGCATCTTCATTTCCATCTTGCATGATTTTGCAGATTTGCTCATCGCTGAAACCGTGTTGTTTCGCTTTCTTGATGAGGTCAATCGGCAATGCATCAAACTTATATTTCGAGATCTCTTTCTCGATATCTACGATTTTTTGAATTTCGTATATGAACCAAGGATCGATTCTTGTTGCCTGACAGATGGTCTTCACACTGATACCCATCATCAAGGCATCTTTGATGCGAAATATTCTATCCCACTTGGGTGTTTTGAGATATTCTATGATTTCATCTGCGTGCATCAGGCTTTTGCCATAGTATCCGAGTCCCACTGCATTGTTCTCCAAACTTTGGCATGCTTTCTGAATGGCTTCTGTGAAACTCCTTCCGATGGACATTACTTCACCCACAGATTTCATTTGCAAGCCGAGTGTATCATTGGCTCCTTTGAACTTGTCGAAGTTCCATCTTGGCACTTTCACAATTACATAGTCCAGAGCTGGTTCAAAATATGCGGAAGTGGTTTTGGTGATTTGATTTTTCAACTCATCCAAACTGAATCCAAGTGCAAGTTTTGCTGCGATTTTTGCGATGGGATATCCGGTTGCCTTGGATGCCAGTGCAGAGGATCTACTTACCCTTGGATTGATTTCAATCGCAATGATTTCTTCAGTTTCCGGATTCAATGCAAATTGAACATTGCAACCTCCTGCGAAATTTCCCAAATCACGCATCATGCGAATGGCAGTATTTCTCATCAGCTGAAATGCGGTATCACTCAAGGTCATAGCAGGTGCAACCGTGATGGAATCACCTGTATGCACACCCATGGGATCAAAATTTTCAACTGTACAAATGATCGCAACATTGTCTTTCGCATCCCTGAGCAATTCAAGTTCAAACTCTTTCCATCCCAATACTGCTTTTTCAACCAGCACTTCATGAATGGGGGAGGCGTTGAGTCCACGGTTCAGTGCCTCATCCAAAAACTCTTTGCTGTGCACAAACCCTCCACCTGTTCCACCAAGTGTAAAGGATGGTCGGATAACCAGCGGAAATCCGATTTCTTGCGCAAATTCTTTTCCCTCTAAAAATGAATTGGCTGTCTTGGCGGTAGCAACAGGAATATTCATTTCAATCATCCATTGTCGGAAGAGCTCTCTGTCTTCGGCCTTGTTGATTGCTTTGATATCTACGCCTATGAGTTTTACGTTGTATTTCTCCCAGAGTCCAATTTCCTCAGCTTCCTTTGCCAGGTTCAATGCTGTTTGTCCCCCCATGGTTGGAAGCACTGCATCGATATTGTTTTCCTTCAAAATTTGTTCAATGCTCTCTACTGTCAGTGGAAGGAGATATACCTTGTCGGCCATCATGGGATCGGTCATGATGGTGGCGGGATTGGAATTGATAAGAATTACCTTGATTCCTTCTTCTCGGATACTCCTCGCTGCTTGTGAGCCAGAATAATCAAATTCGCAGGCCTGACCAATTACGATGGGACCAGAGCCTATGATGAGTACCGAATGAAGGGATGAATCTTTTGGCATGTTTTAGATTTGTAGGGACACAAAAAAACCGGGACTTACCCGGGAGGCAAAGGTAGCGTTTGACGGCTATTTTTAAATGGAAATATTCAAAAATGAAGCATGGATTCGATGAATGTTGAAATGTAGTGGGTAATTAAGCCTGCTGGTGATAGGCGGCCATTTCGTAGTCCTCCAAAATATCTTCTTTGGATGGATAGGGGAAGCCAATGGCATCATACGGGGAAGCCAATTTGGATTGCTTCCTGGAGACCCTGCCTTTGCTGAGTTTTCTCCATGCAGTTGCTAAAAATTGAATAAAGCTTTTCATGCTACATACATTAGACAATCAATGCACCTAAAAAGTTGTCTGCACTTCCAAATTTTTTTTAAAAGCGCTCTCCTGAGGTAGATTTGCATCATGCGAAAGCCCTTTTTCTTCTTCATTTCAAGCCTGCTCGCAGCGCTAATTACTACAGCTCAGCCGACTCAACGCTCCAGCGATTTAATGTATCCTCTTTTAATCAAACCCAAGCTCAATGCGAGTTTTGGAGAAATGCGCCCAAATCATTTTCACATGGGTTTGGACCTCAGCACCGAGGCTAAAGAGAACCTGCCTGTTCAGGCTCCTGCAGATGGATACATTGCAAGAATTAAAATCGAGTCAGGCGGATTCGGCAGGGCCATCTACATCAATCACCCCAATGGAACCACCACTGTTTATGCCCATATGAACAGATTTTTGCCGGCTGTTGAAACATATTTAGAAAAAAAACAATACGAACAAGAATCATGGAAAATCGATCTGAGCGTCCCGGCTGGCTTGTTCAGGGTGAAAAGGGGACAAATAATAGGATACAGCGGAAATACGGGTTCCTCAGAAGGTCCGCATCTTCATTTTGAGCTGAGAGATACCAAAACAGAGCATTGTCTCAATCCCCTCACCAATGGAATTTCAGTGGAAGATCATGTTTCACCTGAACCAAAACAACTGGCATTTTACGACTACGATAAAAGCATCTATGAGCAAGTTCCTATGTTGATTGCTCTGATAAAAAAAGGAGATAGCTATGTTCCAGCCAGTCCGATCGATTTGCCTTTTGAGAAAGTCGCAGTAGGAATCCTTGCGAGTGATCGCTCAGACGGAAGTTACAATCCCAATGGAATTTACCGTGCATTGCTCAAGCAAGGTGAACAAAAACTGGCGGGTTTCACACTAGAAAACATTTCATACGATTTTACAAGAAACATCAATGGTCATATTGATTACGTCCACCGATACAAAGGCGGCAACTACATCCAGTTGTTGCATAGGCCGAAATTTTTCCAGGAGGATATCTATGCAGGATTTGCTGGTAAGTCTTTTTTGTTGAATACAAATAATATCGAGCGATATGAAATACACATTGCTGATGCACATCAAAATACATCAGTTATTGCTTTTAGCATAAGAAAATCAGGATCACAGGTAAAAAAAATCTGGAGCGGTCAGCCAATTGTTTACAGCCAAAAAAATACATATCAAGTGGATGGCATCAAGTTTGATTTTTCACCTGACGCATTTTATGATGGATTTCACATGCAGGTATTAACCATTGCATCTAATGATTTCGAAGAGAAATCGAAATCTTATCAAGTGCAACCAGATTATATTCCTGTGAACAGCTCATTTCGGGTCAGCATTCAATCTTCCCAATCAAATCTAGATACCTCAAAATTATTGATCAGAAAAACAATCAAACATAAAATTGAAATCAAGAAAGCGGTGTATGATGGATTTGGATTTTCTGCCATGTTCAGAGAGTTGGGTGCATTTCAACTGATAGAGGACCGTGAATCTCCTCTTGTGCAATTCAATCTGCAAAAGGGTGCTTTGGTAAAAAGCGGAACCCTCATATCTATTGCAGTTTCTGACAACAACAAATCCATCAAGTCTTTTGAGGCCAGGTGCAACGGCAAATGGCTCATGTTTAAACCCACCGGCACGCGTTATCAATATCAGGTCGACGATCATCTTCCAATTGGCGAACATTTATTGACGGCCGTTGTTGTAGATGAGGCTGGAAACAAAACGTTTGCCCAGCTACCATTCAAAAGACTCTAGCATATGAAATTAACAGAAGGCAAAAAAGCTCCATCGTTCACATCAAAAGATCAGGACGGGGCATCTATCAAACTTTCCGACTTCAAAGGCAAAAAATTAGCCTTGTATTTTTACCCCAAAGATGATACCAGTACTTGCACGGTTCAGGCCTGTAATCTGAGAGATGGTTTCAAAGCGTTGAGCAAGAAGGGAATCGAAGTCATAGGTGTAAGTCCGGATGATCAAAAATCTCATCTGAAATTCATTTCCAAACACAAACTGCCTTTTCGCATCATTGCCGATACAGATAAAAAATTGGTTGAAAAATTCGGTGTTTGGGGAGAAAAGCAATTATACGGTAACAAATACATGGGAGTTTTCAGAACAACTTTTTTGATCGACGAGAACGGTGTCATTGTCAAAATCATTGCCAAGCCCAAGGTCAAAGAACATGCAGAGGAAATATCAGCGGGATTTGGATTATAAAAGCCATTCTACTTCGCCGTGGCGAATGGTTTCTGTAATTCCCCTGTCAATTTCCAATTCACCGTTGATATTCACCCGTCGTACCTTTGCTTTGAAAACAATCTGATTTTTTCTGAAACTTACTTCCTCATCTTTTTTGTACAGCATTGCATTGAACTCATTCAGCATGTGATGGCTCCCCTGCAATTGTAACATCTGTATTCTGTTTTCTATGTGTGTAATCAGTTCCTTGGAAAGCTCGAGTGGATCATATGTTTTGCCTGTAATTTGCCGAAGCGACACTGCTTGAACAAGAATTTCAGAAAAGTCAACCTGATTGATATTGATGCCCGTACCAGCAACTGCCCATTCCCATTTTCCCTCCCTGACTACATTCTCTATCAAAATCCCCCCTGCCTTTCTGTCACGCCAATACAAATCATTTGGCCATTTGATCCTGGTTTCATCTCCTGCATATTTGCTAAAGAAATCACAACATGCTAGGTCAATGGTAGCGGAAAGAGCAAATTGTTCTTTGATTGAAAATTGCTCTGCGCCGATCAATGAGCTCATCATGATGTTTTTGCCCGACTCGCTGTGCCAGTTTCGACCCCGTTGACCTTTTCCTTGGCTTTGCTCTAGTGCAAAAATGACCATTCCGCTTGCTGCCTTTCCTTCACGGATCAGCCCCATGGCATGGTTATTGGTACTGTCTACCGTAGATAATATGATGAGGGGCTTTCCTATCATTTTGTTGGCAGCTTAAGGAGGGAAATTATCCTTAATTTTGGAAAGTTACTCAACGAAAACATAAAAAAACAGCGTTTGGCATCAAGATCAGAAGGAACCGTACCTGCAAAGAAAATATCCCGCTTAACAAAAAACAGTAAAATACTGAAGGTGATCACTTCTGCCATTCAGGACAGAAAAGGTGAGCACATCGTTTTGTTGGATCTGAGAAAAATATCAGAAGCAGTTTCTGATTTTTTTATTGTTTGCGAGGCAACTTCCACCGTCCAAGTTAAAGCAATAGCTGACTGGGTGGAAGTAAAAGTGAAAAAAGAATTGGGTGAATTGCCCTACAGACATGAAGGTCAACAAGCCAGTCAGTGGATACTGATTGATTATGTCAATGTAGTCGTCCATGTTTTTTTGAGCGAAACAAGAAAATTTTACAAATTGGAGGATATGTGGAACGATGGGGTTGAAATTGATTTAGAGGAGCCTGTATCATTGCCCCAACCGCCTGCTTTTACATCTATCAAGAAAAAGAACAAGCATTCATCATGAACAACGATTCAATCAACAGAGAAAAGAGGGGCGGTTCCATGAACCCTTTCAAACGAAAAGATCAGGGTCGAGAAGGGGGTTCTTCTAAGGGACCATCATTCAGTTTCTACTGGATCTATGTCATCGCCGCAGTATTGCTCATCGGATATCAGGTGATGCGCGGTGTGAGTCCGGATGCCCGCAATATCAGTGAACTGGAGTTCAAGCAAAAAATGCTCAGTCAAAACGATGTAGCAAAACTGGAGCCTGTAAAAAGCAAAGATGTTGTCAGGGTTTACATAGTTCGTGATAGTTTGGATAAGAAAGCGTACAAAGATTTGTTGGGTGATAAATTGGTCTATGCCAAATCATCCAAGGGTCCTCATTTTCAATTCAGCTATTCTAAAATCGACGATTACCAAGAAAACCTAAGCAAGTATTTCTCAGAACATCCAGAAGTAAAAGAGGTTCCTGTTGAACCTGTTACCGATCCTGAATTTTTTGGACCACTGGTTAATTTCTTATTCCCCATCTTGATGTTTGGTTTACTCATGGTTTTGATGATGCGTAAAATGGGTGGAGGTGCTGGCGGCGGAGGAGGCGGTGGAATTTTCAGCATTGGAAAATCCAAAGCACAGTTGTTCGATAAGGGAACCAAAGTAAATATCACTTTTACAGATGTTGCCGGTTTGGATGAAGCCAAGCAAGAGGTCATGGAGATTGTTGACTTCCTGAAGAATCCAAAAAAATATACCGCACTGGGAGGGAAGATCCCAAAGGGAGCTTTGCTCGTGGGACCTCCAGGAACGGGAAAAACATTGCTGGCAAAGGCCATGGCAGGAGAAGCACAGGTGCCCTTTTTCTCGATGTCTGGTTCGGATTTCGTAGAACTTTTTGTGGGCGTAGGTGCCAGCAGGGTTCGTGATTTGTTCAAACAAGCCAGAGAAAAAGCACCATGCATCATATTTATTGATGAAATAGATGCCATAGGAAGGGCCAGAGGAAAGAATATGATGATGAGCAATGATGAGCGTGAAAACACATTGAATCAATTGTTGGTGGAAATGGATGGATTCGGGGGTGACAGCGGAATCATCATCTTGGCTGCAACCAATCGTCCGGATGTGCTCGACAGTGCCTTGCTGCGACCAGGTCGCTTCGATCGTCAGATCAGCATTGATAAGCCTGATGTAAAGGGTAGAGAAGCTATATTTCTTGTGCATCTGAACCCAATCAAGCGATCAGAAAAATTGGATATACACAAACTTGCAGAACAAACACCTGGATTTGCGGGTGCAGACATTGCCAACGTATGCAATGAAGCTGCATTGATTGCTGCCCGAAAAGGAAAAGAGCAAGTGGAAATGGACGACTTCCAAGATGCGATTGACAGGGTGATAGGCGGACTCGAAAAGAAAAACAAGATCATCCTTCCAGAGGAGAAGAAAATCATTGCCTACCATGAAGCAGGACATGCTGTATGTGGCTGGTATCTGGAACATGCTTATCCATTGCTGAAAGTCACCATCGTTCCCAGAGGCGTTGCTGCACTTGGATATGCACAGTATACACCCAAAGAACAATACTTATACAACACAGAACAGCTCACAGATCAGATGTGCATGACACTTGGCGGCAGGGCAAGTGAAGAGATATTTTTTGGTAAAATATCAACTGGAGCTCAAAATGATTTGCAGCAGGTAACCAAGATGTCCTATGCAATGGTCACGGTATATGGCATGAGTGAGAAAGTTGGAAACATCAGCTTCTATGATCCTCAGCAGGAGAATACATTCACCAAGCCATACAGTGAAGAAACAGGAAAGCTGATCGATGATGAAGTAAGGAAACTTGTGGAAGATGCCTATCAGCGAACCCTCCAATTGCTGACAGAGAAAAAAGAACAGGTTGAAAAAATTGCGTTGGCCCTGCTGAACAGGGAAGTATTGCATCAACAAGATGTAGAAGACCTGATTGGCAAACGTCCTTTCAGCGAAAAGAAAATTCTTGCTGATGAAGAGCCCATAAAAGATGAATCGGCTAACAACACAACAGTCTAACGACCATGCGCAGATTGGATGAAAAAATAATCATGGAATCATCTTCTTCAAAAGAAAGTATTTTGAAGAACATCCGAAAGGCACTTACCCAACCTACGGATCAGCCATATCCTGCATTGGACAAAGCAGAATTCAATTTTGAAGAAACAGGTGAGGATCTTGCTGTAATGTTTGCAGAGAAATTTACTGCACTGCTTGGCAAATTCTCTCTTTGTGCCAACGAGGAGGATCTGGTCAATCAGATCAATGCGCTTGCTGTTGAGAAACAATGGGCTGATTTGTATTGCACAGACGACAATATTCGATCTGCATTTGCTTCATTTGGTTTTCAGCAGTTCTCAACAAAATCATTGGCAGAAAGTGATGCATCCATAACCAAATGTGAGTTGCTTGTGGCAAGAACCGGATCCATTGTGTTGAGCAGTGCAGTATCCTCCGGAAGAACAACCAGCGTGTACGCACCTGTTCATATTTGCGTTGCAAAAGCAAGTCAGCTTGTTTTTGATGTAAAAGACGCATTGAAAATATTGCAAAAAAAATATGGAGATCAGTTGCCTTCTATGATTTCATTTGCAACGGGTCCGAGCAGAACGGCAGATATTGAAAAGACGTTGGTCGTAGGGGTGCATGGCCCCAAGGAAGTCTATTGTTTTTTATTGGACAGCTGAGCCTCGCTCCAGTGCTCATTTCTCGGTATATTTGAAGATGCAAGTCCCACAAGGCAAAAAAATTTATTTTCTTTCAGATTTTCACCTGGGTGCTCCCGACAAAGTTGCAAGTCTAAACCGGGAGAAAAAAATTGTTGCTTTTTTGGACGCGATCAAAGAAGACGCATACATGGTTTTTGTATTGGGTGACTTGTTTGATTTTTGGTTTGAATACAGAAAAGTTGTTCCCAAGGGATACGTTCGCATATTGGGAAAATTGGCAGAGTTGACCGATCGAGGAATAGCAGTGCATTTTTTTGTGGGCAATCATGACATGTGGATGTCAGGATATTTCGAATCTGAGCTGGGTATTCCTGTTTATTTTCAAGAAAAATATTACGATTTCAACGGCAAGAAATTTATCATTGGTCATGGAGATGGTTTGGGTCCGGGTGACCATGGCTATAAGTTTCTCAAATCCATCTTCAGAAATCCTATTTGTCAATTTCTCTTTGGATTGATACCACCTGCTTTGGGACTCACCATTGCAGAATATTTTAGCAGAAAAAGTCGAATAGCTACAGGCGAAACCGATAATCATTTTTTAGGAGAAGATCAGGAGTGGCCGATACAATATTGCAGGTCCGTTCTCAAAACAACCGATGTTGATTATTTTGTTTTTGGACACAGGCACCTGCCAATAGAGTTTGATTTAAATGCTGCTTCCCGGTACATCAATCTTGGAGATTGGATCAAGTACAACTCATATGCTGTATTTGATGGATATCAAGTAACATTAAAATATCATGCATGATCCGTTTTATCATTTGTATGCTATTTTGTATAATGGGGTCTATAGATGCAGTATCTAAAGAATCTTTGTTGAACATACAATTTATCAAACAAATCAAGGGTGAATTCGATTTGTTTGAGGTTGATGAATCAGGGAGTATATATCTGCTTACATCAGGGGGGCAGCTGAAAAAATTCAATGCGAATCTCGACTCTCTGTCCGTATTCAATGAAGTTAGGCGCTATGGAAAGCTTCATGCTATTTATACCCAGCATACCCTCAGGACATATTTGTATTTCAAAAACTTCAATGTTGTTCTGATCCTAGACAGGCTGATGCAAATAGTCCAGCGTATTGATTTGAGAAAGCTGAGTTTGTTTCAGGTCAATGCTGTTTGTCCAAGTTATGACAATCAATTATGGATCTTTGATGAGCAAAACAGCAGAATAAAAAAAATCCGCTTGGATGGGTCCATAGCATTTGAGTCAACCGACCTCCGATTGGTGTTTGCTGAAAAAGTGAGTCCTGTGAAAATGATAGAACACCAAGGTCATTTGTATTTGCTGGATGCTGAACAGGGTATCTATGTTTTTGACTACTATGGTGGATTCAAAGAGAAAATTGACGTATCGAATATCAAAGAATTCCAATCATTGGGAAATGATATCTTATTCAACGATGCACAAGAGATATGGACAAAACGAACAGAAAAAAATTCAATCCATTGGAGATTGGATGGACTGCCATCTGAAATGCAACAAACATTTTTTTCACCTACATTCTTTTATGCGTTGAATAAGAGTGGGTTATCAATATATGCGTATCAATTAAATAAATGAGTATGCAGGAAATGTTACATCGATCATTGTTTGACAATGCCATCTCCAATTATCTGATTGTATTCGGAATCATTTTGTTGGTGTGGATACTGAAGAAACGGGCAAGTAAAAACATGACGAGATTGGTTTTTTATTTGTTCAAACGAATGGGAAGAATTATTGATGAAAAAGAATTTTTCAATTTGGTATTGGCCCCCCTTGAAAATTTCATTTTGTTTCTTGCTGTGTATATCTCCATGAGCAGCTTGCGTTTCCCGGCTATTCTGCATGTTAAAATATTTAAAGTGACTTCAGAAGTAGTGGTAGATCGATTGGCAGTTGGCATGCTGATTTTCTTCTTTTTTCATACGTTGTTGAGGGTCATTGATTATCTCGCCATCATTCTAGAAAAAAGGGCCAGTACAACAGAGGATACAACCGACGATCAGTTGATCATTTTTTTCAGGGAATTTCTGAAAGTCATTCTCGTGATCATCTGCATCTTGGTGATGATCAGGTTTGTTCTCAACGAGGATATTACCAAGATATTGGCTGGACTCAGTCTGGCAGGTGCTGCCATTGCACTTGCTGCAAAGGAGAGCTTGGAAAACCTGATCGCATCTTTTATCATATTTTTTGATCGTCCTTTTCGGGTGGGTGACCTTTTGAAAGTGCAGAAAATTCAAGGAACAGTGGAAAAAATTGGACTCAGAAGCACCAGGATCAGAACCAATGACAAAACATACGTTTCTATTCCCAACAAACAGATGGTTGATAGCATCGTTGATAATTTTTCACTCCGAAATAAGCGCAGAGGGGAACTGAATCTGAATTTGGATTTGGGTACAACATATGCTCAGATCAATCAATTGATGCATGAGCTCAATGAAACATTGTCAATTTCTCAAGTAACTGAAAAAACCGTTTTGTTGTCTGACGTTAAACTTGAGGCGTTCCTTGTTACAGTTGAATATTTTACAGAATCAATATCTATAGCTGAATTCAACAATGTGAAACAGCATATCAATTTGAAGGTCCTGGCACTCTTGGAAAAACTTCAGATTAAAATTGCAGGTAAATTGAAATGATACAGCAGTTTAAGAAAGACCTGCTTTCAATTCTAGCAGCATTGATTTGATATTCTTCAGCAATTCGATTGTTTCAAATTGTTCGTTGACCTTCTTGCCTTTTTTGAGAAAACTCTTTGCGCCCTCAATGGTATAGCGTTTTTCTTTTAGCAGAAAATAAATCAACTTTAAATTCTTTACATCTTCTGGCCTGAAAAGCCTGTCACCTTTTCTGTTTTTCCTTGGTTTAAGGATATCAAATTCCTTTTCCCAAAACCTGATGAGTGAAATATTTACATTGAACATTTTCGCAACATCACTGATGGGATAGTAAAGTTTGCTGAAAAGCACTTCATCATCTGGTACTTGAATAAACGCTGCATCCACATAAGTGGATTCTTTCGGTTCCTCGACTGCAGTAATTGTTTCTTCTATGTTTGCAGGTGGCTGGGGTGCAGAAGAAGGGGGTGATACCTGGATAGGTTTATCTTTTTTCTCTCGCGCGGATTTTTTTTCTGGATGCTGTAAAGGTTCTCCGCCAAATAAGTCTAGCTGATGAAGCATGCAACGAATTTAAATACAAATTCAACTTTCTAATGAAGGAGTTTTGCACAATTCATCAATCGAATGATTGGTTGCGTGATGCAGCCAGTTTGAGGATTTGCTGGTATTGTTCTGGTGTTAAATCGTTGTAAAAGAAATAAATCGGATCTAGGTGTTTTTTTCCTTTGATGACTTCGTAATGCAAATGTGGACCCGTTGATTTGCCTGTATTTCCTACATATCCAATGACCTCACCTCTCTTGACTGATTGGCCTCTTTTGGCCTTTAACCTGAACAAATGCCCATACAGTGTATTGTAGGCATATCCATGGTCAATGATGATGTGATTGCCATAGCCATTGCCAAGATTTCCTGCAACCCTCACAACACCATCAGCTGTGGCATACACAGGGGTGCCCTGAGGAGCAGTAAAGTCAAGTCCAGGATGAAATTTAACGGTTTTATACAATGGATCAATCCTGTATCCAAACCCAGAACTTACCCTGTCTAGGTCCTTATTGCTCAATGGTTGAATGGCTGGAGTACTGGCCAATAATCGCTCTTTGTTTTTGACCATTTTCTCTATTTCTTTGTATGATTTTTCCTGGCTGACGATCCTGTTGTAAATACCACTCAGTTTTTTGGCAATTCCCTCTGTGAGCTCTTCACTGTCCATACCAGCCAGGATCTGCATTTCTTTCCTCTTTTCCAGTTGCCTGATTCGCAAGCTATCGGGGAGGGGTTGGGCTTCAAATACCGTTCTGTAAACCTCATTGTCACGTTTTTCCAGTTGTCGCAGTCTCTCGTCCAGTTCCCTGTACCTGTCTTCGTATATTTTATTCAGGTACTCAGACCTATCCAGCTGCAGTTTCATCATTTTTTCCTTGGGTGAATCGAGGAATCTGAAGGCAACAGCAACCACAATCAGACCCGTTACAATGGCGGTTGATATAAACGCGAAAATTCGCAACAAGGTCACCCTCAATGGTGTGACCTGTTTCTCATACCTGAGGGTCTGCGTGTTATAGTAATATTTGATCTTCTTCATCAGCTGCCCATCTCTGAAATGATGTATTTTTGCTGCCTAGGGCCGACGCAAATATAGCCTATTGTGCCTAGACCCCTTCACATCAACATGTTAAGCGATGACATCTGCAGAAATTAGAAAGAAATTTTTAGATTTTTTTGTGAGCAAGGGGCATCATATTGTACCCTCTGCACCGATTGTACTTAAAGACGATCCAACCCTGCTTTTTACCAATGCCGGGATGAACCAATTCAAAGATTATTTTTTGGGCAACAGGGTTGCGCCATACAAACGGGTCGTTGATACACAAAAATGTCTTAGGGTCAGTGGAAAACACAATGACCTGGAAGAAGTTGGTGTTGACACCTACCACCATACCATGTTTGAAATGCTTGGCAATTGGAGTTTTGGTGATTATTTCAAGAAAGAAGCAATCGAGTGGAGCTGGGAGCTGTTGACAGAAATTTTTCAAATGGACAAATCCAGGTTATATGCCACGGTCTTTGAAGGAGATGCAAAAGAAAATATTCCGCCATCCACCATTGCATTGGGAGTATGGAAAAAACTATTGCCAGAAGAGCACATCGTTTTTGGAAACAAAAAAGACAATTTCTGGGAAATGGGCGATACGGGTCCATGCGGACCCTGCAGTGAGATACACGTAGATTGCAGATCAGATGAAGAGAGGGCGAAATTACCCGGTCATCTATTGGTGAACAAAGATCATCCTCAGGTAATTGAAATTTGGAACAATGTCTTCATTCAATACAACAGAATGAAGGACGGCTCCCTTCAACCCTTGGATGCAACACATGTAGATACGGGAATGGGATTGGAGCGATTGGTGAGGGTATTGCAGGGAAAGCATTCGAATTATGAAACAGATCTATTTTCCGGGACCATCGAACAGACTGAAAAAATATCCGGAAAAAAATATACCGCAAGCGATAGCAAACAGGATGTTGCATTCCGGGTGTTGGCGGATCATATCAGGGCCATTGCTTTTACGATTGCAGACGGACAATTGCCATCCAATACCGGAGCCGGATATGTAGTGAGAAGAATTTTGAGAAGGGCTGTGAGATATTATTACTCCTATCTCGATGTGAAAGAACCGATTCTATTTAAACTGCTGCCTGGACTCTCCACTCAGTTCAAAGACGTATTTCCTGAACTCGAAGCACAGTTGTCTTTTGTAAGCAAAGTTGTAAAAGAGGAAGAAGAAACTTTTTTGAGAACACTTGGAAAGGGACTCAAAAAAATTGATGATATCATCGAAGCATCATCAAAAGAAAATTTGATCAAAGGCACAGCGGCATTTGAATTATATGATACTTATGGATTTCCCTTCGATTTGACCCGTTTGATTGCACAGGAAAAAGGCATGCTGGTTGATGAAACCGGATTTGAACAGGAAATGCAATTGCAGAAAAATCGAAGTAAGTCAGCCGCAGCGGTAGATACAGGCGATTGGATTGAAGTGTCGAAGCCTTTGCATGGTAAAACATCATTTGTTGGATATGAAACATTGTCCTGCGAAACATCCCTTTTGAAATACAGAAAGGTGGAGGCAAAAGGCCAATCTTCTTTTCAAGCAGTATTGGAAAACACTCCTTTTTATGCTGAAAGCGGAGGACAAGTAGGCGATACCGGTATGATCAGATTTGGATCTGCTGAAATCAAAGTCCTGAATACCAAGAAGGAAAATGATTTAATCATCCACACCATTGATACATTGCCGGCAGAAATCCAACCATCAGTTACCGCTTCTGTAGATATGGATCGCAGAAAAGAAATAACCAAGCACCATACTCTTACCCATCTATTGCACGCTGCTCTGAGAGCTACCCTCGGATCTCATGTTGCTCAAAAAGGATCATTGGTAAATGAACAGGGAATGCGTTTTGATTTCTCTCATTTTGCAAAAATGACCGAACAGGAGATGGAGCAGGTGACTTCAATCGTCAATCAAAAGATCAGAGCAAATATTCCTGTTGTCATTCGTGAAATGCCCAAAGAAGAAGCGATGAAGCTAGGGGCGATGGCTTTGTTCGGTGAAAAGTATGGTGATGCTGTTAGGGTGGTTACCATTGATCCAAATTTTTCCATCGAACTATGCGGCGGAACGCATGTAGGCAGTACGGGAGAGCTTGGATATTGCATGATAACTTCCGAATCCAGTGTGGCTGCAGGTGTGAGAAGGATTGAGGCAGTGTGTTCCAATGCAGCTGAGCAGTACATAAAAGAACAACAACAACTGTTGAAACATATCTCAGCATCACTCAAACACCCCAAAGATCTTATCCGGACTTTGGAAATGCAGTCAGATGAACTGAGTTCATTGAAGAGACAACTGGAAGCAGCAGATGCAAAGTTATTGGGATATGTTAGCAATGAATTGATGCATCAATTTGAGTCAATCAAGGAGATTCAGTTTCTGGGGACGCTGGTAGATGTCTCATCTGTTGATGCACTGAAAAAATTATGCAATGAGTTAAGATGCTACAACGACCATGCTTTTGTGACAATAGGTGCAGTCATTGATGGAAAGCCTGCTGTTGCTGTGGGAATTGCCGATGCTCTTCAACAATCATCTAGACTCGATGCAAATGCCTTGATTAAAAATGAAGTCGCCAAATGGATCAAAGGCGGTGGCGGCGGTCAAAAAACATTGGCGGTGGCTGGCGGACAAGATGCTGCTACACTTATGTCTGCCATAGATGCTGTAAAAAAAGCTTTGCATGCATAAGTATGAAGCAGTCATTGGTTTAGAAGTACATGCTCAGTTGAATACTGCCAGTAAATTGTTTTCTGGGGATGCTACCCGTTTTGATGCAAATCCCAATGCACATGTGAGTCCCATTACCCTGGGGCATCCCGGAACACTTCCCAGGATGAACAAAAGAGCTGTTGAATTGGCAATCAAAATGGGACTGGTCTGCCAATGTGAAATTTCAACATATAATTATTTCGCAAGAAAGAATTATTTCTATGCTGATTTGCCCAAGGGCTATCAAATATCACAACATACCACACCTATTTGCAAAGGAGGTATAATAAACATACCTACCACCAATGGTGTAAAGGGGGTTAAGTTGACCAGAATTCATTTGGAGGAGGATGCAGGTAAAAGCATTCATGATTTGGATGATGCACTGACCTTTCTCGATTTCAACAGAGCAGGAATGCCGCTGATTGAGATTGTTTCAGAACCCGACATGCATTCAGCCGAAGAAGCAGCAGCTTATCTCACAGAAATCAGAAAGTTGGTGAGATGGATTGGAATATGTGACGGCAATATGGAAGAGGGTAGCCTCAGGTGTGATGCCAATATATCGGTCCGACTTCAAGGAGTTCAATCTCTGGGAACCAGGGTGGAAGTCAAAAATCTCAATTCCATCAAACACCTTAAGCATGCGGTAGAAATTGAAATTCAACGACTCACTGACATATTGGAGAGAGGAGAAACCATTCTACAGGAAACCCGAAGCTATGATGCTGATGCAGGCATTACCTTTTCGATCCGAACAAAGGAAGATGCAGAAGATTACAGGTATTTTCCTGAGCCTGATTTGGCTCCTTTCCTATTTACTGAGGAATATATCAGTGGTTTAAAAAATCAACTTCCTCCATTACCCGAAGTCGTTGCCAGCAAGCTCATCCATGTATACGAGCTCTCACCCTATGATGCAGAGCAGCTTACAGAGGAGAAAGATTTGTACGATCTGTATGAAATCATTGCACAGTCTACCAAACATAAAAAACAATTGGCCAACCTATTGCTAGGGCCACTGAGGGCACAGTTGAATCAGTCAGATGGTGAATGGAAAAATGTAAAAATTTCTGCTGCCAATTTTGATGAATTGTTGACACTGATTTCAGAAGGGATAATCAATTTTTCACTTGCGGCACAAAAAATATTACCAAGAATGATGGCCGATGCTTCTGTCAAACCCAAGAGCTTGATCCAGGAACTTGACTTGGCGCAGGATGCAGATGCCGATCAATTGTACTTTTGGGCAAAAAGTGTATTGGAAGCCATGCCCGATAAAGTGGCGGAGTATAAAAAGGGGAAAAAGGGTTTGATAGGACTTTTCATGGGGGAAGTAAAAAAACAATCAAAGGGGAAAGCCGATCCCAAGCAGGTTACATCAATTTTAGAATCATTACTGCATCAATAAATTATATTATGAAAAAAATTATTTTTTATTCTATTGCAATGTTGACGCTTGTTGTTTTTTCCTGTAAACAGGAATCAAACAATTTAAATGTACAAATTCAACTTTCCAATATCAACCCCTATCAATATATTTATCTTGATTTGATTGAGTTGGATGCCAACCCATCAACCATGGATTCGTCCCAACTTGGTGCAGATACCAAATCAGTTAATTTGAAAGGTGGTGCTTTGAACCAAGAAGTACTGTATAGGATTCGATTCGAAAACGATGAGTTTTATATCATTTTGGTGGGTGACCAACAAAATATCAAGCTTGAATTGGATGGGGAAAATCCTGGAAGTTATTCAACCAATTCGATAGGCTCCAATACATTTAAAAATCTTTTATTGGCATTCAATAAACGATTACAGGAAATGGGTCAATTAAAGTCTCAAATCGAAATGAAAGGAAGTGTGATGGACAGTTCCAGGGTTTTCATGGAAGAATCATTCAGGAAGAAATCTGCCGAAACAGGGACTTATCTTCTTTCATTTGCTGATAGTACTTCTGCGCCCGCATTGGCTATTTATGCACTTGGCATTTCAAAAAATTTGGTATCTGCAGAGCAGATGTCACCTGTACTCAAAAATATTACAAAGCGTTTCCCTGACCTGCAAAAGATCAAAAAGATTGCGGAAGCTTTTCAGAACGAAATAGCATCTCCTGCAGAAGGTGGATTGGTTGGTAAGCAAGCACCTGATTTTACATTGTCTACTCCAGATGGAAAATCACTTTCTTTGTCCTCTTTGCGAGGAAAATATGTATTGGTTGATTTTTGGGCAAGTTGGTGCAAGCCTTGCAGGATGGAGAATCCAAATGTTGTATCAGCATTTCAACAATTCAAAGACAGAAATTTTACGATTTTGGGCGTTTCGTTGGACAAAACAAAAGATGATTGGATCAGGGCCATTGCGGATGATCAATTGTATTGGAGTCACGTAAGTGATTTAAAGTTTTGGGACAGTGAAGTCGTTCCTTTGTATAGCATCGAAGGAATACCTTTCAATGTCTTGCTGGATCCAAAAGGAAAAGTGATTGCAACAGATTTAAGGGGACCAGCACTTGAACGAAAATTGCATGAATTACTGAAATAAAAAAAGCCACACTCTAAGTGCGGCTTTTTTTATACTTGGTTGCAGATTAATATCCTGTAACCTGTGCTATTAGTCCTGCACTATTGATTATCTCTCTTTGTGGAGTTGGATACAATGCACGGAATGTATTGGCACCAGAGAATCCTGTTATTGCAGTTGATAATCTGTTGGTACGCTTCAGATCGAAGAATGCATGTCCTTCATGAGCAAATTCATAATACCTGTCTTCGTACAGTTGCTTCAAGATATCATCTGCTGTAGCAGCAGTTGAAGCAGCAAGACCGGCTCTAGAGCGAATGACATTCAAGTCAGCTAATGCACCCACCAAATCAGGAACAACTTTTTTTGCCTTTGCTTCTGCACGGATCAGGTACATCTCAGCCAGACGGATGATAATCACATTGTCTGTTCCGTTGATGCGCGAATATTTACCAGTTTTGTTGAGACCCCCAAGAACTTTGACATTGGTTGCTTTTCTGAGGTCAGTTGCAGGTTGTGCATTCAGTGTAGTGCTGGAACCAATTTCATTTCTTCCACCCAGTCCGGTCGGGAAGTAGTAGAATGCGATGGAGTTGGTATTGTTGATATCATACTGCAATTCAAAAATACTCTCTGGTCTTGTGTTTTGAGATGACCAGAGTGCGTCGTAAGATGCAGAGAGTCCTGTACTAGTACCCTTCAATGCATTGATTACATCATTGGCTTGTGTTTCCGCTGTTGCCCAATCATCTTTGTACAACGCAGCACGGGCTTTCAATGCCTTTGCAGCATTTACGGTCGCTCTTCCGGTGGTTGTGGCTTTCAAATTGGCAATGGCATAATCCAAATCGCTGTCAATCTGTCTCCACACATCCGCTTCAGCATCCAGCGGTTTGGGGTCTGCGTCAGTAGGCGAAAGGGTTGCTTTTGTTCTCAAGGGAACTCCGCGACCACCTTTGTTGAAACCATTGTTGGCTCCACCGTATGCGCGCAATAAGTCAAAATACATAAGAGACCTCAGGAATCTCGCCTCACCAATTATCTGTCCTCTGTTGAATGCAGGGTCAGAGAGTGATTCCGATGATTGAATTACCGTGTTGATTCTATTTATACCATTGTAAATCGCGTTCCAAAGGTTTGTGACGTTTGTATTATCAGGAAGAATTTGCCGGTTAGCGAACTGTGCATAAGTAGGGAAGGTACCTGTGTGGGCTACAACCCCAGCATACATATCAGAGAGCGCCCAAATTTCAAGTCCGTAGTAGCTAGTGCTCTGAAGGGCATTGTAGCAGCCCAACAAACCTGCCTCAACTCCCTGACGAGTGGTGTATGCTGTTTCGGCACTCAAAACAGTTTGAGGCTGCTGATCGATGATTTTTTCACAAGACGAAAAAACGATCAATGCTGTCAGCAAGGATAAATTTATGTTTAATATCTTTTTCATTTCTATGATAATTTAAAGTGTATCGAATTAGAATCCAGCATTGATACCAAAGGTGATGATACGTGGTTGAGGGAAGGTCAAGAAATCAGTTCCTTGGGCTGTATTGGTAAGCGTGAAGGTGCTGACCTCGGGGTCAAATCCCTGGTATTTGGTCCAAGTGAAAAGATTCTGTGCCTGCAAGAATAGTTTCAGAGAACTAATTTTCATTTTCTTCAATGCACTTTGACTGAAGTTGTAACCTGCCAATAAGTTTTTCAACCTGGTGAAAGATCCATCTTCAAGCCATCTGTCAGAAGCTCTTCTGTTGTTTGCTGGATCGCCCCATACTGCTCTTGGCATGGTTGTTGACGGCTTAGTGTTAGTCCATCTATCCAAAACAGTTGCATATTGTCCAAAAACACTGTTCATCCCCTCTGCAAAAGCTCTGTTGTAATTGACAATTTTATTACCACCTACAAATTGAAAGAAAGCTGTCAATTCAAAGTTTCCAAGTGTGAAAGTATTGGTAAAGCTTCCGAAGTATGTTGGAAGTGCAGTTCCAAGAATTTCTTGATCTGCAGAGGTGATACGACCATCACTGTCCACATCCTTCCATTTAATATCACCCGGTCTTGCAGCAGTACCATCACGGGCAGCGACAATTTCACTTAGTTGCTGGAATATTCCTTGTGTCCTGTATCCTCTGAACGAACTTAAAGGATGACCTTGTTGAATCCAACTCATGAAGCCTGATCCAAATGGGTTGCCACCATAAATGGTATCGACATTGTTTTTTTGTAATGTAATAGTGAAATTTGTATTCCAGTTGAATTTCTTGTAATTGACAATTGTGCCATCTAATCCCAATTCAATTCCTTTGTTTGTGATGGCACCGATGTTGTCGTTCACGGAGAGAAAGCCACTGTTAGCAACCAACTGACGACTTGTCAAAAGGTTATTTGTTTTCCTTTTGTAAAGTTCAATGATAATGTTGATTCTGTTAAAAAGCCCTAATTCCAGGGCCAGATCATTTTGAATTGATGTCTCCCAACTCAGATTTGGGTTACCCAATTGTGATGGTGTCAAGCCTGCAGATGTCAGGTAATTAGCACCTGGACTGATCAAAGGAAGAGATGCAAACAATCCGCCTGAGTTGCTTCCGCTGTAACCGCGAGAACCTCTCAATTTCAGGTTGTTGATGAACTTCACATTGCTCATGAATTTTTCATCAGATATGCGCCATCCAGCAGAAACCGCAGGGAAGGTTCCCCATTTGGTGGTGCTTCCAAGGTTGGATGAACCATCCCTTCTCAAACTGACGCTGAATAAATATTTTCCATCATATGAATAGTTGAAACGTCCAACATACCCTATAATACCGAATGAGCTACCGCTTGTAGAAGCCTCTTTTTTCACTGATCCACCAGAAAGTCTACGAATCGAATTACCGGGAAAATTTTCTGCTAATGCGAAAATGGATTCAAAATTTTGGGTCTGATAAGAGGCAACACCCACTGCATTGATGCCATGTTTACCAAAATCTTTTCTGAAGTTTATAATATTTTCATTGATCAGGTTAAGGCTTTTATTGTAAGCCTCAGTGGCTTGCCCTCTGACACCAGATCCTGCATTGGAGATAGATGGATAAAAACGAGATTCATTCAAGCTTACATAGTCAGCACCTAAATTCACCTTGAAACTCAATGCTTTTGAGAACTGGTAATCAGCGCTGATGTTTGCAAGTACACGGCCGTTGAACACTTTGTTGAAGTTTTCCTTGGCTGCCAATAGTGGATTTTCTGTTGAAGAGGTGGGATCTTTTCCGTAGGTGCCATCAGGGTTCTTAACAGGGATGTCTGATGCCATCAATACAGCAGTGCTTAATACACCATAAATGTTGTTGTCGTTTTGAATCCTGTTTTGAATGCTGTTGCTGATAGAGATACCACTGCTTATTTTGAATTTATCAGAAACTGTGTTATCTAAGTTCACTCTGAAGTTGTAACGTTGGAATCTGGAACCAACAACCGTGCCCTGTTGATCGAAGTAATTTCCACCTGCATAAAACTTGGTTTTGTCATTACCGCCTTGTGCACTAATATCGTGGCTGTTGATAGGGGCAGTCCTGAAAATTTCGTCTTGCCAGTTGGTATTAACGTAAGAATTATCATGTACGTCGCTACCAAAATAAAATGATGGTTCTTGATTGCCATAAAGTGAGCTGTATCTGTTGAATAATGATTCTTGAAGGATTTCCTGAAAGTCCCTTCCTGACAGAGGCTTGATTTTTCTCCAGACTGATTGGTTACCAGTGTATCCGCTGTAGTTTACACGTGTTTTCTGGTTTTTACCTCTCTTGGTTGTTATTAACACAACCCCATTCGCACCTCTGGAGCCATAAATGGCCGTTGCAGACGCATCCTTCAATATATCGATTGACTCTATATCATTTGGATTCACATCTGCCAAACTGTTTAGCAGTTGGTTACCAACCCCTATTTGAGAGAAAGAACCCGTTGCAATGGGAATTCCATCCAACACGTACAATGGCTGAGCGTTACCGCTGATGGTACCGATACCACGTACGTTGACGTTAACAGATCCACCAGGCGTTCCTGAACTGGATGTTACATTCACACCCGCAACCCTTCCCTGCAATGCCTGCTCGGGAGAAGTGAGGGATAAATTCTTAATTTGATTAGCACTGACATTTGAAATAGAACCAGTGAGGTCCTTTTTTCTTTGTGTACCATAACCAACCACAACTACTTCACCAAGATTTGATTCGCTGTTGGTCAAAGTAACCTGGATGGTTGATTTACCACTCAATGCAACCTCTTCGTTGTTATAGCCGATTGAGCTAAAAAGGAGTTTGGATTGAAGTGAATTAACGTTCAAAGTAAAGTTTCCATCTTTGTCAGATGTAGTACCGCCTTTTTGTCCACTGATCGTGATGGTGACATTGGGGATACCTTTTCCTTGGCTGTCCTGAACAGTACCCTGTACCTTGATGGCTTGTGCCAGGGTAAACTGCAGCATGGAAGCAAAGGCTAATAGAAGTGTAAGCAAATTCTTCATAGCTCTTTTTGTTGATAATTTATTAAGGAAGTGCAAAGTTATAACAAGACAAACAAGGAAAGGGATTTGTTTGTCAAAGTCCCTGAAAAAACAGGACATGTATTTGAAAAAATCTAGTACAATCTCTACAAAACTGTAAAAACCGGCAAAATATCGAATAAAGTTAGAAAATATATAATTTTCAGCTATTTTAAGATTAAATATTAATTAATATCTAATTTTTTAATCAAAACTAGGATGACCGGAAGGAGGATGAGGTTGGTCAATGTAGCTGTATATAGGGTGAAGGAGGTCAGCCAACCCAATGCTTGGGTACTTCCAAATCCGCTGAACGCGAAAATGATAAAACCTGCAATCAAAACGAGGGAGGTGTAGACGATGCTGATACCGGTATCCCGAATGGTCAGAACAACAGTTTGTTTGATATCGCCCCTTGCAACTGGCAGTTCTTGTTTGAAATTGACCAGAAATCTGATGGTGATGTCAATCGCAATACCAAGCGCAACACTGAAAACGAGTACAGTAGATGGCTTAATATTGATGCCAACCCAACCCATGAGTCCCGCGGTCATTACCAATGGAATCAGGTTTGGAATCAGAGAGCAAACCAGGATTCTTAGGTTCTTGAAAAGGTATAGCATGCAAAGTGAAATAAACAGAAATGCCCACAGAATGCTTTCCTTCAATCCTTGTATGATGAAAATACTTCCTTCCAGAAAAGTGATGCTGGAACCGGTGAGGTGAATGTTGTATTTGGTGGAATCAAAATGGATGTATGCTTCTTTTTGCAAACTGTCAATCAGCATGGGCATTTTTTCACTTCCTAAATCCGCCATGTTAACACTGATTCTTGTGGTTTGTCGGTTGCTGTCAACAAACGAAGACATCAATTTTTGCAAGGAACTGCCATTTGAATTGGATGATTGTCCGGGTTTCATATAATCTGCAAGAAAGGCACCATCAAATGCATTCGGCATGGAGTAATTGTTGCTGTCACCATCGTAAAATGCCTGTTTGGCAAATTTCAATCCTTCGGCAAGTGACAAAGGTTTTGCTATGGATGCATGACTCGCAATTTGTTGGGAATAGGCGTCTACTTTTTCGTACACCGTCAATGCCCTCGTTCCTGCTATGCCATTCTTTCGTTTGGTATCGACGATGATTTCAAGTGGCATGATGCCTTTGAAATGGGTTTCAAAAAATCTCAGGTCAGTGTAAATGCGGTCCTCCTTTGGCAGATCATCAACAATGAATGACTGGGTTTTTAATTTGAATATTCCGGCTATAGAAACAATAAGCAGTGCAGCCGTGGCAATGTATACCATTTTTTGATGGGCGAATACCCATTTCTCAATACTTGTCAAAAGAGCAAGCAGCCATTTGTTGTACAGGTATTGAACGTGTTTGGACTTAGGTGCTTTCATGTAATAAAGTGAGATGGGAACTAAAATGATGGTGATGAAAAATAGCAACATGATGTTGATGCCCGCTACCACACCAAATTCTTTCAGTACAACACTTTTGGTCAGTGCAAAAACTGCAAATCCCAATGCTGCACTGATGTTGCAGAACAACGTGACAACGCCCATCTTGCTGATCATATCAACGATTGATTGTTTTTTGTCACCTGTCTTGATATAAGAAGCATGGAATTTATTCAGGAAGTAGATGCAATTGGGAATACCAATGACCACAATCAATGGGGGTATCAAGGCGGTCAGCAGGGTTATTTTATATCCCAACATGTGAATAGACGCCAAGCTGTAGATCACTCCAATGATAACGACTCCCAAAGAGAGCATCACGGTGCTCAGCGATCTGAAAAAGATGAACAAGATCAATGCTGAAAGTGCAAGAGAGCCCAAGAGAAACCATTTCATCTCATTGGCAATCTTGATGGCAACATTGGTTCTGATCAACGGTAGACCACTCAAGTGCAGATCCAATTTTGTTTCATTGGAAAATGAAGTTGCTGCTGCTTCAATTTCTCCCACAGTTCGCTCTCTCTCTTTGGACCCAAGAATTTCTTTGTTGATGCGGATCCCCATCAAGTAAGCATTGGTTGCAGGATTATAGATGAGTCCCCTGTAAAAAGGAAGCGAAAGAAAAACATGCTTCAAACTGTCCAGCTCAACTTGATTTTTTATTTCAGCAGGGAAAATCCTGGTTGCCACAAGCTTGGAACTGCTATCGTTTCTTGCCAGGTAAACAGCACGTTCAACACTTATGATGTCTTCAACACCATTTATTTTCTGGATGACATCTTGTAAATGTTGATTGGCGTTGAAATTTTTCAGGGTAAAAAAAGAATCACTTTGAAATCCAATGGTAAGCAGGTTGCCATCCTCTCCAAAGGTTTTTTTGAAATCAAGGTATTGCTGATACTTGGGATGATCGGTAGGGATGGCTCTTGCAAAATCATAAGACAACTTGACTTTGCTTGCTTCAATTGCCATGTATGAGCTGAATAAGATCAGTGCTGATAACAGTATCCACCGATACTTCAAAACTCCTTTGGCAATCTTTAACCACATATGTACATATTTAATACAAAGGAAAGAAAATTAATCTTTTTGACTTGATCTTTTTAACAGCCGCTCAGCAGTTAAATCAGTAATTTTAAACCATGAAATATGTCTTGCTGCTGCTCGTATTTCTTTCAGCTGTGTTGATGGGTCAATCGCAGTTAAAGCCAATTGGATGGTGGCGAGATCATCTTTCCATGCGGCAGATCATTGCGGTCGATTCAATGCAGCAGTACATTGTCGCTGCATCTCCAAATGGTTATTTCAGCTATGATCTTTCCAAAAAAGAATTTCAGGTCTATTCAAAATCCAATGGACTGACGGATGTAGACATTCGGGTGTTTTCCAAACAACCATTGGGCAACAAGATCATCATTGGGTATGAAAATGGTAATCTTGATGTCATCACGGGATCTACAGTAAGAAACCAACCTGATATCAAGCTCAGTAAAATTGTTCCAGATAAAAAAATACATCATATCTCCTGGAAAGATCAGCTGGCATTTATTTCGACCAACTTTGGCATCGTTGCAATGGATCCCTACAAATATGAAATTGTCGGCACTTACTTTCCCCGCAGGGATGGGGCTTCAGTAGAAGTGTATCAAACTGCTATCATCGGAAACAGTATTTATGCGAATACTTCTTTGGGTATTCAATCAGCTGCATTCAACATGTCAACACTGAGTGATTTCAGAAGCTGGAGTTCATTCGATTCACCCAACCGGCAAATTCTTCCCACATACATGTGCAAATGGGGAGAGTCATTGCTCATCCAATCGCGTGACAGTTTATTCGTCATGGATGGGGGGAAATGGAAATTCTTTTATGCAACAAAAAATTCTATCAGTGGTGTAAAAACAAAGGAGAATAAATTGTTTGTGTTTGAGACAAACAAAGGAATCGGATCCATCACCTATTTCACTGCCCCAACAGCAACGCCACAACAAATCACCTCCAACCAATTTACTAACATCATTGATTGTATTCCAGATGGAACAGGATTTTGGGTGGGAGATGCAAGCAACGGACTTATCAAAATTCAAGCAAACACTTCCCAGCAAATATCACCCAATGGTCCCGCGGGTCTGGCCTTTGGCCAAGGCGATTTCAAAGAAGGTATATTGGTAGCAGTTGCTGGTGATCATCTCAATTTGTTCAATACCGAAAAGAAAAATGAATGCTATGTGCTTTTGAACGACAAGTGGAAAAATTATGTTCCTGCTGCATTTGGCGTTTTTTCCAATATGGCTGATTTCGGATCTGCAGTGATTGAACCAATAACAGGAAAAATTTACATAGGAACCAAAGGGACTGGATTGCTTGCCATTGAAAAGGATGATAAGTATACAGTAACCGGGATTACAACAAACGGACTTCAATCGGATAGGGATCAAGCCGGACTGTGCCGAATTGCATCATTGGCATTTGATCCATCAACCAACTTGTGGATGACCAATCCCAACACCAATCAACCGCTGGTCGTAAAGAAGAAGGATGGAACATGGAAGCATTTTTCCATTCCATTCTCCATCGAAAAAAACTTGCTCAACAAAATCATGGTTGATGCGCAAGGAAGAAAATGGATAACGAGTTTCAATGCATCCGGACTGATTTGCTTTGATGACAACAATACGATCGATGCTACAAACGACGACCAATGGAAGATTTTTCAACAGGGCACAGGAAGAGGAAATCTTCCATCTTCCAATGTTTTGTCGGTCGCCGAAGATCAGTCAGGCAATATCTGGGTTGGAACCGACAAAGGAGTAGGGATTATTCAATGCGGGACTGATTTGTTCAGAAACTGTGAGGCCACACTACCTGTTGTTCAACTGGATAATTTTGCAGGATTGTTGCTTTCTAACGAAACAATCAATGACATCAAGATCGATGGGGCAGACAGGAAATGGATTGCCACCAACAACGGTGTTTGGTTGCTCAGTGCAGATGGACAAAAAGTGGTTCATCGATTTACGTCAGACAACAGCAAACTGCTGAACAATCAAGTACTATCCATCCTGATACAGGGCATAACAGGAGAAGTATTTTTTATGACCTCATCTGGTATTTCATCCTACAGAAGTTCCGCAACTTCAGCAGTTGAAGCAATCAAAAAACCCATTGTATTTCCCAACCCTGTTCCCTCAGGATACAGTGGCAGCATCGCAGTCAAAGAATTGCCATTGAATGCTTGGGTTAAAATAACCGAACTGGATGGCAGATTGGTTTACCAAACCAGATCGCTGGGAGGACAAGCCATTTGGAATGGGCGAAACTACAAAGGAGAACGCGTCAATTCCGGAGCCTATTTGATAATTGTTTCCAATCAAGACAATTCGGATCATGTTGTTGGAAAAATATTTTTTATCAAGTAGACATGTCATCCATTCATCATACCAAAGGAATTGTACTGCGAACGGTTAAGTATGGTGAAACATCATTGGTGGTTTCTGTTTTTACCGAAATATTCGGGCTCCAACAGTACATGGTGAATGGAGTCAGAACCAACAAAAAAAATTCCACTTTTCACCCAGCGCAATTGCAACCTGGAAGTCTCTTGGATATGATTGTTTATCACAACGAGCGACAAACATTACAGCGCATCAAGGAAGTCAAGCCGCTGATACAGCATCAGGAAAATATATCTCATGTTACCCGCAATGCGATCTTGCTTTTTATGATGGAGTTGCTGCAAAACTGTCTGAAACAACCAGATGCACATGCTGATCTATTTTATTTTTTAGAAGATATTGTAACCGGATTGTATAAATCAGAAGAGCATCAGCTTGCCAACTTACCCTTGTTTTTCATCGTCCATCTCTCTCACTTTTTTGGATTCAGATTGATGGATAATTATTCTCATACAAACCAATTTCTTGATTTGCATGAGGGAAAATTTGTTTCTTTGAATCCATCGCATGTAATTGCTGTTCAACCACCTTTGAGTGAAAAAGTTGCTCAGTTGCTGCGCACCATGCAGATCGAAGAATTGGGCGAAATCAAAATGAACAGGCATCAGCGAAATCAATTGATCGACGATCTGCTGCAATTTTATGCCATGCATATACATCCGTTCTTCAAGCTAAAATCATTGTCCGTTATTCGTACAGTATTGGAAGAATGATCAAAGCAACCTGCGGGAATTGAAATCATTTTGCAAGAGAACCACTCCTGGGTGTTTCCCTTTCTCAAAACTTCCCAGTTCATGGATTCTGTTGAGTGCTTTTGCACCATTGGAAGTGGCCCATTTTAAAATCGTTTCAAGGGGTATATTGGGAAATTTTTCTTTGATGGTTTTTATCTCTGCTGCAATGCTCAGTTGCCAATTGCTGCTGTAGCTGTCTGTCCCTAACACTATTTCACAGTTGTTTTTCATCAACAATTCAACTGGAGGTGTTTTGTTTTCAATGTATAAGTTTGCGTTGATGCATAAGCAGTAATGCAATCCAGCCAAGTATTGCTTTGCATATTGTGCAGCAAAACTGATATCTGCCTGACTTGTAAACGTGTTGTGAACCAATATAACTCTTTGGTTTTTATTGAAATGCGGCAAACATGATTGCATGGCAGATTTTCCGGTTGTTGGAAAAGGAGATTGGTCGAAACCAAATTTTCCTAAAAATTGCAGGTACTCACCTTTCCCGCTTCTGTACAATTCATCTTCAGCGGGATTTTCCTGGTTGTGCATACTGATGACTGCACCAGTCGTTTGTTCATTGATGCGTTTGAATGTTACATCGCTGATGGTATAGGGAGCATGGGGAACCAGATTGGATGTGCAGTGCTCAATATTGTATGTTTCCTCTGCTTCTTTAAAACGCTTGAGCACTCCATTGTACTGCATCATCCTTTGGTCAGACATTTGATCACTGAAGCACAGCACTTCCACAAAATTGTTCCATTTTAATTTGCTGCTGATTTTTGTTGGAATGGTGTCTGCGGTATTGCCGATATCACCCACAGCAACAATTCCGCTCTCTTCCATTTCCTGTTCTGCCAATTTGATTTTCTCCAGAATCAGTTCCTGCGGAAATTCTCTTTTTCCAACTACATCCAAAAGAAATGGTATCAGTCCTGTTGAAGGTGGAATCACATCCTTCATGTGGCTAAGTTCCAGATGGCAATGTGCATTAATGAATCCCGGGGAGATGATTCCATTTAGTTTCAACACTTCATCTCCAGCCTCTGCAGCTGGAATGATGTCGATCACCGTGCCCTCTGTTGAAGTGATCAGTGCGTGATCAGGACCAAACAATTCATATCCATCAAAAAGGTAATCGGCTTGAAACTTGCGGTAATTCATCTCAGAATGAAGTAACTTTGCGCACTAAATTAAACATTAATCATCTCCGGTACTGATAATAATATGTTAGATAAGCTGGAAGCCATAAAAGCCAAATTTGATGACATCGGGGTTGCCCTGACCAATCCGGAAGTTGTAAACGACAACAAGCGTTTCAGTCAACTTTCAAAGGAGTACAGAAGTTTAGAGAAAATAGTTCTTGCATACGAGCAATACAAACGCATTTTGTCTGTTGTTGAATTCAACCGCGAGGCTTTGATGGGAGATGATGAAGAGCTCAGAGAATTGGCCAAAGCAGAAACAGATGATCTTGATCTTCGAAAAGAGGAGTTGGAAAAGCAAATCAGAAATATGCTGATTCCAAAAGATCCCCAGGATGAGAAAAATGCAATTCTTGAAATCAGGGCCGGAACCGGAGGTGACGAAGCCTCTTTGTTCGCAGGCGATCTTTTGAGGATGTACATCAGGTATTGTGAAGGAAAGGGCTGGAAAACAGCATTGCTTTCTGAAAGCGAGGGGACCGTAGGAGGATACAAAGAAGCACAGCTGGAAGTAACTGGTGAGGATGTGTATGGCACATTGAAATTTGAAAGTGGTGTACACCGCGTGCAAAGGGTACCGAATACTGAGGCCAGCGGAAGGGTGCATACCAGTGCAGCGACCGTTGCTGTGATGCCTGAAGCCGAGGAGGTAGATGTTGAAATAAGGGAGAGCGATGTTAAGATGGAAACTGCCCGAAGTGGAGGTGCAGGCGGACAAAACGTCAACAAGGTGGAAACCAAGGTGATGCTTACCCATATTCCAACCGGAACCGTGGTGATCTGTCAAACCGAAAGAACCCAGCTCGGCAACAGAGAAAAAGCAATGCAAATGCTCAGAACCCGTTTATACGAGGAACAGGTTAGAAAACAGGAAGATGAAATCTCCAGACACAGAAAAAGCTTGGTCAGCACGGGTGACCGCTCAGCGAAAATACGCACCTACAATTTTCCACAGGGAAGGGTTACAGACCACCGAATCGGAATGACGCTCTACAATCTTCATGAAGTGCTCAACGGCAATATCGGTGAACTGATAGACGCCCTGCAATTTGCAGAGAACGCAAGTAAGCTCACTCAGTGATGAAAATCACTTTTTAGGAAGAAGAAAATGCATCTATTTATGGAGCCTTTAACAAACCAAATGGACGCTCAAACGTCTATATTGGTGTAGTCTTTGGGAGAGCAGGGAGATTAATAATTTTTTAACGAATCCAGTGATGGTAAGGCTTGTAAACAGCATCTAAATAATTGACAAAAGCAAAAGTTTTCTCATAAGCAGTTAGTTTTGGTTACCGGCCCCTGTTTCAACAGGGGCTTTTTTATATGAAAAACTTTTGAAATATATCAGGCTCCGATCAATGCCTTATAAGCTTGAACATCCATCAGGTTGTTCAATTGTGATGCATCGGCTACTTTCATCTTTATCATCCATCCGTCGCCATAAGGATCCTGGTTAACCAATTCAGGCTGACTTTCAAGGAGGGGGTTTTTTTCAAGAATGGTTCCGTCTACCGGAAGGAATAAATCACTGACGGTTTTCACAGCTTCAACTGTTCCAAAAACCTGGTCAGCCTGCAAGGCTTTGCCGACGGTCTCTATATCGATGAATATAATATCACCCAATTCACCTTGTGCGAATGATGTGATTCCAATGGTTGCTACGTCGCCGTCAACTGAGATCCACTCATGCTCTTTCGTGTATTTGATTTGCTCAGGAAAACTCATAAGATTTTTTTTGCAAGATTAAAGTTTTTATTGTCTCATTGTTTTTTTAGGAGGACTTTCTTTTCACCATACTTGTCTGAGTAATGCGGATCGTTGCAAGAGGTTTGTCACCTCCGGCTTTTCCAGAAGTGGGTGTTTGGGCAATTTTATCCAAGACATCATATCCGCTTAGCAACTCACCGAATATTGTATAATTCTGATCAAGGTGCGGACTCCCTCCGGTTTTTTTGTATACCTCTCTGTGGGCATGTGGTAATTTTCTGCCTTTCAATCGATGGGTTTCTGTTGAATCGAGGGTAAAATCATTGTGTATTCTTCCCTGTACAATATAAAATTGTACGCCGCTGCTGTTTTTTTGTGGATTGATGTCGTCTCCCCACCTGGCTGCAGCAATGACACCTTTTTTGTGATAGAGGGAAGTCCTGAATTCAGCTGGAAGGGTATAGTCTTTTAAAAACTTTGTTGAATCAGCATTTTCGCGCGACTTCTCATCTCCTGCCTGAATCATGAATCCACTGATCACCCTGTGAAATGCGATTCCTTCGTAAAATTTGGATTTGATCAATTTGATGAAATTGTCTCGGTGAGCGGGCGTCGAATCACTCAAACGTATGATGAATGTCCCAGCGTCAGTCACCATCTGAACATCAGCCCTGATATCCTTCTTTTTAACTTTTATCAAAGGCTGTGCTTTCACGGTGCCCTGGGTAATGAGCATCGCGAAAATGAAACAATGAATCAGTTGGAAGATGTTTTTCATATGAAGGCATTCTGTGAGAAGTAAAAAAGGACATGATCTTTCATGAAGTTTTCCTGTTCCATCAATGACATGGTAGGCAAATCTTTCAATTGCTTGAAATGTGGCCATCCATCCTCATCCCAGACTTCTTTTTCATAATATCCACTGGCCGATAGGATGGAGCAGACTGCAACATGCATCAGGTCTTGCTTTTGTTCTTTGGTAAATTGATGTCCAGCTCCCCCGACTTCCTGAATGCCAATCAAAAAAAGAATGGACTCCATGTCTGGTTTTTTCCCAAATCTTTCAACGAGTTTCTCTTCCAGTTTCCACCATCTAACTTGTAAATCTTCTGATACCAGCATGAAGCAAAACTAATCAAGATTCTGATAGAGAACATCCTGCAACTGCCCGAATTCTTATCTTTGCAAAAATTGATCGATGCTGCAGTTGGCGTTTATTCGGGCAAACAAGGAAAAAGTATTGGATGGATTGCAGAAAAAGCATTTTCAGGATATCCATCTTGTTGGTGAAATCATTTCATTAGACGATCAGCGCAAAAAGCTGCAAGCCCAATCAGATGAACTGCTTTCTCAAAGAAATATTGCCTCTAAATCCATCGGCGCCTTGATTGCGCAAGGAAAACAGGAAGAAGCCGCAACAAGCAAATCAACCGTTGCAGCATTGAAGGATCAGATTGATGCACTTACCTCTCAATTGAACGAGGTTGAGCAATTGCTGAATCTGCAACTCATCAGGTTGCCCAACATGCCCAATGAGCTGGTGCCTTCCGGAAAAACGGCAGAGGACAACCAAGTGGTCAAACAATCTTCCAACCTGCCTACACTCTATAAAGGAGCCAAACCACATTGGGATCTGATCACACAATATGATTTGGTGGATTTTCAAACCGGTGCTAAAATAACTGGAAGTGGATTCCCTTTGTACAAAGGAAGAGGTGCAAAGCTGCAAAGAGCATTGATTCAATATTTTCTTGATTACAACACAGCAGCTGGCTATACTGAATACATACCTCCTCATGTGGTCAATGCAAGTTCCGCTTATGGAACAGGGCAGTTGCCTGACAAAGAGGGACAGATGTATTATATCAAAGAAGATGATCTTTATTTGATTCCTACTGCTGAGGTGCCGGTTACCAATATTTACAGGGATGAAATTGTCCCCGCTTCAAAGCTTCCCATTAAAATGACTGCCTACACGCCATGTTTCAGAAGAGAGGCAGGAAGTTTTGGGAAGGATGTTCGCGGACTGAACAGAGTGCATCAGTTTGACAAGGTTGAAATTGTGCAAATGACAGAAGCTTCAACCAGTTATGCTGCATTGGATCAAATGGTTGCACATGTTGAACAATTGATCGTATCACTCGGACTTCCCTACAGAATACTGAGACTCTGCGGGGGCGATATGAGTTTTGCATCTGCGTTGACATATGATTTTGAAGTGTACAGTGCAGCACAAGAACGTTGGCTGGAAGTGAGCTCTGTCTCAAATTTTGAAAATTTTCAGACCAATCGTTTGAAAGCAAGAACTAAAGATGAACAAGGGAAAACCCAATTGTTGCATTCACTCAATGGCAGCTCTCTTGCTTTGCCACGCATCATAGCAAGCTTGCTGGAAAATTTCCAGACTCCAGAAGGCATACAAATTCCAGAGGTATTGAGGAATTATTTCGGGTCATCAATGATTGATTGATTGTTGGAAAGCATCCATCCTTTTGTGCATCACCTGAAACCAAATGGGAGGAAACATGGCCAAGATAATCATGCCGGGATATCCGGTGGGCATTTGCGGCGCATCATCATGATGTCTCAATAATTGATATTTTCTGCTTGCTTTATAGTGGTGATCGCTGTGCCGTGAAAGTTCAAACAATAGCAGTCTTCCCAGAAAATGATTGCTGTTCCAGCTGTGTGCTGGCATTGCACGTTCGTAACCCTCTGCTGTTTTTTTTCGCTCCAATCCGTAGTGCTCAATATAATTTACAGTTTCCAGTAGCAAAAAGCCAATGGTTGCTGCAGCGAGAAAACATATACCTGCAAACGTTCCGAAGAGTACAAAAATCATCACTAGAAAAATCAATTGCAGTATTTGAAACTGGACCATTTGATTCATGAAGTTCAGTACGGGTCTTCCTTTTTTCTTTTGTTCGTCAGCAGCAATTTTCCATGCTGAGATGTAGCCATAAACAACTGTCCTTAGATAAAAACGGTAGAGATTTTCACCTTTTCTTGCACTGCTGGGATCTTCATGGGTGGAGACATTTTTATGGTGACCTTTATTGTGTTCAATGTAAAAATGCATGTATAGCGAAGTAAGCAACAAAGCCTTGGCCATGTTTCTTTCATAAAGATGTCGACGGTGTCCAAGTTCATGACCAACATTTATTCCAAATGTGCCGCAAAGCAGTCCCATGGCCAATATTCTTCCTGCCAATTCCCAGTTGTTGATGGATGGATCGTTGACTGTTCGAAGAAAATAGTAGAGCGCCATGTATTGCAACGGGACAATTGCATACAGCCATACATCATAGAGCCTATCCTCCTTTGCAATTTGTTCCTCAGCGACTGTTAGATTTTTTTCATTTGAGGGAATCAGCAGCTCAACAGAGGGCACGATGAAGAACGCAAAGAGTACAGGAGCAAACACCAGCCATCCATGTTGTGTAAAGGATAAGTATGCCAGCACATAAATGGCCAATGGGAGTCCAAATTTCAATGCTCTGATATTCATTGTTCAGCTTTTAAAGTGATTCTTCTTTTTTCATGGCAACCCTGTAGAGAACAAAAGCCATCGCCAAGAAAAGGCAAGTGCCCAGCAGAAAATATCCCTGTTCACCAAGGCGATGTGTGATAGACTCTTCCACATTCAACATGCTGAGTTTTTGTGCAATGGCATCATTGGCAGTTAAGAAGGCCACCGCCACTCCTGCAATAGCACCACCTGCAACCAATCCTGTTGCAAAGAGATTTCCCTGTCTCAGATCTTCTTCATGCGCATTGTCGGATGATTTTTTTCTGTTGTCAACCCATCCTCTGATGGCACCGCCAATAAAAATCGGCAGGGTAGTAGACAGGGGGAGGTAAATACCGATGGCAAAACTCAATGCTTTGATTCCGCACAGTTCCATCACAATTGCGATGGCAACACCTACCAATACAAATTGCCAGTCCAGGTTGAAAGAAAGAATTCCTTTGATCAATGTTGCCATCAAAGTTGCCTGTGGGGCGGCATATCGATCTGTTCCGATGGCATGATAGATATTGGATTGCAACATTTCCTGTGTGGGAGTGTCAAGCACTTTGATGGTAAAGCCTATGGCAATGGATGAGACGATTGCACCGATGAACAAGGCAATTTGTTGAGCACGTGGTGTAGCCCCCAATATATATCCGGTTTTGAGATCTTGTGATGTGGCTCCAGCATTTGCAGCAGCAATGCAAATGATTCCACCCACTACCAAAGCCATGGGTTCAAAAACTTTGCCAGTCCATCCCACTGCAATAAACACAAGGCAGGTTCCCATGATTGTTGCAATGGTCATACCAGAAATTGGATTGTTGGATGATCCGATCAGTCCAACGATGCGTGAAGAGACGGTCACAAAAAATGCGCCAAAAACCACCACCAAAATGCCAATGAGCAATTTGCTTGCGATTCCATTGCCTGGCAACATGGGCAAAACTGCCATCAACAAAATCAATGCAATGCTTCCCCATAGAACAATCTTCAGTGACAGATCTCTCTCTGTTCTTGTTGTCGCATTTACATCTGCATGTTCATTTTTTATTTTCCCGATGCTTCCTTTGAAGGATGAAATGATGGTCGGAATGGTTTTGATCAGTGTAATGAATCCACCGGCAGCAACAGCACCAGCACCGATTTGTCTTACATAGGCCCTGTAAATGGCATTGGCAAAATCTGCAAATTGGTGTGTGGCAGGATCCCATCCTCCTGGTCCCCCAGCTGTTTGAAGATCTTTCAAGTACCCAAGTTTTATCAACTGACTTGCAATCACATCTCCTGGAACGACCGTTGCCAGCAATGGATTGAAAACAAACCAGGTCAGTACACTGCCTGCAACAAGTACGCCGGCAATTTTTGGACCGATGATACACCCCACACCAAGGTACTCTGGAGTGATCTCTCCACTTACTTTGGCAGAAGGCAAATATTTATTGGTTTGTGCAGTGATGAAGGAAGGAGTCTCGGCTATGACATGAAATATTTTTTGAAAAAATGCATAGAGTACCGCGAAACCCAATCCGGAAAAAGCGGTTTTGGCAAAATTGCCTCCTCTTTCACCTGCTTTCAAAACCGATGCACATGCTGTTCCCTCAGGATAGGGCAGTGTTTCATGTTCTTTTACAATCAATGCACTTCTGAGTGGAATCATCATCAGTGTTCCCAGCATGCCTCCAAATATGGCAAGCACCAGAATGGTTACATAATTAAAATAGTCTGCGCTGGTGCTTTCGCTCAGGAACAGAAATCCTGGTAATGTAAATACCACACCTGCAGCAATGCTTTCTCCGGCAGAGCCTGTTGTCTGGATGATATTGTTTTCAAGGATGGTGGTTTTTAGAAAAAGTCTGCTCAGCGCAATCGACATCACTGCAATGGGAATGGATGCGGAGACGGTCAGTCCGGCTTTCAATGCGAGGTAGACGGTTGCTGCACCGAAAATGATACCAAAACAGGCGCCGGTGATGACTGCTTTCCAGGTAAATTCTTTCATGACCTGGTCAGGTGCTATGAAGGGTGTGAATTTTTTTTCGCTCATGTGGATAGATTGATAAAAGATTATTGCTTCATCAGGCTTTGTAATTTTTTGGAAAGGAAAAACAGGATCAAGGACGCTGCGCCAGACATGACTACAAACATGATGAAGAAGTCAAAATTATTTTCAATGCCGAAGCCAAGGATTTCTTTTTTTTTACCAGCTTCCGGATAAAATTTGCTCAATGCTCCTGCCAGGTAATTCGCGAATGCATTTGCAGTGAACCATACAGCCATCAGCATCGAAGCGAATTTGAGAGGAGCAAGTTTATTTACTAATGAGAGTCCGATGGGTGAGAGGCACAACTCACCAAGTGTGTGCAATGCATACATGCCGAGCAGCCAAATCATGCTAACCTTGATGCCGGGTTGTACATCTTTTACACCAAATGCAATCCACAAATATCCCAATGCCAGCAAAAACAGTCCCAGCGCCATTTTTGTAGGAGATGAGGGGTCGTGTTTTCCCAATCTTACCCATAGCCATGCAAGCAATGGTGCAAAGCCAACCACGAATACTGAATTCAGCGATTGAAAAAAGCTTGCAGGTACAACGAAAAATCCAAGGTCACGCTGCGTTTGTTCATCCGCAAAAAAGGTAAGGGAAGCACCTGCCTGTTCGAAAGCGCTCCAAAAGAAAATAACAAAAAACGAAACAGTGAATATCACCAATACCTTGCTTTTTTCGATTTTGCTGAGAGACTTATCAGTAAATATTATAATGGCAATGGTAGCAATCGATGCAATCAGCAGGAATACCAAATTTGTAAAAAGAGCAGTTCCGATTTCAAAGCCATAAACGGTAAATCCAATATGATTGATCGATGCGAGTCCGGAGTCGAGATAAAGCATCCCAGTTGAAACCATTGTCAAAGCCAGCATTCCAATGGCCATGATGATTGGATTTCTTGAAACAGGCTTGCTGTTGGTTGGTTCCAATCCCAGTGTGTTTCCATCTGGATCTTTTACAAATTTTCTGTGATAGATCATTTGTATGGCCACGCTGATCAGCATTCCGATACCGCCTGCTAGAAAGGCCCATTTAAAATCAGCGGGATTTCCTGTGTCGCCTACCAATCCGCAAATAAAAGGACCAAATGCGCCACCGACATTGATACCCATGTAAAAGATGGTGTATGCTGCATCAATGCGGGTATCACCTTTTGGGTACAATTGTCCGACGAGTGCAGAAATATTGGGTTTGAAAAATCCATTGCCTGCAATCATGAATCCGAGTCCGCTGAAAAACAACAGCTGTGAGAGTTCCGGATTATTGGCATAGGTGCTGCCACAAAAAAACAATACAAATTCTCCCAATGCCATGATGAGCCCACCTGTGATGATTGACCGCTGATTGCCCCAAAATCGATCAGCTATGAATCCGCCAATCAGGGGTGACAAATAAATCAGGCTTGTGTATCCACCATAGAGGTGAGAGGAAAATTCTTTGGAAAACAACAGTGCTTTGGTCATGAACAGGACCAAAATGGCCCTCATTCCATAGTAGTTGCACCTTTCCCACATTTCAGTGGCAAACAATACATAGAGTCCTTTTGGATGAGACAGGTTCTTGGTTTGGGACATGTGATTGATTTATGCAATGCCTAAAATAAGCAATTTGTATCTTCGTTCATCACTATGAACATACTTCTATTGGGTTCAGGAGGCAGAGAGCATGCCCTTGCCTGGAAAATAAAACAAAGCAAACATTGTCATCATCTCTACATCGCTCCCGGAAATCCGGGTACAACAACCCTGGGTGAAAATGTAGCGATGGACTTAAGCGATTTCAATGCCATTGCTGAATACTGCAAGCGCAATGATATTCAAATGGTGGTAGTTGGACCCGAAGATCCGTTGGTCAATGGCATTTATGACTACCTGAAATCAGATGTTAGTTTGAAAAACCTGATTGTTGTGGGTCCCTCAGCCGAGGCAGCAAAACTGGAAGGAAGCAAGGCCTATGCAAAAGCTTTTATGGAGCGTCATGGCATTCCCACGGCTGCCTACAGAGAATTTACCAAAGAAAATTTTGAGGAGGGGAAACAATATATCTCCCAGCACAGTCTGCCAATTGTATTGAAAGCAGACGGACTCGCTGCGGGCAAGGGAGTGGTGATAGCAGCTTCACATGAGGAGGCGTTGGCAACCTTTCAAGAGATGATCCTGGATGCAAAATTTGGTGAAGCCAGTGCCAGAGTAGTGATCGAACAGTTTCTGACAGGTGTCGAATTGAGTGTTTTTGCACTGACCGATGGACATGAATATGTATTGTTGCCAGAGGCGAAAGATTACAAGAGAATTGGTGAGGGAGACAAGGGACTGAATACAGGTGGAATGGGCGCGGTTAGTCCAGTTCCTTTTGCAGCAGGTGATTTCATGCAAAAAGTGGTGGACAAGGTAGTGAAGCCAACCATCGCTGGACTCTCATCGGAGAAACTTGTCTACAACGGATTTGTGTTTTTTGGATTGATCAATGTAGATGGGGAGCCTTTTGTAATTGAATACAACTGCAGAATGGGTGATCCCGAAACGGAGGTTGTCATGCCCAGGCTCTCATCAGATCTGGTAGAACTTTTTATATCCATGGACAAGCATACGCTTGGATCCCAAAAAGTCATTTTCCACGAAAAAGCAGCTGCAACGCTGGTTTTGGTCAGTGGTGGTTATCCGGAATCATTCGAAAAAGGGAAGCTGATTACCGGATTAGACAGCACTTTTGCTGATCATACCATCGTCTTTCATGCAGGTGTAAAGCAATCTGGAGAACAGTTGCTAACAAATGGCGGGAGAGTATTGGCAGTTACTTCCTACGGCAATCATATTCCAGAAGCTGTGGAGACATCCGCTGCAGCTATTCAACAAATTCAATACGACGGAAAATATTTTCGATCAGACATCGGGTACGAATTCAGGCAGTAATTTTTCTTTTCGATACAATTTTGATTTTTCCGAAAATTCATGATGGTGGATTGGCTTTTTTGATTCAACTTTGTAAGGCTTATAAATCAACATTACATGGGACTTTTTTCATGGTTTACACAGGACATAGCGATTGACTTGGGAACGGCCAACACGCTCATCATTCATGATGATGAAATCGTGGTGAACGAGCCTTCAATCGTTGCGTTGGACAGGAACAATCCCAAGCATCTCATCGCTGTTGGAAAGAAAGCATTGTTGATGCATGAAAAAACACATGAAAGCATCAGAACAGTACGTCCGCTGAAAGATGGGGTAATTGCAGATTTCAACGCGGCAGAATTGATGATCAGAGAAATGATCAAATTGATTTATCCCAAAAAACCATTGTTCCCTCCCAGCTGGAGGATGATGATATGTATTCCATCCAGCATTACTGAAGTAGAAAAGAGAGCAGTCAGAGACAGTGCAGAGCAGGCAGGTGCCAAAGAAGTTTATCTGATTCACGAACCAATGGCTGCTGCACTTGGAATTGGAATTGATGTTACCGAGCCAATTGGAAACATGATCATTGACATCGGAGGTGGTACAACTGGTATTACTGTTATTGCGTTGGCAGGTATCGTTTGTGATCAATCCATCCGTATTGCAGGAGATGAATTTACAGCTGATATCATGGAAGCGTTGAGAAGGTATCATAGTTTGTTGATTGGTGAGAGAACAGCTGAGCAAATCAAAATCAATATAGGAGCAGCTTTGAAAGATCTCGACAATCCGCCTGATGATATTCCTGTAAACGGACGTGATTTGGTAACTGGTATTCCGAAGCAAATCATGGTAAGCTACCAGGAAATCGCGGAGGCATTGGATAAATCTATTTTCAAAATAGAAGAAGCAATTTTGAAAGCGCTTGAAACCACTCCTCCAGAATTGGCTGCCGACATTTACCGTCGCGGTTTGTATTTGACGGGTGGTGGCGCATTGTTGCGTGGACTTGACAAGCGTTTATCACAAAAAATAAAATTACCGGTGCATGTTGCAGAGGATCCACTGAAGAGTGTTGTTCGTGGAACGGGACTTGCATTGAAGAGTTATCAGTCCTTCCCATTCATCATGCGTTAACACCGCAGATTTTACCATAGCGTATCAAACATGCGTAATGTTTTTCTTTTCATCAGACGGTATGCTGTATTCACTTTGTTTTTGATTTTACAGGGTATATCCCTATCCATGTTGTTTTCTTCCAATAGATTTCACAATACATATTTTGGAATGATTGCCGGTGAAATATCTGGAGATGTCAATCAAAGAGTGAACAATGTAGAAGAATATTTCACACTGAGAAAAGAGAATAAAAAATTGAGAGAGCAAAATGCATTTTTGCTCTCTCGTATTCCATCCGGGCAGTTGATGCCGGATTCATCAATCAAAACCATTACAGATACAGCTTTTGTTGATTCAGTAAAACAATTGCTCCAGTATCAATATTTATCTGCCAAAATTATTTCCAACAGTGTTTTTCTTCAGCAGAATTACCTCACGCTCCATCGCGGAAGTGCCCAAGGCGTAGTTGAAAACATGGCAGTTATCGGAACCAATGGCATCATAGGAACTGTAGTTGGCTTGAGTAAAAACATGAGTTTGGTAATGAGTTTGCTGCACAAGCAGTCCAAGGTCATTGCTGTTTTAAAAAAGGGAAGTGGGTTGGGTGAAATCACGTGGGATGGGAAAGATCCGGGCATACTTATTTTGAAAAAAATCCCCAAGACCGTGGTGGTTAAAAAGGGTGATGAAATTGTTTCGAGTCCTTATTCCGATAAGTTTCCACCTGGTTCACGGATTGGATGGGTAGAGGAAGTCCGACAAGACCAGGAGACGAATACATATATTTTGAAAGTGAAAACAGCTGTTGATTTCTCAAATGTTCAGCACGCATATGTAGTGAAGAATGCTTTGAGAGAGGAGTTGGACGAAATTCAAACTAAACAAATCAAAGAATGAGTGTGGTTATCAAAAATATCATCCGAATCTTGATCATTCTTTTTTTTCAGGTGTTCATTGTTACCAGAATTCCACCCCTGCATCAATTTATTGTTCCATACTTTTATTTTGTACTCATTCTTTGGTTGCCATTTAAGATAAGCAGGATCAACCTTTTGATTGTTGCTTTTTTGATTGGAACGGCAGTTGACTGGTTTTTCAAAACTCCCGGTCTCCATACAGCCGCATCTTTGCTCATTGCTTATTTGAGACCTTTTGTCATCAATTTGCTATTGCCCAAAGAGGCAACCGAGTGGGGCACGGAAGAACCAAGCAATAAAACAATGGGATCTGTTCCGTATGTTGTTTATATCATTATTCTTACCATTGTGCACCATGCTTATTTGATTTTTCTAGAATGGCTGCAATTTGGATCTTTCCTGTATTTTATCGCAAAGCTTTTGGCAACAGGAGTTGTAAGCTTGTTGCTTATATTGGTAGCTGATTTATTTTTCAATAAAAAATCAACTGTGCGTTAAGCGTACAATTGTCTAATTTTACATTCAAATTTACAAACCAATATGCCGGTTTTCAACCAGTCAAGACAAAATGTGATAAGGGTATTGTTTCTGGTTGCCTTCGGAGTTTTGATCATACGCCTGCTTTTTCTTCAACTCTCCTCCTCCAAATATGATTTGTTGGCATTGGACAATGCTGTCAGCAAGACCATTGTTTACCCTGACAGAGGAATCATTTTTGATCGCAAAGGAAAATCCATATTGGAGAATACACTAACCTATGATCTGATGGTGCTTCCCAATGCTGTGAAAAACCTTGATACAATTGGTCTCTGCAGAATATTGAACATCAGTCCGAAAATTTTCCATGACCGCCTCATTGGATCCATCATCAAGAATGGAAAATTTCGCCCCTCCGTTTTTGAATCTGCCATCGATACAGAGACATTCGTACAGTTGCAGGAAAACATATTCAGATTTGAACCTGGATTTTATTTGCAGGAGCGCCCCATTCGCTCTTATCCATACAAAGCAGCTGCGCATGTGCTGGGATATGTAGGTGAGGTTGACTCCAATATTCTCAAGCGCACCAATTTTTATTATCAGATGGGTGATTACATGGGATTGTCCGGATTGGAGCGTTATTATGAATCTATTCTTATGGGCAAAAGAGGTATCCGTTATCAAGTAAAGGATAATAAAAACAGGATTGTGGGTCCTTATGAAAAAGGGATATACGATTCGATTGCCATTGCTGGAAGAAATTTAAATACATATTTAGACATTGAACTGCAGGTATTGGCAGAGCGATTGCTTAAAAATAAATTGGGAGCCATTGTAGCCATTGAACCCAAAACAGGTGGTATTTTGGCCATGGCAAGCGGTCCAACCTATGATCCAAATATGCTTACGGGTAGTTATCGAAAGACCAACTTTTCCTATATGCTCAGGGATACGGCCCGGCCACTTTTTAACAGGGCTATCAAGGGACAGTATGCGCCTGGATCTACGATCAAGCCAATGGGTGCTCTGATTGCCTTGGATGAAGGGGTGATCACGCCATCATTTGGTTATGGATGCGGTGGCGCATACAGAGGTTGCAATCGTCCCATTGCTTGTGAACACAAGAATCCAGCCCACGCTGCCAATCTGCGATTGGCATTGGCAAATTCATGTAACAGTTATTTCTCTCACATTTACAGAATGGCAATTGACAACAGGCAAGATCGGGATATTAGACTAGGATATACCAGGTGGAAGGGTTACATGAATTCTTTTGGAATGGGAGTTAGACTGGGACTTGATTTACCAAGTGAGGATAAGGGGCTGATCACAGATACAAGTTTTTATGATAGGCTTTATAACAAAAGTTGGAATTCCTGCACGAATGTTTTTTTGGGAATTGGACAGGGTGAGATGCAGGCTACCCCATTGCAAATGGCAAACTTGATGTGTATCATTGCAAACAAGGGATATTACTATACACCGCATTTTGTGAAATCAATCGAGAATGAAGATGAAAACGATACCTTGTTGAATAAATTCAAGGTAAGACACGAAGTCACCAAAATACCAGATACCATTTACAACATTGTTCAACTGGGTATGCAAGACGTAGTCGATAGAGGAACTGCTATGGGTGCCAGAATTGAAGGCATCAGCATTGCAGGTAAAACAGGTACTGCTGAAAATTATGGCATTATCAATGGAAGAAGAGAAAAATTGAAAAACCATTCCTGGTTTGTTTGTTTTGCTCCCAGAGAAAATCCCACCATTGCTATCGCTGTGATTGTTGAAAATGCTGGATTCGGTGCCACCTGGGCAACACCCATGGCATCCCTGATGATGGAAAAATATTTGCGGGATACATTATCATCTGCCAGATGGAAGGAAGTTGAGCGGATTGAGGGGACTGAAATCATCTTGCCCATCGTCAAAATGAAACGCAGGCGATTGGACTCTCTCCGCAGAGAAAAAATGAAACTGCAAGTGAGTAGAATGCAAGCTCATATTTATACGCTCCCAAAAAAATCTGATCCTAACAAATCGAATGAAATCCTTCCTGTACATTTTGAAGCAATATTAAAAGATGAGGAATCAGTCTGCTGAAATAACCAAGGGAATTGATTGGGCGCTTGTTGTGGTATACATCGCACTGGTTGCGATGGGTATCATGAGCATCTTTGCTACAACATACAGAGATGAGTCAGTCTTGAACGGATTTCTTTCGTTCAAAACAGACTACAGCAAACAATTGTATTATTTCGCCATTTGCGGGGTGTTGGCTGTTTTTATTTTGTTGATCGACAGTAAGTTTTTTACGGCCACCGCAAACATATTTTATTTTTTTGGAATTATACTGCTTATTCTGGTATTTCCTTTTCACACCGACGTAAAAGGCACCAAGTCGATTATCCGTTTCTCCGGATTTCAATTGCAGCCCGCTGAGTTGTGCAAAGTGTTTGTCAATCTAGCATTGGCCAAATACATGTCCTCTCTCGATTTGAATTTCAAAAATATAAAATCGCAATTGATTGCTTCTGCCTTGATTATATTTCCCGCCATCTTGACCATTCTGCAAAGTGAGACCGGATTGGCATTGGTTTATTTTTCATTTTTTTTGGTACTGTACAGAGAGGGCCTTCCAGCTTCTGTATTGGTAATCGGTTTTGCAGTTGCAGTACTGGTTGTATTGACTTTGCTGCTCGACCAAAATCTCTTGGCCATCGGCTTGACCGCCATCGCTGTTCTTTTTATTTATCTTTCCAGAAAGGAATTTAAGCGCAACAAAGGATTGTTTTTTATCATTGTCGGCATCTGGGCGCTTTGTGTTGGTATACAGCGATTTGCCGTCCCTTATTTTTTCTCCAATGTATTGAAGCCTTATCAAGTTCAAAGAATCTTCGCAACGGTTGGAAAAGATTATCAAGTGGATGAGTCAACTCTCTCTGAAGCGGATCTCAAAAAAATGGAAGAGCGCAAAAAAGCAGGCAATTACAATGTCAAGCAAAGTAAAATTGCCATTGGCTCTGGAGGTATGTTTGGAAAAGGGCTGTTGAAGGGAACCCAAACCAGATATGATTTTGTTCCTGAGCAAAGGACTGATTTTATTTTTTGTACCATAGGGGAGGGATTTGGCTTTTTTGGAAGCTTGATACTTTTAGGACTCTATCTATTCATGTTGTTTCGGATTATAAACATTGCCGAACGTCAGCGAAGTGCATTTGCAAGGGTATATGCATATGGAGTTGCATCTGTTTTCTTTTTTCACATATTCATCAATATTGGAATGACGCTGGGAATTGTACCGGTGATAGGTATTCCTCTTCCTTTCATGAGTTATGGAGGAACAGCACTGATTACTTTTACTGTTTTACTTTTTATACTCATCAGATTGGATGCTGATCGTCAGATGATCTTACGATGATTTTAATTGAATTCAATGAAGATATTGCCATTGTCTGAGGGGACCTTTACGATTGATCAATCAAAAGTTTTTATACCTTTTGATCCCCAAAAGGATCAGTTGCAGGAACGTTCACGTGGGAGTTTATTGGTGGAAATCCAGCCATTCTTGGTGGTTACCGAAAAAGATTTGATTTTGTTTGACAGCGGACTCGGTTATACAAACAACGGAGTCATGCAAATCATCGAAAACCTTGCCTCACATGGATTCGCTTCTACAGATGTTACAAAAGTCTTGATGAGTCACTTGCACAGGGATCATGCTGGCGGACTCATCATACAAGATACGTTTAGCAAGTCTCCTTTTCTGACATTTCCCAACGCCCAGCATTATATCAATTTTAGGGAATTGGAATATGCACAGAGCGGGAAGTCCACTTCTTATGATCAGCAATATTTTTCCTATTTATCCCATCATGAAAAAGTGATATTGATCGATGAAAAGGGGTGCATAGATGATTACATAACATATGAAATATCATCGGGTCATTCTGTATTCCATCAAGTGTTTTGGTTGAGAGAAAACGATGAGATCATTTTTTTTGGAGGTGATGAAGCCCCACAATTACAGCAAATGAAGACAAGATTTGTTGCAAAGTATGATGCAGATGGAAAAAAAGCCATGGAACTGAGGAAACATTGGTGGGAGTTGGGTGAGAAGGAGCGTTGGACTTTCTTATTTTATCATGATATCAAAACACCCACGATCAAGCTTTAAAAAAAGAGGCTAGCCCTGAAGAGAGCCAGCCGTTGCTAACCTATGAAAAACACCGAATTAAAAATACATTAGAAAATTAAATAGTTCAAAATTTTTATTTTCTCCGCTCGAAATTTGCTCTTTCAGACTCTCTTTTTTGGAATTCCCTGCGCACAAGATTTCTGAATTCCGCCTCTACTCCAAAAACTTTATTCGCTCTCAGCTGGTCAACGCATTTGCTGAAATCCTCTCTGTATCTTTTCCGCACATCCAGCATTTTTTGCTGATTCTCCAATTGATCATTGGCGGTTTGATTTTTTGCAATTGATCTCAATTCATTGCGGTACTGATTGAATACCGGCCAAAATTTTTGCGCCTCATCTGGTGTGAGATTCAACTCCTTTGTGATAAAGGCCATTTCCATTGCTTGCAGTTTTTTCGCTTCCATGGAGCGACCTTCAGCGCCTCCAGCTCTGTTTTGGGCAATGGATCCTGATGCAATTGAACAGCAAGTCAGAAAAATAAAAAGTGGTTTCATGGTATATGGTATAAAATTAATACATCGATTTGGATTCATCACTGCCCTGTTGGTCTAAAAATCCCGAAATGTCAGTATCTGGAATATCTTTTAACAATTCTGAAATAGTGGATGCGGAGACATCCATGAAAGCCAGTTCATCAGCCGAAAATTCCATTTCTTTGAATGATTCATCCAGGGCCTCATTTTCATTTAGAAAGCTTTCAATTGTTTTACTTGATATGGTCTGTGATGCCAGGGTAAGTTGTTTGGGCTGCTGGCTGCTCAAATATATCAGTCCGAATATCAATCCACCGATGCATGCAGCAGCGGCATAGGCAATCCATTTTCTCGGTTGCAGGCTGAAAACGTTGGGTGCTGAACCTGGAACGTCAATGTTGAATGCATTGAAATATCCAGGGGGAACCACAAGGGGGTTTTTCTTTTGCAAAGAACCCAGCAGCTCAGAAAAATTGGGTTCTGCCTTTTTAGATTCTTCATTTTCAATTATTTGTATCAATTTCTCGGGAAATTGACTGAAATAATCGGGTGGCAAAACAAAAGGGGTGGAACCATCGAGGTTAGCAACGGTCTGGCTGATGTCGTTCAATTCTTTTTGTATGTTCCTGCTGATTGCCATCCTAACTAAGACATTGAATGATTCTTTGGGTTTAATGATGAAGGATATAATCCTCAATTTTCTTCACTGCATGGTGGTAGCTGGCTTTCAAAGCACCCACAGAGGTTTCCAGCACCTCGCTCATTTCCTCGTAAGGCATTTCTTCAAAATAACGCAAATTGAAAACAACCCGTTGTTTTTCAGGAAGTTGTTGAATGGCTTTTTGGAGTTTCCAAATGGCTTCCTTCTCATCAAATCCTTTTTCCTGAATCAGTTTTTCTTCAACGGACCCTGAAACATCCTCCAGGGAAATTGCAGCGCGTTTTTTTTGTTGTTCCAGAAAACTGAGGGATTCATTGACAGCGATTCTGTAAAGCCAGGTATAGAGTTTTGCATCCTCTCTGAATTGATCCAGTCCCTTCCATGCTTTGATGAACACATGCTGCATCACATCATCGGCATCATCGTGACTGACAACCAATCTCCTGATTTGCCAGTATACTTTTTCTTGGTAACGTTTTACAATTGCAGTAAAAGCTTTCTCTCTATCAATATGTTGTTTGAAAAGTCGAACCAGTTCAATATCGTCGGCTTCATGCAACATCAATGCTTATGCATTTTTTCTGGCCATTGCTTTTTCAGCTGCAGATACAATGTATTCAGTGTCCAATCCATATTTCTTCAACAATTCAGTAGGTGTTCCGCTTTCACCAAAAGTATCCTGCGTGCCGATCATTTCAATAGGTGTTGGGCAATGCTTTGCTGCAACTTGAGCAACACTGTCACCCATTCCCCCAATGACGTTGTGCTCCTCTGCTGTAACTGCACAACCGGTTTTTTTCAATGAATGAATAATGGCTTTTTCGTCCAACGGTTTGATGGTATGCAAATTGATTACATCCGCATGAATACCTTTCTCCTTCAATTGTTTTGCTGCCTCTACTGCTTTCCAAACAAGATGGCCACATGCAAAAATTGATACATCGCTGCCCTCGGCAAGTTGTTGTGCCTTTCCAATGATAAATTTTTCATCAGGTGAAGTAAAAATTGGCCAGACAGGTCTTCCGAATCTCAGGTACACAGGACCAACATGTTCTGCAATTGCGATGGTTGCTGCCTTGGTTTGATTGTAATCGCAGGGAACGATGACAGTCATTCCAGGCAACATTTTCATCAAACCAATATCTTCCAAAATCTGGTGTGTTGCACCATCTTCACCCAGTGTAAGTCCGGCGTGCGATGCGCAAATTTTCACATTCTTACCTGAGTACGCTACGGATTGTCTGATCTGATCATAAACCCTTCCGGTAGAAAAATTAGCGAAGGTGGTAGTAAATGGAATTTTACCTCCGATGGTCAGGCCGGCTGCAATCCCGATCATATTGGCTTCTGCAATTCCACACTGAATAAATCTTTCAGGAAAAGCTTTGATTAAGGCATTCAGTTTCAGAGATCCAGCCAGATCTGCCGTTAAGGCCACAACATTTGGATTGGTTTTTCCCAATTCAAAAATTCCATCACCAAATCCACTTCTGGTGTCTTTTTGTCCGCTTACCTGAATGCTGTCCAACATGAAAATAAAATTTGCTGCAAAATAATACTAATTGAGGGTTTTGATTGGGTACACCGTTAAAAAAAACCCTTAATTCAATCGCTTGCTTGGAAGATGAAGATGGGTGGGCATGTCTTGGATGTATTGCTCCCATTTCCAGGCGCTGCTCATGATATCATTGATATCATGTTGGGGAATCCATCCCAACACTTTTCTGGCTTTGTCATTGTTTGCGTAGATGGCGATGACATCTCCGGCACGTCTTGGACCAATGTTATAATTAAGTTTCACTCCTGTTGTTTTTTCAAACGCATCAACGCATTCCAGTACAGTAATACCATCACCTGAACCGATGTTGAACACCTCGCAGTTTTCCTTGTTTTTGCCTTGCAAAAGGTAATTCAGTGCCAAAGTATGTGCATGTGCTAGATCACAAACATGAATCATGTCTCTGATGCAGGATCCGTCTCGCGTATCATAATCGTTTCCAAAAACCGTCAGTTTTTCAATTTTTCCGATGGCGGTTTGTGTAATTACCGGGGTTAGGTTCTGCGGTCTATCAATTGGAAGCTCTCCAATCAATGCAGAAGTATGTGCTCCAGCTGGATTAAAATACCTGAGCAGAATGGAATGGACATGCTTATTTGCAGCAGCAAATGCTTCGATCATTTGCTCACCCATTTGTTTGGTGAGTCCATAAGGTGATTCTGCCTGTTTTCTGGGCGTTTCCTCTGTAACTGGTATTGCATCTGGATTTCCGTAAACAGTACAGGAGGAAGAGAAAACAAAATGAGGAATCTTGAATTCTTCAATGCATTGCATCACATGAATCAGTGATTGCATGTTGTTGTGAAAATAAAGCAAGGGTTGCTCTACCGACTCACCAACTGCTTTGTATGCTGCAAAATGTATGACTCCGCAAATGGAGGGATTCTCCTCAAAAATGGCCCTGGTCTCTTCGAAATTGCAAAGATCAACTTTGTAATTTTTGATTTTCTGTCCGGTTATTTTTTCAACCCCCTCCAGCATGCCAACCGTAGATCTAGAGTTGTTGTCAACCGAAATCACCTCATAGCCGTTTTCAACCAGGTCAACCAATGTGTGAGATCCGATGTATCCAGTGCCTCCAGTAACAAGGACTTTCTTTGACATGTGCTTAGTTGATGAGGTCCATTAAATATTTACCATAACCGCTTTTCAGGAGGGGCTCTGCCAATTTCACCAGTTGTTCTGTTTGTATGAAACCCTTTCTCCAAGCAATCTCTTCAATGCAGGCGACTTTGATGCCCTGTCTTTGTTCAATTACCTGAATGAATTGAGAGGCTTGCATGAGCGAGTCAAATGTTCCGGTATCCAACCATGCTGTTCCCCTATCCAATACTGAAACGCTGAGTTTACCTCTTTTCAGATATTCCAAATTCACATCTGTGATTTCATATTCGCCTCTTTTGGAGGGCTTGATATTTTTTGCAATATCTACAACATTGTTGTCGTAGAAATAGAGTCCGGGTACAGCAAATTTGCTCTTGGGATGTTGTGGTTTCTCCTCAATAGAAATGGCCTTCATCTGAGCATCAAACTCTACCACACCATATCTCTCTGGATCGCTTACCTGATAAGCATAGACAATGCCACCATCCGGATTCGCATTCTTTTCGAGCATTTTTCCGAGCCCCGTGCCATAGAAGATATTGTCACCCAAAACCAATGCACAGGAGTCATTTCCAATAAATTTTTCTCCAATTACAAAAGCCTGTGCGAGTCCATTTGGAAGCGGCTGTTCTGCATAACTGAAGTTCACTCCAATCTGGCTTCCATCACCAAACAACTTTTGAAACTGTGGAAGGTCCTGAGGAGTTGAAATGATCAAAATATCCTTGATACCCGAAAGCATCAGTGTCGACAATGGATAGTAAATCATAGGCTTGTCATAAACAGGTATGATTTGTTTGCTGATTGCATAGGTAATAGGGTAGAGTCTTGTGCCGGAACCACCGGCCAGAATGATGCCTTTCATGAGCAAAATATTGAGTGGCAAAGATGCATTTTTTTTACTTATCAACAGGTATCCCACCTGTTAACAATGCGGTAACATTCGCATTACAATAGGTTCATCCTGCATTAACAGGCGGGCAATAGTTGGTAGGTTTCTTTGTGCAATAATTCTATTTATGACCAACAGGGGAATTGTGCGAATTTTTATCCTTTTATTCACAGTCACTTTATCCAGCATATCCTATGCCCAGACAGTTACCGTTCTGGGTAAAGTTATCAATCTAAGAAACGAGCCCATTGCTGGTGCAACGATCAAAATAGAAGAAACCAACAAGCAGTTCTCTGCCAATGTGGAAGGTATTTTTAGGGTAAGTCTAGAAAAAAACAAAAAGTATACGCTGCTGGTATCATCTACCGGTTACAATTCCAAACTGGTTTCAGATGTTGATGCATCTGCTATCAACGAGGAGCTCGTCATTGTATTGGAGCCAAAGGTCGTAACGGGTGAGGCAATTGTGATCAGGTCAACACGCAGACTGGAAAGTACGGTTGCGCTGATCAGTTTTCAAAAAAACAACACCGCTCTTTCCAACGGATTGGCGGCAGATTTTATCAAAAGAACTCCAGATAAAAATACCGGTGAAGTGCTCAAGCGTGTGAGTGGCGCTTCTATCCAAGACAACCGTTTTGTCATTGTAAGGGGTTTGTCTGACAGATACAATTCCGCCATGTTGAATGGTGCGTTGCTGCCAAGCACAGAGCCTGACAAAAAAGCATTTTCATTCGATATGTTGCCCGCTGCGATGATCGATAATATTGTCATCAACAAGACATCCACCTCAGAATATACAGGGGAATTTTCTGGTGGACTCGTACAGGTAAATACAAGAGATATTCCTTCCAAAAGCGTTGTGAGTGTAGGAATCGGATTTGGGTATAATAACCAATCCACTTTCCGTGATTTCACCAGCAATGCACGTAACAGATTTGATTGGTTGGGCTTTGACGACGGTTCCAGAAATTTACCAGATAGCTTCCCCAGAACGGCACAGGATTACAGAACATTGGGGAAAAATGCAGCGGGTTTGAACAAGCAAATCGAACTGACCAAACTCTTCAGCGGTGATGCGTATGTTGAGGAGGTTCGTAAAGCGGATCCCATCAAAAATTATGTAATCACGTATGCCAATACACACTCTTTCAAAAATGGGTCACAACTGGGAACATTGCTCAGCGTGAATTACAGGAACTCAAGATTGATGTACAACGTTGGAAGGGCTTTTTATGAAGCAGATGGAAAGAATGTTTTTGAATACAATGATCAGCAAAATCATTTCCAGGTTACGAATGGCGCAGTGCTGAATTTATCGTATGTTAAAAAGCGTTCCAAGATTTCATTCAAAAATATCTTCAATCAGTTCTTTGAAGACAATTACTATTCAAGAACAGGATACAATACGAATCGCCTGAACGATATCAAATTTTATTCCTCCTTTTTAAATCAGCGTACGTTGTTCAGTACACAGTTGGAGGGAGAACATCAACTGACCAAAACTGGCATCAAGTTCAAGTGGAATGGTAATGGAGGGTACAATTGGAAAAAACAACCTGATCTAAGAAGTGCCTTGTATGCCAGACGTATTGGAACAACGGAAGCATATGAGATTGATCCGGATGACACCAGGAGATTTTACAGTGATCTGAAGGACTTCAGTGTTGGTACAACCGGGCAATTTATTGTCCCGATGAGCTGGGGTGGAAAGGACAAGCAAACATTGAAATTCGGCGGATCAAATTTGACAAGGGTAAGAGATTTCCGCAGCAGAATTTTCAGGTATAATATCACCAATTTCAATTCGTTTATTGCATCCAATGCCAACAAAGAATTGATTGCCGCATTCAGACCCTCCAACATGGGTACTTCAGGGTATATTTTGGAGGATTTTACCAACAATCAAGACAGGTACTTTGGTGCATCCATTCTGAATGCTGCATATATGATGATGGATAATAAATTCAATGACCTGAGATTGGTATGGGGATTGAGGGCGGAGAACTTCCAGCAGTTGCTGACCTCTAAGATTCAAACTGGTGAACGCAGTGTGTTGCTGACAAAAAAATGGGACTTCCTTCCTTCAGCCAACATGATGTACAGTTTGAAAAGCAAGCAAAACATCCGATTGTCCGCCAGCAGAACTGTTGCGCGTCCAGAGTTTCGTGAACTAGCACCTTTCGCTTTCTTTGACTATGAAACCAATTACGGTGTTAAAGGAGATACAAGTTTGAGGCGCTCTTCAGTACTCAACTATGATGCCCGTTATGAATGGTATCCGAAATCTAATGAGTCGATCACCATTGGTGCTTTTTACAAAGATTTCACTGATCCTATTGAATTTAGATTGGATCCTGCGAGCAATGCAGATTCCAGGAGATACTTTTATCAGAACGCATTGAATGCAAAAACTTTTGGTTTGGAAATTGAGGTACGCAAAGGGATGGATTTTTTATCTGCTGCATTTAAGAATTTATTCTTTTTTGGAAACTACACATATACTCAATCGGAAGTAAAATTCAACGATCTCAGTGCAGGAAACAAAGAAGTTACAGCAGCAAGGCCATTGCAGGGACAATCTCCATATCTGATAAACGCAGGTTTCCAATGGACATCTGAACAGTTCAATGCATCACTGTTGTACAACAGGGTAGGCCAGCGACTCGCATTGGTGGGTAATTCAGAGTTTCCAAATGTGTATGAGCGTCCAAGAAATCAGTTGGATTTTCAAATCAGCAAAAAAATCTTGGATAAAAATGGTGAGTTGAAATTGAATATTGCTGATATGATCAACAATCCTTTCTATTTCTATGAGAATATAGATCAGTCATTCGCATTCAAGAAGGGTGTTGATAGGATGTTCAGCAACTACAAACCCGGTACTACGGTCACACTAACGTTTACATACGATTTTAATCTAGATAAAAAATAAAAAACATAAAAAGCACATTTATGAAAAGGATCATTTTGAGTGTTTTAGCTCTCGCAGTGTTTGGTTTGAGCTCTTGTCTAAAAGTTAACTTTGAAGAGTATATCACCAACAACAACGGTGGTTCTTCTGCTGCTACCGATAGCCAAGACCCTGCAACCAACGGAGGAGTTATTCAAGGAATATTGACAAAAGATTATTTTCTTCCCAAGGGTAAATACACACTAAAAGGATATGTATATGTAACAGAGGGAAATACTCTGACTGTTGCACCGGGTAGTGTCATCGTAAGTGACATCACAGAGAAAGGGGCTTTGATCATTGAACGCGGAGCAAAATTGATTGCCGATGGTCGTGCAGACAATCCAATTGTATTCACCAGCGGTAAACCCATCGGTCAGCGTACTCCTGGTGATTGGGGTGGTATCATTATGTTGGGTAAAGCGCCGACCAACAGACCGCTGGATCCAGCGCCAATTATTGAAGGCGGTGTGGGTAGAAAATATGGTGGAACAGATCCCAACGATGACAGTGGAATTCTCAGATACGTACGTATAGAATTCGCAGGTATTGCAGCTGAACCTGGTTCAGAAATCAACGGACTCACATTGGGTGGTGTAGGTTCAGGAACCATCATAGAAAATGTACAGGTTTCTTTTGGAAACGACGATGCATTTGAATTTTTTGGTGGAACTGTAAACTGTAAAAACCTGATCGCTTTCGCAACAGCTGATGACGATTTTGACTTTGATTTCGGTTATGTAGGAAAAATCCAATACGGAATCGCATGCCGCAAACCAGATTTTGTGGATGGTGGAGATGCTGGAAATGGTATTGAGTGCGACAACGATGGTTCTGGCTCTACAGCTACTCCCATAACCAGACCTCAGTTGAGTAATTTTACCTTTGTTGGTCCGAACGGAGCATCAGGAACAGCAGCCAATCATAACTTCGGAAACAGATGGAGAAGATCCACGCAGTTTTTATTGCGCAACTCCATCATGATAGGATGGGCAAAGGCTGGATTTTCCATTGAATCAAAAGCAACTGCGGAATCTTACCTCGCCGGAACTTCAGAGTTTAGAAATAATTTGGTTCATTCCAATACTGCTTCTGCTAACTATCGTGGTGATGCAAATGCAATTGCAGTCATCACAGCAGCGGCTATGCAGACCAAGGCTGAATCAGAAGGATGTATTACGTTGGCAAGTGGAGATGATGCCAAATTGACGTCTCCTTATTATTCCACATCACCTAATTTCTTGCCTGCAACTGGTTCACCAGCGCTGACTGGTGCATCCTTCACCGGTATGAATGCATTCTTCACAACCGTGGCGTTCAGAGGTGCCATGGGAACAACCAATTGGACTGATAAGTGGACCAATTGGGATCCACAAAATAAAGCGTATTAAAAGATAGTTGATGTTTTACCGGCATTAGGCAACACCAAGTGTAAAGCCAAGGGTGGTGCCTATGCCAGGTGAACTTCTCACCTGTATGAAACCTCCATGTGCTTCAATGATGTGTTTGCAAATGGCGAGTCCCAATCCAGTGCCTCCGATGTTCCTGCTTCTACCATAATCTGTCCTGTAAAATCTTTCAAAGATTCTAGGCAGGTGTTCCTCTGCAATGCCAATGCCATTGTCGGTAATTTCAATCAGGACAGTTTTATCATCTGTTTTATAAATACTTGCTTCAATCTTTCCCTCTTCGCTTCCATATTTGGCAGCATTGTCAACCAGGTTGATCAGCACCTGTCTGATTTTTTCTTTGTCGGCATGAACCAAGATGGGTTGTTCGCATCCTTTTTTGATCAGGCAATTGATCTTTTTGACGGAAGTTTTGATGCTCAATGTTTCAAAAACCTCGTTGATCAGATCTTGGATCACAAAATGTTGGTAATGCAATTCCTGTTTACCGCTTTCCAAGCGGGTGATTTCATCCAAGTCTGAAATCAGGTGTATCAACCGTTCAGTGTTTTTATACGCGTTGGATAAAAATTTTTTGTTGACTTCATGGTTGTCAGCTGCACCATCGATCAGTGTTTCCAGATAGCCTTGAATGGCAAATGCTGGAGTCTTGAACTCATGCGAGAGGTTTTGTAAAAATTCTTTTCTGAATGCTTCGTTTCTCTCAAGTACTTCCATTTCATCTTTGCGGTGATCGGCCCATTTCAGGACTTCCTCTCCAACTTCATCCAAGTTTTGTTGGGGCAGAATATTTTTTTGGAAAAACTCTTCTCTTTTGGAGGCCTTGGTCTGGTTGATGAATTTATAAATAAGCTTGACCCTTCTGTAAATAAATTCGTTGATGAAATAACGTGCAACCAGAAAAGAAACTGTGAATACACCCAATACAATGGATGAGATTTTGATCAGTCCACCGCCTGGCAATACAGCAATGAGCAAGGCTGTTGCTGCAGCGGACAAGCTGATGTAAAAAGCAATCCGAGTGGGTGAGTAGTTCTTTGATTCGAACATACTGCAATTTAGGTATTTGCAGCTACCGCAAAAATGTTGAAATGTTAAAGCTCAAACTTATAACCTACACCCTTGACGGTTGTAATGCAGTCGATACCAAGCTTTTGTCTTATTTTTCTGATGTGCACATCAATGGTCCTGTCTCCTACAATCACATCATTGCCCCAGATTTTATTCAAGATTTCATTGCGAAGAAAAACGCGTCCAGGTTTGGATGCCAAGTAACTCAGCAATTCGAATTCTTTCTTGGCTAAATTGATGGGTTCATCTTTGTAATAAACCACATATTCCTCTGGCTCGATCCTCAAATTACCCATCTCAATAGCCTTGGAGGCTTCTTGTTTGTTGATGCGACGGAAAAAAGAATTCACTTTTGAAACCATCACTTTGGGTGATATCGGCTTGGCGATGAAATCATCGGCTCCAAATTCCAAACCCCTGACATGAGAGAGTTCATCATTCAAAGCAGTTAAAAATACGATGATGGTATCTTGAAATGCAGGTTGGGTTCGAAGTTGTTTGCAGACTTCTATGCCATTTTTCTTTGGCATCATGATGTCCAAAATGATCAGATCAGGATGTACTTCTTGGGCTAGTCTGATAGCATGTTCACCGTCTTTGGCTGTAAAAACCGTATAGCCATGCAACTGTAAATTGTAACTGATGATTTCCAAAATATCTGGCTCATCGTCAGCTATGAGAACTTTTTTGATTTCAGGGGCCATGGAAAGAATGTGCTGTTAAGCAAAGTTAGTTTGGATGCTGGTCAATACTCAATGATGCAAGATTAATAAATTGTTAAGCAAAATGCGAAATCCCCGTGGCAGAATGATTTAATTTTGTTGACATGCAGCTGGTTCGCTTATGCTTGATTTTCTTGCTTTCCCCATTTTTGTCATTGGCACAAAATAGCGGCGACACTGCTTTCATTACGAAAGATATCAGGAGGGTCAAATTGCACGAGGATATCGATTTGGGACAAACAGGACAAGAAAAAAACTTCAATACAAGGATCGATTCTTTGCAGCAATGGTTGGAAAAAGAGGACCAGTTTGACCATCGATTGAAAATCAAGTATTTGTCAGGTATCAAATCTTTGTTGGATGATTTGCAGAATGGAAGGGTGCCCAGTAAAGATTCGCACCAATTGCTGGATGCCTATAGGATTCTATTGGAGGCGGATATCAAGGAACAATCAATTGCTGAAGCAATCAAAAACAATTCCCTGGCAATCAATCGCTCCCTCTTGGGTGAGAGGACTGCTTTTTACGAAAATGCGGGATTGGCTCAGGCAAGAGTATTTATGTATTATCAGTTCATCCGTGAACGTCCGGATCAGATTCTTCCAACCATTTCAAATTATTTGAATGAATCTTTTGTTGCTGAGGCATTGATTACAGCGGCCCAAAAGTATCCAAGTGATTTTTATAATTATGCCTCGGCAATGGAATCCCCATTGAGAAAAAGTATGCTCATGGTGGATGATGCCATGGTTCAATTGCTCTGCAGGCTCTCCGCGGATAGTTCTGGTCGGTTACTCTATCCATTCATCCATGCCATCATAACAAAAGAAACCAGCTATGACAGCTTGAAACAGGTTTCAAAGGATGCGAAAAAATTTTTCAGCTTGTTGGTCGCCACACAAATACACTATCAATCAGATTTGCAGTCGGGAAATCCTCCCATTGAATATGGTGAAATTTTTAAACTCTTGGAGAAGAAGGCTGTAGAAATTTTCATCAATGAGATCAATGCATTGCACGATGAGCCGGATGCAGTGAGGTTTAAAATTATTGAGGGACTCACACCGGAGGAACTTTATTATTTGATGGTTGCATCAGAAGACATCATCTACACATCCTCCTTTGTCGGAATTTTCCAAAAAATGATGAGCTCGATGAACAAGCGCAAATCCGATGAATTGCTGATAAGCATTCATTTTGATCGGTTTCGAAAATTCATCAAAATGGCAGCAGACTACAATAAGTTGGATGATTTTGTAAATGCTATGCGTCCTGATCAAGCCAAAAGGCTGATGAAAGATTTTGTTGCAGGTTTAGAAAAAGATATGACATTGGAAACTGCTGTGGATGTTGTGAACGGATATTCAAGCATCAGCAATGCCTCTCTGAAAACGGCCATTTTGAAGGAAGTGGAGGCCAATATTCTTTCGCTGAAATTCAATCTAGACAGTGAAGGTGTAGCCCTCTATGAGACAATTCAATTGCTTCTGAAATCAGACGCTGACAGCGGGAAATCCTTTTCAAAACAATTTGCGTTAGACCCTCCATATTTTTTGATGAGGGACAAGCTTTTGTCCAATGGCAGGATTGTTGAGCAATTATTTTTTTACGGCGATAAGGACGGAAAATTGTCATTTGAAAATTTTCTGACATATTACACAAAGAGTAAATTCTGGAAAATATACAGAGCTGAAAAATGGATTGAGATCAAGTCGCTTCAAGGGAAACCTATTTCTGTATTTGCCAATAATCCTTTTGATCATGCGGATGGAGAAGACCGTGATACCGAAGCACAAACAGCTTTGTCAATGTATTTGCAGGAGCAACAATGGGAACCTAGTATTGTAGTTCACCGAGGGCATAGTTATCACTTGCCATCAACCATATCACAGTTACCCCTCAGTGCCAAAGTTGTCTTGTTGGGGTCCTGCGGCAGTTACCAGCATTTGAGCAAGGTGCTCGATGTTTGTCCGGATGCACAAATTATTTCATCCAGAGAAGTAGGAAGCCTTTCGGTCAATGATCCCATATTAAGAACGATCAACGAGGCAATACGGACTGGCCAAAATTTGGATTGGGTTGGAATCTGGAAGCATTTACAACAACAAATGCGCATAAACAATGCAAAGCAACGTTTTGAAAATTATGTTGCCCCACATAAAAATCTTGGATTGATGCTTTTAAAAGCAAGAGGAAAAAATAGATGATTGCACCATGAGCAAGGAAGAGAAGAAGAAAATTTTCAATGCCCAATTGTTGAAGCGTGTTTTTGTATTTGCCAAACCGTATGCAGGAAAATTCTACTTGTCGGTCGTGTTGGCATTGTTCCTTGCTGTTTTTTCTCCATTGCGACCCTTGTTGATCAACTTCACATTGAAAAAAGTAAATACACAGAGCGAAGAGGTCGCATCGGTGATGCAATTTCTTTTGTACATCACCATCATTCAAATTATTTTTCTTTTTATTGAAACAGCGACTAAATTTTTATTTACCTACATCACTTCATGGCTTGGCCACAAGATTGTAAAAGACATCCGTGTCGAGGTATTTCAAAAGATTCTTCATCTGAATCTAAGGCAGTTTGACAAAACCCCTATTGGAACACTTACAACAAGAACCATCAATGATATTGAAGCCATCAATGATATTTTTGCAGAGGGTTTCATCCCAATTATTGCAGATCTTCTTTCTGTCATTGCCATCTTGGCTGCAATGTTTTACACCGATTGGCGACTTACATTGATCTGCCTGATTCCTTTTCCTTTTTTAATTGTTGCAACTTATTTGTTCAAAGAAAGTGTCAACAAATCTTTTGTTGCAGTCAGAAATGCCATTGCATCCCTCAATGCATTTGTGCAGGAGCACATTTCGGGTATGCAAATCATCCAGGCTTTTACAGCAGAAAGAAGAGAGATGAATAAGTTCAATGCCATCAATCAGCGACACAAAAATGCTAATATAGATGCCATTTTTGCCTATTCAGTTTTTTTTCCAGTTGTAGAAATCATACTGGCAGTTTCCATGGGATTGCTTGTTTGGTTTGCTGCAAAGGATGCGTTGCATTTGGATGCTACACAAGCCACCGCCATCAGCGGAAATATTGTTGCATTTGCTTTGTTGCTGAACATGCTTTTTCGTCCACTGCGTGTCATTGCGGATAAATTCAACGTCCTGCAAATGGGAATGGTAGCTGCTGAGCGCGTTATGGTGGTATTGGACAATCAGGATACCCTGGCGGATACTCCCGGAGCAGTCAATCAACAGATCAAGGGGGAGATTGAGTTCAAGCATGTTGGATTCTCCTATCTGCAGGGGACTCCTGTGTTGAAGGATCTAAATTTTTTGGTAAAAGCAGGGGAAACATTGGCCATCGTTGGACATACAGGAAGTGGGAAGTCAACCATCATTCAATTGATCAGTCGTTTGTATCAACACCAAGAGGGAGAAATAAAGATCGATGGACATGCCATTGAAAAGTTTACACTCCAATCGCTCCGCTCACAAATTGCAGTTGTTTTGCAGGATGTTTTTCTCTTTTCAGGCTCCATACTGGATAACCTAACTCTCAGGGATCCTTCCATTCCTCAATCAAGGGTGGAGGAAGCAGCAAAGATGATCGGCATCCACAATTTTATAGAGAGTCTTCCCGGGGGATATGATTACAATGTTCAGGAAAGGGGAGCCACCTTGTCAACCGGCCAACAGCAGCTGCTCTCTTTCCTCAGGGCACTGCTTTTTAATCCCGCTATTTTAATACTGGATGAGGCAACTTCCTCGGTGGATTCCAATACGGAGGTATTGATACAAAAGGCCATTGATGTATTGACAAAGGGCAGGACTTCCATCGTCATTGCTCACAGGCTTTCTACCATTCGTAAAGCACACAAAATCATTGTTCTAGAGGGAGGAAATCTCATTGAAGAGGGTACACATGAAACCCTCCTGGCCAAGCAGGGTTCCTATGCGGGAATGATTGAAGCTCAAATGAAAAAAGACGGGGATTAGTTTTCCACTTGAAATCGCGTTAATTACTCTCCAGATTGTATCTTTGCGAAAAATTTAGAGGCATTTATGCTGAGAAATTGGATGAAATCGTTGCTGGTGGCTACTTTGGGGCTTTTCTTTGTTTCTTTGTCCATTCCCGCTCTAGCCAATGATCACGAGGGTGCAGAAAAGCTAGATCCCGCTAAACTGATCATGGAGCATATACAGGATGCGCATGACTTTCATTTTTTTACCCTGCAGAAAAAAGACGGATCTGAGTTTCATGCCACTCTTCCTCTTCCTGTCATCATTTATTCAAATACCAAGGGTCTCTCTGTTTTTTCATCATCTCAGTTTCATCATGGGCATGCATCCTACAATGGCTATCGTTTGGAGAAAGGAAAAATTCATGCCGAAGATCCCAATGAGCAGATCATTGATTTGTCGATCACGAAGAATGTCTTGCAAATGCTGATTGCTTTGACTATGTTGGTTGTATTGATGATTGGCATTGCTAATAAATACAAAAGAGGAGAGGGTGTTCAGAGTGCACCCAGAGGATGGCAAAATGCCGTAGAGCCTGTCATCACATTTGTGAGAGACGAAGTTGCGAAGCCCAATCTAGCAGGTAAATACCAAAAATATTTACCTTATCTATTGACTGTATTCTTTTTTATTCTTATCAACAATCTATTCGGACTTCTGCCTGGTTCAGCCAACGTAACAGGCAACATTGCCTTTACTGTTGTGCTGGGAGTTATTTCATTTTTTGTCATACTGTTAAGTACCAATAAACATTTCTGGGGTCATATCTTCTGGTATCCTGGTGTTCCCATGATTGTGCGTTTTCTCATCATGTTGCCAGTGGAATTGTTGGGAGTCTTTACAAAGCCCTTCGCTTTGATTGTTCGTCTCTTTGCAAACATGGTTGCAGGACATATCATCATATTGAGTTTCGTCGCATTGATATTTATTTTCGGATCTATGAATGCCATAGCAGGCTGGGGATTTTCACCTCTTTCTGTCCTGTTTGCAGTGTTCATTTATCTGATTGAAATAATGGTTGCTTTCATTCAGGCATTCATCTTCACCAATCTGACAGCTGTTTTCATAGGTCAGGCATTTGAAGGAGGACACGAAGAGGGGCATCACTGATTTTTATTTTTCATTTTTAAAAACAAGAAACATGAGTTTCATTTCAACACTGCTAGAAGTTCAATTTGGTCTCTCCCACATGGGTGGAGCAATTGGCGCTGGACTAGCTGCGATCGGCGCCGGTATCGGAATCGGTCAAATTGGTAGAGGTGCAGTAGAGGCTATTGCACGTCAACCAGAAGCCTCTAATGACATTCGTGCAAACATGATCTTGACTGCCGCTTTCGTGGAGGGTGTCGCCCTCTTCGCGGTAATCGCAGGATTGTTGGCTGTTTTGAAAGCCTAACATTGCACAAACTAAACTGTATCCAATGCACAGGGCGGAGGATACATTTTACCTTTAAAAAGTTAATCAAGCAATATGGATCTTTTATTACCCGGTTTAGGTTTACTGTTTTGGACTTTTCTTGCCTTTGGCTTGGTATTTTTTCTGCTCAGAAAGTATGCCTGGAAGATCATCATTGACTCATTGAATGAGCGTGAAAAAGGCATCGCTGATTCATTGGATGCTGCCAAAAAAGTAAAGGCAGAAATGACCCAGCTGAAAAGTGAAAATGAAGCCCTGATGGTGCAGGCACGTGAAGAAAGAGCATTGATGTTGAAAGAGGCAAAGGAAACAAGAGATAAACTGATCAACGACGCCAAAGAACAAGCGAAGGCTGAAGCCTCTAAAATACTTGCAGATGCAAATGCCGCCATACACTCGCAAAAAATGGCTGCACTGACCGATATCAAAAATCAGATTGGAAATATGGTGATTGAGGTATCTGAAAAGGTCATCCGCAAACAACTTGACAACAAAGCTGAACAGGAAAAGTATATCCAGCAAATGGCAGGTGAATTAAATCAATTTGGAAAATAAAGGGTATGCGTCAAACCAAAGTAGCTCAACGTTACGCGAAAGCCATTTTTGATTTGGCAGTAGAAACCTCCAAATTGGAAGAGGTGAAACAGGATGTTGATCTGATCCAATCTGTTCAGAACAAAGATCTTCATCTGATGTTGATGTCGCCCGTTGTCAAGGGGGAGAAGAAAATAGCCATATTTGAAGCAGTATTTTCCAAACATATTCAACCTCTAACCCAATCCTTTTTCAAACTTATTTTTTCGAAGGGTAGATCAGTGGCCATCAATGAAATCATCTCTGCTTTCATTGAGAAATACAGATCACAAAAAGGAATTCAGTTGGTTGAACTTACAACAGCAGTGGAAGTATCGAAAGATATCAAAGACACCATCGCCGCTGAACTCAAGGAAAACAAACTGTTGAAAGGAAAGTCAATTGAGATGAGATCCAAAGTAGACCCCTCCATCATAGGCGGTTTGATTGTTCAGGTGGATGATCAATTGTTTGATGCAAGTATCAAACATGATTTGCAGGTCATCAAAAAGCAATTCATTGAAAACATGTACATCAGTAAAATATAATCACAGCATTTAAATTCAAAGCAATGATAGAGATTAAACCCGACGAAATATCAGCCATCCTCCGCCAGCAGTTGAGCAACTTCAATTCCTCCGCTGATTTGGAAGAAGTAGGTTCAGTACTCCAGGTTGGTGACGGCATCGCACGTATTTATGGATTGAACAATGTACAATCCGGTGAGTTGGTTGAATTTGAAAATGGTGTAAGAGCCATTGCATTGAACCTTGAAGAAGACAACGTGGGTGTGGTATTGATGGGAGAGGGTTTGGATATCAAAGAAGGATCAAAAGTAAAGCGCACTGGTAAAATCGCTTCCATCAAAGCTGGAATGGGATTGGTTGGACGCGTTATCAATACCCTTGGAGAGCCGATTGATGGCAAGGGCCCTATCAAGGGAGATGTATATGAAATGCCCTTGGAGCGCAAGGCACCTGGTGTCATTTTCCGTGAGCCGGTAAAAGAACCGCTGCAAACAGGTATCAAGGCGATTGATGCCATGATTCCAGTTGGACGTGGACAAAGAGAGCTGATCATTGGCGATCGCCAGACGGGTAAAACTGCCATTGCCATTGATACCATCATTAATCAGAAAGAATTTTACAAAGCAGGCAAACCTGTGTATTGTATATGTGTCGCAGTTGGACAAAAAGCGTCAACCATTGCTGCGGTGATGAAGACCTTGGAAGACAATGGTGCGATGGATTATACCATCATCGTAGCAGCTTCTGCAGCGGAACCTGCGCCACTTCAGTTCTATGCTCCTTTTGCAGGTGCCGCCATTGGTGAATTCCTGCGTGATACCGGAAATGCTGCATTGATTGTTTATGATGATCTTTCAAAACAGGCAGTAGCCTACCGCGAAGTTTCATTATTGCTTCGTCGTCCACCCGGCCGTGAGGCATATCCTGGTGACGTATTCTACCTGCACAGCCGTTTATTGGAAAGAGCAGCGAAGGTGATCAGCAAGGATGAAGTTGCCAAGAAGATGAACGACCTTCCTGACTCCATCAAACATTTGGTAAAAGGTGGTGGATCACTTACTGCTCTTCCTATCATTGAGACACAAGCGGGTGACGTATCAGCATATATTCCTACGAACGTTATTTCCATCACCGACGGACAGATCTTCCTTGAATCCAACCTCTTCAATGCAGGTATTCGTCCAGCGATCAACGTAGGTATCTCTGTAAGCCGCGTGGGTGGTAATGCACAGATCAAATCAATGAAGAAGGTAGCAGGTACGTTGAAACTTGATCAGGCACTTTACCGTGAGATGGAAGCTTTCTCTAAGTTTGGCGGTGATTTGGATGCTGCAACAAAATCAGTACTTGACAAAGGAGCACGCAACGTTGAAATCCTGAAACAAGGACAGTATCAACCTGTAGCAGTTGAAAAACAGGTTGCCATCATCTACCTCGGTACGCAAGGTCTCCTCAGAGAGGTGCCGGTCAAATCTGTAAAGGATTTTGAAGAACAATTCCTCTTGGAAATGGAAACCAAGTATGCCGACATTCTTGCTGAATTCAAAAAAGGAAACCTTCCTGAGGATGGCATAAAGAAAATGACTGAACTGGCCAAGAACATCATGGCTCAGTACAAATAAATATTTTTCTTACTGATTGAAAGGCCTGGTCTGACCAGGCCTTTTTTATTTTGTACAGATCTGTCAAAATATTTACATTCATCCGGTAAAACTTGTATATGAAAAAAATTATATCCCTTTCCATTGCTGCTATCATCACATTGAATCTTTTTGCAGCAGTTCGGTTACCATCCATTATTTCATCTCATATGGTCTTGCAACAAAAGTCAAAGGTCAAGTTATGGGGTTGGTGTGCACCTGCAGAAAAAATCAGGATCCAGGTTGGATGGGATACCACTACTTACGAAACAATAGCATCGAGAGGTGCGAGATGGGTGGCAGAAATCATGACGCCTGCAGCAGGCGGACCCTATTCCATAAAGATCAAGGCAAGCAATGAAATCATACTGGAAGATGTATTGATCGGTGAGGTGTGGGTTTGCGGTGGGCAAAGCAATATGGAATGGAGCGCAGATCAGGGTTTGAAGCAATCCAAAGAAGAATCCCCCAATGCAAACAACAAACAGATTCGGTTTTTTTATGTTCCTAAATCAACATCTGCAACAGCACAGGATGATGTACAGGCAAAATGGGTTGTATGCAATCCGGAGGATATGCTACATTTCAGTGCGACTGGATATTTTTTTGGAAAACAAATCAATGCTTCGACAGGGTATCCTGTTGGATTGATCAACAGCAATTGGGGTGGAACACCCGCGGAGGTTTGGACGCCATCTGAGATTGTTCAGCATGACCCTGATTTGCGTTTGGCTGCTGAGAAATTGAATCCAAGTCAGTGGTGGCCTCATATAAAAGGCGAAGCCTACAATGCCATGATTCACCCACTGACAAATTATGAAATAGCTGGAGCCATTTGGTATCAGGGTGAAAGCAATGTAGGCACCCATTATGCCTATCAGCGACTGTTCACCAACATGATTGATAGTTGGCGAAAAGCGTGGAACAAAAATTTCCCCTTTTATTTTGTTCAGATTGCTCCCTATGCCTATGGTGACAATCATATCAACGGCGCATTGTTGAGAGAGGCACAAACAAAGTCAGCTTCTTTTCCCAAAACAGGTATGGTCGTGGTAAGTGACCTGGTAGACAATGTAAAAGATATTCATCCAACATTGAAAAAAGAGGTGGCAGCAAGATTGGCCAACTATGCACTTGCTGAAACATATCAGGTAAAAGGACTTCATTATAAAAGTCCACAGTATGCATCACATTCCATTGAAAAGAATAAAATCAGAATTCAATTTGACAATGTTCCAACCACATTGTTGTCTAAAGGTGCTGAGTTGATTGATTTTTATATTGCGGGGGCTGATGGAGCTTTTGTCCCTGCAAAAGCAATAATTGAAGGAAAAACAGTTGTGGTATCCAGCCGAAATGTGAAAGATCCGGTTGATGTCAGGTTTGGATTCACCAATACAGCAATGCCTAATTTATTTTCCGCAGAAGGTTTGCCTGTGAATTTGTTCAGGACGGATAAATAGTGGGGATAGGAGGGAAAAGAGAGGAGAGAGGAGGGAAAAGATAAAAAATCAAATCATTATCATCTTTCTTTTCTCTTCCCTTCTCCCTCCTCTCTTTGTATCAATAAAATTTAGTCACCCCTGGCACTGCAACCTTGTACCTTCCGTTTTCATCCGGTAATGTTTTTGGCATGGCATCCCATGCATATTTTTCTGGCTGCAAATTGAGTCCACTGTTCAGGGCTTTGTCCCACTCAACAACCTGGCCGCTGTAGGTTGCCATTCTTCCCAAAATAGAAGTCAAGGTACTTTTTGCTCCATTCTCCGCATCTGCGAATTTGTATTCACCTTTTGCAATGGCAGCAAACAGTTCAACATGTTCGTTTTGATAGGGGTCGTTCTCCTGCTTCTTGTCAAATTGGTACAAAATGGTCCCTTTGTGATCTCTGATATTGGCAGCACCACAGAAAATTTTTCCTTTGGTGCCCATGATCAACTCATCCACTTTTGCGGATGTTTTTGGGATATGTCTGCATTGTGAATTCAGGATGGAACCGTCTGCATAATGAAACTCAACAAAGTGATGATCAAAAATCTCTCCATGATCCTTGCCCTTTCTGACTTCTCTTCCACCAAATCCCTGTGCCTTTACTGGGTAAGATCCTTTGAACCAATTGATCACATCAATATTATGGATATGTTGCTCTGTAATATGATCACCGCATAGCCAGTTGAAATAATACCAGTTGCGCATTTGGTACTCCATTTCGGTTTGTTCAGGTTTTCTGGGATTGACCCATACTCCGTCGTTGTTCCACCATGCCTGTGCAGAAGTGATATCACCAATCAGGTCTTTTCTTTTAAACAGTTCTCTGTATGAATTTTGATAATGTCTCTGCAGTCCAACAACTACATTTAATTTTTTTGTTTTTGCAACAGCTGCAGCTGCCAATACTTTCTTCACTCCCTCAGGATCAGTTGCAACGGGCTTTTCCATGAAAATATGCTTGCCCTGGTTGACAGCCTCTTCAAAATGAATGGGCCTGAATCCGGGAGGGGTAGCGAGGATGACCACATCTGACAATGGAATCGCTTTGAGGTAAGCGTCGAATCCAACAAACTTTCTTTCTTCCGGTACATCCACCATTGCTTTTACAGAACCTTTGGTTCCCGCATCAGAGAGATCTTCAGAAGTAATATTTTTATAACAGCTGTCAAGGCGATCTTTGAATGCATCCGCCATCGCAACCAATTTTACACGTTGCTTGCTTTGCAAAGCCTGCAGTGCTGCACCTGTTCCTCTTCCTCCACATCCTATCAATGCTATTTTGATCACATCATCAGCTCCAGAAAAATAATTGGCTTGGGACATCATGGGAGCCGCAATGATTCCAGTTGAAAGGAGTCCACCTTGTTTTACAAATGCTCGGCGGCCTTTGTGGTTTGGCATGTTTTTGTACATCGTTGAATTTTTTAATCGTTAGTTACCCAGATACAATTTATACAATTTTTCGGCTTCTTCCTGCGTGGGCTGGTTGGCCGGACAAACAATCCTGAATCCAACAAACATTCCATCTGTAAGCCACCACCTGCTTTTGGGAAGCTGGGGATCTCTTTTGTTCCAACTTGTTTCGGAAAACTGTCTGCTGAATGATCTTAATTTTTTTGCATCATCCATGTAAGATCCTCCTCGTATGCTTCTTGGATACCTCGAAACCGGAAGGATGATTTTGTCTTTTTCATTGGTCAAAGTTTTTTTGAGGTATTCCTGATCATACTGATCCATTGTCCATTCAGCGACATTTCCCATCATGTCATAGAGTCCCCATGGATTGGGCTTTTTCATTCCTACTTTCTGATATTTTTCCTGGCTGTTTAATTTGTACCAGGCATATTGACCAAGTTTCTCCGGACCATCTCCATAAAAATATGCAGTTTGGGTGCCGGCTCTGCATGCATACTCCCATTCTGCCTCAGTAGGCAAACGAAAAAATTTTCCTGTTTTATGGTACAACCATCTGCAAAACATCATTGCTGCATCCACACTCATGCTATTGGCAGGAAAACCGCCCTCTTTACCCATGTTCCAGCTAAGATCGATGTACTGAGGTGTTGGTCTGGTAATGGCATCTGCTTTTGATCCTTGTGATATTTCTTCATCCTTGAAAAAAATATCAAATTGGTCATGGGTGATTTCATAGACACCGATGGAAAATGGGGAAACCTGCACTTGTCGCGTTGGTTTTTCATGCTGATTCAAGGATGTATTGCTGCCCATGGTAAAGGACCCGCCCTGCAGTCCAATCATTTTAATGGATTGATTGGATTCTGGAATCAATACTTCCTCCTTTGAAACAGGCTGGGCATAGATGAATAAATAAGGACATAACAAAACGAACAGCGTAATTAATTTCTTCACCATGGATGATTTGATGCAATTTTAAGTAAATTGTTCAAAGTAATTTGATCCATCATTAAAATATCTCTTATGGAAAGAAGAGGGTTCATCAGAAATTCTTCATTGGCTGGCATGGGATTGCTTTCAGGCAAATCCTTGTTTTCTCAAAACAATCTGCCAGCAGCCAAACCTTTTAACCTGAGTTATGCATTTCATGATGGAATGTTTGCCAATCATGCCGGCAAGGATTTCATTGATCAAATAAAATTTGCACATGATCAGGGATTCAATGCCATTGAGGACAACGGAATGATGTCGAGGACACCTGAAATGCAATCCAAAATTTGCGATACGTTGGAAAAACTTGGCATGCGCATGGGCGTATTTGTGATTACCTCCGAAAACTGGCACTGGAAAATGAGCCTTGCAACGGGTAAGCAAGAATTCAAGGATCTGATTGTCAAAGATTGTCACAAAGCAGTAGAAGTGGCAAAGAGATGCAATGCAAAGTGGGCAACTGTTGTACCAGGAAATTATGACCGTTCTTTACCATACGACCTGCAAATGGCCAATGTGATAGAAGGTTTGAGGCTGGGGACGGAAGTGTTGGAAAAAGCTGGACTGGTTATGGTGCTTGAACCTTTGAGCGATAATCCTGATTTGTTTTTGCGGTACTCTGCACAAACATACATGGTTTGCAAAGCAGTCAACAGTCCCTCTTGTAAAATACTTTTTGACATGTACCACATGCAGAGAAATGAGGGCAATATCATTGCAAATATGGACAAGTGTTGGAGTGAAATCGGGTACATGCAAATTGGCGATAATCCGGGAAGAAACGAGCCGACAACCGGCGAAATGAATTACAAGAATATTTTCAAGCACATCTACAACAAAGGTTTCAAGGGAATTTTAGGAATGGAACACGGAAATGCTGTTAAAGGAAAAGAAGGAGAAATTGCCTTGATCAAAGCTTACAGAGAATCGGATGATTTTCTCTAGAACCTGAATCCAAGTGAAATACCTGCTCTGATGCCGGCCCATGGGCCATCGAGTGTCAGCTTCAATGCATTTTAACTTACTTCACTGCGAACGGTCGTCATTGGAATCTCAATATTATTTGCAGCATCTCTGATAGCTCCCTGCTCGGCTGCACTCAATGTGAATGAGCTTTTGCCATTGAGTGTTCCAGCTCCGCTGCCATAATGTGGACCAATGATTTGCCAATCCAGGCATAGTCTTTTTCCAAGAAACCACTGAGCGCCCAACATCAAACCATATGTGGTTGATTTCACATCACCGGAGAGTGTTATATTGTCTTTTACTCCATTCACGGGAGTAAATTCAATTTTGATTCCCTCTCCATGAAAATTTGAGAAACGGATAAATGGAGCAACGTAAAATCCCTTGCCATAACCCTTTTTTCCAGGATACCATCTCAATTCTGGAGTCAATGCATTGTTTGATAAAAGCAACTGATCGAAAGTTTTCTGCATATTGGCATCACCATTGGCAATGCGAACGATATTGTCTTTCAAGGAAATATTTCCCAAGGGCATGTATCTGTAGCTGACTGCAATGGATATTTTTTCCCCAAAACACGCTCAAATTGTCCGTTGTATTTGTTAAGGGGCAGTGAGGTGAGATTGACTTTTATCAAATTTTTTTTGGGGCTGGGAACTTTTTTTCTTGCGCTTCTGCGGTGATCACAGATGCCAGCATGAGTCCTGCTAGTAGCATTGTTTTTGTGATCCGTCTCATAATATCCTTTTAATGAATATAACGAAAAATTGCTATTCGTCAATTTTTTCGTCAACTGCATTGGCAACGACGTGAGCTGAAATCTTTTTCAACGGATTTTTCCGCAATTCCTGATAGTGGTTGCGTGTATTATAAATATCAATTGCAGAAAAAACGGCAGCCATGAAAGAGGATTCATCAGCCTGGTTTTTGCCAGCAATATCAAATGCCGTTCCATGATCTGGAGAAGTTCTGATCGCTTGAAGACCGGCAGTAAAATTTGTGCCCTCACCAATGGCAAGTGATTTGAATGGGATCAGTCCTTGGTCGTGGTACATGGCCAGAATGGCGTCGAATTTTTCATGATTTCCTCTTGCAAAAAATGCATCAGCACTGTATGGTCCCATTACCACACAATCATTCTTTTTGGACTCAAGAATTGCTGGACGAATAACTTCTTTTTCCTCTCTGCCGACAAGTCCCTCATCACCTGCATGTGGATTGAGTCCCAGTACCGCTATCCGCGGGCGCTCTACTCCAAAATCCTTGATCAGACTGTTTTTCAAAAGATTGATTTTCTTGATGATTTGTTCCTTGTTGATGTTTTTGGCAACATCCATGATGGCCAAATGTTCTGTGAGCAAACCCACTCTCATATTATCTGCAATCATCAGCATCAGCACATCATCTGCCTTGAATGCATCTTTCAGGAAAGGGGTATGTCCTGTAAAGCTAAATGCATTGCTTTGCATGGTGTATTTATGGAGTGGTGCCGTTACCAGCGCATCAATGGTTTTTTCTTTGAGTGCTTTCACAGCAGCTTGTAATGACTGAACACCATATTTTCCACCGGTATCACTCATTTGTCCGGGTTGGATATCAACATCCTCCTCCCAGACAGTGAAAATATTGACCTGCTTGGGATTGATTTTAGAAATTTCTTTGATGCTGGCGTAGTTAAAATTTATTTCAGGGATGGATTTTTTATAAAAATTGATCACTTTGTTCGAGGCAAAAATTACAGGCGTGCAGAGTTCCAGAATTCTGTTGTCTGAAAATGTTTTGATGATGATTTCTATACCGATACCGTTCAGATCACCCACTGAAATCCCGATCACAGGCCTGTTTTGTTCGCTCATAAATTGACTTTAGCTTGAAGCGACAAAGGTAGGGATAATGGCTAATCTTTATCGTAATTTTGTATCCGCATGCTAACACTCAAAAAGTCACTCGGCCAGCATTTTTTAAAGGATGAAACCATCTGTGTTCGCATTGTGGAGGAGCTGAAAAGCCACCCTTTTACACAACTGCTGGAAGTGGGTCCCGGGGGAGGCGCCCTCACCAAGCATCTGCAGGAAATTCCCGGAATTGATTTGAAGCTGGTTGAGATTGACAAAGAAAAGATTGCCTTTCTTTCTATTGCATTTCCAAAATTGCAATCACATATTGTGGAGGGTAGCATACTAGATATTGCTTCTCCCTTTGAAGGTAAGTTTACCATGATTGGAAACTTCCCTTACAATATTTCAACCCAAATTGTTTTCAAGGTTATTGAATGGCGAGAACAAGTTGAAGCCATGGTTGGCATGTTTCAAAAAGAGGTAGCAGAAAGAATTTGTGCAAAACCAGGAACAAAAGATTACGGCATCATCAGTGTACTTGTGCAGGCCTATTTCAAAGCAAGCTATCTTTTTGATGTGGATGAAACAGCATTCAACCCTCCTCCAAAAGTTAAAAGTGGAGTGATTTCACTTGTTTATATCGGAAATCCTTATCAGATTGACAATCATCGAAAATTTTCAGTTCTGGTAAAGACTGCTTTTTCTCAACGCAGGAAGCAGTTGCGCAATCCATTGAAAGGATTTTTTGATAAAACCGTATTATCCGATGAGATATTTACCAAAAGGGCTGAGCAACTTTCCGTCGAAGATTTTGTTCATTTGCTAAAATCAATGAAGTGAGAAAAGTACTTATCACAGCATATGCACATCCTTTCCTACGCGAATCACTCATCCAAAGAGGATATGAAGTAGAAGTACAGGAGAAAATAAATGATCAGCAGTTGATGAGTATCGTTCATCAATACGAAGGATTGGTTATTACCACACGATTGACAATCGATCCTGAAATATTGGATCATGCCACTCAATTGAAATGGATTGGAAGGCTGGGAAGTGGAATGGAAATAGTTGATGTTGCATATGCCCAATCAAGAGGGATCAAGTGCTTTAGTAGTCCAGAAGGAAATCGAAATGCAGTTGCAGAACACTGCCTAGGCACATTGCTTTCACTGATGCACAATATCAACAAGTCTCATCAGGAAGTGATGGAGGGAAAATGGATAAGGGATGCCAACAGGGGTGTTGAGTTGACAGGAAAAACTATTGGTATCATTGGATTTGGAAATACAGGTGCCGCATTTGCAAAATTATTAGCATCATTTGATGTGAAGATCTTGGCGCATGATAAGTACAAACAAGTTTTTGAAGAGAATCATATCAGGCAAGCTTCATTGGAACAAGTGTTGTCCAACTCAGACATCATCAGTCTTCACCTGCCTTTGACAGATGAAACTACTCATTACGCTGACCAGGCTTTTTTTGCCGCTCTTCAACGCAAACCATTTTTTCTAAATGCCTCTAGGGGAAAAGTCGTTCAAACAAGGGCATTGATGGAGGCGCTCGAAAAAGGGTTGGTTGCTGCCGCTGGACTCGATGTGCTTGAAAATGAGGATCTTGCTTCATATACTGCCGAGGAAAAAACGTTGCTCAGTCATTTATTGAAAAGGGAAAATGTAATCATTACCCCACACATTGCAGGATACAGCCACGAAGCGCTTCTGAAAATGGCCGAGACGGTGATCCAAAAACTGGATACCCTGCATGAAAATTGATTTTCTGGAATTTATGTAACTTTGCACAACAGCAACGCCCCGGTTTATTCTGAGGCGTTGCTATTTTTTTCAAACCCAAGCTAAATGTGACACTATGAGCGTAATGTATGTTACAAAGGAAACACTGGAGCAAATGAAGGCTGAACTTCATAAAATGAAGACAGTTGAAAGGCCTGCGGCTTCTAGAGCAATCGCCGAGGCGAGGGAAAAAGGGGATCTCAAGGAAAATGCCGAGTATGATGCTGCCAAAGAAGCACAGGGATTGCTAGAAGCAAAAATTTCCAGAATGGAGACTGAATTGGCCAATGCCCGCATCCTCGATGCATGTGAAATTGATACAACCAAAGTTTCTATTTTGACAAAAGTCACGATCACCAACAAAGCCACCAAGAAATCTATGACATATCAGATTGTTTCGGAAAAAGAAGCAGATTTGAAGCTCCAAAAAATATCTGTCACTTCACCCATTGGAAAGGGACTCCTCGGTAAGAAGGTTGGAGATGAGGCTGAAATTCAAGCACCCAACGGTAAAATTGTATTTCATATCGATCACATCACGATATAGATATGTCAAGTATTTTCAGCAAAATCATCAGCGGAGAAATTCCTTCCTATAAAATTGCAGAAAACGATCAGTTTTATGCATTCCTGGATGTATTTCCGCTTGTACCCGGACATACATTGGTAGTGCCTAAAAAAGAAACAGATTATATTTTTGATTTGAGCGAAAACGAGCTCAATCAAATTTTGTCTTTCTCAAAACCTATCGCAAAAGCCATTGAAAAGGCATTTCCCTGTAAACGTTGTGGTATTGCCGTCATTGGATTGGAAGTACCCCATGCGCATGTGCACCTGGTACCAATACAAACTGCTGATGATTTGAATTTTACCAGGGAAAAATTAAAGCCTACACAGGAGGCCTTGCATCAGGCCCAAGTTGCCATACTTGCACATTTATCCTGATCATTTTTTGACCACCCGTTCAGGATGTTGCTGAATGAAATTGCTCCAGCTGGAACTTGCTTTCTTGTTTGGTTTTCTTTTTGAACTTGCCTTTGGAATAGGAATTGTCTGGTCGTTGAATTGATGGCAAACTGCTACTGCCAATGCATCAGAGGCATCAAAATACCGAATGGTATGCTTGAGTTGCATGATGTTGTTCAACATTTTCCAAATCTGCTCCTTGGTTGCATTTCCATTGCCTGTGATGGACTGTTTGACTTTTTTTGGGGAGTATTCCGCAACAGCAATCTTGTTGGACATGGCCACCGCGATGGCCACACCCTGGGCCCTGCCAAGTTTAAGCATGCTTTGAACATTTTTCCCAAAAAAAGGTGCTTCAATCGCCATCGCGTCAGGATGGTATTTATCGATCAACGATTGAATGGTTTCGTTGATCATGCCCAGTCGCACGAACATATCTTTTTTCCCGTTCAACTTCACTACATCCATCTCCAGCATGTTGATTTTGCTCCCATTTGTTTCAATGATGCTGAATCCCATGATGACTGTTCCTGGGTCGATTCCTAAAATAATTTTACTTTTCCGTTTCAAGTGTATATTGTTATCGCGTGAGCCTCAACAAAAATATCAAATTAATCCTCAATTATGTGGTGGGACCTGCATTGCTCATCCTCATATCCTATCATTTATACCATAAACTTTCAACCAGTCCCCAGCTTTCGTTTGATCTAAATACCATACAGCAAAATATCAGTAAGAATGGAATGCTTTTGCCCCTTGTTTCACTCCTTTTGATGTTGCTGCAATGGACAATCGAGGCATTGAAGTGGAGGAAGATCTTGGGTGCAGTTTCTTTTCATATGAAATGGGCAACTTCTCTCAAAATGATTTTCGCAGGACAATCTTTTTCCTTTGTTACACCGAACCGGATGGGTGAATTCATTGGACGGGTTGTGTATTTGCCTTCTGAAAAGAAAGGCATTGGTACTGCATTTACTGTATACAATACTGTTGTGCAAATATCGGTTTACTGTTTTTTTGCATCTATCGCTTTTTATTTTTACGATGCAACATCCTTGTCAAAAAAGCTGTCAAGTTCAACTGGAGAATGGATTGAAATATTGCAATTGGTTGCACTCTTGATTTCTTTCGCATGTATCATATTTTTTGTCATACAAAAGCGATTGTTTATTTTTTTGATGAATACTCATTTTCTTAAAAAGTTTACAAATATTTGGAGTGCATGCATGCAAATAAATCATGAAACATCAATAGTGATGTTTGGATTGACAATTCTAAAGACACTGATTATTGTTTTTCAGTATTGGCTTGTTTTTTCATGGCTTGGAGTAGATATATCTTTTATTTCAACCTTCGCTGGTGTATCATTGATGCTATTTGGATTGGTTGTGATTCCAACCATTTCATTTGTTGAAATCGGATTGAGATGGGAATTTTCATATTTACTTTTTTCGGTGTACACTTCAAATCTTTTGGGAATAACCATTGGCGCTACCATTATTTGGCTGCTCAATGTTGTACTTCCTGCCATCATCGGTGCCTTTTGGTTGATCTTTAAGCCAATTGACCGGATTGATCCATAAACAATTTATCATGGGCTTTGTATTTCTTTTGATGAATTGCCTTTGAACACAATTATCTTTGCAACATGAATTTTGCCAGGAAATCGACCCTTTTTTTATGCTTCATACTGCTGTCTATAACATTGACAGCTGATAATGATTTCTGTGGGGTTCAGAATGTTTCATTTACAGGGAATGAGCAGGTAAATTTTAAGATATTTTATAATATAATTGGATTGTATGTAGATGCAGGAAATGCATCATTCACGGTAAGCAATGCCAAAATCAACAGCAAGCCGGTATATCATATTGTTGGACTCGGTACTTCCAATCCTTCATATGATTGGATATTCAGGGTGAGGGATAAATATGAGTCATATGTAGATACTGCTACCATGAAGCCCTATCGTTTTGTGAGACATGTAGAGGAAGGTAGTTACAGAAAAGATGAGTTGGTCAACTTCAACTATGATGAGAAAAAAGCAACTACACAAAAAGGCAGTTTCAGTGTACCTGCATGCATACAGGATGTGTTGAGTGCGGTGTATTATGCAAGAAATATTGATTTTTCAAAGCGCAGCATAGGAGAGAAAATTCCATTCAGCATGTTCATTGATGACGCGGTACATAATCTCTACATACGTTATCTTGGAAAAGAAGTGATCAAAACCAAATACGGCATTTTCAATGCCATCAAGTTCAAGCCCATGTTGATCGGCGGTACCGTTTTCAAGGGAGGGGAGCTCATGACTGTCTGGGTATCAGATGATGGAAATCACCTGCCACTGCGAATTGAAAGTCCCATCAGTGTTGGCAGCGTAAAAGTGGATATGGTCAAGTTCAAAAATCTACGATATCCATTTGACGCACTCATCACATGGCGATGATCAAAGATCACGCAATTGAAAAACTTCACCTTTTGAAAATCCTTTCTCTGTTTCAAAGACGTTGCAACATTCAATGTTCACGTCGTGTTCAAAAATGAGCTTGTATCTATTGGATGCTGCTTCTTTCAGAAAAGCTTCTTTTTCAGTCATTGTTGTCATTGGAAACATATCATAGCCCATTACATAGGGCAGTGGAATATGGGCAGCAGTGGGAATTAGATCTGCCATGTAAACAAACGTATGGTTGTTGTATTGAAATATCGGAAGCATCATGCTTTTAGTATGCCCGTTGGCAAAAAGAATTTCAATATGCTCTGAAAAACGGGTCCGTTGCTCTTGCTTTTCCTCAATGAATTTGATTACACCATGCTCTTGCAGCGGTAATATATTTTCTTTAAGAAAAGATGCTTTTTCTCTGGCATTCGGATGCACGGCCCATTTCCAATGTTGCTCGGAAGTCCAATAGGTTGCATGTGGAAATGCAGGCTCCATTGACTTATTGACAGCACCGCCGCAATGATCAAAATGCAGATGGGTCAACAGCACATCTGTAATATCCTCTTTCTCAAACCCTTTTTCTTTTAGTGAGGTCAACAGATGATTACCAGCGGGATGATAATGTCCAAAAAATTTATCAGATTGTTTATCACCCATTCCGGTGTCGATGAGTATTCTTTGATCGCCCTCAACAATCAGCAAACACCTCATGGCAAAAGTGCAAAGATTGTTTTCGTCGGCAGGAATCAACTTCTGCCAGAGCTGCTTAGGTACGACCCCAAACATGGCACCACCATCCAGCTTGAAAGTTCCGGCGTCAATTGAATAGACTTGCATATTTTTCTTTTGTAATAACTTTTTTGGTGTACAAGAGGGCAAAAAAGCTAAAAATAAAAAAAAGCATGAGGACGAGTATTGAATTTCTGATGCTGCCCGTAAGTTCTTCGTTTCTTGCGAAAAGGAATAATCCAATAGTGAGTGCAATTTTTTCGGTCACGTCATAAAAGCTGAAATAGGAGGTTGTATCTTCTGTTGGTGGAATCAATTTTGAGTAGGTGCTTCTTCCAATGGTTTGAATACCACCCATGACCAGACCCACGCATGCAGCTAAAATATAAAATTCAGTCTGTGATTGAATAAAGTATCCCCATAGACAGATTCCTATCCAAATAAAAACTGCCACGACCAAGGTGTAAATATTTCCAATTCGTTTACTCAGCCAACTCATGAGAATAGCACCAACAAGTGCCACCAATTGGATGAGTATGATTGTCATGATCAATTTGGGTTCATCCTCTGGTTTGGGAAAAATTTCTTTTTTACTGAAGCTGGCAGCTACCAACATGACAGTCTGAACGCCTACACTGAAAAGGAAGAAAGAGATCAGGTATCTCTTCAGGGCAGGAATTTGTTTGGCTTGATTCCAAACCTGTTTCAATTCATGAAACCCGTTCACCAGCAGGTGTTTTTTAAGTTGTTTGTTTTGCTCTGTATTGGAAGGAAGTGCTCTGAAGGTGATTTGTGCGAATCCCAGCCACCAACATCCTACCAATAAAAATGAAATTCTGGGTCCCATTGTTTTATCATTTGGATCCAATCCAAACAGTTGTGGCTGCAGAATAACTACAAAGCAGATCAGTTGCAAGAGTACACTTCCGATGTATCCCATTGCAAATCCCCTCGCACTGAGTCCGTCTCTTTCCTCTGGCGTAGCAATATCCGGCAAATAAGAATTATAGAAAACCAGGCTGCTCCAAAATCCCAATGCTGCCAAGGCGAAAAAAATAATTCCCCATTCAATTTTTTCTGGCGTGAAGAAAAACATCATGGAACAAGCAAGGGATCCGATGACAACAAAGAAACGCATGAATGCTTTTTTGTTTCCTCTGTAATCAGCAATCGAAGAAAGGATGGGGGAAGTGATGGCAACTATAAAGAAGACAATCGCCAGCGCATAATTCTGAAGAGCTGTATTCATGAATTGATGGCCAAAAAAGTTTACATAGGATTGTTCGTCGTTGTTGCTGCTGGTGATGGCAACGTAATATGCAGGAAAAATCGTTGAGGTGATAACAAGATTATAAACACTGTTGGCCCAGTCATACATGGTCCAGGCCCTTTGGATTTTTTTTCTATTGTCCATATTTGCAAATCTTATCAGTAAGGTAAGCAAAAGAACTGAATTCCCTTTTACTCAAAAATCAGCCTAGGTGCCCGGTGTAAATCAATATAAACAGCACCAATCCAAGAATAATTCGATACCATCCAAACAACCTGAAGCCATTTTTTTGGAGGAAACTGATGAAGAACTTGATGGCAATAAGTGCAACAATAAATGCAATTATACTCCCAATCAATAGCGTTGTTATTCCATCGCTGTTTAGCAAAGCAGGTTCCTCATTCCAGATGTCATATATGCTTTTGGCAGTGGCGGCGAACATGGTGGGGACTGCCAAGAAAAATGAGAATTCGGCAGCAGCACTTCTGGTGAGTTTTTGTTGCATGCCCCCAATGATGGTGGCAGCACTTCTGCTGAGTCCAGGTAAAAGGATGGCCAGTACCTGGTAACAACCAATGAAGAATGATGTTTTATAATTTACTTTTTCTTCATCGTCGATAACCGGGGCTTTGAACCAATTGTCGACAAACAACAAAACAATGCCTCCCAAGAAAAGTATGCTGGAAATAAAAATTGGCTTTTCCAAAGCCTGGTCTATGTGCTTTTTGAATACAGCACCGAAAGCGAGTGCGGGTATGATGGCAATAAAAAGTTTTATATAGAAATCCAATCTCTTGAATTGTATAAATTTCTTCCAGTACAATACAACAACAGACAGGATGGCGCCAAATTGAATGACGATTTCAAACAATTTAGTGAATGGATCACTGGCTGTTTCAAAAAAGGCAGATGCGATGGCCATATGTCCGGTAGAGGACACTGGGAGAAATTCTGTGATGCCTTCAATGATGGCTAAAACAATGGCCTGGATATAACCCATGATGAGTTGAAGCGTTTATTTACTTTTTTTCATGATCGCAAACACTTCAATCAGGAGACCCGCTACGATCAGAATAGGAGCCAGTGTAATTCTTCTGAAACTGTAAACCTCATTTTCATTGAATACATTGGGATCAGTGCTTTTGCCTCCAGCCATCAGGATGAGTCCGATGACGATGGTCACTAAACCAATCAGCATCCATACAAGATTTTCTTTTCCAAAAAGCGGTGTGTTCTTTGTTTCCATTGATGTATAAATTAATAGAGGTCGTCTAATTTCATTTTAAGATACTTCGTTACACTGCGGTGTGTGCTGATAAAGGTAATGCTTATCCCAATCAGAATGAGTGCAAAGAACAAGAGGAATAAACTTGTATTGTCTTTCAATGCTTTGATTTCAGGTAACCACCAATTTTCGACTGCATAAATCAATACCAGAATTGCAGCAATTGCCAGCAGAGCGCTGATCAGTCCGTTGATGATCGCTTTGGTATCGAATGGCTTTGAGATAAACCACCTGGTTGCGCCTACCATCTGCATGGTCTTGATCAAAAACCTGTTGGAAAACATTGCGAGTTTGATCGTGTTGTCTATTAATATGATAACAATCAAAGCCAGTATACCTGCAAGTGCCAGTAAAAAATACCCTGCCTTTCTGACCACATTGTTCAAGTTGGTTACTACTGCGTCTGGGTACTTCACTTCACTGATGATGAAATTTTTCATAATATCCGAAGTGATGACCTTGAGACTATCTTTGTTCACATATGCAGGTTCAAGATAAAAATCAATGCTGGCTGGCAAGGGATTGTAATCAAGGACCTTGTTCCAGTCCTGATTGCCATCACCTATGAATGTTTGTCGCGCTTTTTCTTTTGTGATGTACTCCACATTTCGAGCATAAGGTTTTGATTTGATGGAGTTTTTAACTGAAGTGATATCTTTCTGTGGACTCCCTTCTCTGATGAAAGCATGTACCTGTACGCTTCCCTTGAAATAGGTTTCCAATTTGCTTGTATTGATGACCAGCCAACCCAGGATTCCTAGAATAAACAATACCAATGCAACTCCCAAAATAGCCATGAAATAGGAGGGTTTGCTTTTTTTCATCGATCCTTTTCCTTGGGTTGTCATCATTGATTCTTATGTTTTGATTGGATTTGACCTCTTCAGTGTCAAAAATAACAATTTTGAGGGGTTTGCGTACCTTTGCACATCGTTAAATTAAAGGAATATTCATGGAATATGCATTCAGCGAAATAGAAAAAAAGTGGCAGTCAAAATGGAACGAATTGAACGCATACAAGGTTTCCAATCATTCCAACAAACCCAAGTATTATGTGCTAGACATGTTTCCCTATCCAAGTGGAGCGGGACTCCATGTGGGGCATCCGTTGGGGTACATCGCAAGTGATATTTTCAGCAGATACAAACGCCTCAAAGGATACAATGTGTTGCATCCGATGGGATATGATTCATTCGGACTCCCTGCCGAGCAGTATGCCATTGATCATGGTATTCCACCTGCAGTTTCTACTGAACAAAATATTGCAACCTTTCGTTCTCAATTGGACAAAATTGGATTTTGTTATGATTGGAGTCGAGAGGTGAGGACCTCCGACAAAAATTATTACAAGTGGACGCAGTGGATTTTTCTTCAATTGTTTGACAGCTGGTTCGATCGAAAATCACAGCAAGCAAGAAGAATCAATGAATTGGAGTCGCTTTTTGCAAAAGATGGCAACTCAAAAATAGTTTGTCCGGGAGATCGAAATATCCAATTTTCGGCAGCTGAATGGAAAGGATTTGACAAAAAAAGACAATCTGAAATTTTAATGCATTACCGTTTGGCTTATTGCGGCATTGGAGAAGTGAATTGGTGTGAAGCTTTGGGCACGGTTCTAGCCAACGATGAAGTGATCAATGGTGTCAGTGAAAGAGGCGGACATCCAGTGGTGAAGAAAAAATTGCGACAGTGGTATTTGCGTATTACGGAATATGCTGAAAGGCTGCTGTCCGGACTGAATACAGTTGATTTTAGTGACAGCATGAAAGACATGCAGTCCAACTGGATTGGTAAAAGTTATGGAGCAGAAATCGATTTTGAAGTCCTTACAGCTGATTCACTTTCTTTCGGACAGTTATTAAAGGTCTACACAACAAGGCCAGATACCATTTTTGGAATTGATTTCATGGTCGTTGCTCCTGAACACGAATTGATCAGTCAAATCACAAGTGCGGAACAATCTAAAGATGTTGCAGCATATATTGAATATGTCAACAGCCGAAGTGAACGGGAAAGAATGGCTGAGAAAAAAATATCCGGAGTCTTCACTGGCGCCTATTGTCAGCATCCATTTGAAAATCGGAAAATTCCCATTTGGATCAGTGAGTATGTATTGGCAGGCTATGGAACGGGTGCAATCATGGCAGTTCCATGTGGAGATGAACGTGATTTTAAATTCGCTCAGCATTTCAATATTCCCATTACAAATATCATTGGTGATTTTTATTCTGGGGATGAAGCAAATCCAACCAAAGAAGCAATTCTTCACAACAGTGGATTCTTGAATGGACTGAAAATGTCGGATGCGATCGATGTTGCCATTGAAAAATTAGAAGCAATGGGCATTGGTAAGCGCCAAACCAATTACAAAATGCGTGATGCGGCATTCAGCCGTCAGCGCTATTGGGGAGAGCCTTTCCCCATTCTTTGGAAGGACGATACAGCTATTCCACTTTCCGAAACAGAGCTCCCCTTGGAACTCCCTGCATTGACAGATCTCAAACCCGGACCCGATGCACAGGGTCCACTTGCCAATTTGAGCGATTGGGTTGTACAAGATGGCGGATCAAGAGAAGTCAATACCATGCCGGGTTATGCAGGAAGCAGCTGGTATTTTTTAAGGTATATGGATCCTCACAACGATAAGGAGTTCTGCGGGAAGGATGCAAGTGAGTATTGGGGTCAGGTTGACTTATACATTGGTGGTACAGAACATGCAGTAGGCCATCTCCTCTATTCGCGCATGTGGACGAAGGCACTCTTTGATTTGGGATACATTCATTTTGATGAACCTTTTAAGCGTTTGTTGAACCAGGGAAAGATAGGAGGTGATTCCAGGATCGTTTATCGGGTCAGGGGAACAAAACAATTTGTTTCAGCTGGACTCAAAATACAATACGACACGGATGAATTGCATGTGGATGTTGCCATGGTTGATGGACTGGAATTGAACATGGATCTTTTCAAAAAATGGAAACCCGATTTCTCAGATGCAACATTCATGACTGAAGATGGAAAATATATATGTGGCAGCAGACAGGAAAAAATGAGTAAACGCTACTTCAATGTGGTGAATCCTGATGACATTGTTAAAAAATATGGTGCAGATACTTTTCGCATGTATGAAATGTTTTTGGGTCCCGTTGAGCAAGACAAGCCATGGGATACCAAAGGGATTGAAGGAGTGCATCGGTTTATCAAAAAATGCTGGAGATTGTTTTTCAATGAAGAAAAAGGGTTGATCGTGAATACCGATGCTCCCAGCAACGAGGCTTGGAAAGCATTTTACAAGATGGTGAAGAAAGTGGAGGAGGATACCGAGAAGTTTTCATTCAATACCGCTGTAAGTACATTTATGATCGGTGTAAATGAGCTAACTGATTTGCAATGCCACTCCAAAGAGTTGCTTGAAAAGTTCCTGGTACTTTTATCACCTTATGCACCGCATATTTGTGAAGAACTCTGGCAAGCAATGGGATGTGAAGGCTCTGTGCTGGATGCAGTTTATCCTGTTCTTGTAGAAAAATACTTGGTTGAAACTTCCAAAGAATATCCTATTGCCGTCAATGGAAAAACCAGGACAACCATGATGCTTGCGCTGGACATCACTCAGGAGCAAATCGAGCAGCTCGTTTTGCAGGACCCTGTTGTGCAAAAATGGTTGGAAGGAAATCAGCCCAAAAAAATCATTTACGTCAAAAACAAGATGATCAACGTGGTGATCTAATTGCCAACAACTGCCAGGTTTCAAAGGGAAAGATGTAATTTCAAACTATGATAAATCCCCATCTGGATCCCCATACTTCATCCGGTATTGCCGGGGACAAAGAATTTGAAAACAGTATTCGTCCAGTCAGTTTGGAGGAATTCTCCGGACAACCGGGTATCATTGAAAATTTAAAGGTATTTATCAAGGCTGCCCAACTGAGAGGAGAGTCACTTGATCATGTTTTGTTTCATGGTCCCCCGGGATTGGGAAAAACAACATTGTCCAGAATTGTTGCAAAAGAAATGGGTGCCAATATCAAGGAGACATCCGGACCAGTCATCGAAAAGCCTGCTGATCTGGCTGGCTTGTTAACGAGTCTGGAACCCAATGATGTATTGTTCATTGATGAAATTCATCGACTCAGCAATGTGGTGGAAGAGTATCTCTATGCAGCGATGGAGGATTTTAAAATAGACATCATGATTGATGGGGGTCCGAGTGCCAAAACCATTCAGATCAATTTGAATCCTTTTACGCTGATCGGAGCAACTACCAGGAGTGGGTTGTTGACTGCCCCACTGCTGTCTCGATTTGCGATTAAATCAAGACTGGAATACTACAACAGTGAAGTACTTGAAAAAATCATCGTGCGTTCTTCAGGTATTTTACAAACGAAAATAACTTCCGATGCAGCAAAAGAAATAGCAAGAAGAAGTCGAGCAACACCGAGAATTGCCAATGGACTTTTGAAGCGGGTGAGAGATTTTGCTCAGGTTTTGGGCAATGGGGTTGTTGATATAGCCATCACCAAACATGCTTTGAAAGCCTTACAAGTGGATGAGCATGGATTGGATGAAATGGACAACAGGATTTTGGCTACCATCATTGATAAATTTAAAGGGGGACCAGTAGGACTCGGCACAATTGCCACTGCAGTAGGTGAGGAGTCGGGTACCATTGAAGATGTGTATGAACCATTCTTGATTCAAGAAGGATTCCTTCAAAGAACCATGAGAGGGAGAGAGGTCACAGCAAGAGCATATGAGCATGTGGGTCGTGCACCCAAGGCAGGCAATGAAAATCTGTTGTTCTAGATCGTTAAATGTGTTGCTATTTCACTAGCAGCCTGAATCCGTTGCCGTGGATGTTGACAATTTCAACATTTGGATCTTCCTTCAGGTATTTACGAAGTTTTGCAATGTACACATCCATGCTTCTACCATTGAAATAGTTATCGTTGCCCCATATTTTTTTCAATGCCAATTCTCTTTGAAGCAGATCATTTTTATACTCGCTCAACATTTTCAACAGCTCATTCTCTTTGGGTGAGAGTGTCACTTTATTACCATCAATTGATAGCTCTCTGAGCTTTGGAATGAAGTGATACTTTCCGAGATCATATTCTAAATTCTCTTGTTCCTTGTGTTGCTCTTCGTTTCTCTTTAGGATGGCTTTTATCTTAAAAAGCAAGAGTTCAGAATCAAAAGGCTTGGTGATATAATCATCTGCCCCAAGTTTGTATCCCTTGATCTGATCTTCTTTCATTGATTTAGCTGAAAGGAAGAAAAGAGGAATATCGGGATTGATATCTCGTATTTCTTCAGCCAATGCAAATCCGTCCATTTTAGGCATCATTACATCCAGCAGACAGATATCAAATTTTTCTCTTTGGAATGCAGCCATTCCCAGTCTTCCATCCCTTTCAAGTACTACCTCAAATTCATTCAATTCCAAAAAGTTTTTCAGTACGAGTCCCAAATTCGCGTCATCTTCGCAGAGCAGGATTTTATGTTTTGCTTGAGCTGACATAATTACTTGTTTTCAACAAAATAAATTTAAGTTGTCCATAACTAAGGACCTGAGCGAATAAAATTTTGTTAAACAGGCATGATTTTTGGAATTTGCTATCTTCTAACATTTTCTAAATATGAGACTGACTCCAGAGAATACTTTTAAGAAATTGATTGTTATTGGCGACAGGGTTTTGATCAGACCCTCAAAGCCCAATGAAAAGACCGAAAGCGGGCTCTACCTGCCCCCAGGTGTACAGGAAAAGGAAAAGGTGCAGCAAGGGGTTGTGATCAAGACCGGACCAGGATTCGTAATCCCAATGCCAGTAGAGGAAGAGCCATGGAAAACAGATGAGGAGAAAGTTAAATATGTGCCTTTGCAGGCAAAAGAGGGTGATCTGGCTATTTTTTTGGTCAATGCAGCTACTGAAATTGTATACGAGGGTAATAAATACTACATCGTGCAGCAAAGTGCAATTTTGATGCTCGAAAGGGAGGAGGAAATGTGACTTTTGTCACAAAAACAACAAAAATGTAGAAAAAATCTACAAAATGTAATTTTTTGGTGCGTTTTAGGGTAGTCCAGAAAATTGAAAAGGAAAACTTTCAGCTGTAATTTTAAAAAAAGTGGACTTATTATATAACAAATATGATTTAATATATATCATCATTACGGTTTTTCATAGGATATTGGATTTTAAAACGGGCTGGATATCTATCCCGGCCCTTTTTTATTTCATTTCAAATTTACCTTCGATATTTATCCTAGCCATCCCTTCTGCCCCTAAAAAATCTAACACTTCTCTAACATTCTTCAATCGAGCTTGAGTAATTTCTGAAAGCTCATTTTCAGTCATTGGTTTTTCTGATAGAAGGATTTTAATTTTTTTTAATAAGTCAGTTGATATTTTTTTTTGAACGTTATCTGTTTTTTTTACAAGACATCTGTCGCATATTCCACAATCATCAAGTGATGCATCACCAAAATAGGTTGCTATAAATGTTGATCTACAATTGTTGTGCTTTACAAAGGCAATCATTTTGTGAACACGTTCGGCATAGGCAGCTTTTCTTGAATGGTAATGTGCGTAATCAATATTTAATTCGCTTGATGGGATCCTGTCTTCCAAAAAATAAATAAGGGTACTTTCTTTAGATGCCCTGTATTGAACGATCCCATTTTGTTGGAGTTGTTGCAATGCTTTTTTTACATTGGAAATATCCCATTTTAACAGCCATGCAAGTTGATGCTCATTTATTTTTACTGCGTTGTCAAAAATTCCTCCGTAGGTTCTCAGCAACATTTTCACAATGGATTCCATTTGGGGGAATGCTTTTTCATACGTTTCGAGTCCCATTCGATCACATACAAATTCAACGGTGGAGGGTGTAAATACCTGATCCTGGTAGCTGATGATTTCTTCTTGTTTGAGTATATCAAGGCAGTACAAAATTTCAAATAGATTCAATTTAAAAGCAGATGCGAATGACTGGATTTCAAAATCAAAACTTTGACCAGCCCCCACTCCTGCAGGAATTTGAAAGTGGTTGCACAATGCTTTGTACACTTTTCTGATATTTTCTATTCCAGGGTACTTGAGATCAGGAAGGGTTTGCAGCTCCTCTAAATCCCTATTCCTATATAGTAAATAAGCCGATGATTTTTTTCCCTCGCGTCCTGCTCTTCCGGCTTCCTGATAATAATTTTCCAGACAATCAGGAACATCCATGTGAATCACCATGCGAACATCGGGCTTGTCAATTCCCATCCCAAAAGCATTGGTGCACACCATGCAATCCGTTTTATCATTGATCCATGCCAATTGTTTTTCTATTCTCTGTTCTTGACTGAGACCAGCATGATAGAAGTCGGCCGACAGATGAAATTGATGGAGCAAATCAGCAATCTCTTTTGTTTTTCTTCTGGTCTTGCAATAGACAATGCTTGAGCCTGGATTGTTTTTTAACAGGTTGATGAGAAAATTGATTTTATCATTGCATTCAACAACTTGGTAAGACAGATTTTCCCTGATAAAAGATCCAAAAAAATAAGAAGGGTTGTAGAGTTTTAGTTTTTTTACCATATCGTCTTTCACAGATGGGGTAGCAGACGCAGTCAGTGCAACCGTTGGAACGTTACCCAACAACGTTTTGATGGAGGCGATTTGTAAATATGAAGGTCTGAAGTCATATCCCCATTGAGAGATGCAATGTGCCTCATCCACGGCAAGCATTGAAATGGGCAGATCTGCTAATCTCTCGATGAATCTTTTACTATTCAATCTTTCTGGGGAGACGTATAAAAATTTCAAGTTCCCTTCTTCACATGCATCAAGTATTTCGTCTATGTCGTCTGCATGTAGACCAGTATGAATCGCTTTGGCAGAAATATTCAGCTTATCCAGTCTTTCTACCTGTTCAGTCATCAATGCAATCAATGGTGAAACAACCAGGCAAGTCCCTTCTTTTATCAATGCTGGAACTTGGAAGCAAATAGATTTCCCTCCGCCGGTTGGAAGAATGGCCAGTGTGTCCTTCCCTTCCAGAACAGCCTGGATGATTTCTTCCTGAATAGGTCTGAAGGATTCATATCCCCAATATTGATGCAGGATTTCTTTTGGGGTTTTCATTGGTGTTTGATCAAGCTACTTTTTTTACAAACAGTCTCACTGAATTGATGGCAAGTACTACATCGCTCAATCCCATCACCAGTGCACCCAGTGTTGGTGTAAGGAGTCCGAATGCCGCAACAGGAAGCGCAATGATATTATAGAAAAACGCCCAGAACAGGTTTTGTTTGATGGTAATATAAGTATGCTTTCCGAGTCCGAGTGCTGTAGGGAGTTTTTTCAAATCTGCATTCATCAACACAACCTGTGCACTTTGAATGGCGAGCTGGGAAGCCTCGCTCAACGAAATGCCAATCGTTGCTTTTGCAAGAGCTGGTGCATCATTGATGCCATCACCAACCATTGCAGTGGGTGTTGTTTTGGTGAGTTCAGCTACTTTATTCAATTTTTCTTCTGGACTTTGTTCGGCAATAAATTCATCCAGTTCCAGTTGATCCTGGATATGTTTGCATTTTTCTCTTCTGTCACCACTTAATAAAATGGTTTTCAATCCAAGTTTTTTCAGGTGTGCAATGATCTCTCTCGATTCGGGTCTGATTTCATCTTCAACATCCAACCATCCAATGAGCTTGTTGTTCCTCAGGACATAAACATTATGGTTGGATTCATTGGTCAATGTGGAAGCAATCTTATAGGAACCCGCCCAGAACTCATTGCCATCTTTGTCTATTCCTTTCATCCCAATTCCTTTTACTTCCTCGATGGACTTCCATCTGACTTCTTGTTTTCCTTTGAAAGCTGCTACCACTGATACAGCAATTGGATGTGTAGAGTATTTTTCGAGGGAAAAAACAATGGTTTTGAAATCATATTCATCAACATCCATTGCTTTAAAATTGGAAAGCTTGAAAGATCCGGTTGTAAGGGTACCAGTTTTATCAAAAACAACTTGCCGTATGTTTCGGAAATTTTCTAAACTGGTTGCATTTCTAAAAAGTATACCATTTCTGGCTGCCCTTCCGAGTCCAACTGCAATGGCGGCCGGTGTTGCGAGGCCCATAGCACAAGGACAAGCAATCACCAAAACAGCGATGCTACGCAAAAGTGAATCGGTCAATGAGCCCAAGTAAATATAATTACCAATGAATGTAACTGCAGCTATGCCTACAACGATGGGTACAAAAACACCACTGATTTTATCTGCCAGGTGTTGGATAGGGGGCTTTTCGCCTTGTGCTTCTTTCACCAATTGTAAGATGCCCGACAATACTGTATCGTCACCTGTGGCGGTGACCTGCGCCTTTACGGAACCTGACTCCAGGATGCTTCCGCCTATGATCTTGTCTTTTGCTATTTTATGAACAGGGATGGATTCGCCCGTAAGAAGTGATTCATTCACATGTGCATCTCCCCAGAGTATTTTCGCATCAATGGGTACCTGTTCACCACTTCTAATTAGTATCAGGTCACCTACTTTCAATTGGGTGTTTTCTATCGGAAATATCACCTCTTGATGATGCTCATCAAATGCAATCATGTTGGCCATAACTTTCTGTGATTTCATCAGAGATTTGAGTGCCCGTTGGGTAGACTGCATGGATGCGTCTTCGAGGTAGTTGCCAAAAAATACCAGTGTGATGATCGTAGCGGCTGTCTCATAAAACAAATATTGCTCACCTTGTCCGATAAGGGTGCCGATCAGGCTGTAAATGAATGCTGCAAGAGCACCCAGCGCCACGAGTACATTCATATTGGGCATTTTGTTGCGAATGCTTTTGATTGCACTTCTGCCGAAGAAGTTCATCCCAACAAGGAATACAGGCAAACAAAGTACGAGTTGTATCCATGGGTTCATCAGCCAGTGAATGTGCAGAACTGATTCAAGCATGTGCAACATGAGTACAAGGGTAAATGGGAGACAAAAAAGCAGTCGTTGGATATTGGTTGATAGAAATGCAGCTTTGCTTTTTTTATCAGCAGCTGTGTCATTGGATACATGATACCCCAGATCGTCAATACCTTTTTTCAGCTTGTTTTTGTCTGTACCCTCTATCAATTCAAATGAAACATCTCCGTCAATCGGATTGATGCGGATTTGCTGCATGCCCTGTTTTTCCAAATACTTGTTGATGGTCAGCGCACAATTGGCACAGGTCATTCCATCCACTTTCCAGGTGACTTTTTCCATGTTCCAAAATTACATATTAAATTACCTTCGCAGTCTATGCAATTGCTTAAAAGAAATTTCAAGCTGGATCAAGTAGATGAGATTGCTCACTTTATCATAGCGCATATGCCAGCTTCTGGAGTCGTGACATTTGAAGGCGACCTGGGTGCCGGCAAAACCACACTGATCAGATCAATCTGCAAGCAGTTGAATGTGGTAGATACGGTCAGCAGTCCCACGTTCTCTTTGATGAATCTTTATAAAACATCCTCTGGCAGTACATATGCTGAAATCGCTCATATGGATTTCTACAGGATTGCAGATGAACAGGAGGCAGTTCGTGCAGGTTTGGAGGAATATTTGTACAGCGGGAATTGCTGTCTGGTTGAATGGCCACAAAAAGCCATTGGAATCTTGCCCTCCGAAGTATTGAATGTACAACTGTCCCACGTAGATACAGATGAACGCCACATAGAAGTAGAATCAGCACAAAATTGAGTATCTTCAATTGTATTTTTCAGCAATGGCAAAAAAACCTTTTGTAAGCGCAGGCATCAGTTATGAAACGCTTGAGGAAACACTCGATATCAAGCCATCATCTGCATCTCTTTCCATAGCCATCCCAAAAGAAAATGAATTTCAAGAAAACAGGATTGCGCTCACCCCCGATGCAGTGGGGGTTCTGGTCAACAACGGTCACCGGGTTTCGGTTGAAAAAACAGCTGGTGAGGGAGCACATTTTTCTGATAAAGATTATGCAGACGCAGGTGCGAAAATTGTCCCGGATAAAAAACAAATTTTTCAATGTGAGTTGATTGTGAAGTCAGCTCCTGTTTCAGATGAGGAATTGCCTTTATTGTCGCTCGGACAAACCATTGTTTCACCGATCCATCTTCCTGTTATGAAGACGCATATTCTGGAAAAGATGATGGAGAAAAAAATCACTGCACTTTCTTTTGAAAATTTGAAGGATGAGTCCGGCCACAATCCAATCGTGCGAAGCATGAGTGAAATTGCTGGAAGTGCTGTTATGCTGATTGCAGGGCAATACCTCAACAGTACTGATCAAGGAAAAGGCGTATTGCTGGGAGGAATTTCAGGAATTCCCCCAACCAAGGTCATCATCATTGGTGCAGGTATTGTAGGTGAGTATGCTGCCAGAACTGCTCTGGCAATGGGAGCGAGCGTGAAAGTATTCGATAACAATATTTATAAACTGAAACGCCTGCAAAATAACATAGGTGTCAGGATGTGGACTTCCGTGCTGGAACCCAAAATTTTGGCAAAGCAATTGAAAACATGTGATGTGGCTGTGGGTGCACTTACGTCAACCGGCGGAAGGACTCCCGTTGTTGTCAGCGAAGAAATGGTTTCTATGATGCGGCCAGGGAGTGTGATTGTTGATGTGAGCATCGACAGGGGAGGTTGCTTTGAAACATCTGAAGTTACATCCCATGAGAAGCCTGTCGTTAAAAAATACGATGTAATACATTACGGAGTTCCCAATATTCCATCCGGATTTGCGCGTACCGCCTCACAAGCGATCAGCAATGTACTCATGCCTTTGTTATTGAGAATTGGAGATGAAGGTGGATTGGAAAAATTGGTTTGGCACAACCTCAACATCAGAAACGGTGTCTATCTTTTTAAAGGGGCATTGACCAATTTTCATTTGTCGCAGCGATTCAAGTTGAAATACACCGATCTCAATCTCTTGATTGCGAGTCAGCGTTAGTATGGCGGTCTTTTATATTTTACCAACCATATCGCCCGGAACAACCCATGCGTCAAATTCAGTTTCTGTCAAGTAGCCCAGTTTAACAGCCATTTCCTTCAACGTGGTTCCCTCCTTGTGTGCTTTTTGTGCAATTTCTGCTGCTTTGTAGTATCCTATTTTGGTATTCAAGGCAGTGACCAACATCAATGAATTATTTAGGTGCTTATCGATGTTTTCATAGAGGGGCTCAATGCCGATGGCACATTTATCGTTGAAACTTATGCATCCATCTCCAATCAAACGCGCACTGTGCAGAAAGTTGTATATCATCATGGGTTTGAAAACATTCAACTCAAAATGACCGTTTGCGCCTCCCACATTGATGGCTACATCATTCCCCAGTACTTGAGCCGCAATCATGGTCAGTGCCTCACATTGGGTAGGGTTCACTTTGCCGGGCATGATGGATGATCCAGGTTCATTATCTGGAATAAAAATTTCACCAATGCCACTGCGTGGTCCAGATGAAAGCATGCGGATATCGTTTGCAATTTTCATCAGACTGACGGCAACAGTTTTCAGTGCGCCATGTGCTTCAACGATGGCATCATGTGCAGCGAGTGCTTCAAATTTATTTTCAGCTGATACAAAGGGCAGTTTGGTAAGTGCTGCAATATGTTTCGCAACGTTCACAGAATAATGTTCAGGGGTATTCATGCCCGTTCCCACTGCGGTACCGCCCAAGGCCAATTCAGAAAGATGTGGCAATGTATTTTTGATTGCCTTGATGCCATGATCCAGTTGGGATACATAGCCGCTGAATTCTTGACCAAGCGTGAGTGGTGTGGCATCCATGAAATGTGTTCTGCCAATTTTCACCAAATGCATGAATGATTTGCTTTTGGTTGCTAGTGTATCACGCAGTTTTTCTATACCCGGAAGGGTAGTCTCGACAATCATTTTATATGCTGCGATGTGCATGGCAGTGGGGAAGGTGTCATTGGATGACTGCGACTTATTGACATCATCATTTGGGTTAAGAAATTTTTCTTTATCACCCAACGATCCTCCTTTCAATACGTGTCCTCTGTATGCAACCACTTCATTCACATTCATATTGCTTTGAGTGCCGCTACCTGTTTGCCATACCACCAGCGGAAAGTAGGCATCCAACTTTCCCTCCAGTATTTCATCGCATACTTTACCAATCACATCACATTTTTCTTCACTCAGTACACCTGCTTCGAAATTGGTAATCGCAGCTGCTTTTTTCAAATAAGCAAAGGCGCAGATAATTTCTTTGGGCATGGTGTTGATGTCTTGCGCAATTTTGAAATTATCAATGCTTCTTTGTGTTTGTGCACCATAGTATGCGTTGACAGGTACTTTCACCTCACCCATCGTGTCTTTTTCAATCCTGAATTCCATGCTGTATTGTTGAGTTTGCAAATTTACTTGAAATTGGGTTTTCTTTTTTCCATAAAGGCAGTAACGCCCTCTCTCATGTTTTCAGAGGCAAACGCTCGTCCAAATGATTGGGCCTCTGTTTCGTATCCTTCTTTAGTTCCATCTTCCGCTGCGTTGGTTGCTTTGATCAATGCTTCCAATGCTGGTTGTGGTTTTGTGATGATCAGTTGCATGGTTGCTTCCGCTTCCTCCATCAATTGATCATGTGCAATTACTTTATTGATCAATCCGATTCGATATGCCTCCTGGGCATCCACCATGTCTCCACGCATCATCCATTCCATTGCGCGCCCTTTTCCGATCAAGCGTGTGAGTCTTTGTGTACCACCGTATCCTGGTATGATGCCTAAATTGATTTCAGGTTGTCCAAACTTTGCCTGTGCTGATGCATACCTGAAATGACAGGCCATGGCCAATTCGCAGCCTCCTCCTAGTGCAAAGCCGTTGACTGCTGCCATGATGGGTTTGCCGGAATTTTCTATCATTGAAAAAATGGACTGTCCATGAGCTGCCAGTGAGGCCCCTTGGTTTTTGTCAACCTGGAGGAATCCGCCGATATCAGCACCTGCCACAAATGATTTTTCACCAGCTCCTGTGATGATGGCACCTTTGATGGATGCATCCTGTTTCAGGGACTCAACAATGATCTTCAATTCGGCCAATACCACTTCATTGAGCGCATTCAATTTTTCAGGTCTGTTGATGATGATCTTCAACAATCCGTTTTTTGCTTCAGTTAAAATTGTTGAATACATATTGATTGTATTAAAATGAACGATGTTGTTTTGTCCATGCTCTGATATAGTCTGCAATTTCTTTTGAATGTGTTCCAGGAGGAAATAGTTTTCCTACACCCATTTCTTCCAACTTTTTCATGTCTTGATCAGGAATGATACCTCCACCGGTGAGCAGTACATCTGTCATCTGTTCTTTTTTCATCAGCTCGATGATTTTTGGGAAGACTGTCATGTGTGCTCCGGATAAAATACTGATGCCGATGGCATCTACATCTTCCTGCAGGGCAGCTGCAACAACCATTTCGGGTGATTGTCTCAGTCCCGTGTATATGACTTCCATTCCCTCGTCTCTGAGTGAAGTTGCAATGACTTTTGCACCCCGATCATGTCCGTCGAGTCCAACTTTTGCAATGAGCACCCGTATGTGTCTTGATGTATTTCCCATGGTCGTTTATATATTGAAGCTTGAGAGTCCTGTGTCTATTCTTCTCAAGGTCGCATCTTTTCCGATAAGCTGTGCAATTTCAAAAACAGCGGGACCGAATTTTCCACCTACCAGCATTACCCTGAATGGGAGCTGTACATCACCTGGTTTCAATCCTTGTGCAAGGGAGAGATCTTTGAAGCATTTTTCAATTTCTTCAATATTCCACGATGACAGGGATTCCAATTCTTTCACAAAGCTTTGAAAAAAAGCTGATTTTTTTTCATCCCATTTTGGCTTGACTGCCTCTGTGTCCAATTGGGTGGGATCCACAAAAAAATATTTCAATTGCAGTAAAAAATCATTGATCACATGACATCGTTCTTTGATCAAGGGTATGGCTGTCTGCAGCAGTTCATCGTTGGTATGAATTTGATTGGATGAAAGCAATTCCTGCACCAAGGGGAGCAGTAAGTCTGTACTGCTTTTTTTGACCCACTCATGGTTGTACCATTTTGCTTTCTCAAAGTCAAACTTTGCGCCACTCTTGTGAATGCGTTCAACAGAAAAATGTTGGATCAGTTCCTCCTTGCTGAATATTTCTTGTCCGCTTCCATCGTTCCATCCAAGCAGGGCCAACAGGTTGATGTATGCATCCGGCAGAAATCCCATCTCCTTGAATCCTTTGGTGAGTTCACCAGTTTTGGGATCCCTCCAATCCATTGCAAATACCGGGAAGCCCAATCTGTCGCCATCTCTTTTGCTTAGCTTTCCTTGTCCATCGGGTTTTAATATCAACGGAAAGTGTGCCCATGCTGGCATCACATCAGACCATCCAAGAAATTGCCAGAGCAAAACATGAACAGGTGCAGACGGCAACCACTCCTCGCCTCTGAAGGCATGTGTAATTTCCATGGCATGGTCATCAACCACCACTGCAAGATGGTAGGTTGGCATTCCGTCCGCCTTGAGCAATACTTTATCGTCGACCAGATGTGAGTGAAAAACAACTTCACCCCGGATTATATCATTCAACTTTATTTCCTCTTGATCCGGCATTAATATTCTGATGACATGCGGAACTTTGTCTGATATTTTTTTTTCAACTTCCTCTTTGCTGAGTGTGAGGGAGTTGCACATCTTCATGCGCGTTGTGTGGTTGTATTGAGGAGATGGGTTGTTGTCAGATTTAAAATCTGTGCGCATTTTTTCTAACTCTTCTGGGGTATCAAAGGCGTAGTAGGCATGGCCATTGCTTACCAATTGCTCTGCAAATACGCGATACACGTCCTTTCGCTCGCTCTGTCGGTAAGGTCCAAATTTTCCCGGTCGATGCGGACCCTCATCGGGGGAAATGCCGCACCATTCTAAACAATCAACGATGTATTGCTCTGCACCTTGAACATAGCGCGTTTGATCGGTATCTTCTATCCTCAATACAAAAGTTCCATGGTGTTTTTTGGCAAACAGGTAATTGTACAAGGCTGTTCTTACACCACCCAGGTGTAAACCGCCGGTTGGACTCGGTGCAAATCTTACTCTAACTGGACGTTGATGCATGGTGCAAAGATAAGTACTATTGCTGCTTTGCTTCTGTTAGTATTGTGCGGTACTGAGCATGACAAGGGTACAAGCTTCAATGGATTGAATACCCTCTGCTCCTGCTCTTTCTGCGAATGCGGGATTCTCTGCACCAGGGTTGAAGATTATTCTTTTGGGATGCAACGATAGAATATATGCTTCGTATTCTTTTTGTCTTTCTTTGTTTAAATACAGTGTAACAGTATCAATGTCGCTAAACGGCTCTTTATTGGTAATGACATGAACATCCTGTATTAAAAATTCACTTCTACCGATTGCTTCAACAGGGTGGCCTTCTTCTAGCAGTCGTTTTACTGCAATATGACTATACTGTGTTTCTTTTGGAGAGGCACCTATGACCAATGTTTTTTTCACGGGGCAGCATTACACCAACATGGTTATTGGATTTTGCATGTACTTTTTCAAGGTTTGCAAAAATGCAGCACCCACTGCACCGTCAACGCTTCTGTGATCACAGCTCAACGTTACTTTCATCATTTGTGTTGTTGTGAAACCATCTCCTTTTTTCACAACGACCTCTTTGATTTTTCCTACCGCCAGAATACAACTATCTGGTGGATTGATGATGGCAGTAAATTCATCGATATCCATCATTCCGAGATTTGAAATGGTAAAAGTATTTCCGGAAAAATCCTGTGGTTGAATTTTTTTGTTTCGTGCTTTATCATAGAGTTCCTTTGATTCAGCAGCAATTTGAGAAAGCGATTTTTGATCGGCAAATTTCAATACAGGAACAATCAATCCTTCGGGCAATGCAATGGCAGAGCCGATATGAACATGATTATATGTTCTTATGAATTCACCCATCCAGCTGCTGTTTACAGCCGGGTGCTGTTTCAATGACAAAGCACATGCTTTGATGAGCATATCCTGGAAGGAAATTTTCGTAGGACTCATTTCATTCATCTGTGCACGGGCGTTGATTGCATTGTCCATGCAGATTTCCATTGATAAATAAAAATGCGGGGCCGTAAACATGCTCTCACCGAGTCTTCTTGCGATGGTCTTTCGCATGGAAGTAAGTTGGGTATCGGTGTATCCTTCTTGGCCTGTAACGAAAGGCTTGGTCGCTGCAGCAGCTGCTGGACTTGTACCTGCTTTGAAATTATCAATATCTGACTTAACAATGCGCCCACCGTCTCCGGATCCGCTGACCTTTGAAAGGTCTATGCCTTTTTCTTTGGCCAGAACTTTGGCCAATGGAGAGGCCTTCAATCTAGTATCATCTGGATTGTTGGAAGAAGGAGCAACGACTGCATTTGAAGGTGTTGCTGCAGGTGCTGCTGATGGTTGTTGCACAGCAGTTGGTGTTGAAGATGTTGATTGCAGTGATGCCAGTAATGGGGATATATCTGTTCCAGCCTTTCCAATGATGGCAATGACATCGTTCACTTTTGCAGAGTCACCATTCTGAACACCAATATGCAAAAGTGTGCCATCTGTATATCCGACCAATTCCATGGTTGCCTTGTCTGTTTCAACATCAACAAGATTGTCATCGCTTTTAACTGCGTCACCGACTTTTTTGTTCCATTGAACGATCTTTCCGGCGGTCATGGTATCACTCAACAAAGGCATTCTGATGACGGTTACTCCCAACTGCTCGGGCGTTGTTGCAGGAGCTGATGAAGCAGCCGGACCAGCAGCAACTGGAGCTGAATTAGGTGTTGAAGCTGTAGTTGCAGCAGGTACTGCATCAGACGAAATCAATCCGTCAATATTTTCTCCTGGCTTTCCAACAATTGCAATGATGCCATTGACTTTTGCAGCATCACCCTCTTTTACTCCCACATATAACAAAGTACCTTCCGCATAACCAACCACTTCCATGGTTGCTTTGTCTGTTTCGACATCGGCCAATACGTCATCGCTTTTTACGGTGTCACCGACTTTTTTGTTCCATTTCACAATTTTTCCTTCCGTCATGGTGTCACTCAGGAGAGGCATTCTGATCACTTCCGCCATATCGCAGATAAGGTTTGTTGAATAATAAATTGGAAGGCCGAAATTACGTCAATTTGACTAAATGCGCTTGACCTGTGAACAAAGAGTTTTAAGCCCTAATAGTCCAGGTCCAGATTCAATTGGTCCCTCATTTCTTTGACCAGTGGATAGCGTTCGATCATCCTCAAATATTGATCGCGCTGTGAAAGGGTTTGCTCTGTCTGAACCGGTTCTTTTTCTGCTGCTGGATCCAGGCTGATTTTGAGCTGTATCTTGGGATTGTTGAAATACTCCTGGATGTGAATCAACAAATGTGTTTTTTCTGATTCGATGAATTGCTGCTGGATCCTGGATCCAACAAAAACATCAAACTGAACTTCATTGATAACAGTTGTGATGGCGGTTTTCAGGTTATGGTGACTGGTTACCTGGTTTTGATCCAGCAACCTCGACAAATACATATTCCATGCTTCATTCAGCATGTCCTGGGTGAGTGTCTTGCTCGCCAGAGGTTCTAGTTTCCTGTGCAGGATCTGCTCCCTGATTTTTTTCAGGGCTCCCGCCTCTTTGGGTTTTTCAGCTACTGGTTCATTTGGCAGCTGCACCGGTAATTTATCTTGAATAATTGCATTGTCTATTTCAAGTTTTGCAGTTGGACTGCCTTCTATGGATGGGGATTTTTGTTGTCTCTCAACTTTTTTTTCTTTCTGAACTGCGAAGCCAATATGCTTGAAAGCAATGGGCTTCAGTTCATCCAATCGTTTTTTTTTACCGGCTGTTTCATCCGGCTGGATGTTGACAGCCTGCTGCAGGTATGTGAGTCTGATCAAGTGAAATTCAACATGCAATTTTTTATTCCTTGCCTGCTTGAAACCGATTTCAGCCTCATTCAGAATATTGAGCGCACCGATGATATAGGGGATGGACACCTGATTGGCTGTAGCGTTGTATTTTTCTGTGAATGCTTCCACGACCTGCAAAAGGGCGATGGATCTGGCATCTTTGCTGACCAACATGTTCCTGAAAAAAGATGAAAAATGGTTCAAAACAGTATCTCCCTCAAAACCCTTTTGATCAATTTCATCATAAAGGCTCAAAACGCCGGGTAGATCTTCCTTTTGCAACAGTTCAAAAAATTGGAAGAAATATTCTTCGTCCAGCACATTTAAGTGCTCGAGGGTTGAAGCATAGGTCAATTGACCATTGGTGAAACTTACAATTTTGTCGAGAATGCTCAAGGCATCCCGCATGCATCCATCACTCTTTTGGGCAATGAGCTGCATGGCTGCGTTTTCCGCTGTAATTTTTTCTTTGGATACAATCTCTTCCAAGTAAGCAACAATATCAGCCGGTGTAATTCTTTTGAAATCAAAAATCTGACAACGGGAAAGGATCGTTGGAAGAATTTTGTGTTTTTCTGTGGTTGCCAAAATGAAAATTGCATGGGCGGGAGGCTCCTCCAGGGTTTTCAGAAATGCATTGAAAGCAGAGGCGCTCAACATGTGTACCTCGTCAATGATATAGATTTTGTATTTACCGGCCTGGGGAGCAAATCTTACTTGCTCAATCAATTCACGGATATCATCCACAGAATTGTTGCTGGCAGCATCCAATTCATGAATATTGAAAGAGGCTCCTTTGTTAAAAGATTGGCAGGAATTGCATTTGTCACATGCCTCTCCATCTTTACCCAATTTTTCGCAGTTGATGGTTTTGGCCAGGATGCGGGCACAGGTTGTTTTTCCTACACCTCGGGGTCCGCAAAACAAAAAAGCATGTGCAAGATGGTTTTGAAGGATGGCATTTTTCAATGTAGTGGTGATATGTGCTTGTCCAACAACAGTCGAAAAATGCTGCGGTCTGTATTTTCTGGCAGATACTACGAAGTTTTCCATCGGCTTGCAATTTAATCGTAAATTGTATAACTCCTTAGTTCCATAAAATAAAAGTCACGTTTTACACTCATGAAAAAGTTCATCCTCTCACTTGATCAGGGGACAACCAGTTCAAGGGCGATTGTTTTTGACCATGCTGGTAATATTTGCTCCGTAGCTCAAAAAGAATTCAAACAAATTTTTCCGCAACCAGGATGGGTTGAACACGATCCCATGGAAATCTGGGCTAGTCAGGGCAGCGTTGCCAAAGAAGCATTGCTGAAATCATCTCTCAAAGCAGAAAACATTGCTGCCATCGGTATCACCAATCAACGTGAAACCACCGTTGTATGGAACAAAAAAACCGGACAGCCACTTTACAATGCCATTGTTTGGCAGGACAGGCGCACAGCTGGCTATTGCGATGAATTGAAAAGAGAGGGTCATGCAGAAATGATTCAAGATAAAACCGGATTGGTCATTGACGCATATTTTTCCGGAACAAAAATCAAATGGATATTGGATCATGTTGAAGGAGCTCGTCAACTTTCAAAAGAAGGTCATTTGGCTTTTGGTACCATCGATACATGGTTGTTGTGGAAATTGACAGAGGGCAAAGTGCATGCTACGGATGTCAGCAATGCTTCAAGAACCATGCTGTTTAATTTGCATACGCAGCAGTGGGATAAAGAACTGTTGGGCATACTGGATATTCCGCAGCATATGTTGCCGACAGTAAAAAGCAACAGTGAAATTTTTGGATACGCTCAAGCCATTGGCATGGGGGATGTTCCCATTGCAGGTATGGCGGGCGATCAACAGTCAGCTTTGTTTGGGCAAATGTGCACGGGAGTAGGGATGGTTAAAAATACATATGGTACAGGATGTTTTATGTTGATGAATACAGGTGCCAAAGCTGTGAAATCCAGCAATAATCTTCTCACCACCATTGCATGGAAAATCAATGGTGAAATCAATTACGCATTGGAAGGAAGTGTATTTATTGCAGGTGCTGCTGTGCAGTGGCTCAGGGATGGATTGAAGATGATTCAAACATCATCAGAAGTCCAATCGCTCGCTGCCGCTGTTCAGGATGCAGATGGAGTGGTGGTGGTTCCGGCATATGCAGGATTGGGTGCGCCGCACTGGGATCCGCATGCGCGCGGCACTATTTTTGGAATTACCAGAGGAACAACCGACGCACATATTGCCAGGGCAACACTCGAGAGCATTGCCTTTCAAACGTATGATGTGTTGAAAGCAATGGAAGCAGATGCTGCATTGCCCATTGCAGAGCTGAGGGTGGATGGTGGCGCCACCGTGAATGATTTGATGATGCAGTTCCAATCAGACATTTTGGGAGTGAAGGTCCTCAGACCTGAAGTGATTGAAACGACAGCATTGGGTGCTGCTTATTTAGCGGGACTCTCAGTGGGATATTGGAAATCGATCGACGAGATTTCATCTCAATGGAAAGTATCCGGAAAGTTTACGCCCAATATGCAAGAGGAAGTGAAAAAAGAAAAACTCCTTTTATGGCAAAGAGCCATCCATGCAGTACTTGCATGGAGTAAATCTTGAAATCATTGAAGCATGTTGTCCAGAAAAAAAGCGTTTGAAAAAATTGCTCAAACAGATATATGGGATGTAGTTGTAATCGGTGGAGGCGCAACAGGCATGGGCATTGCTGTAGATGCCGCCAACAGGGGATTCAAAGTGCTCTTGCTTGAAAAAAATGACTTTGCAAAAGGGACTTCCAGCAGAAGCACCAAACTTGTTCATGGTGGTGTCAGGTATCTTGCACAGGGCAATCTGAAGTTAGTGATTGAAGCATTGAGTGAAAGGGGTTTTCTTTTGGCGAATGCTCCACATCTTACCCGTCTTCAAGCGTTCATCATCCCCACTTATCGTTATTTTGATCAGCTGTTCTATGCAAGCGGATTGTTGTTGTATGATGCGCTTGCCGGAAAACTAAGTCTTTCACGAACCAAGCTGCTCAGTAAAAAGTCACTGGTACAATTGATGCCTTCCATTCATGGAAAGGGACTCAAAGGAGGTATTGTGTATGCGGATGGTCAGTTTGATGACGCAAGACTGGTGATGTCATTGGCACTTACTGCAAATGATTTGGGTGGAGTGGTGCTTAATTATGCCAATGTTACTGCATTGAAAAAGAATGATGGAAAAGTATCAGGTGTTGCATTCATAGATGAAGAAAGCAACAAGACCTATGAGATTGCTTCCAAATCTGTCATCAACGCAACTGGTGTTTTTGTTGATTCCATTCTTGACATGGATGACAAATCATCGCCTGCAGCTGTCATGCCATCACAAGGTGTGCACCTGGTGATTAACAGAGAATTTTTTCCATCTGATCATGCATTGATGATTCCCAAGACCAGAGATGGAAGGGTGCTTTTTGCAGTACCATGGAAAAATGCAGTTGTCCTCGGTACAACCGATACACCATTGCAGGAAATCAGCGAAGAGCCCTCAGCACTGAATGAAGAAATTGATTTCATTCTCGAACACTTCAATCAATACAACGAAAAAAAAATCACCAAAGACGATATCAAGTCGGTCTTTGCCGGATTGAGACCATTGGTTAAAACATCCAACAATAAAAGCACTGCACTTGCTTCCAGAGACCATACCATCATTGTCTCATCCTCAAATTTGATCACCATCACGGGGGGCAAATGGACGACCTATCGAAAAATGGCGAAAGATGCACTGAACAATGCAGTATTCGTGGCGAAACTTCCCATTGTAAAATGTGCAACCAGAAGCCTGAGGCTTCATGGTTATACGGAAAATATACAGGCATCTTCTGCGCTTTCGATATATGGATCCGATGCAAAAGAAATCCAGCAAATGATAAATGAAGATGTCTCCATGGGTGAGAGGATTCATCCGGATCATGCCTATACCAAGGCGGAATTGATTTGGTCCATCAGAAATGAAATGGCCTTGCAGGTCGAGGACATCCTGGCAAGAAGATCCAGGATTTTATTCGTCGATGCTGCTGCTGCAATTGCATCGGTTGAAAAAGTTGCTTCAATCATGGCGAACGAATTGAAGAAAGACAATCAATGGATTCAACAGCAAATCGCATTGTTTACTGAACTTGCAAAAGGGTATCTTCCTTGAAATATTTTCTTTACATTCAATGTAAATTCTTGCCATGACACCATTTATAGCTGAATTAGTGGGCACTACAGTTTTGATTACACTGGGATTGTCAGTTGTTGCCAATGTTGCATTGGACAAGACAAAGGGGCAAAATGCGGGACTCATCGTTGTTGGTTTTGCATGGGCCATAGCAGTTTTTGTAGGTGTATTCATTTCAGCTGATATCAGCGGTGCACATTTGAACCCCGCAGTTACCATTGCTCTCGCTGTGGCAGGAAAATTTGAATGGGGTTTGGTGCCTGGATATATACTCGCTCAATTTTTAGGGGCTTTTTCTGGTGCTCTGCTCACATGGCTCACCTACAAAGGTCATTTTGATGCATCTAAAGATCCGGCATCCATTCTCGGAGTTTTTTCTACTGGTCCGGCTATCCGAAACTCCATGCAGAATTTAATGACGGAAGCCATTGCCAGTTTCATATTTATGTTGGCCGTATTTTTCATTCAAGCAGGAGAGGTCAAGCTAGGGTCTATCGATGCACTGCCGGTTGCTCTGCTGGTATTGGGAATCGGACTCAGCATGGGCGGACCCACCGGGTATGCCATCAATCCCGCTCGTGATCTTGGTCCCCGGATCATGCATGCCCTGCTTCCCATCCCGCACAAGGGTTCGAGTGACTGGAAATATGCCTTCATACCCGTTGTGGGTCCAGTTCTGGGAGCAGTTTTGGCAGCCTTTTTATATATGGCACTCTGAAAAGAGGCAAATGTTAGAAAATTTATGGTTGTTAATTTTTACAATCTCGGTGCCTGGATTATCTTTGCGCCCTGAAATATAATTTTATCCATTTCAACCATACAAAATGTCAAACAAAGGAAAAGTAAAACAGGTGATTGGTGCAGTAGTAGACGTTCATTTTGAAAGTCAACTCCCTGAAATTTATAACGCCCTGGAACTGAAAAGAGAGAGCGGTGAAACACTCGTCATGGAAGTACAACAACACCTTGGTGAAGACAGTGTAAGATGTGTGGCAATGGATGGCACTGAAGGATTGATCAGAGGCACCGAAGTAATTGATACAGGCAAGGCAATCTCCATGCCAACAGGCGAAGCCATCAATGGCCGCTTGTTCAATGTAACAGGAGATCCCATCGATGGTTTGCCTGCAGTTTCAAAGGCAAATGGAAGAGCGATTCACGCCAAGCCTCCAAAGTTTGAGGACCTCAGCACTGCATCAGAGATACTTTTCACTGGCATCAAAGTAATTGACCTCATCGAACCATATGCGAAAGGAGGAAAAATTGGATTGTTCGGTGGCGCGGGTGTTGGTAAGACGGTGTTGATTCAGGAATTGATCAACAATATTGCGAAGGGTTATGGTGGATTGTCGGTTTTTGCAGGTGTGGGTGAGCGTACCCGTGAAGGAAACGATTTGTTGAGAGAGATGATCGAGGCTGGCATCATGAAATATGGAGATGATTTTAAACACAGCATGGAAGAAGGCGGATGGGATTTGGAAAAGGTTGACATGAATGGATTGAAAGATTCAAAAGCAACATTTGTATTCGGACAAATGAACGAACCTCCCGGAGCTAGAGCACGTGTGGCATTGAGTGGATTGACCATTGCTGAGTATTTCAGGGATGGTGATGGCACCGGAAAAGGAAAAGACATTTTGTTCTTCGTTGACAATATTTTTCGTTTTACTCAGGCAGGTTCTGAGGTATCAGCGTTGTTGGGGCGTATGCCATCAGCGGTGGGATATCAACCAACACTTGCAACTGAGATGGGATTGATGCAGGAGAGAATCACATCAACTAAAAATGGATCCATTACATCTGTTCAGGCAGTTTATGTGCCAGCGGATGACTTGACAGATCCAGCGCCGGCTACAACTTTTGCCCACCTGGATGCTACAACAGTATTGAGTCGTAAAATTGCTGACTTGGGTATCTATCCTGCTGTTGATCCATTGGACTCTACTTCAAGGATTTTGACTCCAATGATTGTGGGTGAAGCACATTACAATTGCGCCAACAGGGTGAAACTCATTCTACAGCGCTACAAAGAGTTGCAGGATATTATTGCCATCCTTGGTATGGATGAATTGAGTGAAGAAGATAAGCTGACTGTATCACGCGCAAGAAAAGTACAACGTTTCCTCAGTCAGCCTTTCCATGTTGCTGAACAATTCACCGGATTGAAAGGAGTATTTGTAAGCATTGAAGATACCATCAAAGGATTCAATATGATCATGGATGGAGAAGTAGATGAATATCCTGAAGCAGCATTCAACTTGGTAGGAACCATTGAAGATGCGATGGAGAAAGGTAAAAAAATGATGGAAGCTGCCAAAGCATAACCAACCTCAAGAAGAATTGATGCAAATTGAAATACTGACACCTGAGAAGAAGATTTACACGGGAGATGTATACGGAATACAGCTCCCTGGTGTAACTGGCTCATTTGAAGTGCTGGACAAACACGCCCCACTTGTAAGTGCACTCAAAAATGGTGTGATAAAAATATTATTGGACAACAAGGGCAAAACAGCATCTTATACAATCTCAAGCGGCTTCATAGAGGTTATCAATAACAAAGCCACTGTATTATTGGAGAGTGCCAGTGCAGCTGAATAAGTACTCCTGTCTTATTGAAATACACGTATATAGTCTACCATCATGAACTGTGGGAAATAGGTAGTTGCATTCGGACTACCAGGCCAATTTCCTCCTACTGCAATATTCATGATAAAGAAAAATTTTTCATTGAAGGGGTATGAAGCTGAAACCTGTGATGGATCGAATTCTGCGATGGTCTTGTCATCAACCATGGTTTTGATTTTGTCTTTTTCCCAAACCAGGCTGTAGACATGGAACTCATCTGCGAGTGAAGATGCTGTGACCAGGCTTTTTTCAACCCTTGCACTTGTATTGCCAGATTTAAAATGAATGGTTGAATAAATTTTAGATGGCTGTTGTCCCAATACTTCTAAAATATCAATTTCACCACAAGCGGGCCATCCAGCAGTTGGAAAGTTATCGCCCAACATCCAGAACGCAGGCCAAATGCCTTGTCCAGATGGAATTTTGGCTCGAAAGTCAACCCTTCCAAATTTGAATGATCTTTTGTTCACGGAAGTCAGTCGGGTCGAGGTATAGCTTTTCCCATTTTTATTTTCTTTTCTCGCTTCAAGAATCATCTTGCCACTTTGAAAATAAAGATTGTCACCTGCTGTGTAAAATTGAAGCTCGTTGTTGCCCCATCCGCAATTGGGACAACCATCTCCCACATCATAATTCCAATTTTCTGTATTGAGCGTTGTACTGTTGAATTCATCTGCCCAAACAAGATTCATGCCCGGGTAGCTATTTGGAGTAGTGTATCCGGTTTCATTGACTTCAAATTTGGTATCATCGTTTATGATCGATCCCGCACCAACAGCTGTCAAAATAGTTGCATTGACAGGTTCTGAAAGCATGAGCTGGAAATCTTCATCTGCCTCCTTGAATTCATCTGCAACAACAGATACAGCAACTTTAATAGACTTTTCTCCTGGAGCAAAAGTGATGGTTTTGTCGAGGCTGGTGAAATCACTTGGAGCAGAAGCGGTTCCATTCTTGGTTGTCACCCTCACCGTTACGCTTTTACTGGAAGCATTGCTGAGTTGAATGGTAAAATTGAAAGCAGTGGTGCCACTGTTGCCCTCAGCAAGTCCGATCGCATCAATGGCGATGGTTGGTGTGGTCTCAACAGGAGGAAGACAACAGTCAGTCCCGCCCTTCTTGCAAGAAACCATCATCAAAAATAGAACAGGGAGAAAGTATTTCATAAGTATATTATGGCATGAAGTTAAACAATTATCGAATACGTTTGTTCAATGGTTTTCTTCAGGGAAAGTTTATTTTTGTTTGTGCAAAAAAAATCGCCTTATTCCCGTATCGCCATATCCTCCTATTTCTACTTTCTTGGATTTATTTTTTCAAGTTGGGCTTCACGTATACCGCAAGTAAAAGATAAGTTTCAACTAAATGAGGCTGAGCTCGGAGCTGTTCTGTTTATGTTACCGCTTGGCGCCCTGGCAGCCTTGCCCTTCTCCGGTTGGCTGGTGCATAAACTCAGTAGCAGGTTGATGTCTATTGTTTCAGCACTTGTATACACCGTATTGTTGTACCTGATTGCATCTGCAACGACCATTCTTTCGCTGTCAATTGTATTGTTTGGATTTGGGCTGATCGGGAATTTTGGAAATATCTCCATGAATACACAGGGAATTTCTATACAACATCAAATCAACAAACCTATTTTATCCAGTTTGCATGCCATGTGGAGCATTGGTGCATTCAGTGCTGCTGCTGTAAGTGGTTGGACCATGCGCATGGGATATAGCACCAGTCTCCATTTTTTGATTGTATCACTGATTGCTGCATTGATCATCATCGTCGGATCGTTTCATTTGATTCCAGATGAGGGACTCGGTGATGAAACATCCAAAGTTTTTGTGTTGCCCAACAGAAAGTTGGTGTTATTGGGCATCATTTGTTTTTGTGTTGCCATGTCTGAAGGGGCCATGGCAGATTGGAGCTCATTGTATTACAGACAAATCATGCATCAATTGAATACCATCAGTACAACCGGTTACACGGCCTTTGCCATGTGCATGGCCGCTGGCAGACTGGCAGGAGATAGGCTGGTGCAATCTTTCAAACATGGTGCGGTATTGATAGCAAATGGCATATTGATTTTAGCTGGCATGACACTTTCATTGTCTCTCGAACATCCTATTTCAGTGATGATTGGATTTGCATTGGTGGGTTTCGGAGTATCATCTGTAATTCCAATTGTCTACATGCTGGCAGCAAAAAGCAAGGATATGGCTCCTTCGGCAGCATTGTCTGCCGTCAGTAGTGTTGGATTTACCGGATTTTTAATTGGTCCCCCTCTGATTGGATTCATCGCACATGAAGTAGGATTGAGGATGGCATTGATCATTGTTGCAATGCTGGGGGCCATGATTTTTCTGCTATCAAAGAAAGTGAGAACAGGGGATTAGTTGTAAGAGGGATCGAGTGGATAGTGGATGACTGGATGAAATTCCTTTCCCATTTGTTTGACAGATTCTTTCCAGATTTGAGATGGATTTTTATGGAATACAATGGAAGGTTTTGCATCCACCATCATCCAACTCTTCTCTTTCATTTCTTCTTTGAGTTGATTTTTTTCCCAACCTGCATATCCCAGGTAAAAACGGATCTCATTGATCGAAATAGCATGATCATTGAGCAAGTGCATTGCTGATGCATAATCTCCACTCCAATATATTCCTTTTGCTATTTCTTTTCCTCCCTCAATCAGGTCAGGGCGCACATGTAAAAAATGCATGTTTTCTTTGCCTACAGGTCCACCATCAAATACAGGCAGTCTGATATTTTCAAAATCAGTAAGGTAATCTCCTAGTACATCTTTTGTCAATCGGTTGATCGTAATTCCAAAACTCCCAGCGCTGTTTTCATGTTCGCATATCAATACCACTGAACGTTGAAAGTTAGGGTCTTTCATGAAGGGTTCAGCTATGAGCAAAGTGCCACATGAAACATCGATCATAAACCTAAGTTAAATAAATTCTCTTTATTTATCTTTAGATGATTGCGCACTTATTTTTGTTGAATGATGAAGCGAATATTCGGACTGATAACGGTTTTGACTACTGTGTCCCTGATTGGGATCATCATTATTCAATACTCTTGGCTGAAGAATGTGATCGCCATTAAAAATGAGCAGATTGCAAACAAGGTAGAGATGGTGGAATTCGAGGTAGTAGAATCACTTGTTGAAGAGAAAATGAAGTATGCGCCAAATATTCCGATCGATGTATTGCCGAAAGGAACACAAGACAGAATTCTTGAACTTTTTGGTCCACAGACGATCGCAGAGCATTTCTCAGTTGAAGATATTCAACAAAAAATTGCAAAAGCATTTGAAGCAAACGGATTGAAGGGTGCCAAGTTTGAATTTGCGGTACTGTCCAATGTAAATAACATGGGACCAGAACTGGCATCAACCAATTACATGAAATATTATGAAGACGGATTAAAAGATTCAGTCAATTATCTCTTGCATGTTTGGCCGCTGATGACATTGCCTGACGAAGAATCAAGGCCCTACATGCCGCAGGAAAAACTGGTACTTGTTATATACGACATCAAAGATTTTGTTTTGAGGTCGGTAAGCTGGATGATCCTCTTTGCTGTCATTTTTACTTTGATCATCATTGCAGCATTTTATCTCACGATTCGAACCATTCTGACACAGAAAAAATTAAGTGAGATGAAAACTGATTTCATCAACAACATGACACATGAATTGAGGACTCCATTGGCTACCATCTCCATCGCAGTTGATACCCTAAAAAATGAAAAAATCATTGGCAACAAAGAGCAACTGCTGAGTATAGGTCAGATCATCAAGACTGAAAACAGTCGTATGAATACCCAAGTTGAACAGATTTTACAGGCTGCTCAGTTGGATGTGAATCAGGTGCTGAAGGACATGAAGGATTTGCAAGTACATGAAGTGCTGCAGAAAATAAAATCTAAATTTTCTCTGCAGGCGGAAGAAAAAAATGCATCTATTGAGCTTGATCTTGATGCTGTGCAAGATGGTGTAGCCGGACATCCAGTGCATTTCATGAATATGTTGAGCAATCTTGTGGACAATGCTTTGAAGTACAGCAGGGAGGGTATTGATCCTTACATCACGATTACAACATTTAATGAAAAAAAGAATATTGTGGTTGTTGTGAAAGACAATGGACTGGGAATGAGCAAGGATACCATGTCGAAGGTTTTTGATAAGTTCTACAGGGCACATACTGGAAATGTGCACAATGTAAAGGGCTTTGGCCTGGGTCTGAATTATACTAAAAAAATGGTGGAGGCACATCATGGAACCATCGAATTAGACAGTACATTGGGTACTGGCAGCACCTTCACTGTTCGATTGCCTCTCCGATAGGCCAGTGTTTTATCAGCATACCATCTCCGTAACTCAGAAACCTGTATCTCTTTTGGATAGCTGTTGCATATACATCTTTCCATCTGTCTCCTAAATAAGCAGAGATAATAAACAACAAAGTTGATTGTGGCTGGTGAAAATTGGTAATCAGTCCCTTTGCCATTTTAAATGCATACCCTGGCGTGATGCAAATACCGGTATGGCCATGCAAGGTGCCTATATTTAATTCTTTCATTCGCTTGGCAAGATGCTGCAATATGGTTGTATAGGGAATGGGACCAAGCGATGATAATTCGATATGTTCCCATTGATCAAGGTTGTTCATGGTATCAAGATCCTTTACCTGATAATATGATTTAAGTCCAATCCAATACAAACTCTCAAGGGTTCTCAGTGATGTTGTTCCAACAGGGATGATCGTACAATCTTCACTTGCCAATTCTTCCAGTGTTTTGAACGCTACCTCAAAAAATTCTTTGTGCATGGTATGGTCTGCAATGGATGTTGCAGTTACAGGTTTGAATGTACCAGCACCTACATGAAGTGTAACATAAGAGGTGGTTATATTATTTTGATACAATTGATGGATCAAATCCTCCGTGAAATGGAGTCCAGCTGTTGGTGCAGCAACAGAACCTTCTGTTTTTGCATAGATTGTTTGATAGCGTTTTGCATCTTCAGCAGTGGCAGCTCTTTTGATATAGGGGGGCAGGGGGGTATTTCCAACCAATTCAATCAATGCATAAAAAGAGATGTCTTCCGTCCAGTTGAATGAAACAATAAAATAGTCATCATTTCTCCCATTGAAGCTTGCATGCAATTCAAATGAATCGCTGATAGATGGGTAGGACTGAACAAGAGTTTCCTCTTTTTTCCATTTTTTGGATCCTCCAATCAAGCATTTCCAGGTAGCGGATCTTGATTGATGCAAAGAACTGTAATCACCATTCAAAGGTTCAAGCAGGAATATTTCAATTGTTTTCCCATGGAGTGTATTGAAGTAAAGCCTAGCGGCAATCACTTTGGTATTATTGAAAACCAGCCTGGATCCAACCGGAAGATGTGAGGCAAGGTTATTGTATTGGCTGTGTTCAACATGATTATTATCTACAACCATCAATCTTGAAGCATCCCTCTGTTCAAGTGGTGCATAGGCAATCAGTTCCTCCGGCAAGGAATAATCGAAGTCAGTTGTTTTAAGTGATTTTATATCCATTTCTGTCAAGATTTTGCGGTAATCCACCTGTTATTAACATTTAACATTGATATATGCACAGCCAAGAATACAAATATCTCTGAAATACAATGCCAGACTGCATTTCAGCTGTGGAAAAATATAGATTGGCTGATTTGGGTCTGAAAGTGGGAATTTGTGTTATTTTGTGTCAATAATTGTTTTTTTCATAACTAACTGTAAATGATAGGTTTCATAGGCGAATACGAGGCAACAATTGACAGCAAAGGTAGGTTTCTTCTGCCTGCAGGCATAAAAAAACAGCTGCCTGAGGGGGAATTGCCGGTTTTTGTGATCAATCGTGGATTTGAAAAATGCCTTTCCATGTACCCGCTGAAAAGCTGGAACCCACTTTACGAATCCATCAGCAACCTGAATGACTTCGATCCAAAGGTCAGGGAGTTTAGAAGATATTTTCTCAATGGGGCCATGCAGATAGAATTGGACAGTGCCGGGAGAATGTTGTTGCCTAAAAACTTGATGGAGCATGCCGGATTGGAGAAGGACATCGTTTTGGTTTCGGCAGTCAACAAAATGGAAATATGGGATAAAAATAAGTATCAGCAGTTCTTTGAAAAATTTTCTCCAGAAACTTTCAGCAACCTGGCTGCTGAAGTGATGGCCAAGAAAGATCAACAATGAAAAATTAAAATTGATGTTGCCTCCCATGCAGAAAGGTGAACAAAAAATGAGTGATGAAAACTCAACTTATCATGTTCCGGTACTGCTGAAAGAGGCGGTTGATGCATTGCAGATAAAGCCTGATGGGGTGTATGTTGACTGTACATTCGGTGGAGGCGGACATGCAAGGGAAATCCTTCGTCAATTGAGTGAAAATGGAAGGTTGATTGCTTTTGATCAGGATGCAGATGCGAAAAAAAATATTCCTGCTGATACCCGCATCTTGTTCATTCCGCACAACTTCCGGCATCTTTCAAAATTTCTGCGCCTTCACCAAATTTCTCATGTTGATGGAATCCTCGCTGATTTGGGTGTAAGCAGTCACCAGTTTGATGAACCCAGCCGTGGATTTTCGATACGATTTGATGCTGCTCTAGACATGCGCATGGACCAATCGAATGACCTGACAGCTTCACAACTCATTCAGCGGCTTTCAGCATCTGAACTCCAATGGATTTTCCAGGAATATGGTGAAGTATCCAATGCAAAAACCTTGGCTGTCCTCTTGTTTGAACACTGCTTGCATGCGTCCATTAAAACCATTGATGAATTCAAGGCGGTGATTGCGCCAGTGATCAAGGGGAATCCCAATAAGTATTTGGCACAGGTCTTTCAGGCATTGCGAATGGCCGTCAACGATGAGTTGGGTGCTTTGAAAGATTTATTGCATCAATCTATTGACGCTTTGGTCCCTGGGGGAAGAATAGCCATCATCACTTTTCACAGCATCGAAGACCGCGTGGTGAAACAGTTTTTCAAAACGGGTGATGTGGAACAAATAAAAATTGATCCTGTATTTGGTACAAAAGTGTTGAGTGCGTTGCGCCCAATATCAAAAAAACCAATAGAACCCTATGCAGAGGAAATAAAAAGAAATCCAAGATCCCGCAGTGCAAGATTGAGGATTGCAGAAAAAAAGTAAATGAACGAGAAGAAAATAAACAGCAGAGAGAACAAGTGGTTTTTCATCAATCAAGCATGGTTGGTAAAAAATGTAAATTTTTTCTTGTTTTTGGCGGCACTCGCTATAGCATATATATACAACGGACATCATGCTGAGCGAGCCATCAAAGACATCAACAGAACCTCAAGGGAGATGAAAGACTTGCAGTATGAGTTCAAGATGATCCGAAAGGATTGGATGTTCATGACAAAGCAATCTGAGGTGGTGAAGGCCGTAGAGCCTTTTGGTATCAAAGAAATCAAAGAGCCTCCGATGACATTGGAGGATACAACAAATAAAACAAAATAAGCTTCCGAATAATTGGAAACAAAAAAAGACATATTGTGGCGCAGTTACCTCATATACATCATGATGTTGGTGTTGGGGGTATGCATTTTTGCAAAAGCATTTTACATTCAAAATGCTGAAGGTGCATATTGGCGTTCGCTGAGCGATAGTCTGCATTTAGAGTACAGAGAAATGGATGCAGAGCGAGGAACCATTTACAGTGAAGATCGACGAATGCTCAGCAGCTCAATACCGTTCTTTGATATTTATCTGGATTTCGGGGCACAGGGCATCCAAGAAAAAAATGGTGAAAGGTTGAAACAACACCTTGACAGTCTGGCCTATCATCTTTCTGCAATCGTTGGTGAAAAATCAGAGATCGAATACAAGCGTGAGTTGATGGATGTTTACAACAGGCAAGACAGGTATCATCTCCTGACCAGGAACATCGATTTCAACCAGTATCAGTCTTTAAGAAGTATAGGCTTTATCAAGAAAAATAAAAATAAAAACGGTTTCATTTTCATTGAAAAAGAGAAAAGATTGGCACCGTTTGGTTTGTTGGCAAACAGAACAATCGGACTCTCCCGCGAGTACATAGATTCCACAGGCAATATGGTTACCAAGAATGTTGGACTCGAAAAAACATATGATAGCTTGTTGAAAGGGGTTACAGGCAAGAGATTGGTCAGAAGAATTGCAGGCGGTGCATTTGTTCCGGTTGAAGGTTCTGAAATTGAACCTGATAATGGAAAAGATATTGTTACAACCCTTGATGTAAACATTCAGGATATCGCTGAACAGGCCTTGTTGAAAGTGATGACAGAGAATGAATGTACGAATGGCACCTGTATTGTAATGGAGGTGAAAACTGGTAAAATAAAAGCCATTGCAAATCTTGGCAGACAGCCAGACGGCAGTTATGCTGAGGATATGAACTATGCAATTACAAGATCTGAACCGGGATCAACCTTCAAATTGATCACAATGCTTTCTGCGCTGGATGATCAATTTATCAGCCTATCTAATCATGTAAACATCGAAGGGGGAAAATGGGAGTACAGCGGAAGGACAGTTTGGGACAGTGAACGTCATCATCATACGGATGTGACCTATCAGCAGGCATTTGAACTGAGCTCAAATGTAGGAATGGCAAAACTGGCGGTTAATTATTACGGAAGAAATCCATCGAAATTCATTGCAAATCTTGAGAAGCTTCAATTGCACAAGCCAACTGGAATTGATCTCATAGGAGAATCCAAGCCATCCATTCCGCGTCCGGGTAGTAAATATTGGAGCAATGTTTCACTTCCTTGGATGGGATTTGGTTACTCCATTGCCATTTCACCACTGCAGACCCTGATGGTTTACAACACTGTAGCCAACAAAGGGAAAATGATGAAACCGTATTTGGTCAATGCCATCATGAAAGACGGATTGAGCATCAAATCATATGGACCTGTTGTGTTGAATGATTCCATATGCAGTCAGAAGACACTCGATCAATTGAAAACATGTTTAGAAGGTGTTGTTCTTGCGGGGACAGCTAAAAGTTTATTTGATCCCAATTTTCCAATTGCTGGAAAAACAGGTACCGCCCAGGTGGCAAACGGAAACAAGGGGTACACAGAGCATATTTATCAATCATCCTTCGCTGGATATTTTCCAGCAGATGCTCCAAAATATTCGTGCATTGTAGTTATCAAAAACAAACCATTTGCTCCGAGGTATTACGGTGCACAGATTGCAGGTCCCGTGTTCAGAACCATTGCCAATAAACTGTATACCATCGATCGTGATTTATATAAGTACTACAGGCATCCAGTATTGATTGATACAATGCGCAAATCGACCAAAGGCAATCCATCTGATCACAGGCTGATTACACAAAAAATGGATGCCAATAAAAAGGATGCGAGGATGCAATACGTATCAAACCGTATTTCTTCTGGCACAATGCCAGATCTGAATGGTTATGGATTGAAAGATGCATTGGAAATTTTGGAGAACCAAGAAGTGCAAGTTGTTGCATACGGAAAGGGGAAAGTTGTTTCACAATCCATTCCTGCAGGATCGGCACTTCAAAAAGGTCAGACAGTGTATTTAAATCTCGGATCTAAAATAGATATACCCTGATGAGGCCATTTCAGGACATATTATATAAAATCAATTTACAGACTATTATCGGTCATACTGATATTCCTGTATTATCTGTTGAAATAGATTCAAGACGCATACAAAAAGGGTCTTGTTTTATTGCAGTGAAGGGAGTTGCAGGCGATGGACATCTGTTTATATCTGACGCCATTGCTTCAGGTGCTGTTGCCATTGTATGTGAAAATCTTCCCGCAGAAACAGTCCCCCATGTTACCTATGTACAAACCAATGATGCTGCAAAAGCAGCTGGGATGATCTGTCATGCATTTTATGGATATCCTACCCAATCATTGAAGTTGATTGGTATAACAGGAACAAATGGTAAAACTACCGTTGCCACTGTGCTCTTCAATCTCAGCAGAGAGTTGGGAATTTCGGTTGGACTGATTTCCACCGTACACAACAGGATCAATGATCAAATACTTGCTGCTACCCATACCACACCCGATGTGGCATCCCTCAACCAACTCCTGCATCAAATGTCGGATGCAGGTTGCGAATATGTATTCATGGAAGTCAGCAGCCATGCCATTCACCAACAAAGGATCAGTGGATTGCATTTCACCGGGGCAGTATTCACCAATATTACCCATGATCATTTGGACTACCATAAAACATTTGATGAATACAGAAGAGTCAAAAAAATGTTTTTTGATCAACTAACAGCTGCATCCTTCTGCATTACCAATGAGGATGATAAAAATGGAAGCTACATGCTGCAAAATACTGCAGCCAAAAAATATTCCTACAGCTTGAAAAACGCTGCTGATTTCAAGGGGAAGATCATAGACAACAGCATCATGGGACTCCATATGTTGATCAATGATCAGGAGGTGATGTTCAGATTGATTGGAGAATTCAATGCTTATAATCTGCTGGCAGTTTACGGAACTGCAGTTTCACTTGGATTGGATAAGCAGGAAGTTTTGAGGGTCATGTCCAATTTGCATGGAGCTGAAGGCAGGTTCGACTGGTCGCTCTCGCCACAGGATGGTGTCATAGGGATTATTGATTATGCACATACACCCGATGCATTGCTAAACGTATTGACAACAATCAAAAAGCTCCAAAAAGGTTATGAGCAGGTTATTACAGTTGTTGGTTGTGGAGGTAACAGAGATAAGACAAAGCGTAAAGTAATGGGTGCAACTGCAGCCATGTATAGCACCAAGGCAATTCTGACCTCAGACAATCCGAGAACAGAAAATCCGTCGCAGATTTTGATCGAGATGAAAGAGGATATGACGATTGATCTGCTTAAAAAAGTTGTCACAGTTGAAGACAGACGAGAAGCCATCAGAATGGCTGTTATGCTTGCCAGGAAAGATGACATCATTTTGGTAGCAGGGAAGGGACATGAAAAATTCCAGGAGGTAAAGGGTGTGAAATTTCCCTTTGATGACAAAGCAGTTTTATTGGAAGCATTCAAAGAATTAGATAAATAGGCAAATATGTTGTATCACTTATACCAATGGTTGCAGAGCGAAGGATTGAAAATACCCGGTATGGGAATTTTTCAGTTCATCACTTTCAGGTCTATGATGGCCATCTTGCTTTCATTGTTCATCACGCTTGTTTATGGTAAACGAGTCATTCTTTTTCTGCAAAAAAGACAGGTTGGAGAAAGTGTACGTGAATTGGGATTGCAAGGCGAAGAGCAAAAGAAAGGAACTCCAACAATGGGGGGATTCATCATCCTGCTGGGAATATTGATTCCAACATTGTTGTTTGCCAATTTGGATAAGGTATATATCAAGTTGTTGCTGCTCAGCACAGTTTGGCTTGGACTGGTTGGTTTTGTTGACGATTATCTGAAGCTAAGGGCAAAAAGACTCTCACAGGAGCAAGGAATTCCTTATAAAAAAGGGGATAAAGATGGATTGGCAGGTTGGTTCAAGGTACTGGGACAAGTTGGGTTGGGTGTGATCATCAGTGTAACATTGTTGTTCAATGACAATGTAAAAGTCATGCGTGAATACAAGGGTATGAGCAAGCCAGCCAATGCAACTGTGGTAAAGTTTCAGGGCGGAGAGAGATATTTTGTTAAGGCAAATGAACCAGTAACAACAATCCCCTTTATTAAAAATCATGAATTCAACTATGCAAGATTGCTACCGGCAAGTTTGCGACAGTATGGTTGGGTTGTGTACATGTTGGTAATCATCTTTATCGTAACAGCTGTTTCGAATGGAGCCAATATAACAGACGGGTTGGACGGACTCGCTACGGGAGTTTCTGCTATCATTGGTGTTTGTCTTGCTTTGTTTGCATACGCAAGCGGAAATCTCATTTTTGCTGATTACCTGAACATTATGTACATACCCAATTTGGGTGAGGTATCCATATTTATCGCTGCAATGATAGGTGCCTGTATCGGTTTCTTGTGGTACAATACATATCCCGCCCAGGTTTTCATGGGAGATACCGGAAGTCTTGCTTTGGGTGGAATCATTGCCTCTCTTGCCATCATGGTTAGAAAAGAATTGCTCATTCCCATTTTCTGTGCTGTTTTTCTGGTAGAAAATCTGAGCGTAATTATTCAGGTAAGCTACTTCAAATACACAAAGAAAAAATATGGTGAAGGAAGAAGGGTTTTTTTGATGAGCCCCTTGCATCATCATTTTCAAAAAAAGGGATACCATGAAAGCAAGATAGCACTGCGATTCTGGATCATCACTTTGTTGTTTGTGGTATTTGCTGTTATGTCATTAAAGATGAGATAAGAATGAGTAAAAAGATTGTCATATTGGGAGCAGGTGAAAGCGGATTAGGCGCTGCCTTGTTGTGCAAACAACAGGGGTATGATGTGTTCGTATCTGATGGCGGAAAAATCCAACCACATTTTGAAAAGGAACTTTTAGAAAATCAAATAGAGTTCGAACAAGGTTCACATGATTATACAAGAATGCTGGATGCATTGGTAGTGATGAAGAGTCCGGGTATCTCCCATAAAACTGAAATAGTAAAAAAGATTGTACAGCAGGGCATTCAGATCATTAGTGAGATGGAATTGGCATACCGTCACAAAGGGAATAGTAAAATCATCGGCATCACGGGCAGCAACGGTAAAACAACCACCACATCACTTATTTATCAAATCTGTAAAAAAGGCGGCATGGATTGTGCGCTGGTGGGGAATATAGGCAATTCCATCGCTCGGCAAATGGCCATCGACCCCAAGCCATTGTATGTGGTTGAAATAAGCAGTTTCCAATTGGATGATATCATATCCTTCAGGCCAGATGTTGCGGTGCTTACCAATATCACTGAAGATCATTTGGACAGATATGATTATGATTTCAATAAATATATACGTTCAAAATTCAATATCACAAAGAATCAAACAGCACTGGATTTCTTCATTTACAATGCCGACGATCCTGTAACTGCTGCTCAACTTACTCATTACCCCATTCATTCTAAAACACTCCCCATCAGTATGCAAAGAGAAATGCCAAAAGGAGCACACATCAAGGACGGTAAAATGACTCTATCCCACGGTGATTCATTTTCCATGAGCATTTTTGATTTCGCACTCAAAGGAAAGCACAATCAGTACAATTCCATGGCAGCAGCAGTTGCAGGATCTGTGATTGGCATACGTAAAGAGAAAATAAGAGATGCAGTCGCATCCTTTGAGAGCCTTGAACATCGCATGGAAATGGTTGCAACTGTAAGGGGAATTGATTTTATCAATGATTCAAAAGCTACCAATGTAAACAGTACATGGTTCGCATTGGAAAGCATGGAAAAACCTGTGACACTGATTTTGGGGGGCGTTGACAAGGGAAATGATTATGAATTGATCAAAGACATGGTTGCAGAAAAAGTGAAAGCAATTGTATGCATGGGGGTTGATAATTCTAAAATCCATGCAGTCTTTGATGGTGTTGTAGGAAAAATAATTGATACAGCTACTGCAGAAGATGCTGTAAAAAGAGCTTATGAGGTCTCACAAAAAGGAGATGTTGTATTGCTCAGTCCAGCTTGTGCAAGCTTTGATTTATTCAAGAACTATGAGGACAGAGGTCAACAATTTAAAAAAGCAGTGAAGGAATTATAAAATATGCAAGCAGAAGGAATCGATATCAAGCAATATTCACTTTCGAGCATTTCGAAAAGAACCAAGGGTGACAAAGTCATATGGACCTTGGTTGTATTGTTGACGTTGGTGAGTCTCTTGGCAGTATACAGCAGTACAGGAACGCTGGCCTATAAATTATCAAAAAGCACAGAGTCCTATTTGTTCAAACAAATCGTATTCATTGCAATAGGGGTCGCCATCATTTACTTCGCTCATCTGGTGAATTATACTTTTTATTCAAAAGTGGCACAGATATTGTATATCATTTCAATCCCCCTGCTCCTGTATACATTGTTTTTCGGCACAAATTTAAATGATGCCAATCGCTGGATTCGACTGCCCATCATCAACTTGACATTTCAAACTTCAGATCTGGCAAAGTTGGCCTTGTTCATGTACTTGAGTAGACAGTTGAGCAAGCGTCAGGAGACAATCAAAGATTTTAAAACAGGCTTCCTTCCTGTCATCACACCGGTAATCATTATATGTGCATTGATTGCACCGGCCAATCTTTCAACAGCATTGCTTACAGGTGCCACCAGTATACTCTTGCTGTTTATTGGCAGAGTGAGCATCAAACATCTCTTGTTGGTTATGATGGTTGCATTGCTCCCCATCATGATGCTGATTGGTTTTGCAAGGATGTATTACAATGAAGAAGCGGGTAAATCTGATCCGCTTCCAGCTGCATTGACCAAGGGTCGCGTCGAGACATGGATCAAACGTGTACAGAATTTCATGTATGCCGACAAGGAAGAGGCGTCTTTTCAGGTTCAGCAAGCAAAAATTGCCATCGCAAAAGGCAGATGGGTGGGATTGGGTCCGGGCAATAGTCAGGCTAGAAATTTTCTGCCACATCCTTATTCGGATTTTATATATGCAATCATCATTGAAGAGTATGGATTAATGGGAGGTGCGTTGATTCTGATGATTTATTTGCTTTTTCTGTACAGATGCCTCAGCATCATGCGCAGATGTCCATATGCATTTGGTGCTTTTCTTTCACTGGGATTGAGTTTCACATTGGTAATTCAGGCAATGGCCAATATGGCGGTCAATGTCAATCTGTTTCCTGTCACGGGTGTTACCCTGCCACTGGTGAGCATGGGTGGCAGTTCATTCCTCTTTACCTGTCTCGCAATAGGTATCATTCTCAGTGTAGCAAGAAATGTTGAAATCATGGAGGGTAAACTCCAACCTGAAACATCAAAAGAAGAAGGAGGGGAGGGATGAAAACAATCAAGGTGATCATAGCTGGAGGTGGAACAGGAGGACATATTTTTCCTGCCATCGCAGTTGCCAACGCCATCAAAAAAATATATTCCCCTGTAGAAATTTTATTTGTGGGGGCAAAGGGTAAAATGGAAATGGAGAAAGTGCCACAAGCCGGATACAATATTGAGGGTATTGATATTGCTGGATTCAATCGATCTCAACTCTGGAAAAACTGGAGCCTGCCGTATAAACTGATGTTAAGTTTTATGCAGGTTAAAAAAATATTTAATTCATTTCGTCCGGATGCTGTCTTTGGTGTGGGAGGATATTCGAGCTATCCGGTTTTGTGTTATGCCCAAAAACAACATATTCCTAATTTTTTGCATGAAGCTAATTCTTTTGCAGGAAAGGCAAATATCATGCTGGCTAAAAATGCAACAACGGTGATGGTTGCCACAAAGGGTATGGAAAAGTTCTTCCCAACAAGCAAAATCATTCAAACAGGAAATCCAGTGAGATCTGAGATCAATGGTTTAAACGTCAGTATAGAAAATTCGTTCGAATATTTCGGATTGAAACAAGGACTTCCAACTGTTTTGATCATGGGTGGAAGTCTGGGTGCCAAAAGCATCAATCAGGCAATGTCGGCCGGACTCTCCAGACTGATTGACAAAGGAATTCAGGTGATCTGGCAAACAGGAAAAGGAAATTTAAACCTGGTAGATCCGGCACTGCGAAACAATAAAATGGCTTGCATCACTGAGTTTATCTCAAAGATGGATTATGCCTACACTGCAGCAGATCTGGTCGTATCAAGAGCGGGAGCCATTGCCATTGCTGAGATCTGTGCAACCGGAAAGGCTTCCATATTGGTGCCCTATCCACTGGCTGCAGAGGATCATCAAACTGCCAATGCAATGACACTTGCAAAGGAAGGAGCTGCCATCCTGATCAAAGATGCACATGTGACTAAGCAATTGACAGATACCATTCTTTCCTTGATCAATGACAAGGAAAAAATAAAGTCCATTGGTCTAGCTGCAACAAAATTGTTTACTGCCGATGCAGATACATGTATTGCTGAAGAGATCATCAACAGTGTAAAAGAATCATGATTGAGCAAATCAACATATCGAATATTCACAGGGTCTATTTCATAGGTATAGGTGGCATTGGCATGAGTGCCATCGCCCGCTATTTTCTTTCTATGGGGATTAAAGTATTTGGGTATGATAAAACATCAACAGCATTGACCAATGCATTGGTGCAGGAAGGAGCTTTGATCAGTTTTGAAGATGATCCCACTGCATGTACTGCCGATGTTGATATGGTTGTTTATACTCCTGCCATTCCTGCAGATTCAGCGATCAAGCAATTCTATGCTCAATTGAACTTGCCATTGCTGAAAAGGAGTGATGTGCTTGGAATCATCTCAAATAATTCGTACAATATTTGCATTGCCGGTACGCATGGCAAAACAACCATCAGCACAATGGTTGCTCATGTATTGAGAGATGCAGATTATGGGTGCAATGCTTTTCTGGGCGGTATTTCATCAAATTACGGAACGAATTTTTGGAGCAGCAAAAAAAATTGCACCGTCATCGAAGCGGACGAATACGATAGAAGTTTTCTTAAACTACATCCCAATGTCATTGCCATCACAGCAATGGATGCAGATCACCTGGATATCTATGGAACCGCTGAAGCAATGGAGGATGCATTTCTTGCATTTGTCTCCAAATTGGAAGATGGAGGATTGCTGCTGACCAAGAAAGGTCTCCCACGAGAGCGTTCTTTTACAGCCAAGCAGCATTTCACGTATCATCTTACAAATACAGATGCAGATATACATATAAGTGAATTGGCAATTTTTGATGGAGGTTATCTATACGATGTAAATGGACCTGGATGGACATTGAATCGTGTGAAATTGAATATGGGAGGAATGCACAATGTTGAAAACAGCCTGGTTGCCATTGCCATCGCAAAATACCTTCAAGTTGACGATGAACGCATCTTAAAGGCCATTGCAAATTTCAAGGGTGTAAAAAGAAGATTTGAATACATCATCAAGAATGAAAAGGTTGTTTATATAGATGATTATGCACACCATCCTGAAGAACTCAGAGCCCTGATTGGTGGAGTGAGGGGGTTGTATCCTGGCAAAAAAATCACCCTTGTCTTTCAGCCGCACTTGTTCAGCAGAACACTTGATTTTGCAGCTGATTTTGCAGAAAGTCTTTCATTGGCGGATGAAGTTGCCATCATGCCCATTTATCCTGCAAGGGAAAAGCCAATGGAAGGAGTTAGCAGCGAGTTGATTGCACAACAAATGACAACCCCTGTTTCGCTGTTGAAAGAAAAAAATATTTTAACATTTATAGAAACTTCATACCCGGAATTGCTTGTTACTGCTGGTGCCGGAGATATTGATCAATCCATTGAGCCCATCAAAAAACTATTGCTGCATCAATGATAAAAAAATCAACCATATTAAAAGTATTCCATATTCTTTTTTGGCTGATCATCGGCTCGGGACTTTCATTTTTACTCATCAGTGGAATTGTGAAAGAACAAACAAATCAATGCAAAGCAGTTCAGATTGATTTCAAGGACGAGAAATTGATCAATATGATTGATCGCAAAGAAGTCTATGCTTCCCTTTGGCCTGGCCGATCAGAGCTATACCCGGTTGGGAAAAATACAGCATCTTTTGACCTGTTTTCATTGGAAAACACCCTCGTTAAAAATCCATGGATTCAAGAGGCAGATGTATATTTTGATAACCAACACATCCTGCATGTTGACATCAAACAGAAAAATCCTGTCGCAAGACTGTTTACGGCAGAAGGATACTCATATTATATAGATGATCGGTACAATCTATTGCCACTGAAGCAAACCGATCATATTGTATTGCCAGTTTTCACCAATTTCTATGTTAATCCTGCAGGCATGAAAAAATCAGACAGCATGCTCCTTGCAAGGGTTGTCAGCTTATCAAACTTCATCAGCAATGATCCATTCTGGCTGGCACAGATAGAATCGGTATATATACGTCCAGACAATGGATTTGAACTCTCCACACAGATTGGTGACCATACAGTGGATCTTGGTATTCGAAGCGAGTGGGAGCCCATGTTCAAAAAACTCAAACTGCTTTATCATAAGTTCAGCCAAGAGGATTCATGGAGCAGATATGCACTCATAAATCTTCAGTTCAGAGATCAGGTGGTATGTGAAAAGTCGGATGCAAAGCTCTTGCGAACAGATACAACTCAATTGGATTCAATACAGGTGAATCAACCAATAGCCAATCAAATCAACCCAAAATATAAACCCCAGTAAAAAGTGAATTATGACACAGGAACAACCCATTATTGTAGGACTTGACATTGGTACAACAAAAATTGCTGCCATCGCAGGACGCAAAAATGAATTTGGAAAGCTCGAGATCTTGGGATTCGGACTTGCCAACAGCAATGGTGTTCAACACGGAATGGTGTTGAACATTGATCAAACAATCAAAGCAATTGAAACGGCTTTGAAAAATTGTTATGAATCCAATCCAGGATTGGAAATCAATGAAGTCTATGTTGGTATTGCCGGCCATCATATCAAAAGCCTTCAAACAAGGGGCGATATAGTGAGGCGATCCACGGAAGATGAAATCAAACAGTTTGAAATTGATCAACTGATTGCAGATCAATACAAAACATATATTCCGGCAGGAGATCAAATCATTGATGTGATTCCGCAGGAATATACTGTAGATAATATTCAAAATATTTCAGATCCGATAGGTTATACAGGGGTTAAAGTCGGAGCTAATTTTCATATTATCACAGGCGATAGAAATGCAATCAGAAATATCAATCGAAGTGTTGAAAAAGCCGGATTGAAAGTAAAAGACCTGATGCTGCAACCGCTTGCCTCTTCAGCTGCAGTGATGAGCGAACAAGATATCGAGGCAGGTATTGCCATTTTGGACATCGGTGGTGGAACAACTGATCTGGCTGTTTTCTATGAAGGAATCTTGAAACACACAGCTGTCATTCCATTCGGTGGTGAAAACATTACCAATGATATCAAATTGGGACTCGGTGTGTTAAAAACTCAGGCAGAATTAATGAAAGTGCAGTATGGCAGTGCACTGTCTGATGCGGCACAGGCAAATGCATTCATCAAAATACCCGGATTGCGCGGATTGCCTTCAAGAGAAATCAGTGTAAAAAATTTGGCATCCATTATACAGGCAAGAATGAGTGAAATTCTGGCATTTGTCACATTCCACTTGAAGCAAGTTGGACTCGATAACAAAATGTTGAATGGAGGCATTGTGTTAACAGGTGGAGGATCTCAACTCAAACACCTGATACAGCTCACAGAATATGCAACGGGATTGAATGCGAGAATTGGTTATCCAAACGAGCATTTGGCAACCAATCATATTGCAGAGCTTCAAAAGCCTATGTATGCGACCTGCATTGGATTGATCCTGAAAGGGTACAATGTTTATGAAAACAACTACAACCGTTTACATCCGGAAGAAAAGCGACCACTGATACGTCCTAAAAATTCAGCAGCGGAAAATGACGATGCTGTTGTGGTTGAAGCAGTTCCAATGAAGGGACGTAAAACGCTTTCAGATTTCATGAACAGCATCAAGGACGGACTCATAGATTTATTCAAAGAAGAAGACGATAAACAACTCCTATAAATTCCAACACTTAAAAACCCATTAACCATGATACAATTCGATCTCCCAAAAGAACAATCTTCTATCATCAAAGTAATCGGTGTAGGTGGCGGTGGCAGCAATGCTGTCAACTACATGCACAGTTTAGGCATTGAAGGTGTAGATTTCATTGTTTGCAATACAGATGCGCAGGCTTTGGCCCTGAGCAAAGTACCCAATAAGGTTCAACTTGGTCCCTCACTCACTCAAGGGTTGGGTGCCGGTGCCAATCCGGAAATTGGCAAACAGGCGACCCAAGAGAGTCTTGAAGAGATAAGAAGGATTTTAGAAGTAAATACCAAGATGGCATTTATCACTGCAGGCATGGGTGGTGGAACAGGTACAGGTGGTGCACCAATTGTTTCAAAGATTTGTAAGGATATGGGCATCCTGACTGTGGGAATTGTTACTACGCCATTTTCTTATGAAGGAAAAAAGCGAGCTGCATATGCAGAAAAAGGAATCTTGGAATTGAGGAGTCAGGTAGATACATTATTGGTCATCAGCAATGACAAATTGAGGCATCAGTTCGGCAACCTGACCATGAGTGCTGCATTGTCAACTGCAGACAATGTGCTTGCAACTGCTGCCAAATGTATAACCGATGTTATCAGTGCCACTGGACAAATCAATGTCGATTTTGCTGATGTGTGCACAGTAATGAGAAATGGAGGAGTTGCTATTCTTGGAAGTGCACGTGCGAATGGTGAAAACAGAGCACATGTTGCCATTGAACATGCATTGAATTCACCATTGTTGAATGATAATAACATCAATGGGGCAAAATGGGTGTTGATCAATATCAATTCTAAAACAGGTGACCATGAGTTTACCATGGATGAGGTGGAAACAATTCAGCAGTATCTGCTCACGCAGGCTGGTCCTGATACTGATGTAATTCTAGGTTTGGGATATGATGAGTCATTGGGTGAAGATATCAGCGTTACAATTATTGCAACAGGATTCGAACAAAAATCACCTTTTGGTGAATCAAAACCGGTGGAGCAAAAAGCTGTTCAGGAAGAGCGCATCATGTTTACACTTGATGTAGCTCCAAAGCTTATTGCAGAACCAGTCAAACTGATCGTAGAAGAGCCAGAAACAGTTGTGGAAGTGGCTGTCGAAAAGCAGGATGATATTGAGGAGGTTCAGGGAAATATGCAGGAGGCACTTGCCATATCATTGGTGGAAGAAGAAGTTGGTGTTCCTCTTGTCTCGGATGAAGAGATGGTCATTGAAGAGCAAAAACCGATTGTAATAGAATTTGAGATCCAACAACCCGAATTGGTTATTCAAGAACCTATAGTTGCATCTGTACAAACAGAAATTCCCTCAGAAGAAATCATTCAAGAAATAAAGGAAGAAATTTTGGAGAGAACAACTGGTTTCTTGGTAAAGCCCACAGTCATATATGCAGAGGAGTTTCAGGCATTGGATGAGCAACCGGAAACAGAGGCATCAGTTCAGCATCTAATGGAAACAGCTGCATCGGATATTGAAAGCAAGGATGACCTGCACATCGAAGAGCAACCTTTGACAGAGATGAGCCAACCCATAGCGGAAGCTGCACCAGCAGCTGAAGAGGAGTTGATGCAGATTGTTTACCACGAGGTACCTGAAATGGAACTCAACGCTGAAACCACTGCAGAGGAACCTGTGATTCCAACAGCTGCAACAATCGATGGTCCGATGGCAGCATTTGACGAGGCAGAGGCACAAAAGTTGAGAGCTGCTGAGCGTTTGTACAAACTCAGGAACCTATCGTTTAATTTCAATGCCGCTGATCCTAACAATGAATACGATAGCATTCCGGCCTACGTGAGACACAATTTGCAAGTCCACAATACAACCCTTGCGTCTGTTGAAAAGTTCTATTCAAGCTATTCTGTAGGAACCGATGATCAAAACAATACCCAGATCAGTACCATCAATACTTTTTTGGAGGGCAAAAAGCCCGACTGATATGCGCATGACCAAAACAAACAGCAAGCCCCATTTTTATGGGGCTTTTTGTTTATTGTAATCTTCATGGTTGATGTATTTTTGTAAAAATTTTCCCTATGCCAACGGTACTGATTACAGGTGGAACCGGAATGATCGGAACAGCCCTCAGCAGATTGCTGCTGCAACAAGGTTATGATGTGATCATCTTGTCGCGCAATCCAATTGAAACGGCTTCTGCATACAAGGCATCCTCCATGCAGAACAGTTTTCGTCCGAGTGGAAATATTTTCTATGCCCGATGGGATACAGAAAAAATGTTTATTGATCCACAGGCGCTTGCACAGGCCGATTATATCGTGCATTTGGCAGGGGAGGGGGTTGCAAAAAAGCGGTGGACAAAAAAACGGAAGGAAGAGATCAAAAATAGCCGAACAACATCCAGTGAATTGCTGGTGCAATCATTGTCCAATCAGCCCAATAAAGTAAAAGCTGTAATCAGTGCATCCGCCATTGGGTGGTATGGATCAGATACAGGAACTCCATTCAAGGAAACAGATCCTGTATCAATGGATTTTTTAGGCGAAACATGCAAGGCATGGGAGGAAAGCATAGAACAGGTAAGTTCATTGGGTAAAAGGCTTGTAAAGTTTAGATTGGGACTCGCATTGAGCAATGAGGGAGGAGCGCTGGTTGAATTTAAACGTCCTGTGCGTTTTGGTATCGCAGCCATTTTGGGATCAGGCAATCAAATGTACAGTTGGATTCACATTGATGATCTTTGCAGGGCATTTTTACATGCCATCGAGATGCCAGCACTGGATGGTGTATACAACCTGGTTTCCCCTCAACCTGTATCCAACAAGGAAATGGTGCTCGGTATAGCACATGCCATGAATGGAAAGATGTTCTTGCCTTTTAGGGTACCCTCATTTCTATTGAAATGGATATTAGGAGAGATGAGCATTGAAGTTCTAAAGAGTGCAACTGTTGATGCAAGCAAGATACAAGCATCAGGATTCAACTTTATCTATCCAAACATTGGGAGTGCAGTGCGTCATCTCATCGGCTAAACAGATGCAAGAATTGTTTGAAAGGCAGTTACCTCAAGCGAGTATTTCATTCCCATGCATATAGCAATATTTTCTTTCTCATGACTGATGGGGAATCCAAAGCAGGTTGGAAAATCAAACTCTTTGATTTGATCAAATATAATTTCATAAGCCTCTTTTCCAAAATGCCTTTCCGTGTCTTTGCAGTCGGTAAATCCACCTACAATCAGTCCCTTTACCTGATCAAATTTCCCGCTCCTTTTGAGTTGAAGCATCATACGGTCAATATTGTACAGTTGCTCTCCCACATCTTCAATGAATAATATTTTTCCTTTGGTGTCAACTTCTGCATTCGTACCAATTCCATGGGCCAATAGACATAAATTACCCCCTGTGATCTTGGCTGTGACTTTCCCTGTATTGTTCAGAGGATGGTAGTCAGCTTGGAAAACAGTTGGTTTACCTTCAAGCACATCTTTCAATGAAAGCGTATACATGTTTTCTCCTTTGTCTTGATGGAATGCGCCACACATTGGACCATGGATAGATGAAATTTTAAAATTTCTTTGTAAAAACGAGTGAAGAATTGTTATGTCACTGAATCCAATCAGCCATTTGGGATTTGCCACAAAGTGTTTGAAGTTGATTTGGTCCAAAATTCTGCTTGTACCATATCCTCCTCTTCCAAAGAGAATGGCTTTGATATCTTTGTTATCCAACATTGATTGCAGATCATCCCTTCTCTCTTCATCAGTTCCGGAAAAATAATTTGCAGATTTTCCACCAACTGTTTTACCAATTTTTACTTTGTAGCCCCATTTTTTGAGTGTTGAAACGCAGGCAGCGATTTTATCTTTTGGCATATAGCCACCAGGACAAACAATTCCGATTGTATCTCCTTTTTTTAGGAATGGCGGGACTTTCATGCTATAAAAGTAATGTCTATTATTTAAAATCACTCAGAGCCTTTCACCACATTTGATTATTTTTGCGCCACAGTGAATTTTTGACATGCAGCCTAAAAGATATTTGATCACCTCAGCGCTTCCTTATGCAAATGGACTGAAACACATCGGGCACCTTGCAGGTGCATATATTCCTGCGGATATATATGTACGGTATCTGCGGGCTCAAAAGCGAGATGTAGTTTTTGTTTGCGGCAGTGATGAACATGGCACTGCTATACCTATCCAAGCAATGAAGGAGCAGACTACTGCCCAAGAGATCATTGATAAATATCACCAAGCAATGAAAGAGGATTTTTCCGATCTGCACATCAGTTTTGATGTGTATGATCGCACATCTTCTCCATTGCATCATGATACAGCGCAGGAGTTTTTTTCATATCTGCATGAACGAAATGAATTGGAGACAAAGGAAACAGAACAGTTTTATGATGAGGTATCCAACACATTTTTGGCTGATCGCTTTATCAAGGGTACCTGTCCCAAGTGCAAGAGTGATAGAGCATTTGGTGATCAGTGTGAAACATGCGGTTCCGCTTTGAGTCCGGATGAGTTGATCAATCCTGTCAGCACCATCAGCGGCAATGCACCTGTAAAAAAGAAAACCACACATTGGTATCTGCCACTTTCAAAACATGAATCTTTTTTACGCGAATGGATTTTACAGGAACACCAGGAAGACTGGCGAGCCTCTGTAGTAGGGCAATGCAAGAGCTGGATTGACGGTGGACTCCAATCGAGGGCAGTCACACGCGATTTGGATTGGGGTGTGAAAGTGCCGCTAAAAGATGCAGAAGGTAAAGTGCTATATGTATGGTTTGATGCTCCCATTGGTTATATATCTGCAACAAAGCAATGGGCCTTGGAGAATGGAAAAGATTGGAAGCCCTATTGGTATGATGCAGACACACAGTTGGTTCATTTCATCGGTAAAGACAATATTGTTTTTCATTGCATCATCTTTCCTGTCATGCTCAAGCTACATGGAAACATTTTGCCAACCAATGTTCCTGCAAATGAGTTCCTGAATTTGGAAGGCGATAAGATGAGTACCAGCAGAAATTGGAAGCTGGAAATGAGAGATTTTATCAACGATTTTGTGAAAAAAGAAAATGGGGGTGATCAGTGTGTTGACATGTTGAGATACTATCTTACTCAAATTGCTCCTGAAACCAAGGACAGTGAGTTTACCTGGAAGGGTTTTCAAGATGCAGTCAACAGTGAGCTAGTGGCCATCTTTGGGAATTTCGTCAACCGCACTTTTGTCCTCATGCACAAGTTATGCGGAGGCAAGGTGCCAGCCTATCATGCTGAAAACGAGGATGCAGTTGATCGTCAATTGAGGGGAGATATTCAACAAGCCAAGAAAAAGATAGAAGATTCTATAGAGCATTATCGATTCCGTGAAGCTTTGTTTGAAGTGATTGATTTGGCCCGCAAGGGAAATAAATATATGCAGGAAAAGGAGCCTTGGATTAAAGCAAAATCTGTTCAGGTAAATCCCTCGAACCAGCAGTCAATCGATAATTGTCTTCATAACTGTTTACAATTGACAGCCAATCTTGCCATCCTCATCCATCCATTTCTTCCCAGCACTGCAGTTCAAATGTGCAAGATGATGAAAGTGGTTGAGAAAATGCTGGATTGGTCAAATGCCGGCAGCCTTAAATTATTGAGTGTTGGCTATAGTCTGCGTGAACCGCAACTGTTATTCAGAAAAATTGAAGATGAAGAAGTCGCAACTCAGATCAATAAATTGAAATCAGCAGTTATGTCAAACACAGAAGCACCTGCTACTTCCAATGGCAGTGATTACTTGCCACTAAAGCCCGAAATTACAATTGATGATTTTGGAAAAATTGACCTTCGCACGGGTGTAATTCTTTCTGCGCAGAAAGTCCCCAAAGCCGACAAACTGCTGCAATTAGAAGTAGATCTCGGTTTTGAGAAGCGCACCATTCTTTCTGGAATTGCCATGCATTTTTCACCAGAAGAAGTGGTAGGGAAGCAGGTTATTGTAGTTGCCAACCTGGCTCCACGTAAAATGCGTGGAATCGACAGCAATGGTATGATCCTGATGGCCGAAGATCTAACGGGAAAGCTGCATTTCGCTCATGCTGGCAACCTTGCCAATGGCGGTTGGAAGGTTTCATAAGCAACCATTTTTCAAAATGATCGAATTCAAAATAATGTAACTTTAAGTTGCATCATGCATGCTATTGCGTGCATAGAATTCTCATAAAAAAATGTTCCTGTACATGAAACCCAGTATAAAGAAAGTAGCCGTTTTGGGAAGTGGCGTGATGGGATCACGCATCGCCTGTCATTTTGCAAACATTGGTATACAAGTTTTGCTGTTGGATATCCCATCCCCAGGGTCGAAAGCCGAAGATCCAACTCCACTTAAAAATAAATTGGTCAACGATGCATTGGCTGCAGCTATCAAGTCCAATCCCTCGCCCGTATTTATAAAAGAAGTTTCCAAGCTGATTACCACTGGAAATTTTGATGATAATCTCTCGCATATCAATCAGTGCGATTGGATTTTAGAAGTGGTGGTTGAAAGACTGGACATCAAAAAACAACTCTATGACAGGGTTGAAAAATTTCGAAAGCCAGGTACGATAATTACTTCCAATACTTCCGGTATTCCCATCCATTTGATGGCTGAAGGTAGATCGGAAGATTTTAAACTACATTTCTGCGGGGCACACTTTTTCAATCCACCTCGTTATCTCCGTTTATTGGAAATCATACCCACCTCATTTACTTCCAAATGGGTAATAGATTTTTTAATGGGATATGGTGATCTTTTCCTTGGTAAAACCACTGTATTGTGCAAAGACACCCCAGGTTTTATTGCCAATCGAATTGGCATCTATGGTATCATGTCTCTTTTGCAAACCATGGAAAAAATGGGACTCAATGTAGATGAAGTTGATGCACTGACGGGTCCCATCATCGGACGTCCAAAATCTGCCACTTTCAGAACAGCAGATGTTGTTGGAATTGATACGATGGTTCATGTGGCAAATGGTCTTTATGAAAATTGTCCCCATGATGAGGCACGTGAAGTATTCAAGATTCCTGCTTGGCTGAAAGACATTAATGATCGCAAGTGGCTGGGTGATAAAACCGGACAGGGCTTTTTCAAAAAGACAAAGAATGCAGCAGGTGAAAAAGAAATCCTCACATTGGATTTGAAAACAATGGAGTATGGACCTAGGAAAAAACCAAAATTTGCCAGTCTAGAAGCTGCAAAACCTATTGATGATCTATATGCAAGGATAAAAATGCTCTGCTCTTCGCCTGATAAGGTTGGAGAATTCTATCGGAATTTCCATTACAAATTGTTCTCTTATATATCCAACAGGGTGCCTGAAATTTCAGATACTGTTCACAGCATTGACAATGCAATGATGACTGGATTTGGATGGGAGATCGGTGCGTTTGAGACATGGGACTTGCTGGGAGTTGAAAGAACAGCTGCAGAAATGAAAAAGGCTGGATACACAGTTGCTGCCTGGGTTGATGATATGATTGCAAAAGGGCTGAAGTCATTTTATCAGGTCAAGGATGGTAAACGATTGGCATATAATCCACTCAATGGATCCATGGAAAGTGTATATGCTGCTGGTCAGGAAAATGCTTTCATTGTAATGAAACATTTTGAAGGACAGACAGTTTGGAAAAACAGTGCCTGCAGGACCTATCATCTCGGAAATGATGTGATTGGATTGGAGTGGTATACAAAAATGGGTAGTATTGGCGGTGAAGTATTGGAGGGAATTCAAAAGAGTGTTTCCATTGCTGAAGAAAAGTACAAGGGACTCGTCATCGCAAACAGTGGTAATAATTTTTCTGCCGGTGCCAATGTTGGCATGATTTTCATGTTGGCAATTGAACAGGAATATGATGAGCTGGATATGGCCATCAGGATGTTTCAAAATACCACCATGCGAGCGAGGTATTCAAGTATTCCAGTTGTAGTGGCTCCTCATGGTTTGTCCCTTGGCGGTTCATGTGAATTGAGTTTACATGCCGATAAAATTTGTGCAGCTGCTGAAACATATATAGGATTGGTTGAACTAGGTGTGGGATTGATTCCTGGAGGTGGTGGTTCCAAAGAATTCGCCATGAGGGCATCTGACGAGATGCACCTTGATGAGCCAGAAACCATTACATTGAAAAACAGATTCATCACCGTTGCAACAGCAAAAGTCGCCACCTCTGCAAAAGAGGCCTATCAGCTGGGAATTATGCGAAAGGGACAGGATGAAGTAGTGATGAATTTGGACAGAAGAATAAGCGAAGCCAAAAAATCATTAATCGAATTGTATGAAAGCGGATATGTCATGCCCCAACACAGGAAAGATGTCAAAGTGCTCGGCCGATCTGCACTTGGTGCATTGATGGCGGGTGTTCATGTCATGGAACAAGGCGGGTATGCTACCGCTCACGATGCATTGGTTGCAAAAAAGCTAGCTTATGTAATGTGCGGCGGCGACTTGAGTGAACCTACATTGGTATCAGAACAATATTTATTGGATCTGGAAAGAGAAGCATTTCTGAGTTTATGCGGTGAAAAGAAAACCCTTGAACGAATACAGAGTGTTTTGAAAGGCGGAAAGCCTGTCCGCAACTGATACTATAATTACCGTATATTTATTGTCCTCAAAATTAAACACATGAAACAAATTCATTTGCTGTTGGCATCACTATTATTGCTCGCAGCTTCCTTTGCGCAGAAAACTAAAAATGTCGCTGTGACGCCATCCAAATCCTCTTCTTATGATGTGGATTTGTTGGGAAATGTCAAATATCGTTTGCTGGGTCCATTTCGTGGAGGCAGAAGCGGTGCAGTTACCGGGAGCTACAAATCCAAAAACACATTTTATTTTGGTGCAACCGGAGGTGGAGTATGGAAAACAACCGATGGAGGCAGCAATTGGAAAAACATCTCTGATAAATATTTTGGTGGTACCATTGGTGCGGTAGAAGTTGCCCCCTCGAACGAAAATGTTATCTATGTTGGCGAGGGAGAAAATACCATGCGTGGCAATGTCGCAGAAGGATTGGGTGGCATGTGGAAATCTGAAGATGCAGGAAAGACCTGGAAAAATATTGGATTGAAAGACGGGAGGCATATCACAAACATCATCATTCATCCAGATGATGCAAACACATTATGGGTGGGGGTTATGGGACATTTATTTGGTCCAAACAACGAGAGAGGAATTTTCAAATCAACCGATGGAGGAAAGTCATGGAAAAAAGTTTTGTTCGTTAATGAGCAAACCGGATGCAGTGACCTTGTCATGGAACCAGGAAATCCATCTGTTTTATATGCTGGAACTTGGCGCTTGATCAGAACACCTTACAGCTTGGAAAGCGGAGGTGAGGGAAGCGGATTGTGGAAGAGTGTAGATGGTGGTGATACCTGGACAAACATCACTGCATCAAAAGGATTGCCCAAAGGTATTTGGGGTATCGTGGGAGTTGCAGTTGCACCATCCAATACCGATAAAATATACGCCATCATTGAAAATGAAAAAGGTGGATTGTATATGAGTGATGACGGCGGCAAAACTTGGAACCTGCAAAGCAGTGACAACAATATCCGTCAGCGTGCTTGGTATTATACAAAAGTCTTTGTCGATCCGAAAAATGAGAACCTGGTTTATTGTCCCAATGTTAATTTCATGAAAAGCCGTGACGGTGGTAAAACATTTCAGTCACTCAGAACACCTCATGGCGATCACCATGATCTATGGATTGATCCAGTTGACGGGAAACGCATGATCGTAGCAGATGATGGTGGCGCTCAAATCAGTTTCGACGAGGCCAATAGCTGGAGTACCTATATGAATCAACCTACATCACAGTTGTACAGGGTAAGCACGGATAATTCATTTCCATATCGAGTTTTGGCAGCACAGCAAGACAACTCAACACTTCGTATCAAGTCCGCAACATACGGTTCCTATATCACTGAACAAGATTGGGATATAACTGCCGGCTCAGAAAGCGGATATGTTGTAGCAGATCCAACCAATTCAGATATTGTATACGGAGGAAATTATGGCGGATATCTCTCAAGATTGGATCACCGCACAGGTGAAAACCGAGCAGTGTCTGTTTGGCCTGATAATCCGATGGGAGCCGGAGCAGATGTGCTCAAATTCAGGTTCCAATGGAACTTCCCTATTTTCTTTTCTCCTCACAATCCCAAAAAGCTCTATGCAGCAGGCAATGCATTGTTTGTTACAGAAAATGAAGGTGCAAGTTGGAAACAAATTTCTCCGGATCTCACGACCAATGACAAAGCCAAACAAGTGTCGAGTGGCGGACCAATTACCAAGGACAACACTTCAGTGGAATACTATTGCACCATCTTCACGGCAACAGAAAGCAGTTTAGAAAAAGATTTACTGTGGGCGGGTAGTGATGATGGATTGTTGTATATCAGCAGAGATGGCGGTACCAACTGGTCGAATGTTACTCCTAAAGATGCACCAAAATGGATGATGTGGAACGCAATTGATATTGATCCTTTCAAAAAAGGAGCTGCATACATCACAGGTACAAGATACAAGTTGGATGACTTTACACCATATGTATACAAGACAGAAGATTACGGGCAAACATGGAAGCTCATCACAAATGGCATCGATCCAATGCATTTCACAAGGGTCATGCGTGCGGATCACAAAAGACCAGGACTCCTGTATGCCGGAACGGAATACGGCATGTATATCAGTTACAATGATGGAGCCTCATGGAATTCATTTCAATTGAATTTACCTGTAGTTCCAATAACAGATTTGACCATCAAAAATAATGATTTGATTGTGGCTACACAGGGGCGTGCACTTTGGGTCATAGACGATCTGTCTGTCCTTCAGCAAATGGACCCTGCAATCAAAGCAAAAAAACTTCATGCTTATCAAACAAATCCATCCTATCGCATTCCCCCGGTCATGGGCAGATGGGGTATGATGCCCGGTACTCCCGCAAATGCTGCGTTGAATCCCCCAAAAGGAGCAGTGATCAATTTCTATGTAGGTGCTGTGACCGACACAAGCAACGGATCTGTTGCAGTGTATGATAAAAATAAAAAACTCATCAGCAGGATTTCAACAGATGATAAAACAAAGTCGTTGAAATTGAGAAATGGCAGCAATCAGTTTGTTTGGGATATGCAATATCCATCTGCAGAGCGACTCGATGATTTGATTTTATGGAATGGTGTTCCAGGAAACATCACAGCCATTCCTGGGAATTACACTGCTGTGGTTCGTGTTGACAAAGATTCAGTAGAAGTGCCAATTACGTTATTGGCTGATCCTAACTATCAATGCTCTCAAGCAGATTATGATGCGCAATTGGATTTTCTTTTGCAGGTTCAGGGAAAGTTCAATGAAACCATGAAAGCAATCAAACAAATCAGAAGTGCAAGAACACAAATGAAAGATTTTGTTGCAAAGCAAGGAAAGGATTGTCCCAAAGAAATCAGGCAGCTATCTGACAGCTTGGGTAAATCGCTGACATCAATCGAAGAGAAATTACATCAGACAAAGGCCAAGAGCGGACAAGACGTGCTGAATTACCCTATTCGTTTGGATGACAAGCTTGGTGGTGTGTTTGATATGGCCAGCAGTGGCAATATGGCACCTAGCAAACAGGCAAAAGATGTATATGCTGAGCTAGCTGTTCAAGTCGATGCTGAGATTACAAAACTCAAGTCATTGCTCGACAGCGGATTGAACTCGTTTAATAAGATGGTGAGAGAAAGGGAATTACCAACAATCATTGTAAGTCAGTGATGATAAAAAAATCCAGGTTGATGACCTGGATTTTTTTTATTCTATTATTTTGACACAGATCGAACTCCTGTATTTCCTCCTCCATTCAAGGTAAGATCATGTGGTTTATTTGATTGCCATGCACCTCTTGTGAAGTCGGGCATATCAACTGAAGAAGATCTCTTTTTAAGTGAAACTTCACTGAGCAATCCTGCAGAAGTCCACGATGCTGCATCGTATACATCCTGGTCGAGGGGAAGTCCGTTTCTCAGACAGTCAATCAATCTCCAATCCATGATGAAATCCATTCCACCGTGTCCTCCTACATTTTTCGCAATTTCTCCAATATGTTTAACAATGGGCAATGTATATTTTTCTTGCAGCTGTTTTTGTTCCTCAGGTTTCATCCATCCATGTCCGAGGGCAATTTTTTCTGGCCCAGGCCATTTCTGTGCAGCGCCTTTTGTTCCACTCACCAGGTGAATCCTTGAATAAGGTCTGATGGTTGAGACATCATGCTGCACCATCAATGTTTTTCCATGATTTGTTTTGATGACAGTGGTGTTCATATTGCCCCTGTAGCTCTTGTTCGCATAAGGCTTGAAAAAATCATCTTTGGACGCCAATTCATTTGCCATGGAGCCCATGGTAAAATCGTTTGAGCTCATGCTCACAAGGTAGTCAAACTTATCACCCCGGTTGATATTCATGCATTGTGCAATTGGACCTAATCCGTGTGTGGGATAGAGACTGCCATTTCTGGTCATATTTTCTTTCAATCTCCACATATCGGCGTACGCATTTTTATTGAAGAGATAATCTTTCGTAAGATCGTGTATGTATGCACCTTCTGCATGAACAATCTCTCCGAACAATCCGTTTCTTGCCATATTCAGGGTCAGCAATTCAAAGAAATCATAACAACAATTTTCCAACATCATCATGTGTTTCTTTGTTTTCTCAGATGTTTCTACCAATTCCCAGCATTCATCAATTGTTTTCGCAGCTGGTACCTCAGATGCTGCATGCTTTCCATTTTTCATCGCATAAACGGAAATTGGGGTATGCAGATGCCAGGGAGTGGTAACATATACCAGGTCAATATCATTTGATTCACACAAAGCTTTCCATCCTTCTTCTCCAGAATATGATTTTGCAGCGGGGAGCCCTTTTTTGGTTAAAATGGATTGTGCTTTTTCAACCCTGTCTGCATACTTGTCGCACAGTGCCTTGATTTCAACACCCTCAATATAACTGAGGCGATCAACTGCTCCCGGTCCACGCATGCCCAAGCCGACAATACCTACCCTGACTGTTGGAAGCTTAGGTGCAGCATAGCCGCACATATTGAAACTGGCATGTGTAGATACAAAAGAATTTTCATTGGCTTCTAAATTCAGGGATGTTGCCAATGCACCTGTACTGAGCGTGATGTTTTTTAAGAAAGACCTTCTGTTGCTAGACATATCGCTGATTGTTTATTTTGGTTGCATTGAAGTTAATGAAAAATAAACAACCAAGCAGGTCATAAATTCAGCCAGTAATTCAATTTGAAAACAATGGCCCGGTTCTTATTTTTCATAAACGGGTCGGTAAAATAATTGTCGGTATATACCAGGAAGAGATCGCTCATGGGCTTGAACCTCCATTGCAGCCTGCTGTTGATATTGAAATTGTTTCTTTGGCTGTTGTATTGAAAGAAGGTTGTCCAGAAAACATTGTTAGTAAAATTGATTTCAACCCTTGGTGCGATCAATAGCAGATTATTTTTCCCGTAAGGTGGGGGAAACTCCAGTCTTGCATTCTGAACACTCATGACAAAATTACCAAGTGGCTGAAGTCGGTAGGTTGCAGCAAATTCATATCTGAAGATATTTCCGTTCAAAAATTTTCCAATTTCAATGTCGGTTTTGAAATATAGTTTTTTTCTACTGTCTGTATTGTACGTATAGCCAAAAGAGGGGGCAACATATTTTCCGGGAGGTATAGGTGCGCCTTCAGTAAACGAAGTATAAAATGGGAGATTGTTTACGTTTTGGTATACTTGAAAAATCATGTTGGAAGTGTTTTTAAAAAACATTCTTACTTCAAAATCATGCATACGTTCATTGCCAAAATGATTCAGGTTGCTGGTCATGAAGTTTTCCATTCTCAACATCAGTTGATTGAGTTTGCCTTTTTTTGGGAAAAAAGTATAACTGGTTTCATTGTACAATTGATCAAATCCTCTTCTGATATTGGAATCCAGCAATGCATCGTAGTTGACAATTCTGTTGATAAATCCCATATCAGCATGGTAGTTTTCGGTTATTCTACCTGCATCGACAATGAAATTCAGTTTTTTGCTCAGATATCCTCCTCCGCCATTCATATAAAACTCCTTCGATTCAATGCCAGGCTTGAAAGATCTGTGATGGCCTATCCATGCATTCCATTTGCTGGTTTTATCTGCGAAATTGTATTCCAAGCCTGCATTTCTTCCAAATGCATCCAAGGGTTCTGTGACCTTTGAAGATTGGGTAGACTGTCTATTGAGAAAATATCCTTTTACGATTGAGCGGCTTTGGACTTGCTGGTTGAATGTAAAGGCTGAATAGTTTTGCGATGACACATCAATGTTTGCTCTGGTTTGCATGTTCATCAGTCCTATCCTTGTTTTGGGGGCAATATTGCCACTAAGTCTAACTCCGCCTATGATGGGTATTTTGTTACCATTTTTATCCAATCCAATGGTTCTTGAGTAAAAGGGCCTTATTGGTGGTATGCCAAAACTGGAGAAGAGGTCGCTGTTTTCAAGGAAAAATGTTCTTCTTTCTGGAAAGAAAATATCGAATCTGGTAAGATTGGTGACTTGTCGGTCGACTTCTATCTGTGAAAAATCTGGATTGTAGGTTAGATCAAGATTAAGTGAGGAGGTCAGTGAAATTTTTGCATCAAAACCAGTATTCCCTTTTGTTTGTGTATTGCTAGAATCTCCCAATACCGAACCTGTGATATAGGGAATGAATGAGATATTCCCACCAGGGGAGGATGGTCCCTTGTCCCATCTGATAGAGCCAGCATATCCAAAATCAAAGAAATTAAAATTGAGCGGCATGTCTGTCCAGCTCGAATATTCGTTGCTTTTTAAATCAGATCTGAGTGCGTTGAATCCCCAAATTGTTTTTCCAGGTTCAAATCTCAATGTTTTCAGTGGAATTGCTATCTCAGCAATCCAGTGGTCTGCATGCCTGCTCGTTGCCGAATACCATTTGTTGTCCCAACTGAAATTCATCTCCGTATCACTTTGACCGGCATTGACCAAGTCCTCAGATTGTACATTGTATGGTGTGATGGAAAATATGAATCCGTTGGTTTTTCTATTGATGGGATCAATTGCAATAGAAACAGCATCGCTTTCATACAACCCATTGTCTCTTTTCAGGGTCTGTGCAATGTAGTAATTGGTGTCCTGGGCAATGATTCCGAAGTAGATGAAGGATTCATCATAACTGATTTTAACGGTAGTTGTTCTTTTAGGCCTTCCAATATCTGTTGGCCATTTCATATGGAAATCTTTCGCAGCATCTGCCTGTTTCCATGCCATTTCATCCAGCATGCCGTCAATTTTAATGGGACTGACTGCTTGTTGAATATTGACCTGAAATTTTTCCTGAAAAAAGCTGGGATCTTGCGCCGATAGCCCCAAGGAATGGATCAAGGCTAATAGCATGAACAAATGGTAGATTCTTTTCATTCGGATTGTGCAAATTTCGCATTTAAAAATGATTCATGGTTGATGTTTTTTTGAGTGAGCCGATTTGATGATGGATGGAGGCGATTGCTTATCTTGAATCATGCTTTACCGTTTTGCTTGGGTATTGATGTGGGTCACATTTCGAATTTATTTTCGAAGAATAGATGTGATTGGGTTGGAAAAAATTGATCCAACCAAGCCCGCTATACTCATCGCTAATCACCCAGCATCATTTCTGGATGCGATGATATTAGCAGTTTATTTAAAACGAAATGTCCATTTTTATGTAAGAGGTGATATTTTTCGCCATCCGCTCGTATTTCGGTTGCTGACATGGCTGCACATGATACCCATCTTCAGCAGAGAACATGGCATGCAGCATGTTGGTAAAAATCACAAGACATTTCAAAGGGGCAAGGCCTTGTTGAAGAGAGGAGATCTCTTGTTGATTTTTCCGGAGGGATTCAGTCGGCGATCCAAAAAGTTGGAGCCATTTAAAAAGGGGGCTGCCCGGGTTGCTTTGCAAACAACATTTGGAGATGGTGGAGTAGCTGATTTGAATATACAATCCATTGCGTTGCATTATTCTTTTCATGGAATTCATTCTGATCTATTGATCCACGTAGGTGAAAAAATGAATCTGGATCGCTATGCTGCAACCTATGCTGAACTTCCAGCCAAGGCTGTCAACGAACTCACTGAAGAGATGGCGCTGTTGTTTGAACGAAATGTTATACATGTGAATGACGATAACAAGACCAATGTTGCAGAGGATGTATTGGTTGTTATTTACAATGAATGTTTGCAGAAAAAATCCAATTTCCTATTGGAAGCAAGAGCTTTCTGTAAAAGACTTGATGCAAAAGACAATATCGACTTTGATCTTTTTTCGCAACAGGTTAAGCAGTACAATGCGATGCTTAACAAGTACAATATCAATGACCGTGCATTGTCATCCAATCCTATTCAACCTGTAAAATTGATTTCTAATTTACTGTTGACTGTTGAGTTGTATCTCTTTGGTTCAATATTTTGGTTTATACCTGGAAGGATGGGAAAATGGATTGCTGACAGAACTGTTACACGGATTGACTTTTATACGAGTGTCGCAACAGGAGTGCTTGCTTTCTTGTCGTTGTTTTGGTGGATTGCTTTTACATGGGTGGCTGTGTTGAATGAATGGAAGTGGCTTACTTTCATCTTTATCACTTCACCCATTATTGCATATGTTACCATGCAATGGAAATATGATTTCAAGGATTTGACAGCTTATTACAATTGGAGGCGTTTGCAAATGAGGCAACCGGAAACGTCCAATGAAATAGCCGCATTGAGATCTGATTTATTGACTTAATCCTCTTTTAGGAGATCTGGACGTTTATCTTGGGTTCTGATAAGGGCCTGTTCGTTTCTCCACTCTTCAATTTTTTTATGATCACCACTCAACAGCACCGGAGGAACTTTCCATCCTCGAAATTCATCGGGTCTTGTGTAAACCGGCGGGGCCAAGAGATTGTCCTGGAATGAGTCAAACAGGGCAGAGGTTTCATCATTTAAAACACCTGGAATCAGTCTGCCGACTGCATCCACAACTACAGCTGCAGCGAGTTCACCACCGCTGAGTACGTAATCCCCGATGGAAATTTCACGGGTAATGAAATGGTCTCTCACCCGTTGATCAATTCCCTTGTAATGTCCGCATATAAAGAGAAGTGATTGTTTCATTGACAACGTATTGGCAAGTCCCTGATGAAATTTTTCTCCGTCAGGTGTCAGGTATATGACTTCATCGAATCCATGTTCCGCATTCAATTCTTCTATTGCCCTTACGAGCGGTTCACACATCATGACCATCCCAGCACCGCCTCCAAATTGATAATCATCGACCATGCCGTATTCATTTACAGCCCATTTTCTGAGGTGGTGAGCGGTTACTTGCAGCAAACCCTTTTCTGCAGCTCTTTTCATGATCGAGTGTGAAAAGGGACTCTCAAGCAATTCCGGAACAACGCTGATGATATGAATGTTCATGTGCCTAAAGATACATTCAATTGTTATCAGTGAAATCGTCCAGATCCCTTCTTTCCTTTTTGGTAGGTCTTCCTATTTTGGAAAGTCTTTTTCCGGAATAAAAGCTGGCTGACTGAAAGGCAATTCTTTCCGTTTCTTCCGGAGGGGTAAGGTCCTCATAAAATTGAACAGCTTCTTTGTACTGAACCCTTTTTGGTAGTATACCAATCACTTTGATGGTCCATCGCTTCTCCTCCGTTTTCACTTCATATACATCATTGATTCTGACAGTTCTGGATGCCTTGACTGCTTCGCCACTCATTTTTACCCGTCCTTTTTCACATGCCACTGCGGCAGCCGATCTCGTCTTGAATAGGCGAATGGCCCATAAATATTTATCTAACCTGAGTTTTTCGTTTTCCATTCTATTTGCTCAATTCAGCAAAATACTGGTGAAAATATGGGATGGTTTCAATGCCCTTGTAATAGTTTATTATGTCATATTTCTCATTGGGCGAATGTAAGTTGTCGCTGTCCAAACCAAAGCCCATGAATACAATTTTCACACCCATTTCTTTTTCAAACAAAGCACAAATGGGGATGCTGCCTCCGCCCCGCACAGGTACAGGCATTTTCCCAAATGTTTTTTCTATTGCCTTTGCAGCCGCTTGATAGGCTTTTGAATCGATTGGTGTCAGGTAAGGTTCACCGCCATGGTGCTCACTGACTCGAACAGCAACACCTGCAGGAGCTATTTTTTTAAAGTAATCGAGCAAGAGCGCAGTGATTTTTGCAGACGATTGATTGGGTACCAATCGTGCAGAAATTTTAGCGGATGCTTTTGAAGGCAATACAGTCTTAGACCCTTCACCCGTATATCCTCCCCAGATACCGTTTACTTCAAGTGTGGGACGAATGCCTGTTCTTTCATTGGTTGTATAACCTTTTTCACCATACAACGCATCAATACCTAAATCACTCTTGTACGCTGCTTCATCGAAAGGTGCTTTTCCCAATAAGTTTCTTTCTTCAACCGTTGCTTCTAATACATAGTCATAAAATCCTGGTATGGTGATATGGTTGTTTTCATCATGGCAAGAAGCAATCATTTTGGCGAGTACAGTTGCAGGATTGGCAACTGCTCCTCCATATACACCGCTGTGCAAATCGCGGTTGGGACCCGTTACTTCAACCTCGATGTAACTCAGCCCTCTCACACCTGTATCAATAGAAGGAGTATCCATGCTGATCATCGCTGTGTCGCTGATCAATATTACGTCACACTTGAGAAGCTTTTTGTTGCTTTCAACAAATTTCGCCAAGTTAGGAGATCCAATTTCTTCTTCCCCTTCAATGCAAAATTTAATATTCGTCTTCAGTGAATTGTTTTGGACCATCAGTTCCAAAGCTTTTACATGCATGAAGAACTGCCCTTTGTCATCACAGGCACCTCTTGCAAAAATTTTACCATCTCTGATGGTTGGTTCAAATGGACTCGTCTCCCACAACTCCAGAGGGTCGGCAGGTTGTACATCGTAATGACCATATACCAATACAGTTGGTAGAGAGGGGTCAACAATTTTTTCAGCATATACAATGGGGTGACCATTGGTTGGATAGATTTCAGCACGATCTGCACCGGCATGTGTCAGACTTTTTTTGACCGCCTCAGCGCATTCAATCATGTCTTTTTTATGTTGACTGTTTGCGCTGATGGAGGGTATGCGCAAAAGACCCAACAATTCATCTAAAAATCGCTCTTTGTTTTGTTCTATATATTCTTTCATGAGGCATTTTCTTATGTGTACTTAGTACACAATAGATTCTTTAAAATTTTTATCAAAAAATTAGAATAAGTAAAAAACCTACCTATATTTGAAACACGATTGCGTGTCATATTCAGCCTTTGCACATCTTTATTGATGCCGCAAAGGCTGATTTTTTAGCTCAATACATTCAGTCGCTCCTCTACTTTCTTCCAATCGATCAAGTTGAACCAATGGCTGATGTATTCGGCTCTTCTGTTTTGATATTTCAAATAATACGCATGTTCCCATACATCTATTCCCAGCAGGGGCGTACCTTTTATATTTGAAACATCCATCAGCGGATTGTCTTGATTGGGTGTTGAGCCAATTTGCAGTAATTTTTTTTCATCCACATAAAGCCAGGCCCATCCACTCCCAAACCTGCTCATGGCTGTTTCACTGAGTTTGGATTGAAAGTTTTCATAGCTGTTGAAACTGCTCATGATGGCTTCCTTTAATCTACCGTCCTGGAGGATGGATCCACTGGGTTTCATTGTTTTCCAGAAAAATTCATGGTTGAAATGCCCACCTCCATTGTTTCTCATTTTTACACTGAAGCTGGAAATCTTTTGAAGCACCTCTTCAATGGAGTGATTGGCACCTTTGAATTCAGCTGCAGCCGCTTCGTTTAGATTTTTGGTATAGGCCGCAGCATGTTTGGTATAGTGGATCTCCATTGTCATGGCATCTATATGCGGCTCGAGTGCATTGAAAGCATATGCAAGCGGGGTTTGCTCAAAAGGGGGAGTTTGTATGCCGTTGGCAAACAATTCACCCGAAAATAATGAAGTGGTTCCCACAGCCAAACCAGCGCCCATGGTTTGTTTGATAAAAGTTCTTCTTGGTGTATGTTTTTTCATAAAACTCTAATTGATGGGAATGATATATTGTTTTTTTGTGAAATAAGATTTGATTGATTTGAAAAATCTGAAATAAAATTCATTGTTAAATAGTTGAGAATCATTCATTGCTTTGACAACGAGAAATATACCAACAGGAAGCAGCGCCAACGAGGAAAGCCAAATACCCCAGAAAGGTGACATCAATTCTTGTCTCACAAATTTTTCTCCAAAGACGTTCAATAAATGAAATAAGAGAAAGAAAACCACCGCCACAACCAAGGGCATACCCAAACCACCTTTTCTGATGATGGCCCCAAGTGGAGCGCCAATCAGGAACAATACAATACAGGCAAAAGAGAATGCAAATTTTTTATGCCAGGCTATATGATACATGAGCATGTCGTTCTGCCTTTGTTTGTCTTCGTAGGCAATCAGGTCCAATGCGTTTTTGATAAGATTGATTTTGTCTGCAGCCTTGGAGTATGACATGGTTTTTACGGAATCTGGTAAAAGAGCGGCATAGCTTTTTGCTTTAGATGGAACTGTTGTTGTTGCACGAACAATAGTATCAGTGCCTTTCATAAAGATGGGGGCAGAGACAAAATAGGTATTGACTTCTTTTGGAATGCGTTTGTATTTGATGTCAGTAAGTATTTTCCGAATAGAGTCAGTTGAATGGTTCAATTGTTCAACATTCAACATATTATAACTTCCCTTTAAAAGGCTGTCTGGCGTCTTCATCATATTGAAGCTGCTCAGATCAAATACCTTTTTGTATTTTTTGAATCCCAATCTGTAAAAATCAGTTGCAGTTGTATTGTATGATCCTTTCTCTTGGTACCTCCATCCGTTTTCCAAATCAAATTCCAGGAATTTTTTATCGTCGCTTATGTGCATGCTTCCTTTTTCTGCGATGATGATATTGTCTTGCAGTACAAATTGATTCTCGAAAATGATGATGTTTTTTATGCCGTTTCCATCTTTGTCTTTTTCTCCTATCTTGATTGCATATCCGGGAATTTTATCATAAAAAATTCCTTCTTTGATATCCAATGCTGGTTTTGCCACTCGGATATCATATAGCATGGTAGCAAATTTCAAATTTGCTACTGGCATCACGTAATTCGCAATCAGGAATGCAATCATGCTCAGCACAAATGATATGATCAGTACCGGACGCATGAAACGCATCAATGATATGCCAGACGATTTGATTGCAACCAATTCGAAGCTTTCGCCAAAATTCCCAAATGTCATGATGGAGGAAATCAGAATGGAAATAGGTAATGCATACGGAATTACAGTGGTAGACACATAAATTGTTAGCTCAGCAATGTAGCCCAATCCGAGTCCCTTGCCTACCAAATCATCGATGTACTTCCAAAAGAATTGCATCACCAACACAAACAATGTGATGAAGAAGGTCGCGATGAATGGACCAATAAATGATCTTAAAATTAATCTATCAAGTTTTTTGATCATCCTCAATTTCCAAGCCTGTGGAAAAGGTCATGTACCTGAACGTCCCATAGACGCGTTTGATCTGCAATGTCTTTTTTCTCTGCAAAGTCTTTGATCACTAAAATGGTTTGTCCACTCACTTCTGTTTTCTCTATTGCAAATTCGAAATATTCATTTTTAGATGCATGCAGCCATCTGTATCTGATGTATTTGTCTTGCTCTGAACCCAGTAACTCGGCTTTGTCTGTGGATCCATTCCAGCTGAAACTGAAAATATTGTCTCTTTCATCTACGCGATCAGCAAACCACTCTTGCAGTCCGGCTGGAGTAGATAAAAATTCAAATAAAATGTTAGGGGAGCAACGAACAGGGTACTCTATGGAAAATAATTGTTTACTCATTGAAATTTAAATTGAATGCATTTCTTCTTCACATCCATGCACCTTGCAATGATAGAAAAATATCGGAATTGAAAAAATATAATTTAATCTTTCTTTCCAACTTTTTCAACGGGATTATCCCCATGGACGTTTAGCATTGACAAATTAATGAATATCAGGACTTTGCGTCAAAAGTGATAAAAAAATGACAGTATTTCGATCGATTTAACAATTCCTTCAATTGGTAAGTACATCGGCTTCATGAAAGTGCAATCTTCTCTTGATGGAATGGTAATGCTTAATTTTGCAAACATTTTTAGTGTTTCCAATCAAAAGCAACCAGCATGTTTGAAAGTTTAAGTGAGAAGATAGCCTCTGCATTCAAGCAAATCAAAGGGGAAGGAAGGATCACCGATTTGAATGTAGCAAATACCATCAAGGATATTCGCAAGGCATTGTTGGATGCCGATGTCAACTTTAAAATTGCAAAGGAGTTTACCGACAAGGTCAAAGAAAAAGCCATCGGACAAAAAGTGCTCACAGCAGTGAGTCCTGGTCAGTTGATGATAAAAATTGTTCAGGATGAACTCACTGAACTGATGGGTGGGCAGGCAAGCAGTTTTGAAATCAATGGAAATCCGGCGATCATTTTAATTGCTGGACTCCAAGGTTCAGGAAAAACAACTTTCAGTGGTAAACTCGCAAATTATTTAAAGTCACAAAAAGGAAAATCACCCTTGCTTGTCGCAGGCGATGTTTATCGTCCTGCTGCAGTAGATCAGTTAAAGGTGTTGGGAGGTCAGATTGGCGTTGATGTATATGCGGAACCTGATAACAAGGATCCGAGAAAAATTGCTGAAAATGCATTGCTATATGCGAAGTCCAATAACAAGAATGTGGTGATTGTAGATACCGCAGGTCGTTTGGCGATTGATGAGGCAATGATGAACGAAGTAGCCGGACTCAAATCATTTCTCAAGCCACAGGAAATATTGTTTGTGGTGGATGCAATGATCGGACAAGACGCTGTCAACACGGCAAAAGCCTTCAATGATCGATTGGATTTCTCGGGTGTTGTGTTGACCAAATTGGATGGCGATACAAGAGGAGGAGCAGCCTTGTCAATCAAATACACCGTCCAGAAACCCATCAAATTTGCAAGCAGCGGAGAGAAGATGGAAACACTGGATGTGTTTTATCCAGAGCGGATGGCCCAACGTATTTTGGGAATGGGAGATATTGCCACATTGGTTGAAAAAGCGCAGGCACAATTTGACGAGGAGCAGGCCAAGAAATTAGAAAAGAAGATCAGGAAAAACCAGTTTGATTTTCAGGACTTTCTCGATCAATTGCAGCAGATCAAAAAAATGGGTAACCTGAAAGATCTAATGGGTATGATACCCGGAATGGGCAAGGCCATGAAGGATATTGACATCAGCGATGATGCCTTCAAGGGGGTGGAATCCATTATCAAGTCAATGACACCTTTTGAAAGATCCAATCCTGATATCATCGACCAAAACAGAAAAAAGCGCATTGCCAAAGGCTCTGGAAGGGACATGAATGAAATCAATCAGTTTTTCAAACAATTTGAGCAAATGAAGCAAATGATGAAAAACATGAACAATATGCCTGCCCTGGGAAGGATGGGCAGAAGATGATTTTAAGTAATTTACATCCATGATTTTGTCATTTCCCCCGTAATTCGTATATTTGCGGTCCGAAAAATTTATTGATCACCCACTAAAAATCTTCATTTTTTATGGCTGTTAAAATCCGACTCCAAAGACACGGAAGCAAAAAGCGTCCCTTCTACTTCATCGTTGTAGCTGACTCTCGTTCTCCTCGCGATGGTAAATTCATTCAGAAAATTGGTACCTACAATCCACTGACCCACCCAGCTACTGTTCTGGTGGATCGTCAAAAAGCATTGGATTGGTTGAACGATGGTGCGCAACCCACTGATACAGTTCGCAAAATTTTGTCTACCAAAGGTGTTTTATATCTCAAACATTTGCTCCGCGGTGTGAGTCTTGGTCTATTTGATCAGGAATCAGCCATGGTAAAATTTGAATCATGGCACCAAGAACAAGAATTAAAATTGAGAGCCCGTCAGGAAGCTTCAGCAAAAGAGCGTCGTGCAAAGCGCACGGAAGCTGCACAGCCAAGACCAAAGAAAGCGGCTCCCGCTCCAGCTCCTGAAGCTGAAGCAGATCAGCCTTCTGCCGAAGCTACACCTGCTGCTGAATAATATTTATAAATCGATATCTGAAGCCTCGTTAACAACGGGGCTTTTTTTATGATGGATCAGTATATTGTCATAGGTAAATTCATAGCCACTTTTGGTATCAAGGGGGATCTTGTTTTACAGCATCACCTCGGAGATGGTATTGATACTGAATCATTGAAAACAGTTTTCATTGAAGAAAAGTCAGGCAAGTTCATGCCCTATTTCATTGCAGCCGTAAAAAATAAAAATACAGAAGAGGCTTTGGTTCAGCTTGAAGGGGTGGATGCTCCTGAAAAAGCCAAACCATTTTTGCGCAAACAGGTCTGGATACCAGAACAGGAAGTGAAAACCCAGGCAGCCAAACATGCTCCTATTTCTTTGTTGGGATTTATGGTGTATGATGAAAAGAAAATGCTGGGTAAGGTTGTTGAGGTGATTGAACAGCCCATGCAGGTTTTGCTCAGAATTGATTACGAAGGAAAAGAAGTATTTGTGCCACTGAACGAAAGTACCCTCATCAAGATTGAACATAAAAAAGAAAAAATAACTGTTCAATTGCCTGAAGGTCTTCTTGATATTTATATAAATTGACATGTGTTTTCACAAGCATGTCACAACAGCAAATACATATTGCACATTTTGACCTTGATGCATTTTTTGTGTCAGTGGAGAGAATTTTGGATCCATCATTGGTGGGAAAACCGCTGATCATTGGTGGTTCAAAAGAGAGAGGTGTCGTCAGCACTTGCAGCTATGAAGCCAGAAAGTTTGGCGTTCAATCAGCCATACCCATGTCGAGGGCACATGCACTTTGTCCGGATGGGATTTTTTTAAAGGGTTCACGCGGACAATACGGCAAATTTTCAAATTGGGTCACATCAATCATCTCAGCAAAAGCTCCTTTGTTTGAAAAAGCTTCGATTGATGAATTTTATATTGATCTGACAGGAATGGATCGTTTTTTTGAGCCACTGCGTTGGACAATTGATCTGCGGACTGAAATCATGGAAACGACCCAGCTTCCTATTTCATTCGGATTGGCATCCAATCGAATGGTAGCTAAAATTGCAACCAACGTAGCCAAGCCCAATGGCTACATTCAGGTATTGCCTGGAAAAGAAAAGGAATTTCTTGCTCCTCTCGGGGTGGGCAGCATTCCCGGAGTAGGAGAGCAGATGCTGAAACGCATGCACGAATTGGGCATCCTCACCATTGGGGCACTGGCTGAATATCCTTTGCATCTGTTGGAATTGAACTTTGGTGCGTATGGGAAAATCCTTCACACAAAAGCAAATGGTATTTCCAGCGCTGATATTCACAGTTCATATGATGCAAAGTCTGTGTCTACTGAACAAACGTTTTTCGAAAACCAATACGAAATAGATGTCTTGGAATCAACCCTCTTGCGCATGTCAGAGAAATTGGGGTATGAACTCAGGCGCGATGAAAAATCTACCAAATGCATCGCTGTTAAATTGAGGTATCCCGATTTTGAAACACATACAAAGCAAATCAGCATTCCTCCCACTTTTTTTGATGATGAAATTTTTCAGACAGCCAAATCGTTGTTTCACCAACTATATGATACCCGCCAACCACTCAGGCTCTTGGGCATCAGATGCAGCGAGTTGATCGGCGGTGAAGTGCAGACAAATATGTTTGAAAACAAAGTGCAAAAGCAGCAACTCTACAATGCCATCGATGATGTAAAGATCCGTTATGGAAAAGATGTGTTGGGAAAAGCCGGAGGTGAGGAGCATTAAAAGTCTATCTATTATGTAGAGTAATAAAATTGATGTATATTTACAAAAACAATAGATATGGGTTTGCATTTAGGAGATGAGGTTCCAAATTTTACAGCACAGACCACTGCAGGTGAAATTGATTTTTATGCTTACTTGGGTGATGCATGGGGGGTTTTATTTTCCCACCCAGCAGATTTTACGCCTGTCTGTACCACAGAGTTGGGCAGAACTGCATTGCTGAAGGAGGAATTTGCAAAGAGAAATGTAAAAGTACTTGCAGTGAGTGTCGACCCACTGGATAAGCACAAGGAGTGGATGGCTAATATCAATGAAACCCAACATTGCACCGTAGATTTTCCCATCATAGCAGATGAGGACAGAAAAGTTGCTCAATTGTATGACATGATTCACCCGAATGCTTCAGCTACTTTTACTGTTCGTTCACTGTTTGTTATTGGTCCGGATAAAAAATTAAAACTTTCCATCACATATCCTGCCTCTACAGGTAGAAATTTTGCTGAGGTATTGCGTGTGATTGATTCACTGCAACTCACCGCAAAGTACAGTCTTGCAACGCCTGCTGATTGGAATCGTGGCCAAGATCTGATTGTTGTTCCGGCTGTTTCAACTGAAGAAGCGCTTGTGAAATTTCCAAAAGGGGTCAAGGTTGTCAAACCTTACCTAAGATACACGCCGGAACCATAAAGTATTGACTACCTTTGCAGCATGTCACATGCAGCAAAGCAGAACATACGCAATCTAAGCAAGAATCAAATTGCTGAATATCTCGAAGGAATTGGAGAAAAGAAATTCAGGTTACAACAAATTTGGGAATGGTTATGGCAAAAACATGCATTCGATTTCCAGTCCATGTCCAATCTCTCCAAAACCCTGAGAGCCCAACTCGAAGATTCATTTTCCTTTCCATCGCTGAAAATCAATACCACACAATACAGTGAAGATAGAACCATTAAAGTTGGATTCAAAACATTCGATGGCCATTTGGTGGAAGGAGTACTGATTCCCTCAGATGAAAGGATAACCGCTTGTGTTTCTTCTCAAATAGGTTGCAGCCTGAATTGTAAATTTTGTGCCACCGGTTATATGGAACGAAAACGCAATCTCAATTTCGATGAGATTTATGACGAAGTGGTTTTGTTGAATCAGCTTTCTTTCAAACATCGTGAAAAAAAACTGACCAACATTGTTTTTATGGGAATGGGGGAGCCTTTGCTGAATTACAGAAGTGTGATGGGTGCGATAGAAAGGATTACTGCTGCAGACGGGTTGGCTATGAGTCCTCGCCGCATCACCGTATCCACTGCGGGCGTAGCGAAAATGATCAAGCAACTGGGAGATGACCAAGTCAGGTTCAAGTTGGCCTTGTCGCTTCATGCTGCAAATGACAAGAAGCGAGATCAGATCATGCCCATCAATGAAACCAATGACTTGAAATCACTCATCGAGGCCCTCAATTATTTTTATCAGAAAACCGAAAATGAAATCACACTCGAGTACATCCTCTTTGACAAGTTGAATGACTCCTTTGAGGATGCTGCTGAGCTCATAAAAATATATCGACAAATTCCTGCCGATTTGGTGAACATCATTGAGTACAATCCCATTGATTTCGCAAAATTTAAAAAACCAACCGAAGAAAAAACTGCTGCCTTCATGGAATACCTGGAAAAAAACCGTGTGAATGCCAGATTGAGGAGAAGCAGGGGGAAAGACATCGACGCTGCATGCGGACAATTGGCCAATAAATAACCCAGGGCTCAGTTTAATCAATACATCTCACATGAAACGCACAGATAATTTTTCAAAGTTTGCACCAAAGAAGAAAAACAGTGCTGTAAAAGAAGCTTTTCGTCAGGAGAAAAAGAGGTGGAAAAAAGAACGATCTAAGGCAATCGAGAAGAAAAAAGAAGCTTCACGCGTGACTGTATCCAAAAAAGCAGAAAAACCAGCTGCGATTGCTGTCAGAAAACTTGACAAATCCATGCCATTGAATAAATATGTTGCGCATTGTGGCATTTGTTCAAGGAGAGATGCAGTGCCTATCATCAAAGATGGAAAAATCAAGGTGAATGATGTTGTTGTGACTGAACCCGGATTCAAAGTTGCTCCCCATGACGTGGTTTATTATTTGGGTAAGAAAATTCTCCCCGAGAAAAACTTGGTCTATGTTTTGCTCAATAAACCAAAAGACTATATCACTACACTCGATGATCCTCAGGGAAGAAAAACAGTCCTTGATCTGCTGAAAGGAGTTGCGAACGAGAGGATTTATCCAGTTGGCAGACTCGATCGAAACACTACAGGTGTGTTATTGATTACCAACGATGGCGACCTGGCACAAAAACTTTCTCATCCATCCAACGAGGTGAAAAAAGTATACGAGGTAAAATTAGACAAACCATTGTCGAAAGTTGATTTTGAAAAAATACTCAAGGGACTCCATCTGGAGGACGGATATGTAAAGGCGGATGCACTTGCATACGCAGATCCCAAAGACAAGTCTGTTATCGGTATTGAATTGCACAGCGGGAGAAACCGAATTGTCAGAAGAATGTTTGAATTTCTTGGATATGATGTCAAAAATCTCGACAGGGTCATGTTCGCGAATTTGACAAAGAAAAATGTAGAAAGAGGTAAGTGGAGAATGCTGAATGAAAAAGAAATTCGCCTGTTGAAATTCATGAACAGCTCATTTCTTAAACAGGCCAAATATTAAGCATCATCCATCCATACTATTTGAAAACAGTGAGCTGATTGCTGTCAATAAACCATCCGGCTGGTTATCGATTCCGGATCGACATGATGAAGAGATCCCATCTGTTCGAAACTGGCTGGAAAAATTATATCCGCATATTTTTGTTATCCATCGCATTGACCGCGACACAAGCGGATTGCTGCTCTTCGCAAAAAATGATCAGGCTCATAAATATTATAACCAGCTTTTTGAACAGCGTGCAGTGAAAAAAATATATTTGGGACTCGTCATGGGTGCTGTCATGCAGGAAGAAGGAACCATTGAAGCGCCCATAGAGCAGCATCCTGCCATCCCAGGAAGGATGCGCATTGGAAAAAACGGGAAACCATCTGTAACCCATTTCAAAGTGATTGAAAGACTCAGGGGATTCACATGGATGGAGTTTGATCTGGAGACAGGAAGAACCCATCAGATCAGGGTACACATGAAACACCTGGAGCATCCGCTTGTATGTGATCCCCTCTACGTTTCAGCAGAACCAGTTTTGTTATCAAGCTTCAAGAAGAAATTCAAATTATCAAAAGATGCAGCAACTGAAAAGCCATTGTTGGACAGATTGGCATTGCATGCATCCAGCATTCAACTGAAGGGAATGGATGGGAAAGAATTGACATTAGAAGCTCCTTTGCCAAAAGACCTCCAGGTTGCAATGATTCAGATGAGAAAATTTGCTAAAGGCTGAGCATGGATGGCAAGGATGCAGGAGCAATTGAATCCTGTTTTCCTGTTTTTAAATTTTTTACTGTAACAGTATTTTTTGCCAATTCCTCATCACCTATGATGATGATAAAAGGGATCTGCTTCTTTTCTGCATACTTGAATTGCTTATCAAATTTCACTGCTTCATGGAAAATTTCACAGGAAATGTGATGATTTCTCAACAAGCTGGCAACGTTTATCAAATGACTTTTATCAATACCTGTATTGAAAATCAATGCTGTTGTTCCTGCCTGAAGATGTTCAGGAAAAGCATTCAGTTCTTCCAAGACATCATATATCCTGTCAACACCAAATGATATTCCTACTCCAGCAATTCCCTTGACGCCAAAGAGTCCAGTCAGGTCATCGTATCTTCCGCCCCCTCCAATGCTGCCCATCTCTACACCTACTGCTTTCACTTCAAAGATCGTTCCGGTGTAATAGTTGAGTCCGCGTGCAAGCGACGGACATACACATATTTTGGTGGAAGGCATTGTTTGATTTACTGCTTGCAGTATTTCAAGTATTTCATTGATGCCATCTTTGGCGGATTCAATATCTCCCAACAGGGTTGAAAGTTGTTGTATGGAAGTTTGGTTGTCGCCTTTGATGAAAATATATTTCTCTACAAGAGCAACTCGCTCTTCGTTGAGTCCTCTTTCCCTCAGTTCTTGTTTCACCTTATCCATCCCAATTTTATCGAGCTTATCGATGGCAATGGTGATATTCATCATGTGTGATGTTCCACCGCATTTTTCAGCCAATGCTTGAAGAATTTTTCTGTTGTTGATATGAATTTCAACAGGCAGCTGGAGGTTGTTAAAAACAGTTGAGTATATCAAAGCAAGTTCAATTTCATGGAGCAATGAACTGCTGCCAGCGATATCTGCATCGCATTGATAAAATTCACGGTACCTGCCTCTCTGTGGTCTGTCGGCACGCCAAACCGGTTGCATTTGGTAACGTTTGAAAGGGAAAGTCAGTTGTCCTTGGTTCATCGCAACATATCTTGCAAAAGGGATGGTGAGGTCGTATCTCAATGCTCGCTCGCTGATTCCTTTTGATGTTTTTCCCTGCAATACTTGTTCAAAATCTCGCTGTGCATTGGAATGCTTCTCAGGAAGATGGAGTCCGTTGTTCAGTATTTTGAAAATCAGTTTGTCGCCCTCTTCTCCATATTTACCCATGAGCGTTTCGATGTTCTCCATGGCGGGAGTCTCCAATGGTTCGAATCCATACAATTCAAAAACGTTTCGAATGACTCCGAAAATATAATTCCGCTTTTTGAGAACTGCAGATGAAAAATCTCGCGTGCCTTGGGGAAGGGAGGGCTTCATGCAGCAAAGTTAAGGCTGTTTTACGGATGTATATTCCTCAATTAATCGATCACATGCTTTGTCGATCAGATCAAATACTTCATGGTATGCCGCCTCAGACTTTGACCATGGATCCGGAACATCGATTGCGGTTGCAGGAAAAAGGAAATCCAGCATCAGCTTTCTTTTGCAAGCAGAGAACTTTAAGCCGGATATTTGTTGGATGTCATGCAAAACGTCATTTGCCATTGGCACAATCAAATCAAAGTTTTCATAATCCATTGAATGAAAGGGCCTGGATGTTTGTCCTGAAATATCAATCCCATTTAGCTTTGCTACTCTTTGAGATAGATAATGTAGGGGCTCACCATTGTGGAAACCATTGGTGCCTGCTGAGTCTATATGCCAATTCAATCCGATTTTTTCGCATTTGTGCCGAAGAATACCTTCCGCAAGCGGACTTCTGCAGATATTCCCCAAACATACCATCAGCACTTTCATTGATCAATTTTGAGCAAATGTAGCAGCAATGCGTGATTTTATTTTTTAAAACAATAAGCATAAATGCAAGTAAATTAAAGGATGCGACATCTATTCTTTGCGGCGAGATTTCATAAATTGCAACACATACCTATTTATGATATCCAATAATTTCAAAGAAAACGAAGAGAAGCGTCAAAGAGGCTTCAAGGTGATATATGATTACGCCATGGGCGTTTTATGGTTCGCAGCCGGATTGTTTTTTCTGTTGAATAAATACCTGATCAAAGGACTGGCATTTGATTCCCTGACTTCTTCCATCTTTGGTATTGCGTGTCTTTGTTATGGTGTATTCAGATTGTACAGAGGTTTTGCAGCGAAAAAATAATAACATGAAGTATTTTTCATTCATTGCTTCATTCATCATACTGTTGGCTGGCATCTCTTGTTCTTCAGGTGGTAAAAAAGCAAAAGTAATTTTGGGCGATGATACCCTTACCACAGGTACCATCCATATAAGTGTGGATGAAAGTTTCGCACCCATCATTGATTCTCAGATCAAGGTCTTCATGTCGCAGCATCCACAAGCAAAAATCATTCCGCATTACAGGCCTGAAGCAGAATGCATCAAGGATCTTTTGAATGACAGCATCCGGATGGTCATTATAACAAGGGGATTGACAGAAGAGGAAGTTCCTTTTTACAAGGACACACTTTCATTTGTTCCCTTGTATGGGCGACTTGCAACCGATGCTGTGGCAGTGATCACCCATAACAATTGCAAAGATTCTCTTTTTTCTGTTTCAGATATCAGGTCGATGTTGAATGGAACAAGTGGATATTCATATGAATTGGTGATGGATGGATTGAAGGCAACGAGCACCGTTCGTTTTTTGATGGATTCCATCCTTCGTGGCCAGCCCATGAAGGGAAAGGTGATGGCTGCACAGAACTCCGAAGGGGTGATTGATTACATCGCTTCTCATCCCAATGCATTGGGATTTATTGGAGTCAGTTGGATCGGAAACAAAGAGGATTCCTCTCAGATGTCTTTCCAAAAAAAAGTAAAATTGGCAGCCTTGCAGTGCGCCAGATGCGAAGAGGAAGTATATGTCAGGCCTTACCAGGCAAATATGGCCTTGAAAAGATACCCACTCAATCGGGGCATATACTATGTTCTGAAAGAGAACTTCGCCGGACTGGGCAAAGGATTTGTCAATTTCTTAACACATGAGAAAGGGCAATTAATCTTCCGGAGGGGGTATCTTGTACCTGACCGAATGGCCCTTCAAATAAGAAAAGCAAATGTTTCGGAATAAATAGATGATTTCTTACTTTTACAACCCTTAAAAAACAAACTGCGACGTATGAAAATGAGATTCGTGATTGCTGGACTGTTTTTTACTTCTGTTGTAACTGCTCAAACAGTTCAGGAGGGTAGAAAATTGTTATTGAATCAGCGTTATCGCTCTGCAAAGGAAACCATGGAAAAAATTGTTGCTGCTGCTCCAACCAATCCTGAATCTATTTATTGGCTTGCCCAGGTTCATTTTGAGTCAAAAAATCCTTCAGCTGCAGTCGAAGTGCTGCGCAAAGGAATGGAGGGTGCCAATGGAAGCAATCCTTTGCTCTTGGTCGCAATGGGACAAGCAGAATTGACTGAAAAGAAAGTCAATGATGCCAAACAACGTTTTGAAACAGCCATCTCTCTGACCAAATCAAAAGATGCCAATATCCTCGTTGCCATCGGCAAAGCCAACTTAGAAGATGGAGGTGATTTTGCATATGGAATTGAAAAGATCAAACTCGCTTCAACCCTGAAAAACTTCAACGATCCCTTCGCATATGTTTACATGGGCGATTTGTATCGGAAGCTCATGAACGGGGGTGGTGCAGTTTCTTCATATGAAAATGCATTGCTGAAAGATCCAAAGTCAGCAGTTGCAAAATATAAAGTTGGAAAAGTATACCTCACCCAAGGAAATGAACAAAAAGAGATTTTCCTAGGTAAATTCAATGATGCCATTGCAGATGATCCCTCATTTGCTCCAGCTCTTTATGAACTTTACGTGTACTATTTCTTCAGAGATGTGGTGAAGGCTACCGATTATTTCAACAGGTACAAAACAAATGCTGATCCGGGTCCAGCACTCGACTACGAAGAGGCAAGTCTCCAGTTTGCTGCAGGTGATTTCAAGAATGCCATTGCAAAATCCGACGCCTTGTTGAAGTCACAAGGTGAAAAAGCAGATGCAAGGCTCTACAGATTGAAGGCATACAGTTATGATAAACTCAACGATTCTGCCAACGCACTGGCTTTATTGGAAACATTTTTCCAAAAAGCAACTGCTGAACAATTGAATCCGGAGAACTTTTATGTCGCAGCAGTGAATGCAGCTAAAATGAAAACAGATCCGGCCAAAGTGGATGACTATTTTATGAAGGCCATCAATGCGGATACAGCCCTCACCAATAAATTGGACTACGCGAGGAAAGCGGCTGACTTCTTCAAAAAATCATCCAACAATGCAAAATCAGCGCTCTGGCTGACCAAGGTCCTTTCTCTCAATGTAAGGGTCAGCAAGGTTGATCTTTACAACGCAGGATTTGAAAATTTCAAGGCAGGTGAGTTCAAAACAGCTGACAGCATATTCACTGTATACAAAACAAACTTCCCCAACGAGGTATACGGACATTACTGGTCGTTCAGATCACTTTCTGTAATTGACTCTACCATGGAGCAGGGTCTTGCCATACCTGATTGTGAGAAATTCATTTCCATTGCGGAAGTCGACAAATCAAAAAACAAAAGTACACTTATTACGGCCTATGGTTACCTGGCTGGGTACACTGCAAATGTTAAAAAAGATCTCGCTTTGGCATCCAGTTACCTAGACAAAATAATCGAAATCGATCCCAATAACCAGGACGCCATCAAAAACCGAGATATTCTCCAAAAAGCACTGGCGGCAACGCCAAAAAAATAAATCAAAAGGGACAATTAAATTGTCCCTTTTTTCATTCAGGACCTTCATTTTTTCATCCTGATTTGCCTAACTTTGCGCCATCAAATTCAACCGATGTTCAAGGCTATTTTTCTGCAGTCTTCTTTGCTCGGACAGAATGCCTCAATCAGCAAGGCAAGTGATTATCTCCCCATCGGCATACAGATCGCATTTGCAGTGGTTTTGGTAACGATCATGATCGCAGGATCACAGCTGTTGGGTCCTAAAAGAAAGACTACTGACAAGCTGCAGGTATTTGAAAGTGGTATTGAGCAATTTGGAAATGCACGTCAGCCGATGGCTATCAAGTATTTCCTGGTTGCAATCTTATTTGTCTTGTTTGATGTGGAAGTTATCTTTTTCTATCCCTACGCTGTCAACTTCAAATCATTGGGATGGGATGGATTTTTTGCGGTGTTCATGTTCATCAGTTTTTTTCTGGCTGGGTTCATCTACATCATCAAAAAAGGGGCATTGCATTGGGAAGAATAAATTTCTAGCACCTGGAAAACAAGTTCCAAGTGCATGTGTTATAATAAAAAACTACTATGGCCAGGCCTGTAAGATTTAATGTGAACCCAAAGGATTTTACCGACCGCGGTATCAATCAGGTTGAACTGCCTGATGGTCACATGGGGGAAGGGTTTTTCGCAACTTCGTTTGACAAGGTTGTCGGATTGGCAAGAAAAAATTCCATCTGGCCCCTTCCATTCGCAACTTCTTGTTGTGGTATTGAATTCATGGCAACCATGGGTTCTCACTATGACCTTGCAAGATTTGGATCTGAGCGTGTGGGTTTCTCACCACGTCAGTGTGATCTGCTGATGGTTATGGGAACCATCGCCAAAAAAATGGGACCTGTTGTGAGGCAAGTGTATTTGCAAATGGCAGAACCCAGATGGGTAATGGCTGTTGGAGCTTGTGCTTCCAGCGGTGGAATTTTTGATACCTATTCTGTGTTACAGGGAATCGATCAAGTGGTGCCGGTAGATGTGTATGTTCCAGGATGTCCACCAAGACCTGAAGCAATCATTGATGGCGTACTCAAAATCCAAGACCTCATTCACAATGAATCACTGAGAAGACGACACAGCAATCAATACAAAAACTTATTGGAAACCTACGGTATACAATAACCCATTTCACAACACATGCCTATTTCCGCCGACCATATCAAAGAAAAACTGAATGCACAGTTTGGTGATGGAATCATCTCATGGGATGATGCATCCGACATACTCGCGCTTGAAGTCAATCCTTCTATCAACTTGAAGGTCCTGACCTTTTTGCATGATGAACCAACATTGGGGTTTCAGTTTTTAACCGATCTGACCGGCGTGCATTATCCTGATCAGTCAAATAAAGAATTAGGGGTTGTTTACCATGTTCACAACTTGAAAGAAAATACCCGCTTGCGGTTGAAGATTTTTGTGCCTATTGAAAAGCCTGATGCATTCACTGCAACAGGGTTGTTCAGCGGTGCCAATTGGATGGAAAGAGAGACGTTTGATTTTTTTGGCATCAACTTCATTGGACATCCAAATCTGAAAAGGGTGTTGAATGTCGATGAAATGGATTATCATCCACTGCGCAAAGAATATCCTTTGGAAGATCAAACCAGAATTGACAAAGACGACGAAATGTTTGGAAGATAAAGAACCAAAAAATTACAATGGCTGAACAAGCAAACATAGCTTTACCTGAAGGGTCACTCGGAAAACAAACAACCACACTCAATCTTGGTCCCACGCACCCTGCCACCCACGGCGTATTTCAGAACATTCTGGAAATGGATGGTGAGCGCATCATCAAGGCTGAATCGACTGTTGGCTATATTCACCGTGCATTTGAGAAGCTTGCAGAAAGAAGACCGCTTTATCAGATTACCACACTTACTGATCGTTTGAATTATTGCTCAGCTCCATTGAACAACATGGGCTGGCACATGACCTGCGAAAAATTGTTGGGTGTCAAGACGCCCAAAAGAGTCGACTACCTGCGTGTGATCATCATGGAACTTTCACGTATTTCTGATCACCTGATTTGCAACTCGATTGTTGGCGTTGATACGGGCGCTTATACCGGATTTCTATATGTGATGCAATACCGTGAACTGATTTATGAAATCTATGAAGAAGTATGTGGATCCAGGCTCACAACCAATATGGGAAGAATCGGCGGATTTGAGAGAAACTTCAGCAATACCGCATTTCAAAAAATAGAACAATTCCTGGAGGAGTTTCCAAAAGTGTGGAAAGAGTTTGAAAACCTTTTCATGCGCAACAGAATTTTCATTGAAAGAACAAAAGGCAATGGTGCAATTGCTGCCGAACGTGCATTGAACTATAGTTTCACCGGACCCAATCTGCGTGCTGCGGGAATCGATTATGATGTAAGGGTACATGCGCCTTATTCATCTTATGAGGACTTCGATTTTATCATTCCAGTTGGAACAACAGGCGATAATTACGATCGTTTCATGGTGAGGGGCGAGGAAGTATGGCAATCACTTGGCATCATCCGACAGGCCTATGAAAAAGTACAATCTTTCAAAGGCACTGAAGCAGAGGTTTATCATGCAGATGCACCAGCCTACTATCTTCCTGCAAAAGCAGATGTGTACACAAAAATGGAGGCATTGATCTATCACTTTAAAATTGTGATGGGTGAAACAGAAATACCGGTTGGTGAAGTATACCACAGCATCGAAGGTGCCAATGGCGAGTTGGGATTTTATTTGATCAGCGATGGTGGAAGATCCCCTTATCGTCTGCATTTCAGGAGACCCTGCTTTATTTATTACCAGGCATACGAAGAAATTGTTAGCGGAACCATGTTGAGCGATGCGATCATCACACTGAGCAGCCTCAATCTGATCGCTGGTGAAATGGATGCCTAAACATATTAAACAATGGTGAAGTTCAGTGAACATACAATGAAAGAAGTAGAGGCAATCATTGCCCGCTATCCTCAAGGCAAACAAAAAAGTGCATTGATTCCACTCTTGCATCTTGCACAGGAAGAGTTTGGTGGATGGCTGAGTGCTGAAGCCATGGATCATGTAGCTTCCATTTTATCCATTGAATCCATTGAAGTGTACGAGGTGGCTACTTTTTACAGCATGTTCAATCTTCAACCGGTTGGGAAACATGTGTTGGAAGTTTGTCAGACCGGCCCATGCATGTTGAGAGGAAGCGATGATATCATTGCTTACATCAAATCAAAATTGGGCATCGGTGTGGGTGAAACAACTGCCGATGGCATGTTCACACTGAAAACTGTAGAGTGTTTAGGTGCCTGCGGTTATGCACCCATGATGCAAATGGGTATGCATTACAAGGAACACCTGACACCTGAAAGGGTTGATCAAATCATAGCTGATTGCTACAATCATAAATAGAGGAAGGCATTATGGCAAGAAAATTATTATTGGAAAAGGCCCATGTTGAAGGTATCCGACAATTTGATGTTTATCGGAGAGAGGGTGGTTATGCTGCAGTTGAGAAAGCATTGAAAATGGAACCAGTTGCTATTGTGGAGGAAGTGAAGAAAAGCGGACTCAGGGGCAGGGGAGGTGCGGGATTTGCAACCGGACTCAAATGGAGTTTTCTTGCAAAACCAGAAGGTGTACCCCGTTACCTGGTTTGCAACGCAGATGAATCTGAACCAGGAACTTTCAAAGACAGATACCTGATGGAATTTATTCCCCATCTGCTCATTGAGGGACTGATTGTTTCATCATTTGCATTGGGTAGCAACAGAACTTACATATACATACGTGGAGAATACGCTTGGATTGTTGGCATACTCGAACAAGCCATTGCTGAAGCAAAACAAAATGGTTTCCTTGGAAAGAATATTCTTGGAACTGAATTTGATTTGGAAATATATGTGCAGCGTGGCGCAGGTGCATATATCTGCGGCGAAGAAACTGCTCTCATTGAATCATTGGAAGGAAAGAGAGGAAACCCTCGCATCAAACCACCCTTCCCGGCCATCAAAGGTTTGTGGGACTGCCCAACTGTTGTCAACAACGTTGAAACACTGGCAGCAGTAGTTCCTATCATGAACCTCGGTGCAGAAGAATATGCAAAGATTGGAGTGGGTCGATCTACCGGTACCAAACTGATTTCTGCATGCGGAAACATCAACAAGCCCGGCGTATATGAAATAGACATGACCATCTCTGTGGAAGAGTTTATCTATAGCGATGAGTATTGTGGTGGAATTGCCAATGGAAAAAGACTAAAAGCTTGTATCCCTGGCGGCTCTTCAGTGCCCATCCTTCCTGCAAATCTCTTGTTGAAGACTGCCAAAGGTGAAACACGTTACATGAATTATGAAAGTCTTTCTGAAGGTGGTTTTGCAAGCGGATCCATGATGGGATCAGGTGGATTTATTGTATTGGATGAGGATCAGTGTATCGTTCGACATACGTTGACGCTCGCAAGATTTTACAGACATGAAAGCTGCGGACAATGTTCACCATGCAGAGAGGGAACAGGATGGATGGAAAAAATACTCCATAAAATTGAGAGTGGCAAAGGTGTATCAAGCGACATTGACTTGTTGTGGGATATCCAAAGTAAAATTGAGGGAAATACAATTTGTCCACTGGGCGACGCAGCAGCATGGCCTGTTGCAGCAGCCATCAGACATTTCAGAGATGAATTTGAATGGCATGTAAACCATCCTTCATTGTGCTTAACCCAAAACTATGGCTTGGCTCATTATGCTGATGAGTTGAGTGTAGTTGCATAAAAAAATGCTATGGCCGAGGAAATAAAAAAGTTAAAAGTCACAATTGACAACATCACGATAGATGTTCCCCAGGGAACAACCATCCTGCAGGCTGCAAGAATGATTGGCGGTGAAGTTGTGCCTCCAGCCATGTGTTACTACACCAAGTTGCAAGGCAGTGGCGGTAAATGCCGTACCTGTTTGGTTGAGGTGAGCAAAGGAAGTGAAGCAGATCCGCGTCCAATGCCCAAACTCGTTGCAAGTTGTCGCACTGGAGTGATGGATGGAATGGAAGTCAAAAACATTACGAGTCCCAAGGTACTTGACGCCCGCAACGGAGTTGTTGAGTTTCTTTTGTTGAATCATCCTTTGGACTGCCCCGTTTGTGATCAGGCAGGGGAGTGTCATTTGCAAGATCTGGGATATGAGCATGGAAAGGAAGCAACTCGTTATGAGTTCAAACGCAGAACATTCGAAAAACACGATTTGGGTCCGTATATACAACTGCACATGACACGATGTATTCTCTGCTACCGTTGTGTGTACACAGCGGATCAGGTGTCCAATAAACGTGTACATGGAATACTCAGCAGGGGTGATCACGCGGAGATTGCAACTTATATTGAAAAATCACTCGACAACGATTTCATTGGAAATGTAATTGATGTTTGTCCTGTTGGTGCGCTCACTGATAAAACATTCCGTTTCAAGAACAGGGTATGGTTTACCAAGCCGGTGAATGCACATCGTGCATGCAAGTGCTGCTCTGGAAAAGTAACACTCTGGCAAAGGGGAGAAGAGGTTTTACGTGTGACGGCCAGAAAAGATCAGTGGGGTGAAGTGGAGGAATGGATCTGCAATGAATGCCGATTCGAAAAGAAAAAGACAAGTGATTGGGTGATTGAGGGACCGACACATGTAAGCAGGCATTCTGTTATTTCTCAGGGACACTATGAGAAACTCAGCAAGCCAGCAGAAACCTTCAGCAAGGTGCATGATGAAAGGAAACCTAAATTGCTGATGGACATACACAGTGTCAGTGAGGTCAATGATCCCTCCATTGATTTGAGTGTCATCAAAGGTCCCGCTACCGGAAAAGTTTTTGAACAAACAAAGAAGCATTCATGATACCTATTCATTTGCTCGTGATAAATGTATGGTTTGGATTGGAGAAATTATTGCTGATCGGTGCAATCATTTCTTTCTCTCTGGTTGTGGCAATGTACACCACCTTTGCCGAGAGGAAAATTGCCGGATTCATGCAAGACCGCAGAGGTCCCAACCGTGCTGGTCCTTTTGGCATACTTCAGCCACTTGCAGATGGACTCAAACTTTTTTTCAAAGAAGAAATCATACCACTTACATCGAACAAGGGATTGTTTGTATTGGGACCTGCATTGGCAATGTTGACGGCTATGTTAACAAGTGCTGTTATTCCATGGGGGAATCAAATTGAAATTGCCGGCAGAACGGTGAGTCTGCAGGTTGCTGATGTTAATATTGGTATCCTCTACGTGTTTGGTGTGGTAAGTCTCGGTGTGTATGGCATCATGATTGGAGGATGGTCATCCAACAATAAATTTTCACTGCTCGCTGCAGTGCGTGGCGCATCGCAAATCATTTCATATGAATTGGCAATGGGATTGTCACTCATCTCATTGTTGTTGATGACTGGATCGCTCAATTTAAAATCCATCGTTGAGCAACAAATGCAAGGAGGCTGGGGCGGTTTGTTGGGATGGAATATTTTGTATCAACCACTTGCCTTTTTGATTTTCTTGATATGTGTTTTTGCCGAGTGCAACAGAACACCCTTTGATTTGCCTGAAGCTGAAAACGAATTGAACTTTGGCTATCATCAGGAGTATTCTTCCATGAAGCTGGGATTGTACCTTTTTTCTGAGTATGTCAATATGTTTATTTCAAGTGCTGTTGTTTCAACATTGTTCTTTGGAGGATACGATATACCATTTGTAGATGAGACAACACTGGCTTCAAATATTGGTGTGAACCTGGTAGCATTGCTTGGATTCCTTACCTTTTTTGCAAAAATTGCTTTCTTTCTATTCTTATTCATATGGGTGCGATGGACCATTCCGAGATTTCGGTATGATCAACTCATGGACTTGGGTTGGAAGAAATTGATTCCGCTTGCACTTGCAAATCTTTTGATAACAGCAGTAGTGATATTGGCTCTCAATAAATAATGATATGGGACAATTGACAAATAGATCAAGAACATTGGAGCAGAAACCGCTTACCTTCTGGGAAAGCTTGTATCTGCCCGCTATTTTTAAAGGTATGGCCATCACATTTGGTCACATGTTTAAAAAGAAGCCCACCATCAATTACCCCGAACAAAAAAGGCCTTTCAGTCCGGTGTTCAGAGGTCTCCATGTGCTCAACCGCGATGAGGAGGGAAGAGAGAATTGCACAGCATGCGGATTGTGTGCAGTTGCTTGTCCGGCAGAAGCCATTACCATGGAAGCTGCCGAGCGCCAGCCAGGAGAAGAAAACTTATACCGCGAAGAGAAATACGCTGCAAAATATGAGATCAATATGCTGCGTTGTATTTTCTGTGGATTGTGTGAAGAGGCTTGCCCCAAAGATGCCATCTATCTCTCTGAAACATTTGCTCCATCCGATTTTACTAGAAAAGGATTTATATACGGCAAAGAAAATTTGCTCATTCCACATCCTATAAAGGACAAAGAGAATTATGAGGTTGCAAAAGGTCAGCGGGAACAACAAATCAAAAACAAATAAAACATGCCAATCACCGAAATCATATTTTGGACATTGTCATCAGCAGCAATTCTTGCAGCGTTGATGGTGATATTCAGCAAGAACCCGGTGCACAGTGTGCTGTGGTTGATTGTAGTATTCTTTGCGATCTCAGGACATTATGTATTGCTCAATGCACAATTCCTTGCAATCGTGAATATGATTGTTTATGCAGGCGCGATCATGGTATTGTTTCTTTTCGTGATCATGCTCATGAATATGAATGCAGACCAGGAGCCCAACAAAAGCAAGTGGATGAAAATGGCTGGTGTTGTTTCAGGAGGCAGTTTGATGTTGATTTTGGTAGCAACTCTGAAAAATAATACTGCAGTGGCTGGTGGTCAAGAGGCAGGCATTGGATTGATCCAGCAATTGGGCCGCACCCTTTTCAGTGAATATGTTGTACCGTTCGAAATCAGCAGTGTGCTGTTTCTGAGCGCCATGGTTGGTGCAATCATATTGGGTAAGAAAGAGAAAGGAATTATTGAAACCAACGTATCAAAATAACAAAGATGCCCATCAATTATTATATATTTTTATCGGTTTGCCTTTTTTGTATTGGCATCATCGGAGTGCTCACCCGCAGAAATGCAATTGTCATTTTCATGTGCATCGAGTTGATGCTGAATGCAGTCAACTTGCTGCTCGTTGCTTTTTCACGCATGCATCATGCTGCTGCACAGTCACTCGATGCAGCTTCCATGGCAGGGGCAGAGGCTCAAATTTTTGTATTTTTTATCATGGTGGTTGCTGCTGCTGAGGTAACCGTGGGATTGGCAATCATTGTAATGCTCTATAGAAATATTCATTCAGTGGATATCAATTTTTTAAATCGATTGAAGCACTGAGATAAAATAAATGTCAATGAATGGTATGATAACATACGGCTACCTGATTCCATTGCTCCCGCTGATTGGCTTTCTTGTCAATGGACTTGGAAGAAATTTTCTTTCAAAGAAAATGATTGGATGGATTGGCTCTGGAGTCATGGTGATGGCTTTTCTCATGAGCCTGTTGGTTTTCAATCAAGTTTCAGCTGTAGGCTTCAAGACCGAGGTTTTGTTCTTGTTTGATTTTATCAAAACCGCTGGATTGGATTTTCCATTTGCATTGCAATTTGATCAGCTGAGCGCATTGTTTCTGCTTGTCATCACTGGCATTGGTTCTCTCATTCATATTTATTCTACTTCATACATGCATGAAGAGGAAAGTCCACATTTTGCAAGGTATTTCGCTTATCTGAACCTGTTTTTGTTCTTTATGCTCATCCTGGTCCTAGGTTCAAGTTATGTTACCATGTTTATTGGATGGGAAGGTGTTGGGCTTAGTTCTTATTTACTCATTGGATTTTGGTTTGGCAACAGCAATTATAATAATGCCGCAAAAAAAGCGTTTGTGATGAACAGGATTGGTGATCTTGGCTTTCTCTTGGCTATTTTCTGGATGCTTGCTCAGTTTGGTACCATCACTTATGCAGGTGTATTCTCAAAGGCCAGTACTGTTCCTGTTTCAGTCATTACAGGCATAACACTTTTGATGTTTGTAGGCGCCATGGGTAAGTCAGCCCAAATCCCTCTTTACACCTGGTTGCCGGATGCGATGGCTGGTCCCACACCTGTATCAGCGCTGATACACGCTGCAACCATGGTAACAGCAGGTATTTATATGATTGCAAGAAGCAATGTCATGTATTCGCTTGCGCCAATCTCACAAAACGTTGTTGCCATCGTAGGTATTTCAACTGCATTGCTCGCAGCAACCATAGCGTTGAAACAAAATGATATCAAGAAGGTCCTGGCCTATTCAACTGTCAGTCAACTTGGACTGATGTTCTTGGCATTGGGTGTTGGAGCGTATACGGCTGGTGTGTTTCACGTGATGACACATGCTTTCTTCAAAGCATTGCTTTTCCTTGGTGCAGGAAGCGTGATTCACGCAATGCACCACGAACAGGATATTTATAAAATGGGTGGATTAAAAAAGAAACTCCCTGTCACCCATTTTACATTTTTAATTGGCTGTCTTGCCATTGCAGGTATTCCTCCTTTTGCAGGGTTCTTTTCTAAGGATGAAATATTGACAGCAGCGCTAGGAAAGAATATTGTCTATTACATATTGGGTGTTGTTACATCGTTGATGACTGCCTTCTATATGTTTAGGATGTATTTCCTCACTTTTCACGGAAATTTCAGGGGAACTGAAGATCAATACAATCATGTACATGAATCTCCTGCTGCCATGACTTGGCCACTGATCATCCTTGCATTACTTTCAGTTTTAGGCGGGTGGATAGGAATCCCTGCGGTATTCATCGAAGATGCGCATCTATTGTCGGACTTTTTCAGTCCATTGTATACTTTATCACATTCTGCATCTCAATTGCACTTGTCTCATTCTACAGAGCTTCTTCTAATGGGTGTATTGCTGCTGCTGATCGTGATTGCCATTTTTACAGCCAGCAGAATGTTTGCAAAAGCAGATATCACTGAGGAGCATTCATCTTCTTTTGGAAAAATGCTTGCGAACAAATGGTACATCGATGAGCTATATGAAATGATCATTGTTCAACCCGTAAATTACATTTCTTCATTTTTTGCAAGAATCATCGATGTTAAAATAATTGATGGAATGGTCAATGGAGTGGGGAAGCTTATTCACTTCAGTGCCAGACAGATGAGGTTGATACAAAGTGGACAGGTTGGCTCCTATGTATTGATCATGGTTGTTTCCATCATCCTATTTTTCATCTTCCAGATGTTCTGGAAAATTTAAAACACTGATTATATTATGTTCGCTGCCGTTGATAATTTTCCCGCATTGCTGATTTGGATTCCTCTTTTGGGGGGATTGCTCAGCTTCTTTTTGAAAGATGCCAAACGGGCAAAGACGAGTGCCATCGTATTTGCGGCATCATCCTTGTTGGTGTTGATGGTCAGCATGAATTTTTCAGGCAAAGAAAATATGCAGCTAAATCAGGTCAGCTATGATTGGCTTTCTTCAATCGGAAGCAATTTTGGATTGATACTCGACGGATTGACAAGGACCATGTCGTTGCTGACAGCCATTGTTTTCCTGCTTGTTTTTGTATTGGTCCCCTTTGATCAATATAAAGATGCGAACAAGTTCTACGGACTCATGTTGCTTACGCATTGCGGATTGGTAGGGGTTTTCATGGCTACAGACGCATTGGTTTTTTACCTTTTTTGGGAACTGGCATTGATTCCAGTTTATTTCCTCGCTTCTATTTGGGGTGGAGAAAAACGCATCAGGGCAACCTTCAAGTTTTTCATTTATACATTCATAGGTTCAGTATTGATGTTGATTGCTATACTGTACATGTACAACAAAACAAATGCAACATCTTTCGGACTTTCCGCATTCTTTAATCTCAATAATACTGCTACTGAGCAATACTGGTTGTTCTCAGCTTTCTTCATTGCATTCGCTATCAAGATGCCTCTTTTCCCCCTGCATACATGGCAGCCTGAGTCATACGAGCAATCACCTGCACCTGTTACAATGGTGTTGAGCAGTGTGATGGTAAAAATGGGATTGTTTGGATTGTTGAGGTGGGTAATGCCATTGTTTCCATTGGCGGTAAAGCAATTCAGTCCTGTGCTAATGATTGTTATTTCAATTGGGGTTGTCTATGCATCATTAGTGGCCATCTACCAGGACAATATCAAGCGACTCATTGCTTATTCATCCATTGCCCATATTGGGCTGATGGCAATGGGTATTCTTACGCTCAAAGAAGTGGCCATATCAGGTACTTTGATTCAAATGTTCAATCACGGCGTCAACATCTTGGCATTGTGGATCGTTGCATACTTGATTGAGAAACAGACGGGGATCCTATCTATTTCAAAATTAGGTGGACTCGCCAAGAAGGCACCTGTATTGTCTATCTTCATGTTGGTTGCAGTTCTTGCCAATGTAGCACTTCCTCTCACCAATGCATTTGTTGGTGAATTCATGATCTTCAATGGCATTTACCAGGCCAATAAATTATTTGCAGCTTTTACAGGATTGAGCATCATTTTCAGTGCAGTGTACTCCCTCAATATGGTAAAAAATGTTTTTTATGGAACAGAGAGCAAGGCAGCTTCACTTGTGACAGACATCAAAGGTTTACAGGTTATTATCTTCGTTATACTCACTGCACTTATATTGCTTGTTGGTGTATATCCCCAACCTTTCTTCAATATGTTTTCAGATGCAATGGGATTGATTTTAAACCGTTATAATTCATAAACTGAATAATCATTATGAATGCTATTATAATTTCAGCAGTTTGGGGAGTTCTAATGATGTATGCGGGCTTCTTTTTACAATCAAAGCGCAGTATTCATTTGCTGGCCATAGCAGGCATTTGTCTGATGATTGGAGCTACTGCGTATGAATTCCTGAGTGGAATTCCATTTGTCACAATCGATACCAAAGGAATGCTGGAATATACCGGTTATGGTCTCGCTTTTCTTTTGATCATCCTGGTGAGCACGCTGGTTTATTTCATCCTTTCAGGCAATGATATTCATTCAGCTGGAAAATCTGCCTCAGATCTTTACGCGTTGGTTTTCTTTATATTAACAGGAATTGCAGTGGTTGCAGGTTACAGATCATTGTTGATGTTGTTTTTGGGGATAGAAATTGTATCCATACCGCTTTATGTGTTGGCAGGAAGCGATAAATCCAACTTGAAAAGCAATGAAGCTGCCCTGAAATATTTTTTGATGGGATCCTTTTCAACAGGATTGATGCTGATGGGAATTGCTTTGATTTACGGTGATACAGGATCTTTTTATCTGGACGCGATCAGGGCTGGATTTGGTGTGTTGACGCCTATGAAGGCTGCCGGCATGTTGCTCATCCTAGCCTCTATGTCATTCAAGGTATCTGCCGCTCCATTTCATTTCTGGACACCTGATGTATATGATGGATCGCCAACAGTATTCACTTCATTCATGGCAACCATCGTCAAATCCGTTGCTTTTTTTGCATTCCTCACACTGTTCGATCATGCATTTGGCAAGTTGCATGAGCAATGGAAAGTCTTGGTTGCCATCATCGCAGTGGCAACACTGTTGATTGGAAATATCACCGCAGTATTTCAGCAGAGTGTAAAAAGAATGTTGGCATATTCTTCCATTGCCCAGGCTGGATTCATGATGTTGTCAATATATGCCATCAATACATTTGCCAAACAGGGCTTGTTGCTTTATTTTGCCGGATACAGTTTTGCTACACTGGGAATATTCGCAGTGCTTTCAAAAATGAAAGATCATTCCATTGATTCATTCAACGGATTCGCAAAGTCAAATCCCATCATAGCGCTTTCATTGTTGATTTCCTTGCTCTCATTGGCAGGCATTCCACTCACAGCAGGATTTTTTGCTAAGTATTACATGCTCTTGGCGGTAATCAGGGAAGGTGGCATGTTGTGGTTGGTAATTACTGCTGTTTTGTGTGCTGCAGTGAGTGTGTATTATTATTTCAGGGTCATCCAAGCGATGTACTTCAAGGAGTCTGTACAAGACAATTCATCATTGTTTTCGCCCTATTTCAAATGGATGATGTTCTTGAATGCTGTCCTAATCATTGTGTTGGGGATTCATCCTGACCTGATTTTAAGCCTTATTTAGGCAGAAAGCTGTTATTTATCATGCTTTGATATCCGTTCATCAATCTTTTTGATCCGCTTTTCTGTCTTTCACTAATTTTACCAGATGAAATTAGCTGACAATCTATCTCTTGCCTGGAGAACGGTAAGAGCCAACAAGCTTCGTACGGGAATTACAGTTGCCATCATTGCTTTCGGCATCATGGCGCTTGTTGGCATCATCACAGCCATTCAGGCGATGAACAATAGCCTGCGTGACAGTTTTTCAACCATGGGGGCCAACGCATTCAGCATCAGATTCAGAGAAAGGAGGATGATGATGGGAGGAGGAGATCGTGCAGATGTTACACAATCAAAAGTAGGTTCACAGCGAAGGGTCAAGAAATCCAGCACGGGCCAAATCATCACCTATCAACAAGCCAAGCAATTCAAGGAAGGGTATGAGTTTCCTTCAGATGTCAGCATCGGAATCAACGGTCCAAGAAGTCAGGTAGTGACATATGAAAATAAAAAAACAAATCCCACGGTTTCACTGAATGGTGGGGATGACAACTATCTTAAATTGAATGGCTACGAAATTGCATTTGGACGAAATTTCAATCGAAATGAAATTGAAAGCGGACAGGATATTTGTATCATAGGAAAAGATGTTGCGACAAAACTTTTTGGGTCAAGAAGTGACAGGGCACTGGATAAAGTCATTCGAGTCGGCGCAAACAAATACAGAGTCATTGGTGTCACCAAGGAGAAGGGGGCCAGTGCTTTTTTGCAGGCCGACAATGTGATTTTTGCGACCTACACCAATGTGAAACAACGCTATGCCAATAAAAATCAATCATATCAACTTGCAGTGATGGTAGACGACATCAATCGCCTTCAACCTGCCATTGGAGAAGCCGAGGGGTATTTCAGAAATGTAAGGGGATTGACAACGACCGAGGATAATAATTTTTATATAGACAAGAGCGACAGCATTGCAGAGACTTTTATCAAACTGCTTGGCACCATTTCTGCTGCAGCAGGTGCTATTGGATTCATTACACTCATCGGGGCGGCCATTGGGTTGATGAACATCATGTTGGTGGCTGTTACAGAAAGAACCAAAGAAGTGGGATTGATCAAGGCGTTGGGTGGGAAGCGCAATTCAATTCGTGCACAATTTTTATTTGAGTCAACACTCATCAGTCTGATGGGTGCTATAATTGGCATATTGCTGGGTGTCATCATTGGCAACCTGGTTGGAAGCCTCATGGATACATCATTTTTCATTCCATGGGGAATCATTGGTGTGGGTATCTTGATCTGTTCAGCAGTTGGATTGATTGCCGGCATTTATCCGGCTATGAAGGCATCTAAGTTAGATCCGATCGTGGCATTGCGCTACGAGTAGGGGTTGAAAGTTTTAAGTTGTAAGTTATAAGTAATCGTTCATATAAAATTGAAACTCAAAACTTATAACTTACAACCCACAACTTTTTATTATTTAGGCTCCAAAGCCCTTTTGATTCTTTCTGTTATATCCTGCAAATGATATTTGGTCATGTTGTCTGTAGCAACGGATGCTGCAGCTTGTGAGGCATTTTTCATTGCATTCAAATGACCTCTGACTACAGAGTATACATCTGTCTTTTTGCTGTCAACCGACGTACTCACCGTGAATCCACCCATGGCGGGAGATGCTGCATTGGTTCCAAGCAGGGCAATCATTCTCTCGACATAGCTTTTCTGCAAATTTCTTCTGTGGCCATCGATTGATTTCTTGGCAGTCCATTCGCTGAGAATATTTTTCTCCATGTCATTCAGCAATTCATCAACTGTATAGGCATTTGGAAATCTGTTCGCATGCACCGCCATTTTTGTCAACCTAGAGGCAGACAAAACGCTTGCCAGTACATTGTCTTGAATGGTACTGAGTTGATCACTTACCGGGCTGTTGATTTTATTCAAGATGTTATAATTCAACATCCATTCAGGGGTTGTGAAAAGGTGATTGTTTACAAATGCAACAGCTTCTTTTTGAATGGCTTTTGGCGTTACCTCAAATACATCACCTGCTTGTTCAACTGATTTTGGTGTTTCATAATATCCTCCAATATTTCTTGCAACATGTCCGAGGTATCTGTTGAATTGTGACACCACTTGTCCGTACATCTGTTGCAGGTTTTGATACCTGTCGCCTTCCTCTTTTGTCCACTCAGGCAATTTGGCCATTATTCTTTTCAGGTTCTTTACTCCATAGTCGCTTGCTTTCATGGCATTGTCACCTAAATCTTCACTTTGTGTTCTTGGATCGGAGAGATTGCCATATTCATAGGTACCAAACCATACTCGGGGATTCTTTGAGAGTCGCTCGTTGTACAGTTTATTTCTTTGTTTTTTGTCATCTTCTTCGTTGTCTGCGCCATATCCATATCCCCATTCAATCGCCCATTTGTCATATTCGCCAATGCGGGGGAATAGACCAGCCCTGCTGATATTATCTTCAGGTTGTGCAACGTAATTGAATCGTGCATAGTCCATGATGGATGCTGTATGTCCATTTGCTTCGACCCATGCTTTGTCACGCAATTTCTCAACAGGTGTTTTGCTGCTGGATCCCATGTTGTGTCTGAGTCCCAGGGTGTGTCCCACTTCATGTGAAGAAACAAATCTGATCAGATTTCCCATGAGATCATCGTCAAACTTCATTTTGCGAGCTTCCGGATCAACAGCTGCAGTTTGCACAAAATACCAATCATGCAAGAGGCTCATGACATTGTGATACCATCCAATATGGCTTTCGAGAATTTCACCGCTTCTGGGGTCATGTACATTTGGACCGTAAGCATTTTGTATGTCTGATGCGAAGTACCTGATTACTGAATAGCGGGCATCTTCCAGGCTCATGGTAGAATCTCCCTCGGGCCATTCTTTTCCCATGATGGCATTTTTGAATCCCGCTTTTTCAAATGCTGCCTGCCAATCGTTCACACCTTGTATAAGATAGGATCTCCATTTTTTAGGTGTGGCAGGATCAATATAATATACGATAGGCTTCTCTGGTTCAACCATTTCGCCTCTTTTCCATTTTTCCACGTCCTCTTTTTTGGGTTGCAATTTCCAGCGAACAATAAACGATGATTCTTCTGTTTTTTGTTGATCATCACTATACACAGTGTAATCATCTACAAAATATCCTGTTCTGATATCATTCAATCTTTTCTGCATGGGTTTTTCTGGCAGCAGAATGAAAGAGTTGTTGATTTCAAGTGTTATAACTCCTGCTGCATTGGCTGCAGGCAAAGATGCGCTGGGGAATGGAGATGGAGCTGCGCCCATGCCTGGCATGGCAGCACTTGCACCAAAAGTTTTCACAGATCTTACTTCAGTGTTGATCGGAAAACTTTTGATAGACTCTATATAAGATTTGTCAGACTGAATAGCTGTAAGGCTTAATCTTCTTTTGGCAGCTGGACTCATGGAAACAGCTTGGTTGTCACCTTTGAAATAATCAGTTACATCGATGATGGCACCTGTCGAATCAGCACCGAATGCTTTGATATCAAATGATGCAGCAATGGGATCGAGGTTGGAATTTTTAACTGCCTTGTAGATCGGTTGAGAAGAATCTGCAACGCTGATCACTGTGACAACTCGCATGAATACTTTGTTATCCGGACCTTTTTCAAATTTCACTACCTGCTGGTTGGCAAGTTCACCACCATAAACACCGCCGCCGCCTGCTACTTTGGAAAATCTGGTAATGGCCATGATTTCTCTGCCAAAGAGGGATTCCTTGATTTCAAAGTAGAACTTGTCGTCTATTTTATGCACATTGAAGAGTCCCTTGCTGGTCTTTGCCTTGGGAGTAATCAATTCCTTGTAAGATCTGGGTCCAGTTTTAGGAGGGGCAGGGGGAGCTGCTGGAGCAGCTGGAGCTGCAGCCGGGGCAGCTGGTGGTGGAGGGGCCTGGTCTCTGCGATTCTGGGCCTGCATGGATTCTATTCCCACTAACATGCTACATGTCAGGAATAAAGCCTTGGTCGAAAAAATATTCATTTTTGTGGATTTTTGAGTGGGTAAATATAATGTTTCTGTGGTGTTTCGTGGGTATTATCTCTTTTTTAATTCTTGTTTGTGTCTGGATGATTTTTGGTGGAAAAAATTGTGCCAGTTTGGATTTTTTTTAATTTTTTTTCACCCCGTTGCATTTTTTGGTCAATTTTATTATCTTGCTCTGCCCTCTACCTAAACTTTTGTTTTCTTGAATACAAAGGGTTATTTTAGAGGTTCTTGTAAACATTTTAAAACCAAAGGAAATCTTTAACCAAAAAACGTAAGTCATGGCTGAAACAAAACCAACAGCGGCTGCTAAGTCAACCACATCAGCACAACCCAAAAAAGGTGGTGGTAACGCAATTTCTTATCTGGCTCCAATCATTTGCATTATTGCCGGATATTGTATCTGGAGATTCATTTTGGGAAATCCTGACGGCTTTACCAAGCCAGATGAGTTAGGTGGTTTCTGGCCATCCCATAAAGGTCCCAAAGGTGCTTGGAACAGAATGTACGAAGGTGGTATCATCGTACCATTGCTGATCGGTGCCTTCCTGATGGTAGTTGTATTTTCTATCGAGCGTTTTCTTACCATTAAGAAAGCCAGCGGAACAGGAAACAACGACGAGTTTGTACGTAAGGTACAATTCCATCTTGCCAATAAAAATGTAGATGCTGCTCTTGCAGAATGCGACAAGCAAAAGGGAAGTGTAGGAAACGTAATGAAAGCAGGTTTGAAAAAGTACAAAGAGATGTTGACTGACAACGCTTTGAACACAGAGCAAAAAGTTCTTGCCATTCAAAAAGAAGTCGAAGAAGCTACTGCCCTTGAACTTCCGATGTTGCAAAAGAACTTGGTATTCCTCTCTACTTTGACCTCTCTTGGTACATTGGTTGCCTTGTTGGGAACAGTATTGGGTATGATCAAATCATTCTCTTCTCTTGGTGAAGAAGGTGGATCAGGTGCTGCTGCTGAACTAGCGGTTGGTATCTCTGAAGCACTCTACAATACAGCATTGGGTATCGGTACCTCTTCCGTTGCCTTGATGATGTACAATGTGTTTACTACCAGGATAGATGCTATCACTTACGGTATTGATGAGTCTGGATTTACCCTTACTCAAAGCTTTGCTTCTCAATACAAGTAATTGTTTCTGTTCACAAGAATGGAAATTAGATAGCTTCATTTAAAAAAATGTAAACATGCCAAGTGTCAAAATAAAAAAACATGCACCCGAAAACGACATGACGCCCTTCGTAGACGTGGCGTTCTTGATCCTGTCGTTTTTCATGTTGGCAACCAAGTTCAAGCCGGAAGAACCTGTTGAGGTGACCACACCCAATTCCGTTTCTTCTCAGACATTGCCAGAAAAGGATGCATTGATGATATCGATCGATCAAGGTGGCAGGGTTTTCGTTTCCATGGACAATCCACAGTCTCGACAGTTGTTGATCGAGAACATGAATCAAACCAGAAATCTCGGATTGGGTCCCGCAGAAATTAAAAATTTCATCAATGCGCCAAGCGTGGGAGTTCCATTCAGTCAGCTGAAAGGACTCTTATCGTTGGATCCTGAGGAGCCTTCCACCACGGAAGTTTTCAAAAAACAACCTGGTATTCCTTGTTCAGACACTACTGGAGGTGAATTGTACTATTGGGTCAGAGATGCATTGTCTGCATACTCTGGAAAAAAACTGAACCTGCTGATCAAGGCTGACAACAATGCCAAGTATCCTCAGTTCAAGAACGTCCTCAATGCTTTCAAGAAGAATGATCAAAATAAATTTCTTCTTGTAACATCGCCTGAAGACGCGCCTGCTGGAACTGCATTGTATGTTACCCGTCAAAAGCAAATCCAAAGCGGAAAGTAATTAATTGATCAACTAAAAAGTCAAATATGGCAAGTATAGATTCAGGGGGTGGAGACGACGGACACAAAAAAGGTCCAGGCGTTAAAAAAGCCAAAAAGCTATCTACCCGCGTAGACATGACTCCAATGGTGGATCTCGGATTCTTATTGATTACCTTCTTCATCTTCACAACTACCATGTCTCAACCAACGGCTATGAATTTGTATATGCCGAAGGATGTTGACAAACCTGAAGAGCAGAACAAGGTAAAAGAATCCGGTGCCTTTCACATCATGCTTGGTAAACAAGACGTGGTGTACTATTATGAAGGAATGGATCCTACCCAAATCAAGACTGCTACTTTCAAGTCCATCAGAGATGAGATCATTCGTAAGAAACAAAATACCAATCCAGAAGACCTCGTAGTGATCATCAAACCAACCATTGATGCTACCTACAAGAACACGGTTGATATTTTAGATGAAATGACCATCAATGAGATCAAACGCTATGCAATGGTGGATATTTCACCGGTTGAATACGAATTGATCAAAATCACGGAAGCTGCAGCTGGAATCAAATAAAGAAGAAAAAAGAAAAAACGCATTACAATGGATGCAAATAAAATTTTAAGCACTGATCTTATCGACCTGGTTTTTGAGGGTAGAAATAAGAGCTATGGTGCTTATGAGCTCCGTACACAATACAACAAGCGTTTGAGGAATTCACTTGTGATTACTGCCTCAATTGCGTTGATGTTGTTGTTGGGTTCTTTTTTGTCTTCTCTCACCACCGGAAATAAAAAAGGCAAGGTTGAGATCAAAGAAGTACAATTGGAAGAAATCAAACAGGATGAGCCCAATGAACCACCACCGCCACCTCCTCCTAAACCACCAGAGCCGCCAAAAGTGGAAATGGCCAAGTTTACACCTCCTAAAGTCGTAAAAGACGAAGAGGTGAAGGAAGACGAGAAGCCACCAGAAATTGAAAAATTGGAAGAAACCAAGATTGGTACCATCAACCAAGAGGGTGTAAAAGACGAAGGTATTGTTGCCCCTCCTGTGGAAAGCACAGTTGTTGAAGCACCGAAGGAAGATGATGCAAATAAAATCTTCCAGAAAGTGGAAATCGATGCTGAGTTTCCAGGTGGTACATCTGGTTGGACCCGCTATGTAACCCGTGAAATCGAAAGAAACATCGACGACCTGCAAGATGATGGTCGTTCTGGAACGGTTGTCGTACTCTTCATTGTGGACAGAGAAGGTGTGGTGAGTGATGTTCGCGCATTGCCTTGCAACGAGGCAGGCGTAGGAAACTGTTTGCCACCCAGTTCAAAACTTGCTGAAATCGCAGTCAACGCCATCAGAAAGGGTCCCAAATGGAAGCCAGCCATCCAGAACGGTAGAAATGTAAAAGCATATCGCCGTCAGCCTGTTACCTTCCAACTATCTGAATAGAACAAGGTTTCAAACCATACAAGGCCGTTTGGGTTACCAAATGGCCTTTTTTATTTATTCTCTTACTAGATCGTAATTTTACCGCCATGTCGACGCAATGGAATGATATCATCGTGGCTTTGGCAACGCCGCAAGGCATCGGTGCCATTGGCGTTGTTCGCCTTTCCGGTAAGGGTTGTATTGAACTGGTGGATGCTGTGTTCCCTTCCAAACAGTTGGATAAACAACCAGCCAATACCATACATGTGGGTTTGATTGTTGACGGCGAAACAAAAGTGGATGAAGCAGTAGTCTCCATCTTTAAATCTCCCAAATCATATACCGGCGAAGACATCGTTGAGATTTCCTGTCATGGATCGAATTATATCATTCAGCAGCTCATTGAGCTTTGCATCAAGAAAGGTGCTCGTCTTGCAAAACCTGGTGAGTTTACCATGCGTGCTTTTCTCAATGGAAAAATGGATTTGGTGCAGGCAGAGGCAGTGGCAGACCTGATAGCTTCAGGTACAAAGGCTGCACAAGAAACAGCATTGAATCAGGTACGAGGAGGATTTTCACATGTATTGTCCAATTTGAGAGAAGAGCTGATTTCTTTTTCTGCTTTGATTGAACTGGAGCTCGATTTTTCCCAGGAAGATGTGGAGTTTGCTGACCGGACCAGGTTGAAAAAACTGCTCGATCATTTGGATAAAACAGTTCACGCATTGCTTGAATCGTTTCAACTGGGAAATGTCATCAAAAATGGGGTAAGCGTTGCCATCATTGGAAAACCCAATGCGGGAAAATCTACGCTACTAAATACATTGTTGAGAGAAAACAGGGCTATTGTAAGTGCTATTGCTGGTACAACCAGGGATACCATCGAGGAAGTACTAAACATCGAAGGAATATTATTCAGATTGATCGATACGGCTGGTATGCGCGAGAGCATGGATGAAATTGAATCAATCGGGGTTGAAAAAAGCAAAGAAAAAATGAAGTCAGCCGATATTGTGGTGTATTTGTATGACGCAAATAAGACACAAGAGAATGAGCTGTATGAAGTTGAAACAGAATTAAAACGTTTGTCGAAGCATTATCTTCTGGTGGGAAATAAAATCGATGATCCGTCATCTCTTCATCAACTGAATGCTTCTTGTTTGCCACACCAGATCTATATTTCAGCCAAATGTGATATCAATATAGATGCATTGAAAAGAAGGCTCTCAACATCCGTTGTGCATGGGAGCGTTCATTCGGAGCAGACGGTCGTGACAAATGCCCGCCATTTTCAATCACTGCAAAAAATTTCAGATGCCATCAAGGCAATCCAAAAAGGAATGACAGAAAATATTCCAGGTGATTTGCTTGCCATTGACATTCGGCAATGTCTCTATCATTTGGGCGAAATTACAGGCACCATTACCAACGAAGACCAGCTGGATTTCATTTTCTCTAAATTCTGCATTGGAAAGTGAAGTTGTCAGAAACTTGTTTACTATACCTTAGTTTTCAATAGTTTAGAGTTAAATTTTTTACTCTACTTGTTGCCCTTTTTAGTTTTTTTGTCCTAATTTTGTTGGCAAATTGTTGCCCTGGGTCTCATTTTTTGTTGCCGTAGCACTTGAAGGGAGACTTGATGGCGGTTTCTGACATCTTTGGTCAGATGCTGTCAGCTCTGGGCACATAAGGACGCACGTTGATTTTAGTTGTTTTAGCTTTTTTCAGTAGTCATACTGTTAAAGGTCAAAACAACCGTATAAATACACAAGAAAATATTGGATGGTACAATTATTTTGGCAATTTCAGATTGACCGAAAAATTTGGATTACATACGGAATACCAATGGCGTAGAGACAATTACATTACAGATTGGCAACAAAGCCTTTTGAGGGTTGGTGTAAACTACCAACTAAACCCAAGAGTGTTATTTAGATTGGGTTATGCTTGGATAGAAACCTATCCGTATGGTGAAATTCCAATAAACGGACAAGGAAGAGATTTTACCGAGCATAGACTATTTCAAATGGTACAACTTTCACATAAGGAGGGAATCATAGATTTTTCTCACCGTTTTATGTTAGAACAAAGATTTGTAGGACGATATAGTTCTGCCAGTGTAGAAAAGGAAGACGCATTTCCTCTACTTAACAGAATGCGTTATATGGTAAGACTTCAATTACCACTAAAAGGAAAGGAAATAACAGACAACACACCATACTTGGCATTGTATGACGAAATTTTTATAGGTTTTGGCGAAAATGTAAATGCTAATGTTTTTGACCAAAGTAGAATTGGCGTACTACTTGGTTATCGGTTCAACAAAAACCTAAGAATTGAAGGTGGCTATTTAAACCAAACCATTCAATTTGGGAGACAAATAAACGGACAAAATGTATTTCAAAACAATAACGGACTAATCATAAACGCAAACTTCGATATTGACCTAATGAAAAAAAATAAATAAAACTGCCACTAGCAGCGGTTTGGCGTAATGGCGGGTGCAGTGCTTGGTTTGAAAGTTTTGTAGTAGATTCAAGTCGAGTTCTTCGATTGAACTTTTGTGCTAAAAATCCGCCACTACGCCAAGCTGCCAACCGTTAGGGCATTTAATAATTAAATCAAAATAAAAATGAACTTCAAAAAATTTCTTTTATTGACAATTTTGGTAGTTAATTCTCTAACTGCTATTTGCCAGAACGACAGTATAATTCTCCCTCAAACTGTTTTTTATAAGGCAGAAAAAGAAGGTCGCAAGCCTTTATATTTGTTTGGTACGATGCACCTGATATGTGATGCATCAAAAATCAAATTTAATAGTATTGTAGTTGACGCAATGAAAAAATCTGATTACTTATATATGGAAACTGATTTTGATAATCCTGCAAACTTATTAGGGATTATTGGTAAAATGAAGTCAAAAAAAGCATTACCAGAGTTATTGAGCCAACAACAACTTTCTAAATTAGATTCGTTTTGGAAAGCAAATCAACTAAAACCAGAACTATCAGCCCTGTACAATAAAAAACCAATGTTCTTAATGTCTTTTATTACACAAAAATTGGTTAATTGTAAAGATAAGAATAGTATGGAAGCTCTTCTAATGGAACTGAATCGCAATGAAAGAGTCTTCGATTTACCGACCGAGGGTTTTGAATCAATAAAGTATCAATTGAGTTTATTTGATAAAATACCTCTTGAAGCACAGGCAAAATTCTTAATGGATAAAATTGATAATATTGATGCAGACCAAGTAAATATGAACAGGCTAATGAGATGCTACGTGGAAAATGACGTTAAATGTGTATCAGAATTAGTCATGGATGACCAAGATTTTCCCATCGAATATCGAGACTTGTTTTTGAGCCAAAGAAATCACAAGTGGTTAGAAATTATATTAAAAAAGAATAATTCTAAGAATGGACTTTTTATAGCTGTAGGTTTTGGTCACTTATTAGGTAATGAAGGTTTAATAGAATTGTTGCATCAAGAAGGCTACAAAATCACTCCTTTAAATTCTCCTTTTAGTATTGTCGAGAAGTAGTATCCTGTTTTATATTATCTGAAGAAAGTCCTAAATAGGAAAAAATACAAAAACGCCCTATCACACGGGTTTTGCGTCAGGTGGGGTGACGTGCAAACTTGGAGCTTTGTGCTTCTATTCAAGTTCAGTGCTGGTTGACAGTTTTGAGCTCCGAAACCCGCCCGAACGCAAAGCCGCAAACCGTTGATAGAGATGAAGTGTACAAGGAAATATTTGAGCAAGCGGAGAATTTTAAGAGGTACAAACAATGAAGTGTCCTTTGATCTTAATTGATTGAATTTTAGATACTTTTGTTGCCTATTTGTATCCCAATCCTTGTAACATACTGATATTCAGTTAACTTATAGTTTTTGTATCGGAAAATAATTTTCTTCTTTATTCCATCAACTGCTGCTTTTTAGTACATTTATTTACACACTAAACGATTGCAAATGAAAAAACTACTTTATTTAATTTCACTCACCTTAATATTGGTGAGCTGCCAACAAACAAAGGAGACTGTTCAGTCAACTTTTAGTGAATACGACAGCTATTTATCGAATGAAGTAAAAGAAGGCAGATTGATTGGTGTTCAGGGAATGGTATTCCAAGATGGCAAGCTGATCTATGATAAGTCATACGGACTCAGAGATCGTGAATCAGGTGACAGTATGAAGGGCAATGAATTGTATTTTATTCAATCAATGACCAAGCCCATTGTATCAGCTGCATTGATGACCTTGTACGATGAGGGAAAGTTTCAATTGGATGATCCTGTTTCAAAATATTTACCTGAGTTTTCAAGTCTACAGATAGTCAATGATCCTACAAAAGGAAGTTTATCCGGTACACATCCCGCTTCCTCACCTGTAACCATTCGTCAGGCTTTGAGTCATACAGCTGGAATGAGCCATGGTATAGCACCAATTGCATATGACAAAGAAATATGGAATGCATTGATTTTAAATCCTAATATCAAAACACTTGGTGATAGGGTTACCGCTTTGTCCAAGTTGCCTCTGATGTGGGAACCTGGAAGCAAGTGGAATTATTCTTTCACGCCAGACATCGTTGGAAGACTGGTGGAAGTAATCTCTGGTAAAGATTTATCTGCGTATCTGCAAGAAAAAATCTTTGATCCACTTGGGATGAAAGAGACAGGATACAACCTCACTGACGGGCAGCAAAAAAGGGTGATGGTAGTTTATGGATTCAATCCGGATTCTTCACTTCGTAGAATGGATCCACAGCCCAATATGTCGGGTAATACCATTTACTCTGGGGTAAATGCACTATTCAGCAGTGCGAAAGATTATCTCTCTTTCGCAACCATGTTGATGAACAGGGGAGAGCTCAATGGAAAACGCATACTCAAGCCTGAAACAGTTGATTTGATGGCATCTGATCATACTGGCGGAATTAAGTATAGATTAGATACATCATCACAATATGTTAGGCTGGGGAACGGAATCGTAACCGATTCTCTGGGCACATTGAATCTGGAGCCGGGTTACCAATTTGGCCTTGGACTCGCCATTGTGCAAGACCCTGCCAGAGCAAGAAGGACCAGCGCAACAATGGGTGAATTTTTTTGGAGCGGTGCCAATTCAACTTACTTTTTTGTAAACCCTTCCAAGAAATTGATTGGCGTTTTCATGACGCAGGTTGCTTCTGTAGGCAATCCCAATCCATATGGATTCTATTTTGGAGATCAAATGCGTGGGACAATATATAAGGGTGTTGAATAGGGATTCTTTTTAAGCAACAATAGGCCGACTCCAATCTTACGTATTTTTGTATTCCAAATCTACTTCATGCGCACTGCGATCTGGTTTGGCATACGATAGCCTTGCAATTCTTTTTGTTTCATGGTAGCTGTCCAGTCCGGTGCATGCAATCGTCCCGGCCTTTTCAATATCAACATAACCGTCAATGCACCATGCATCTTTGGGAAAATACAATTGCTTGATTTCTCCAATGACCATAATAGTGCCATTGATTGCAATATTTATTTTTTCTGCAAATGAAAGACCGATTTGAATTGAACTTTCTTTTACATAGGGTGCACTGAATTGATTTTTATAGGAAGGTGTGAGTCCGCATGCATCAAACTCTGATTGATCTCCGGGATATCTTGCTGAAGTTTGGTGGGCTTGTTTGTAGATATCTATGTTTACATGATTAACGGTAAAAAATCCTGTTTCCTCGATATTGCTCAATGTATGACGCTCAACAGAGTCGGGTCTGACGATCATCCCCATCAACGGTGGATTGGCGCCTAGATGAATGACAGAATTGAAAACGGCAAGGTTGGTTTGACCATTTTTGTTCATTGTTCCAATCAAGTTCAGACTTTTGAATCCAGTAATTGAATTGATCAATGCTGCTCTCTCAAGTTTTTCAAGTTGAGTGATTTGGTTTCCATAGAGAAATATTTCCATGATCAGAGTTTGATATTGTTCATACCCCCATCTACTCCCAATACCTGACCTGTGATCCAACTGCTTTGTTCTGTCAATAAAAAATGAATGGCATTTGCAATATCGAGGGTGCTTCCGACTTTTCTCAACGGATTTCTTTTTTCAATAGCACTCAATTTCTCAGGAGTATTGATAAATCTCTCTCCCAACGGGGTATTGACCAATGAGGGTGCAATCGCATTGACACGGATATGGGGTGCCAATTCTGCTGCCAACGATTTTGTGAGTCCCTCTAAAGCAGCTTTTGAGATAGAGACTGAGCTGTGAAAAGGCATGCCGACACTTCCAGCAACACTGCTGATGAAAACAATAGATGATTTCCCGTCTTTTTCAATCTGATTCATATATGATTTTACAAAAGCCACTGCTCCCAATACATGAATAGAAAAATCTTGTTCAAAATCCTGCATGCTGAGTTGGCCAAATGATTTTAAATTGATGGTACCCGGGAAATATACCAGTCCGTTGATCTTTTCCTCAATTTTTGGAAAACTCCCCATCGTGTACTTTTCTACCTGCATTTGTTGGTCATTTTCAGGGGCAGACCGGCTGATTTCAATTACTTTATGATGCTCAGCTCTGAGTTGTAGTGCTGTTTCTTTGGCCATGGCGCTGTTGCTGCCAGCCAAAATATAGGTTTTTGTGTTGCTCATACAGTTAAAACAATCATTCTTTAACATTGTTCTGAAAAATAGATTTCAAAGTGAATCCGGCCGATAAATACTTATCAAAGACATAGATTCTTTATCTTTAAAACAGATTCAACACGTTTGCATATGACAACATTTTCGAACAAAGGGAGAAGGCAATTTTTAAAAAACAGTGCTGCCATCGCAGCTGGATTTTTTATTGTGCCAAGACATGTACTGGGCAAAGGATATATTCCTCCCAGTGATCAGATTACCAAAGGTATTATCGGTGTGGGAGGCATGGGACGCGGACATATCAAGTATGCCGGAACAAGGGTAGTTGCCATCTGTGATGTAGATTCCTTGCACTTAAAAGAAGCAGCAGATATGATAGGAGGAGGCGTTAAAACCTTCCATGATCACCGCGAATTGATTGCGCTTCCTGAAGTAGACATTGTTCATATCGCAACACCTCCACACTGGCACGGCATCATGGCCATAGAAGCTGCAAAGGCAGGAAAAGATATTTGGTGCGAAAAACCGATGACCAGAACCATCGGAGAGGGCAAACGCGTTGTAGAGGCTGTAAAGCAATACGGCCGGATGTTCAGACTGAATACCTGGTTTAGGTTTGAGGATAATTTCTACGGTATGAAAACCACCGTGAAGCCAATCAAGAAATTGGTTGATTCCGGACTGCTGGGCTGGCCGCTAACCGTTACGGTCAGCAAGCACACCGGATTCGACTGGAAATTTTATTGGGTGGGCAAAAATCAACTGGAGTCTCAGCCTGTGCCGGCTACTCTTGATTATGATCGATGGTTAGGACCTGCGCCATTCAAGCCTTATCACTTGCACAGAACACATCAAACATTTCGGGGATACTGGGATTATGATGGGGGAGGATTGGGCGATATGGGGCAGCATTATCTCGATCCTATTCAATATTTTCTGGGGAAGGACGAAACAAGTCCTATTAAAGTTGAAGTCGATGCGGAGCAACAACATTACGACGCCTGCGGCACGTTCAGGAAAATAACTTATACTTATGCCGATGGATGTAAAATCATCCTGGATGGCGAAGCAAAAGATCCCAATGTTGCTTACATCGAGGGACCCAAAGGCAAATTGTTCAATGGTTTCAAATCCGATATTCCTAACCTGCAAGAAAAATTGGCCATGATGCCAGATCCTGAACCTCAGGTGACCAACTTTCTTGATTCTGTCAAATACAGAACGCCATTTGCATTGAATGAAAGCAATGGACATCGTTCATGCACCATTGTCAATCTCGGAAAGATTGCGCTGCAACTTGGAAGGACACTCAACTTTGATCCAGTGCTGCAAACATTTATCAATGATGATGAAGCAAACAAAATGATCTATCCACCCATGCGCGCTCCGTGGAATATTTAATATCAAAATTGAATCAATGAAAAAGTCAATACTCCTCTTTATCATATGTTTTATTGTGTTTGACCTGACAGCACAAAACAAAGTAGATAAAATACTTGCTGCTTTTCCTTATCAACATATTGCAGATGCTCAGCAACTCATTGCTGAAATGTATACGATGCAATCAACTGAATGGAAGGGTGTTTTTACAAAATTGGATGATGATTCAATGCGCATAGCACCAACATATGCCTTGTCTTCTTTTGTTCATGATGCATCAAGATCTGATATCAACGCGTCAACCTGTGCTAAAATCTTGTTATCTGGTTATGCCCAGGTGAAATCCTTCTATGCGAAAAATTTTATCATCCAACATCTTGGGGTGCTTGGCAACAATGCGGCTGTCAAAAAATTATCAGCATTGCTGAAGGATCAAACGTTTATCGGACAAGCAGCGGCGAGAGCGTTGGCAACCATTCAATCAAAAGCGTCTATTGATGCACTGGAAGCTGCACTTCCTAAATCCAAGGAAACCCAAAAAGAACATATTCAAGCTGCAATCAATCACGCAAAATTTGTAATGCCCCATTCCACCAATGTTGTTATTAAGAAGAATACAATCAGCAACAAGGTACAGTTGCTCCTGCAGTTGGAAGACCGCATGTTGACTGCAAAAAATCCCATTGAAAAACTCAGCATACTTCGAGAAGCGGAATTTATTCCTGGATTCACATCGCTCATGTTTGTGGGAAAATTTCTTGAGGATGAACAACTCAAAAAGCAGGCAGCATTGATCGCTGCAAGATTGGCCCTTGCTGAACCTTCTCTCAGAGGAAAAGCCGTCCGGAATGTGCTGGAAAAAGCATTGCCAATGATTGCAGGCGTAGATGCCGAGGTGCTTACCAAACAACTCAGAGCGAGACTCAAATCGATTCCATATGATTATGGATTTGAATCCATGTTCAATGGCAAGGATTTGTCTGGTTGGAAAGGACTGGTAGGCAATCCTATTGGAAGGGCGAAGTTGTCAGAAGAGGAATTGCTAAAGGCAGAGGCAGATGCCAATGCAAAAGCAAAGAACGATTGGATCGTTCAGAATGGATTGTTGGTATTCACTGGCCATGGCGAAAATCTCTGTACAGTCAAGAAATACGGTGATTTTGAAATGTATGTTGATTGGAAGATAACAGAAAAAGGAGATGCAGGTATTTATCTGAGAGGGAGCCCCCAGGTACAAATTTGGGATACAAGCAGAAGAGAAGTTGGAGCCCAAGTAGGTTCTGGAGGACTCTATAATAACAAAATAAACCAAAGTAAACCGACAGCTGTTACAGATAACGCGATCAACCAGTGGAACCACTTTCACATTATCATGAAAGGTGATAAAGTGACTGTTTTTCTAAATGGAACCAAAGTTACCGATCAGGTAGTGCTGGAAAATTATTGGGATCGCAATTTGCCAATATTCAGCAAAGAGCAAATTGAATTGCAGGCACACGGAACCTATGTAGCCTATCGCAATTTATATATAAGAGAACTTCCTGCAGACGATTTGACAACTGCTCAGTCAACTGAAGAAATTAATCAGGGATTTGAGTCTTTGTTCAACGGAAGCCATCTTGATAAGTGGGTAGGAAGCAAGACAAGTTATGTTGTAAAGGATGGTGCCATTGAAGTTGATCCAACAGGTGGAAGTGGTGGGAATTTGTATACTGAAAAAGAATATGCTGACTTTGAACTACGGTTTCAATTTCAATTGACTCCAGGTGCAAACAACGGACTCGGTGTGAGGGCACCACTCACTGGTGATGCTGCATATGTCGGCATGGAACTGCAGATACTGGACAATGAGTCTCCGGTTTATTCCAAATTGAATCCTTATCAATACCACGGATCTGTTTATGGTGTTATTCCGGCATTGCGTGGATATCTGAAGCCAACAGGCGAGTGGAACGATCAAACAGTGATCATGAAAGGCGAGCAGATAAAGATCATTTTGAATGGACAAGTGATTCTTGATGGAAATTTAAAGGAAGCTTCTATAAATGGTACAGCAGATAAAAGAGATCACCCTGGATTGAAAAACAAATCAGGGCATATCGGATTTTTAGGACATGGGGATGTTGTCCGTTTTAAGCACATACGGATCAAGGATCTGACTCCAGTCAAGAAAAAATAATGGCTAGGATAAATTGATCTTGAGATTCAATTCATTTAATTGAACATCATCAATAGATGACGGAGCATCGAGCATGACATCTCTTCCTGAATTATTCTTTGGGAATGCAATAAAGTCTCTGATGCTCTCACTTCCTCCCAGAATGGCGCACAACCTATCAAAGCCGAATGCTATTCCACCATGGGGTGGAGCTCCGTATTCAAATGCTCCTAATAAAAAGCCGAACTTATGCAATGCCTCTTCTTTGCTCATACCAAGTGCCTCAAACATTTTTTCCTGTAGCTCACGTTGATAAATCCTGATAGATCCTCCACCAATTTCATTGCCATTCAACACCATATCGTAAGCATTTGCCTTGATTTGTGCATATGGGTGCGATAGATAATTGGCGGCGTCTTTTATCGCAGGGTCGTTCTCAATCATGGTACTGATCTGGGAAGGCTTGGGTGATGTAAATGGATGATGTCTTGCAACCCATCTATTATCATCCTCGCTGTATTCAAAAAGAGGAAAGTCCAGTACCCATAATAATTTAAACTCATCTTTCTTTCTGAGTCCGAGTTGCTCTCCCAATTCAAGCCTGAGTTCACTCATTGCCTTCCTGGTTCTCTCTTCAGCACCTGCCAGTATCAAGATGATATCACCTTTGTTGGCTTTGGTTGTTTCTGCAATTTTCTTCAGCCTTTCTTCACTGTAAAATTTATCAATACTGCTTTTGACAGTTCCATCTTCATTGTGGCGTATATATGCCAGTCCCTTCATTCCAATTTGAGGACGCTTGACCCATTCAGTGAGTTCGTCCAATTGTTTCCTGGTGTAGGCGGCTCCTGACGGAACTGTTATTGCCAACACAGACTCGGCGCCATCAAATACTGCAAAACCTGCATCATTGATCAATGCTGATTGATCTGTTTTATTGTAATAAACAGAAGCAGGTTTTTTTAGAGTATGAATTTGCATGCCAAAGCGAATGTCTGGTTTGTCATTTCCATATTGCCACATGGCATCCTCCCAGGTCATGCGCTCAACTTGGTCGGTGTACTCAACACCTTTTACGTCCTTGAATATTCGCTTGATCAGTCCTTCAAACATATCCAAGATATCTTCCTGCTCCACAAAAGACATTTCACAGTCGATTTGTGTGAACTCAGGCTGCCTGTCAGCACGAAGGTCTTCATCTCTGAAACACTTCACCACTTGATAGTATCTGTCATACCCGCTTACCATCAACAATTGTTTGAAGGTTTGTGGTGACTGGGGCAATGCATAAAATTGTCCTGCATTCATTCTGGAGGGAACAACAAAGTCACGTGCACCTTCTGGTGTTGACTTGATCAAGAATGGCGTTTCTATGTCCATGAATTGATGCTCATGGAGGTAGTTTCTAGCAGACCGATTTACTGCATATCTCAATTCAAGATTTTTCTTGACTGGATTTCTCCGCAAATCCAGATACCTGAATTTCATTCTCAGATCATCTCCTCCGTCTGTATCGTCTTGTATGGTAAATGGAGGAGTAACAGATTTATTGAGAATAGAAAATGATTGGATTTCGATTTCTATATCACCGGTTGGTATGCTTGCATTTTTATTGCTCCGCTCAATTACTTTTCCATTGACCTGTAGAACAAATTCACGGCCAAGTGGATTGTTATCGAGTTGACCTGAGAGTGATTCATTGAAAACCAGCTGTGTAATTCCATATCTGTCGCGCAGGTCGACAAATGTGATGGCTCCAAATTTTCGGATGGTTTGGATCCAACCGGCAAGTGTAACTACTGAACCAACATGGCTCATCCTCAATTCTCCACAAGTATGTGATCTGAACATGGTTATAGATTGGATGCTTTGAAAGGCTTCAAAGATAGCTCAAGGATGGGTTTTGGGCAAGATTACTTGCCAAGCCTTTTCTCTTGTTCCCTGATCAATGACTCAGTTTGTTCCTCGGTTTTTTCTGTGAAATCAGACCGATGAATGAAGTAGAGATAATAATAGGCAAGGATCAGGAGTCCAATTCCATATGGAATGATTGAAAACTGTCGCAGTCCATACGCACCGATGAGATTTTCATCCCATTGAAAAAACTCACCAACCATCCATATGCAATTGGCTGTGATCCAGAGATCAATTGCCAGGTTGTGAATCAATTCACTGGTTATTTTTCTTGTTTGGTATGTGATCAATACAGCTACTGTGAGGGTTGGTATGATCATGATCAACGCTGGGTACTTGAGATTGACGGCCCAGCAGATATCTTTGATCAGCCACAGTAAAATGTGAAGGTTTTCCACCTTACGGTATTTGTAAGGAATATGGTAGATTTTTTGCTCTTTCATCAAAAAACAGAAATTTTATTTATCTGACATGGCTGCTGCCATGGTCTTTCCAATATCAGCGGGACTGTCAACTACATGTATACCGCATTCACGCATGATTTTCATTTTTGCAGCTGCAGTATCATCTGATCCGCCAATGATGGCTCCTGCATGACCCATTCTTCTGCCTGGAGGAGCAGTTTGTCCAGCGATGAACCCTACAACCGGTTTGGTGCCATTTGCTTTGATCCATCTTGCTGCTTCTGCTTCCATGCCTCCACCGATCTCACCGATCATGACGATGCCTTTGGTTGCTGGATCTTTCATCAGCAATTCAACTGCATCCTTGGTTGGTGTTCCGATGATGGGGTCTCCGCCAATGCCAATGGCAGTGGTAACACCCAAGCCAGCTTTTGCAATCTGGTCAGCTGCTTCATATGTCAGCGTACCTGACTTTGATACAATACCAATAGTTCCTTTTTTGAAAATAAAGCCTGGCATGATGCCAACTTTGCATTCTTCTGCTGTAATTACACCCGGACAATTGGGTCCGATAAGTCTTGTTGGCTTTCCTTCCAAGTAATTCTTCACTTTCACCATGTCCTGCACAGGAATGTCTTCAGTGATGCAAACCACCAATCCAATGCCTGCTTCAGCTGCTTCAATGATGGCATCTGCCGCGAATGCTGGTGGAACAAAGATGATGCTCACATCAGCCCCAGTATTTTTCACAGCATCTGCAACGGTATTGAAAACAGGACGATCCAAGTGCTTGCTTCCGCCTTTTCCGGGGGTAACACCACCCACTACTTGGCTTCCGTATTCGATCATTTGGGTTGCGTGAAAAGTACCCTCAGTACCTGTAAATCCCTGCACAATGATTTTGGATGATTTGTTTACTAAAACAGACATTGTAGTATCGTTATTTTGTGTCGCGAAGATAATAAAAAAAGGAGAGGGGCTTGACTAGGAGTTTAAAAGTTTGTCCATGTCCCGATCATTCTGAATTTTACCCCTCGACTCGAGCATTCTCATGTCTTTGGCGTCTTTAAGGAATTCAGAGGCAAAGATGAAATTGTTGAGTCGCTCATTCTTGCTGAAGATGATTTCTTTGTTGCTGCCTTCCCACTCTTTCCTGCCCTGGTACATGTAGATGATCTTGTCGCCAATTTCCATCACACTGTTCATGTCGTGCGTATTTACCACTGTTGTGATATTGAAATCCTGGGTAATTTCCTTGATCAGTTTATCAATCACCAGAGAAGTCTGCGGGTCCAGTCCGGAGTTGGGCTCATCACAAAAAAGGTATTGAGGGTTTAGTACGATTGCTCTTGCAATACCCACTCTCTTTTTCATGCCTCCGCTCAATTCTGCGGGTGATTTTTTGTGCGCTTCACTAAGATTGACTCGGTCCAAAACCTCATCCACTCTTTTTTGCTTTTCTGCTTTTGTTTGATGGGTAAACATATCCAGAGGGAACATGATGTTTTGCTCAACGGTCATGCTGTCAAATAATGCAGATCCTTGAAATAGCATTCCGATCTTTCTGCGCATGACTTTTTTCTGATCAGCATTCAACTGGGTAAAATTCACCCCATTATAGATGATGTTTCCCGCGTCTGGTTCGAGCAATCCAACCAGACATTTCATCAATACTGTTTTTCCACTTCCGCTGGCACCAATGATCAGGTTGCACTTTCCGGTATCAAAAGATGCGCTGAAATCCTCAATCACCGTTTTGTTTGAAAATCCCTTTTTTATATTTTCTACAACAATCATCTCTTGGTTATAAAAGTATGGCTGCCAGTAAATAATCTGCCAACAATATCATGATACAGCTTGTAACAACCGCAGTGGTACTCGCCCTGCCAATTTCCAATGCACCTCCTCTTACGTTGTAACCAAAATAAGCCGGAATGGCCGTAATGATGAATGCAAAAGTATAGGCCTTGGTCAATGCGAAAGTTACGTTGTAGGGTACAAATGAATCCAACAATCCTCTGTCATAAATTTCATGTGGCAATATTCCAGTGATATCTCCTATCATTCGTCCTCCCCATATGCCCAATGTCATTGCTATAATAACCAACAATGGTATGGTTATCAGCGCTGCAATGATTTTTGGCAGGATGAGAAATGCTTTTGTATTGATGCCCATGATTTCCAATGCATCGATCTGTTCACTCACCCTCATATTGCCCAATTCGGATGAAATTTTACTTCCAACCACACCGGCAAGTACTATACAAGTGATGGTGGGTGCAAATTCCAGGATAACACTGTCGCGCACAATTTGTGCGATTACAGATCGGGGAATAATGGGGCTTACAAATTGGTAAGCAGTTTGAAGGGTTGAAACAGCACCGATAAAAAGTGAGATGATGGATACGATGCCCAAAGAGCCAATGCCCAATTCAACACACTGATGCATGAGTTCCTTCCAGTACATGCGCCAATGTTCAGGCTTGGTGAACATGCCCTTGATCATCAGAAGAAATTCACCTAATCTAGAGAAGATGTTCATCCTTTATCGGCTTTCCTCATTTTATATTGTGCATCAATTACTGCAATCACAACCATGTTCAAAATGCTTCTCGTTGAAGAACCAATTTGAAGCACGTGTACTGGTTTTTTCAATCCCAGCAATACGGGTCCAATGGCATCAGCCCCACCCACCTCTTGCAATAAATTATATGCGATGTTTCCCGCACTCAAGTTCGGGAAAATCAATGTATTTACTTCACCGGCATCGATCAATTCAGAAAATGGATAGCTCTCACGCATCACATCCTTGTTGAATGCAACGATTCCCTGCATTTCACCATCCACGATCAATGATGGATTTTTTTGCTTGACAATCGCTCTGGCATTCCTGACTGTTATGGCCTCAGGCGTATCACTGCTTCCGAAATTGGAATAACTCAGCATGGCAACACGAGGTGTAATACCAAAAGTTCTAACCTCCTTTGCAACAAGCAGGGTGATGTCGGCCAACTCTTCGGCAGTAGGGTTGAAGTTGACGGTGGTGTCGGCAAGAAACAGGGGACCCTTCTTGGTAAGCATGATGTACATGCCTGCAATTTTGCAGACTCCTTCTTCTTTTCCTATGATTTGAATAGCCGGACGAATGGTATCAGGATAACTCCTGCTCAATCCAGATATCATGGCATCAGCATCACCCATTTCAACCATCATACAACCAAAATGATTTCTGTCCCTCATCAACTTGTCTACCTCTTGGCTGTTGACACCTCTGCGCTGACGTTTCTTGAAGAAAATCTCGCCATACTTTTTTCGGACTTCTTTTTCATCCTGACTTTTAGGATTGATGATTTGTATACCTTCTAAATTGATATTGTACTCCTCGCAGAGTGATCTTATGATTTCCGGTGTACCCAATAAAATAGGAATGGCAATTCCCTCATCCAATGCAATCTGAGCAGCCTTCAACACATTGGTATTTTCTGCATCAGCAAATACCACGCGTTTGGGATCTCTTCTTGCTTTTGCACCCAATGCACGTACAAGTTGATTGTCGATTCCCAGTCTCTTATTAAGTTCTATTTCATATGCGCTCCAATTGGAGATGGGTTTTTTCGCAACACCCGAATCCATTGCTGCTTTTGCAACAGCTGGAGAAACAGTACTGATGAGTCTTGGATCCATTGGTTTGGGGATGATATAATTCGGGCCAAATGCAATGGTGTATTCATTGTATGCCATGTTCACAATATCAGGAACAGGTCCATTTGTCAACTCCGCCAATGCTTTGACTGCAGCCAGCTGCATGGCCTGATTGATTTGGGTAGCCCTGACATCAAGCGCACCCCTGAATATGTATGGGAATCCCAATACATTGTTCACCTGGTTTGGATAGTCTGACCTACCTGTAGCCATGATAATGTCCTCTCTGCAAGAAGTCGCATCTTCCCAACTGATTTCAGGATCAGGATTGGCCATGGCAAATACAATTGGATTTTTTGCCATTGATTTCACCATTTCTTTGCTTACCACATTGCCCTTGCTCAGTCCGATGAATACATCCGCTCCTTTGAAAGCCTGCTCCAGCGTGATTTCTTTTTTGTCGACTGCAAAGAATTGCTTTCGCTGATCGAGGTCATCTCTTTTTTTATGGATGAGTCCTTTCGAATCAAACATCAATACATTTTCTTTCTTTGCTCCCAGTGCCATGTAAAGTTCCACACAAGCCATCGCTGCTGCTCCTGCACCGTTGACTACAAATATGACTGTTGAAATATCTTTTCCCTGCAATTCGAGTGCATTGAGCAATGCAGCAGAACTGATGATCGCCGTACCATGCTGATCATCGTGCATCACTGGAATGTTCATCTCCTCTTTCAGCCTTTGTTCAATGTAAAAGCATTCAGGTGCTTTGATATCTTCTAAATTGACGCCACCGAAAGTTGGTTGAAGTGCTTTTACGATCTCAACAAATTTTTCTGGATCTTTTTCGGCGATCTCAATATCAAACACATCTATGTCAGCAAAAATCTTGAACAATACTCCCTTTCCCTCCATGACTGGTTTTCCAGCCTCCGGACCAATATCTCCCAAACCTAAAACTGCAGTTCCATTGCTGATTACAGCAACCAGGTTTCCTTTTGCTGTATACTTGTACACATTCTCTATGTCTTCAAATATCTCTTTACAAGGCTCTGCTACACCCGGAGAATAGGCAAGAGATAAATCTCTCTGGGTCTTTGCTTCTTTGGTTGGAACCACTTCAATTTTACCGGGTCTTCCTTTGGCATGGTATTCCAATGCTTGTTCTTTCCTTAATTTTTGTTGCATACAGCAGTTTTAGTCGTTCAATTGGTTCAGAGTGTAGCCCCTAGAGTTGCCATCATCCTCATGCCAATTTCAATTGCATCTTCATCTATATCAAATGTAGGTGTGTGAACACCTGAAACAATGTTTTTTTGTTTGTTGCCAGTGCCCAGCCTGAAAAAGCAGCCGGCAATTTTTTGTGAATAATAGCCGAAGTCCTCGGCACCCATTCTCAACTCACCCTCTTCAACATTGCTTTCTCCAATAGTGGAAATTGCGATGGATCTTGCTCTTTGGGTAATGGCAGGATCGTTGTGAACAGCGGGATAGCCCACATCAATCTTAAAATCAATTTCAGCGCCGGATGATGTTGCTATTCCCTCAGCCACCTCCTGCATTCTTTTGTGTGCATTGAATCTCCAAGGTTCATCCATGGCCCTGAAAGTGCCCATCAGTTTTACTTCAGCAGGAATTACATTGGTGGTAAAACCGCCATTGATGGCACAGATAGAAAGTACAGATGGAGAGAGCGGATCTCTGTCGCGGCTGACTACTTTCTGCAATGCAACTACCAGCTCTGATGCAGCCAAAACAGTGTCAGCTGTTAAGTGAGGCGTAGCAGCATGTCCACCTTTACCTTTTACAGTAACATATATTTCATCCGCACTGGCCATCGCTTTACCGGTTCTGAAACTCAATTTTCCAGTTTCAAGAATTGGATGAACATGCAAACCAATGATGGCTGTTGGAGCTGGATTTTCCAGTACCCCTTCTTTGATGAGTATGCTTGCACCACCAGGATTCTTTTCTTCACCCGGTTGGAAAATAAGTTTCACTGTTCCTTCCCAATCCTGTTTTGTGTCATGTAGAATTTTTGCTGCACCCAACAAAATGGTGGTATGTACATCATGTCCGCATGCATGCATGACACCAGGAATTTTGGACGCATAAGCAGTATTGTTTTCTTCTTGTATGGGAAGTGCATCAATATCCGCTCTCAAGGCAATAACCCTGTTTGATTTTTTGCCCTCAATCAACGCAACGACTCCAGTTTCTGCCATTACCTTGAATGGAATGCCCAACGATTGAAAGTGATTCTGTATAAATTGTGATGTATTGAATTCCTTGTAGCTCAATTCAGGATGGGCATGCAAATGATGCCGCACACTTCTGTATGTTTCAAAATAAGCTTTGGAAAGTGATTCAATTTTGTCTTTCAACATGTTCGTACATATTTGCAATCAATCATTCACCTTGTTCTCTGCCATGGCAAGCCTTGAATTTTTTTCCGCTTCCACAAGGACAAGGATCGTTTCTTCCAACTTTTGGACCTACTCTGACAGGCTCTGATTTTGAAATTTGTGACGGATCATGGTACTCATTGCCACCTTCCAAGATCTCATTGGATGAAGCTGAACTGAACTCATCTTTTCGCTCTTTCATCTTGCTCATGTCGGTCTTAGACTCTTTCCCTTCTCTCAATGACTGGGTACTGTTTTCGGCTGGAAGAGATGCGTGACAGAGATATGAAACAATTTCTTTGTTGATTTCAGCATCCATGTTGGAAAAAAGTTCAAATGCTGATTGTTTGTAAATAACCAAAGGATCTTTTTGCTCGTAGACTGCTGTTTGTACACTCTGCTTCAAATCATCCATAGCTCTCAGGTGTTCTTTCCAACTGTCGTCGATGATCGAAAGTGTGATGGATTTTTCCAGAGAGGAGAGAAGTTCCAAGCCCTTCGTTTGAATTGTTTTATCAAGGTTGGTCAAAACATTGGCTGTTTTTTTACCATCCGTAAATGGAACAAAAACATTGGTGATATGATTTCCTTGTGTGAGTTTGACATTTTGAAAAATGGGCAGTGCCTGTTTGGCAATCGATTGCTTTCTGAATTGATAGTGTTGGATTGCTTCCTGGTAGAGCTTTTCACTCAGCTCTTGCGGATTTCCTTTTTCCAGCTCTGCAGGATTGATGGCAGTATTGACCCCAAGCTGCATGATCGTATTCAAGGAGAATCCTTCATGGTCTGCAGTTCCTGCATATTGATTGATCAGTCCAGATGCAACTGAATAAAATGCATTGTCAAGATCTAGTGCAAGTCGCTCACCAAACAAGGCATGTTGTCTTTTGCTGTACACAACATTTCTTTGTTTGTTCATGACATCATCATATTCCAACAATCTTTTTCTGATACCAAAGTTGTTTTCTTCCACTTTTTTCTGAGCTCTTTCGATGCTCTTGGTGATCATGCTGTGCTGGATGACTTCACCTTCTTTGTAGCCCATCCTGTCCATCAGAGAAGCAATTCTGTCGCTTCCAAACATTCTCATCAGATCATCCTCCAATGAAACATAGAATTGTGAAGAACCTGGATCGCCCTGTCGGCCAGCGCGACCTCTCAATTGTCTGTCAACACGCCTGCTTTCATGTCGTTCTGTACCAATGATTGCGAGTCCACCTGCTTCTTTTACACCGGGTCCCAATTTAATATCCGTTCCTCGTCCAGCCATGTTGGTAGCTATGGTAACATTCCCTGCCAATCCTGCTTCTGCAACCACTTGAGCCTCTCTTGAGTGTTGTTTTGCATTCAACACATTGTGTGGTATTTTTTTCTGTTGCAGCATCCGGGAAAGAAGTTCAGAGACTTCAACAGATGTTGTACCTACAAGTATGGGACGTCCAGCATTCCGGAGCTGTTCCACTTCGTCGATGACTGCTTTGAACTTTTCTCTCTTTGTTTTATACACCAGATCTTCCTGGTCTTTTCTGATCAGATTTAGATTGGTTGGTATAGATACCACATCCAATTTATAGATGTTCCACAACTCTGCTGCCTCTGTTTCTGCAGTACCTGTCATACCAGCCAGCTTGTGATACATTCTGAAATAATTCTGCAGGGTAACAGTGGCATAGGTTTGGGTTGCCGCTTCGATTTTGACATTTTCTTTTGCTTCGATGGCTTGATGGAGACCGTCACTGTATCGCCTTCCCTCCATGATCCTGCCAGTTTGCTCATCCACTATTTTTACCATTCCATCCAGCACAACATATTCAATATCTTTTTCAAAAACAGTATATGCTTTTAACAATTGTTGAATGGTATGTATACGATCAGCTTTTTGAGAATATTCCTGCAGCAGTGATTCTTTTCGACTTATTTTTTCATCTATAACAGCATTGCTTTTTTCAATATCAGCCAATTCGATGGAGAGATCAGGAAGTACAAAGAGATTGGGATCTTCACCGGCTTTGGTGATATAATGCAATCCTTTGTCGGTCAGTTCAACCTGATTGTTTTTTTCATCGATGTGAAAGAAAAGTTCTTCGTCAACAACCGGCATTTGTTTTTGCTGTTCAGCAAGATAGAAGTTCTCGGCTCTTTGCAGTTTAACTTTGATGCCCGGCTCGCTGAGGAATTTGATCAATGCTGAGTTTTTTGGCAGCCCCCTGTAAGCACGCATCAGATGCAATCCACCTTCCTGCGGACCATCTTTTCCTTCAGCGATGAGCTTTTTTGCATCCTGCAGTGACTTGGTCACTATTTGTTTTTGAACCTCCACCAACTGTTGTATTCTTGGCTTGTGAACATGATACTGTTGGTCATCGCCTTTTGCAACGGGTCCGGATATGATCAAGGGTGTTCTCGCATCATCGATCAAGACACTATCCACTTCATCCACCATGGCAAAATGGTGTTTACGTTGCACCATTTCATCTGGAGAGTGAACCATGTTGTCTCTTAAATAGTCAAATCCAAATTCATTGTTGGTTCCGTATGTAATATCAGCTTGATAGGCTTTTCTTCTTGCATCAGAATGTGGTTGATGTTTGTCGATGCAATCCACAGTGAGTCCGAGCCATTCGAACAATGTTCCGTTCCATTCAGAGTCGCGTTTTGCCAAATAGTCATTCACCGTTACAATGTGAACACCTTCTCCGGCCAATGCATTGAGATAGGCAGGCAATGTGGAAACCAATGTTTTTCCTTCGCCTGTTGCCATCTCTGATATTTTGCCTTGATGCAGAACAGTTCCTCCAATCAGCTGAACGTCATAATGCACCATGTTCCAGTTTACCAAATTGCCGGCTGCCATCCAGCTAGTTTTGAAAACGGATTCGTTTCCTTTGATGACAACATAGTCTTTTCTAACACTCAGATCACGATCCAAATCAGTCGCGGTTGCCGTTAGCTCTTCATTTTCTTTGAACCTCCTGCCTGCTTCTTTTACAACGGCAAATGCCTCCGGCAGCAAATCACTCAATATTTCTTCAATTTGCCCATCCCGCTTCTTTTTGAGTTCGTCTACTTGTTTGTAGAAATCATCCTTTCCCAAAATATCCTCTGCGGGCAATTGCTCTGCAGCCTTTTCCAGGTCAGTTATGGATTGATTGATCTCTTTTAGGTGATCTTGGATCCTTGATTTGAATTCTTGGGTTTTTGCCCTCAGCTGGTCGTTGGTCAGACTGGCATATGATGAAAAGTGCGTATTGATTTTTTCTACGATCGGATAGATGAGTTTTACGTCTTTTTCCGACTTGCTGCCTCCCAGAATCTTCGTTAAAAATGTAAACATAACCTTCGGTTCTTTCTAAGGGGTCAAATTTAGTTCATTTATGCTGAAAGGAGGGGTTCAACGAAGGCAAAGCATTACCTTTGACATCCAATTCGCGAATATATCAGTATGAAAAGAGGATTTTACGCACTGTTTATTGTTTTATTAACAAGTTTTGGAGCTTTTTCACAGGATGGATTTCAGGTAAACGGCCGCTTGGTTGATACCCTCGGAAATCCCATTTCCCGTGCTACCGTGGGTGTTTACATTGCAGGTGGAAAAGACACCATCAAGACCATCACAAACAACGTGGGATTCTTTTTGATCAAGGGCATTCCTGATAGAAAATTCGTGCTGATGATATCCAGTTTGGGATACGGCACCTCCCTAAAAGCCTACACGATCCCAGTTGACGAGGAAGTCCTCAAGCTGGAAGAGATCAAGTTGCTTCCATCATACAGCTCCATGCAGGAAATCATCGTGTCTGTACCACCCATCATTGTAAAGGAAGATACCGTGGAATACAAGGCTGATTCATTCCGTCTGAAACCCAACGCAATGGTGGAAGATCTGCTGAAGAAAATGCCAGGAATTGAAGTCGATAAAAATGGAAACATAACTGCACAAGGAAAGACAGTAACCAAGGTGAGAGTAAATGGCAAGGATTTTTTCAGTGGTGATCCCAAAGCTGCAACCCAGCAATTGTCTGCGGATATGATTGACAAAGTGCAGGTGGTTGATGATTATGGAGACCTGGCCAATGCATCAGGTATCAAAGATGGCGAGCCGGACAAGGTCATCAATTTGCAATTGAAGAAAGACAGAAACAGAGGGGTATTCAGCAGAACTACCGTGGGTGCTGGAACAAATGATAGATATGCCGCAACTACCAACGTGAATTTCTTCAACAACAATAAACAGCTTTCTGTTTTTGGAGGTGCCAACAACAACAACTCAAGTACATTTGATTTCAACAGCAGTGGTGGTGGTGGATTTGGTGGACAAGGTGGAGGAGGCGGTGGACGAGGATTCCAGATCAACATTGGAGGAAACAACCAGAGTGGAATAGGTGGACAAGAAGGGTTGAGTACAACCAACTCGCTGGGATTCAATTTCAGGAACGATCTGGAAAATAAAAAAGGATCCGTTTACGGAAACTATAGCTACTCCTCACGTAAAACAGAAATCGAAAGAGATATCGCATCGCAAAACTTTTTCCAGAACACTAAATTTCTCAATCACCAGGTCGTCAACTCTACGTCCAATGTATACACACACAGGGCTTCCTTGAATTTTGAATGGAACATCGACTCTTTTAATTATGTCAAATTCATTCCAGAGTTTTTTGCAAGAGAAAATAATACCAATTCGGCGAGTGTATTTGATTATTTGAAGAATGATACCGATACTACCAGCTTTGGTAAAAACAATGATTTCTCAAAGTCCTTTACTCCAAGCTTCAATGGAAACCTGATTTTCAATCACAAATTTCAAAAGCGCGGTAGAAATCTTTCGGTCAATATTACTGGCGGGTACAACAGCACAGATGGTGAGAGTGATAAAAATAATTTGACCCGTAATTATCTTTTGAACAAGACCGATAGTGTGATCTTGAAGCAAAATGTAAACACGAACAATCAGTCAGATAATTTCAATATACGCTTCAACTTCTCCGAGCCTATCATGCAGGGGCGATACCTCGACTTGATATATTCATACAGTCAATCTTATGTAAACAATGACCGTGCAACATTTGTGGAGGACCCACTTGGCAATGCTGTATTTTCTGAGTTGCTGAGCAATGCTTTCGAAACAGATTTCATTCGTCAGCGCATCGGTGCCAATATCAGGACGGTTCGCAAAAAATACAATTACACTTTCGGAGCGAGCTCACAGCCTGTATATCAGAGAGGATATTCTATCTCAAAAGATTCTGCCTACACACCGATTAAGAGAATCAATTTGCTTCCGTCCGCGAACTTTGCATACAATTTTACGCGCAACAAAACATTGCGATTCTTTTACAATGGAAACGCCAATCAACCTACATTTTCACAATTGCAACCTGTGAAAGACGTATCCAATCCACAGTACCAGATCCAAGGCAACCCATTGTTGAAACCTGAGCTCGCACATATTTTCAGTCTATCTTTCAATAATTTGAATTTTCTAACTGGACAAACTTTTTTCATTGGAACCAACTTTAATTTCACGAACAACCAGATTGTTAACAATACCAGCAGAGTCGGAAACAATGGGGCTCAGCTGACTACTTACGAAAATGTAAATGGTGCTTATTCCGCAAGCGGATTTTATAATTTCAGCAAACCATGGAGCAATCGCACATATATCATTTCCTTCAACGGTTCTGCTGCCTTCAATAACAGCATTACTTTTATCGACAATATTCAGAATTTTGGAAAGACACTCTTGTTTGCACAAGGTGCAAAATTTGAGATCAATTGGAAAGAATGGCTCGAATTTGACGTGGGTGGACGATATGGTGTAAACAACACAAGATATTCTCTTGCGGGACAGCCCAATGTCAATTATCATAGTTGGACCCTCACCAATAATTCTCGTATTGATTTTCCGGGTGGTTGGGTATTCAGACATGATATAGAATATATCATCAACAGAGGATTGTCATCTGCTGTGAATCAAAACATTGCTTTATTGAATGCCAATTTTGAAAAGACCCTTTTCAAAAAGAAAAATGGTATTTTCAGGATATCTGGATTTGATATTTTAAACCAAAATAAAGCGATCGCTAGAACAGTCAATGGAAACAACATTGTTGATACCAGGGTGAACAGACTCACAAGATATTTCATGATGAGTTTTATTTACCGATTCAACAAATACAAAGGGCAGCAGCCTTCTTCCAACATGGGTGGTCCTGGCGGTGGACAAATGAGGGATGTTAGATTCTAATGGATTCTGTCACACACATAGTACTTGGTGCATGTGTTGGTGAGGTTTTAATGGACAAAAAAGCTGGTAGAAAAGCCATGCTTTGGGGGGCTTTGGCTCAAAGCGTACCTGACATTGACTTTCTCAACGGTGCATGGATGCCCCTCACTAAAGAATTGATGGCACACAGGGGCATCACGCATTCCTTCCTTTTCACATTTCTTTCCTCTCTATTTCTTGCTTTGGTTGCCAGCAGGTTGCATAAAAAAGGATGCAATCAGCATGTCAAAATGGGTTTCATTTTTTCTCATTGAAGCACTGATTCACATTATGCTGGATTCTTTGAATAATTATGGTACTGGATTGTTCGAGCCGTTCCCATCCATGAGAATCGCATTCAATCTTTTATATGTTGCCGATCCATTGTTTACAATTGCACCGTTGTTTGTTTTCTTTTTCTTGTTGTTTTCAAGAATGGATCATTTGCACCGCATCAAATGGGCAAGGTTTGGAATATGGGTTCCCATCTTTTATTGCTGCTTTGCTTTGGTGAACAAGATCAACATAGAAAAAAGTGTCTCGAAACATCTGACCCATTCATCAATATATTTTACAGCGCCAACACTGTTGAATAATTTTCTGTGGACCGCTGTTATTAAGGACAGCACTGGTTTTCAGGTTGGGTACAAATCTATTTTCGGCAAAGAAGGATTTGCATTTACAAGGTTTGAGCAAAACCAAAATTACTTGGATAGCATACATGATCACCAGGAAGTGATGGATCTCAAACTATTTTCACAGGGGTTCTATATACATGAAAAATGGAACGATACTTTGGTCTTCAATGACTTGAGATTTGGTCAGATCAATGGCTGGGAAAACCCATCCAGTAAGTTCGCTTTTCACTACTTTTTATCTCATCCTGCTGACAATGATCTGGTGGTGCAGCGAGGTAGGTTTGCGGCGCTCAATGTAAAATCTGCAAAAGTATTGTGGACAAGGATGTTTGATCTTAAATAAAAAACCCTGGATGAACCAGGGTTTCAAGAAGTGATTTGCAGATATTAAAGTCCCATTTTCTTTTTAAGATTCACATCAATGGCGTCCAGGAATTCCTCGGTATATAGGAAATGTTCGTCATGGTTCACCTTATTTCCATGGATGCATACAGCAAGGTCTTTCGTCATTTTGCCTTCTTCAACTGTTTCAATACACACCGCTTCCAGTGCGTCTGAAAATTTAATCAGGTCTTGATTGTTATCCAGTTTTCCTCTGAATGCAAGTCCACGGGTCCATGCAAATATTGATGCAATCGGATTGGTGCTGGTCGGCTTTCCCTTTTGATGATCGCGGTAGTGGCGGGTAACAGTTCCATGGGCAGCTTCTGATTCCATGGTTTTCCCATCGGGGGTAACCAAAACGGATGTCATGAGACCAAGAGATCCAAAACCCTGCGCAACCGTATCGCTCTGAACATCTCCGTCGTAGTTTTTGCAAGCCCAAACAAATTTTCCATTCCACTTCAATGCACTGGCAACCATATCATCAATCAATCTGTGTTCATAAGTAATGCCGGCTGCTTCATATGATGTTTTAAATTCATTTTCGTAAATATCCTGGAAGATATCTTTGAAACGTCCGTCATATTTTTTTAAAATGGTATTTTTTGTACTCATATAAAGTGGCCATCCCTTCTGAAGTGCCATGTTGAAACAACTCCTTGCAAAGCCTTTGATACTCTCATCTGTGTTGTACATGCTCATGGCAACACCTGCTCCTTTGAATTGGTATACTTCGTGTTCAATGATTTGACCATCTTCTCCTTCAAATTTAATAGTCAGTTTTCCTTTGCCAGGCACTGTAAAATCAGTTGCACGGTATTGGTCACCAAATGCATGGCGCCCAACGATGATGGGGCTGTCCCAGTTGGTAACCAGTCTAGGTATATTTTTAATCACAATCGGTTCGCGGAATACAGTTCCGTCAAGAATGTTTCTGATTGTTCCATTTGGACTCTTCCACATTTGCTTGAGGTTGAATTCTTTCACACGGGCTTCATCTGGAGTAATGGTCGCGCATTTGATTCCGACACCGTATTGTTTGATGGCGTTGGCAGCATCAATGGTTACTTGGTCATTGGTTTGATCACGGAATTCTACTCCCAGGTCATAATATTTGATATCAAGATCCAAGTAGGGAAGAATCAATTTATCCTTGATAAACTTCCAGATGATTCTTGTCATCTCATCGCCATCCAATTCAACAACTGGATTCAATACTTTGATTTTTGCTGCCATAAGGTAATTTTAAGGCTGCAAAGGTACTGACTGTATACCAATTATACAATGGTTTTGGGGCGAGATTATGCTTCCATTTGATGGCTTTCTTCCAACAGCGCAGTTTGTTTTTCTGCAAGATGCCGGAGTTTGTCAACTGACATGAATTTAAAATGTTTGGCCCTGAATCTGATCAGTTGTTCTTTTTCAAAATCCGCCAGGATTCTTGAAACTTGTTCTTTGGTGGTACCAGCCAGGTCAGCCATTTCCTGTCGGTCGATGTGAACACGGATGCCATGTCCAGTTTGCTTGTAATTATATGTATCTGCAAGGTGAACGAGAATGCCTGCCACTTTTTCTTTCACAGTTTGTTGTGCGATTTGCAGTAGTTTGACTTCGGTCGTTCTGATTTCTTTCAAAAATATTTTTCTGATTTCCTCTTGGAGCAATTCGTTTTTTTGATAAAGGTTTTTGAAAAAACCAAGTTCGATAAAACAAATTCTGTTGTCCTCCACAGCAGTTGCGGTGTAGGGTTGCAGACCGGTGTAGCTTAAGAATCGGTGTCCCATTGTTTGTCCGGGTCCGATCAGTCTCAAGATGAAAGGTCTTTGTGAATCTGCGTTCATCTCTAATTTGATGACGCCGGTTTGGATGAAGTAGATGCCATTGATTTCATCTCCTTCTCTAAAAATCAATTCGCCTTTTTTGAATTCATAGTGGTGTTTGAAAGGCTTGTAAACTCCGTGATCTTCGCCGAAAGATTTCAGCATGATGCAATTCTTGACTGTGCAGGTCTGACAGTAGGATGTAATTCTGGTCATGGGTAAGCGGTTTAAAAAGTTAATAAAAGGGTGTGTATGCTACCAACCAGATAATGCAATATTAATTGTTTAATGATATCGCCTTCCAATACCTATGAAAACATTACAAAAAAGTTACAAATCCGCATTTTACGTGCAAATCCGGCCGATTTTGAATTCAGCAGCTAATTGGTTAATTTTGCACTCCTTTTATTTAAAAGGTGTAGCAATACACAGGTAAAGCTAATTAGGCGAGGTAGCTCAGGTGGTTAGAGCGTCGGATTCATATCCGCCGCGGCGGACTCGGGTTCAAGATAGAGAGTAAAAAAATTAGGCGAGGTAGCTCAGGTGGTTAGTGCGTCGGATTCATATCCGCCGCGGCGGACTCGGGTTCAAGATAGAGAGTAAAAAAATTAGGCGAGGTAGCTCAGGTGGTTAGAGCGTCGGATTCATAACCCGAAGGTCTCGGGTTCAACTCCCGATCTCGCTACAAAGGTCTCAAATGAGGCCTTTTTTATGATGTTCACAGTTTATATATTATACTCTCAGAAATACAAAAAACACTATACGGGCTTTACTTCTAATCTGGCGGGCAGGTTAAAGAGTCATAATGATTTTGGGAGGGACTGGACTTCAAAATATCGACCATGGAAATTGATATTTTCAAAAGATTTCTTAGACAAGAGTGAAGCTATAGGGTATGAAAAATGGTTAAAAAGTGGTGTTGGCAGAGATTTTATTCAAACATTGGAGCTTTGAGTTAGGATTCATATCCGCCGCGGCGGACTCGGGTTCAACTCCCGATCTCGCTACAAAGGTCTCAAATGGGGCCTTTTTTTATGCAAACAAAAGGCTGCGGGTCCTGTAGACATCTAAAAAGATGATGTATCTTTTAAGTCATTTAGTCCATTGACAAATCTTCTGTATGAAACAAACATTCACTTTGATGTGTCTAACGTCATGCATCTTGCTATCTGGGATTGCAATAAGTCAATCCAAATCACCCCAGGCCAAAACCAATTTCGGTGTGGTGGAAGGCATGAAAGAAAAAAGCGGAATTCTTTCCTTTAAGGGAATTCCTTTTGCAGCGCCACCTATAGGTAATTTTAGATGGAGAGAGCCACAACTTCTGAAAAAATGGGAAGGAGTGCTTCAAACAAAGCAATTCGGACCCAGAGCGATGCAGGCTCCCATATTTGGTGATATGAATTTTAGATCCAACGGTATGAGCGAAGATTGTTTGTATCTGAATGTGTGGACACCTCAAGCAAAAGGGGCATTGCCCGTATTGGTTTATTTCTATGGTGGTGGTTTTGTAGCAGGGGATGGTTCCGAAGGTCGATATGATGGCGAGAGCATGGCTAAAAAAGGAATTGTAACCATCACAGTGAATTATAGGTTGGGGGTATTTGGTTCCCTCGCGCATCCTGAACTTAGCAAAGAGTCACCTTATCATGCTTCTGGAAATTATGGATTGCTGGATCAGGCTGCTGCACTTAAATGGGTGAAAGAAAATATTATCAACTTCGGTGGGGATCCTAATAAAATTACGATCGCTGGTGAATCTGCCGGATCTGTTTCTGTGAGTGCACAAATGGTTTCACCACTGTCAAGGGATTTGATCGCAGGTGCCATTGGGGATAGCGGATCTCTGCTTGGAGCCCTTCCTCCAGTCCCATTGGCAGATGCAGAAAAAAATGGATTGGAGTTTTCCAAGAAAACAGGAGTTTCGTCCATGGCTGAATTAAGAAAACTTTCTTCTGATTCAATTTTGAACGCGGCAACCAAACACGGACCCTTTAGATTTCCAACAACACTCGATGGTTATTTCTTTCCTAAAGATCCTATGTCTATTTTCAAGGCAGGCGAACAGGCGCAGGTCCCGCTTTTGGTTGGATGGAACTCAGAGGAATCTGGAGCAAGAGCCATTATGGGAAAAGAAGCATTTACTGTTCAAAATTTTCAAAATGCAGTAAAGAGACTTTATGGCGATAACAGTCAGGCCATATTAAATGTTTACACACCTTCGATTGATGAAGAAGTAGAGAAAGTCGCTACCGAACTCGCCGGAGATCGTTTTATCAGCTTCAGCACATGGCGATGGGCAGACATGCATGAAAAAACGGGAAAGGGCATTCCTGTTTACAGATATTATTATACCAGACCACGTCCACCTATGACACCAGAAATGGGCGATGCTGTTGCTGGCATGGCAGGAGGTGTTCAAAGAAATACCGGAGCCCCCAAGCCACCAATACCAAAAGGCGCTGTGCATTCAGCTGAAATTGAATATTGCATGGGCAATCTTCATTACAACAAAGTGTATGCCTGGACCAAAGACGATTATAAAGTATCAAATACCATTCAGGACTTCTTTGCGAACTTTATAAAAACAGGTAATCCCAACGGGAAGTCATTGCCCAATTGGCCTGCAAAAAAGACCGCAAAGCCTTCCCCAGTGATGTATATTGATGTAACAAGTGAGTCAAAGCAAGATCCGTTCGCTTAACGATACGAACTTTTGCAATCATTGATCAAGTAAAAAAATCAATTGCATGCAGGTAATACTTGGCATTATATTTCATTTCGTTGGTGGCTTTGCTTCAGGAAGTTTTTATGTTCCCTACAATAAAGTGAAAGGCTGGTCATGGGAGAGTTATTGGATTGTTGGTGGATTGTTTTCATGGTTGATTGTGCCACCAATTGCTGCATGGCTAACGATACCACATTTCAGTGAAATCATTTCATCAACCGATACAAGTATATTGAAATGGACATTTTTCTGGGGGATATTATGGGGGATAGGTGGATTGACGTATGGACTGGGAATGCGATACCTGGGTATGTCGCTGGGCAATTCGGTACTGTTGGGATTCACTTCCGCTTTCGGGGCACTGGTTCCTTCAATTTATTACAACATGGTTCCCACACCAGGAAAAACAACTTTTTCTGATCTCGTTTCAACCGATTGGGGAAGAATTGTTTTGACGGGAATTGCTTTGTGTCTCATCGGCATCATCATCTGTGGGAAAGCAGGTATCATGAAGGAAAAAGAATTGCCGGAAGAAAAGAAAAAAGAATCTGTAAAAGAGTTCAATTTGGTGAAAGGCCTGATCGTTTGTACACTCTCAGGAATTTTGAGTGCATGCTTCAATTATGGCATTGAAGCTGGAACACCGATGGCTGAAAAAGCCAATGATATATGGAAAGCAGCAAATCCAGCTGCTGCCACTGAATTTCTCTATCAGAACAATGTGATTTATATTGTTCTTCTTTGGGGTGGACTCACAACGAATTTTATCTGGTGCATGATATTGAATGTCAGAAATAAATCTTTTGGAGACTATATAAACAAGTCAACTCCATTGAAATGGAACTACTTTTTTGCTGCACTGGCAGGAACCATCTGGTTCATGCAATTCTTCTTTTACGGAATGGGTGAAAGCAGATTGGGCAATGGTGCCAGCTCATGGATTCTTCACATGGCATTCATCATCCTGGTCGCGAATATTTGGGGAATAACGTTGAATGAGTGGAAAGGGACCAGCAACAAAACAAAATCCACCATTGGGATCGGCATTGCAACAATATTGCTGTCTGTGATCATTGTTGGATATGGAAACTCACTCAAAGCATAAGATTTGATTATATGGATAAGGCCAAGTCATTCAGGTATGTAAGTTATTTGTGGGAGGATGCAAAAGCATCTGCCATGGCTGGAGATGAAGTAGCATTGTTGGTTTATCGTTCCAATTTATTGGGAGCAGATCTTCGGTTGACAAACTACGGAGGAGGAAATACCTCATGCAAAACAATATCAAAAGACCCGCTCACTGGAACTGAAGTTGAAGTAATGTGGGTAAAAGGCAGTGGAGGTGATCTCGGCACCATGAAACGCAATGGTCTTGCAGCATTGTATGTAGATAGATTACGCAGTCTGCAAAATATATACAAAGGCATTGCACACGAAGATGAGATGGTTGAACTCTTCAATCATTGTATATACGATCTTCAATCCAAAGCCCCTTCAATCGATACTCCTTTGCACGGACTCCTTCCGTTCAAACACATTGATCATCTTCATCCTGACGCGGCGATTGCCATTGCTGCTTCAAAGGATGGTAAAAAAATTACTGAGGTGTTGTTTGAAGGGAAAATTGGATGGGTGGATTGGCAAAGGCCAGGATTCGATCTGGGTTTGAAGTTGAAAGCATGTCTGGATGCCAATCCTGGTATCAAAGGAATCATGTTGGGGTCACATGGACTCTTTACATGGGGAGATACTGCATACGAAAGCTATCTCAATACCTTGGAGGTGGTCGAAAAGTGTGCTGTATACCTTGATGAGAAAATCCGCACAAAAGGAAATGTTTTTGGAGGAGTAAAGATCAAATCAATTGATACTTCCATCAGAAAAACTCAAGCTTCAAAAATTGCTCCCATTCTAAGAGGAATGGCATCATCACACCAGAATGTGATTGGACATTTTACGGATGATGAAAGGGTCATGGAGTTTATCAATTCAAATGACCTTGGTCGTCTTGCGCCGATGGGCACCAGTTGTCCGGATCATTTCTTGAGAACAAAAATATCTCCGCTCATATTGAGCCTGTCTCCAGAAGAAAATCTTGATGATGTCCAGCAGATCAAAGAAAAAATATCTCCTCTTTTTAATGCATACAGAATTATGTACAAGGAGTACTATGATGCATGCAAACATGTAATCAGTCCGGGTATGCGAGACCCCAACCCGGTTGTGATTCTATATCCTGGTATTGGCATGTTCACATTTGTAAAGGATAAACAAACAGCAAGAGTTGCATCAGAGTTTTACATCAATGCCATCAATGTGATGAGAGGCGCTGAGTCTATCTCATCATATGTATCACTTCCCAAGCAAGAGGCTTTCAATATTGAATATTGGTTGCTCGAAGAAGCAAAACTTCAGCGCATGCCAAAGTCCAAAGCATTGAGCGGCAAGGTAGCTCTTGTTACAGGCAGTGGTGGAGGAATCGGTAAAGCAATTGCTAAAAAATTTGCAGAAGAGGGTGCATGTGTTGTGATTGCTGATAATCATCAAGAGCGATTGCTGGAGGCGAAAGAGCAATTTGTGCAGCAATTTGGAGCAGATCAAATTGCAAGTGAACTGATGGATGTGACAAAAATAGATACCATTGAAAAAAGCATGCAACAAGCTGCTCTCACTTTTGGTGGTATTGATATTATAGTGAACAACGCCGGTATTTCTATTTCAAAACCATTGGAAGATCACACGACGGATGACTGGGATCTTCTCTATGATATTTTAGTAAAAGGACAATTTCTTGTTACCCAGCAGGCAATCACAATCATGCGAAAACAAGGATTTGGAGGAGATGTATTGAATATTGTCAGTAAAAATGCTCTTGTAAGTGGTCCGAACAATGCAGGATATGGTTCAGCCAAAGCAGCTCAATTGCACTTGGCAAGATTGAATGCGGCCGAGCTGGGTAAAGATAAAATCAGGGTGAATGTAGTCAATCCCGATGCTGTCATTGCCGGTAGTAATATTTGGAGCGGAGGTTGGGCCGAAGGTCGCGCAAAAGCCTATGGAGTCAAGGTTGAGGAACTTCCTGCTTATTATGCAGCCCGGACTCTGTTGGGTGAAATCATTCTGCCTGAAGATATCGCCAATGCATGTTTTGTATATGTAAGCGGACTGCTCAACAAATCAACTGGAAATGTTTTGAATGTTGACGGTGGCATCTCTGCATCTTTCGTTCGATGATTTGCAATCAAACCAACTGACATGAGAATCTCACAACAAACAATTCAACTGCACAATGAAAAACTTTTTTCAGCACATCAAAGAAAGTTTGATTTCATCGCTACAGAGATTCCTCAGGTAGAATCAATCATTCAGAAATTGATTGAATTCAATGTAGCTATTCCGAGCTGGGCATTGGGAACAGGCGGCACAAGATTTGGAAGATTTCCAGGAGGAGGTGAGCCAAGAAGCCTGGAAGAGAAAATAGACGACGTGGGACTCTTGCATGCATTGAATCAATCAAGCGGAGCCATTTCTTTACACATTCCATGGGATATCCCCCAAAATTATCAATCCATACAACAGCATGCCGCTTCATTGGGCATTCGTTTTGATGCAGTCAATTCAAATACTTTTCAGGACCAACCGGATCAACAATTTTCATACAAATTTGGTTCCCTCCAACATATGGACGCCCGAATTCGAAAACAAGCCATCGCGCACAACAAAGAAGTAATCAAGCATGGCATTGAGTTGGGCTCCAAAGCCCTGACAGTATGGCTCAGCGATGGAAGCTCTTTCCCAGGACAATTGAATTTTAGAAAAGCATTTCAGAACACGTTGGAGAGTTTGCAGGAAATATATTCATCGCTACCTGCTGACTGGAAAATATTTATTGAATACAAAGCATTTGAACCAAATTTCTATGCCATGACGGTGGGTGACTGGGGACAGTCGCTGCTCTATGCAAATAAACTTGGACCTAAAGCTTATACATTGGTGGATCTGGGTCACCATCTTCCCAATGCCAATATTGAGCAGATCGTGGCATTGCTCTTAATGGAGGGGAAATTGGCTGGCTTTCATTTCAATGACAGCAAATATGGTGATGATGATCTAACTGTTGGAAGCATCAAACCTTATCAGTTGTTTTTAATTTTTAATGAACTGGTAGAGGGAATGGATGCCCGCGGATTGAATCATGCTGCCGATCTTGGCTGGATGATTGATGCGAGTCACAATGTAAAAGACCCACTGGAAGATTTGCTGCAATCTGTTGAAGCGATCATGCTTGCTTATGCACAGGCGTTGTTGGTTGATAGAAAGAAACTGAATGATGCCCAATCCTCAAACGATGTTGTCGAAGCGCAAGAACTGCTGCAATCTACTTTTCGGTCGGATCTGCGCTCAATCGTTGCCGAGGCACGAATGCGCGCTGGTGGAGCGTTGGATCCAATTCTTTTTTACCGGGAGCATGGTGTCAGGCAATCGCTTGTTAAAGAGAGAGGAACTGTCTTCAAGGCAACCGGATTATGATGAAAAAAGTCCCTGTCATACTCATTTTTGACATTGGAAAGACCAATAAGAAATTATTGTTGTTCAGTCGGCAATACAAAATGCTGCATGAGGAGACCATACAGCTTGAAGAGTCCAATGATGAAGATGGTTTCCCTTGCGAAAATATTGAGCTTCTTTCCAATTGGGTTTTGAACAGGTATCAGCATTGGAATAGCAGCGACGTTTACCAAATCATCGCTGTTAATTTCTCTGCATATGGCGCCAGTTTTGCTTTATTGAATAAAGAGGGTAAACCTTGTCTTCCACTTTATAACTACCTGAAACCATTTCCAGAAGAATTGCATCAACCTTTTTATGAACAATACGGAGGTGAAGAAAAATTTGCATTGGATACAGCATCTCCATTACTTGGTAATTTGAACTCCGGACTCCAACTGTATCGACTGGCACGACAACACCTGTCTGATTTTAAAATGGTAAAATATGCTTTGCACCTGCCTCAATACATCAGTTATTTGGTCTCTCGGAAAATGGTTTCAGATATGACCAGTCTGGGGTGTCATACTGCTTTGTGGGACTTCACCAAGAACAAATACCATGATTGGGTTTTCAGAGAGGGTATCGCAGAGAAACTAAAGCCTATTCAACCTTCTGATGCATGTACCTTGCATGGCGAATCGAATATTCCAGTGGGAATGGGATTGCATGACAGTTCAGCTGCATTGATTCCTTATCTTAAAACAATCAACGAGCCATTTGTGCTTGTTTCAACCGGAACATGGTGCATCTCATTGAATCCTTTCAACGATAGGCCACTAACGGTATCAGAACTAAAACAGGACTGTCTTTTTTATTTTTCTTACCAAGGTAGGAGAGTAAAAGCATCAAGACTTTTTGCAGGGCATGAACACGAGATGCAAGTAAAGAGATTGTTGGAGCACTTTCAGATTAAAGAGGATTTCCATAAATCGATACAGTTTGATTATGATATTATAAATAAACTCACTGCAGATATGTTGAATGATAAGGATGATTTCAATCCTCATTACTTCATTTTTTCAACCCGCAATTTGCAAGAATATTCTACTTTTAAAGTGGCGTACCACCAATTGATGTTGGACTTGGTTGCGATGCAGGTTCGCAGCATACAATTGGTCATCCAGGATACAAATGTAAAAAGCATCTATGTAGACGGCGGATTCAGCCACAATAATATATTTATGCAACTGTTGTCAAATAGTTTTCCTTCTTTCAATGTATATGCTGCAGCTGTACCACAGGCTTCTGCCATGGGTGCTGCTGTTGTCATTCATGAACATTGGAATGAATCTGCTATCCCAATTGATATTGTCCAATGCAAGCAAATTCTTCCTCTTTGAGCTGAATCAAATGCAGTACTTTTGCAGGATTCATTGAATCAAGCGGGGCATGGATAAACAAAAGAAGTTTAAGTTGATTTTGGTCTTGGGACTTTTAACCTCAGTAGGTCCCTTTTCGGTTGACATGTACCTGCCTGCATTTAATCACATTGCAGTTGATTTGAATACATCCATTTCAAATGTGATGTATTCCCTCTCAACCCCTTTTATTGGTATCTCATTTGGTCAGCTTATTTATGGATCGCTGCTGGAGCGGTTTGGCAGGAAAAAGCCGATATATGTCGGATTCACCATCTATTTACTAGCATGCACAGGTTGTATTTTTGCATTCAGTGTGGAAATGCTCATTGCCATGCGATTTTTCCAGGCTGTTGGCGGTTGTGTCGGCATGGTTGCAGCCAGGGCAATGGTCCGAGATATTTTTCCTCCTCATGAATTCGCAAAAATATTTTCTTCTTTGATGTTGATCGTTGCAGTATCTCCGATTCTTGCACCAACTTTTGGAGGGTATGTAACTGCATCGCTGGGTTGGCATTTTGTATTTATTTTTCTGTTCATATTGGTATCTCTTGTTTTTGTTGCTGTTTATTTCATGTTGCCTCAAACAAAAAATCCCGATACTCATTTTTCGTTGAGGCCACTTCCCATTCTCAGAAAGTACAGGGAAGTTATTGCTAACGTTCAGTTTATTTCTTTTGCACTCACAGGGGCCATTTCATATTCAGTGGTGTATACATATATTACTGGCTCACCGCATGTATTCATGGATAAGTTTCATGCAAGTGAAAAGACATATGGTTGGATTTTTGCGGTAGTAGCTGCCGGACTGATTATCTCCTCACAACTGAATAGCCTGGCATTGAATCGATTTCAAAGTAAAAAGATTTTGCGAACTGCCTTCTCCTTTCAGATTGTCATTGGAGTAATTTTTGTTTTGTTGGCAACTGCTGAACTGCTCGATATGTACAGTGCGATTGGAATAATCATTTGTTTCATTTTTTGTCAGGGATTTATATTTCCGAATGCATCTGCCTTTGCAATGGCTCCTTTTGAAAAAAACGCAGGCTCTGCATCTGCCATGTTGGGATTTTTACAAATGATGACTGGCGCTGCATCTTCTGCATTGATGGGAATTTTTCAGGAGGGATCTTTAAGGGCAATGGCAATGATCATGACCGCAAGTACAATCATTGGGTTCATGATATTTATCCTTGGAGAAAGAAAAATGGATAAAGCTGCCTCGGCGGCCTTGGTTGCAGAAGAGGACCTCGAAATGATAGAGGGTTTTTAATTCGGTTCTCTTTACTTTATTGATCAAAGTTTCATAATTTACTATTCTTAAAATCAAGCATTGTGAAACCTGTTGTTCAAATTTCACTCGACCTCACCAATATTGATGAAGCATTAGAAACTGCAGCCATGGCTTTGCGAGCAGGTGTTGATTGGTTGGAAGCCGGAACACCACTGATTTTAGCAGAGGGGTTACACGGAGTTAAGAAACTCCGTGAGGCATTTCCACATGTACCCATAGTAGCTGATTTAAAAACCATGGATGGTGGTTATTTGGAAGCAGAAATGATGGCAAAAGCAGGTGCAACGCATGTGGTTGTGATGGCAAGAGCACATCCTGAAACCATCAAATGTGTAGTACAAGCAGGGAAAGATTTTGGAGCAAAAGTAATGGGAGATAACTTGGGTTGTCCAGATATGGTATTGGGTGCAAAAGAGTTGGAAGATCTTGGCTGCGATTATATTGTTCATCATATTGGGTATGATGAACGAAGAGGCATTGCTACCATGGGAAAGAGAATGCCTAGTCCTCTCGACCAGCTGAAGGAGGTTGTCAATGCAGTCAGCGTGCCGGTTCAGGCGGTTGGAGGTTTATCACTGGAACAGGCCATTCAATGTCCCGCTTATGGTGCTCCTTTGGTAGTGCTTGGTGCACCATTGACGATTGATGCAGATGCTTTCAAGACAGCTGATGGAAATTTGGAAGCTTCCCTTCGTATGATATGTGAAAAAATTCATGCATACGTAGATATTGTTTAACACTCATTACCGGTAGCTATGAAAAAAATGATGGCCGTTGTAAATTATGCCCCAGAAAAAGGCTCGGTTGAATTAAGAGAATTGGAGGTTCCTGAAATTGGAGATGAAGATGTATTGCTCAAAGTCGAAAATGTGGGCGTTTGTGGAAGTGATTTGCATCAGTGGACAGCAGACCACAGCTGGCAAGTGAATTATCCTGTAGTATTGGGACACGAATTTGGTGGAGTAATTGCAAGGCTTGGTAAAAATGTACACAATTGGAACGAGGGTGACAGGGTTGTAAGTGAAACTGCTGCTATCATTGATCCACATAGTCCGATGACAAAAGCAGGTCTCTATAATTTAGATCCAAACCGCAAAGGTTTTGGATATGGCGTAAATGGCGCCATGACAACTTTTGTGCGTGTTCCATCACGTTGTCTTCATCAAGTTCCTGCAAATCTGGCTTTTGAACAGGCTTGTCTCACAGAGCCTTGCTGTGTGGCATACAATGCAGTAGCAGTAAATGCACAAATCAAACCGGGTGACAGGGTCATCGTACTCGGACCAGGCACCATTGGAATTTTGTGTGCAGCTGTTGCCAAACTTTGTGGGGCACATGTTGCCATTGTTGGATTGGAGGCAGATCGTGCAAGATTAAATATTGCCAAACAGTATGGTTGTGAAACCATCATCGGAGATGCAACGCAATGGGCATATGCAACCGATGTGATGGGTGCAGATGTTATCATCGATGCAGCTGGCATCAGCCAGACCCTCAAAATTGCTTTGCAACTTGTCAGGCCCAAGGGGCAAATTATAAAAGTAGGATGGGGACCTCAGCCGCTTAATTTTTCTCTTGATCCACTTGTCCAAAAAAACGTTACGCTCCAGGGTAGCTTCAGCCATAATTGGCCAATATGGGAGAAAGTAATCGGTTTGCTTTCAACAGGCTTATTAAATGTACAGCCAATCATTGGCGGTGTATGGAACTTAGATGAATGGCATACTGCATTTGAAAAAATGCACAAGGGTGAAGTTGTCAAAAGCGTTTTAAAACCTTGATCATACATGCGACTGAATAACAAAACAATCATCGTAACCGGAAGTACAACGGGAATAGGAAAAGCAATTGCCAAGCGATGTGTAAAAGAAGGCGCTAAAGTGATGATACATGGACTCGAACTTGATTGGGCAAATCAGGTCTTGGATGAGATTGGAAAGCAAAATGGATCTGTATATATTGAGGATATATCCAATGAAGGTGCCTGTGAACGTTTGGTCAACTCAACCATAAAAACTTTTGGGAAAATTGATGCTGTTGTAAACAATGCAGCAAAAGTAGTTTCATCCAATATTTCCACTACTGATCTAGATTTTTTGGAAAGGGTATTTTCAGTAAACACTTTCTCGCCTTTCATGCTTGTCAAACATGCACTCCCTTATTTGACGGAATCAAAAGGCGCTGTGTTGAACATCGGTTCAGTCAATGCATACAGCGGAGAACCCAATTTGCTTGCTTATAGTATGTCGAAAGGAGCATTGATGACCATGACGAGAAATTTGGGTGACACCTTGCACCGCGAAAATGGAGTACGTGTCAATCAAATCAATCCGGGTTGGGTCCTTACTGAAACAGAGAAGAAGAGAAAAAATGACCATGGACTGCCAGAGGATTGGTACAAAGACTTGCCCAGTGTATATGCTCCTGCAGGAAGAATTTTATGGCCAGATGAAATTGCGGCAGCTGCCATTTATTGGCTTTCCGATGAAAGCGGACCAGTCAGCGGTCAGGTGGTGGACATTGAACAGCATCCATTCATTGGCAGAAATCCTCCCAAAGACACATCCACAATCCCCACAAGAAAATAATTATGCCGCAGCTTGCAGTATTTCCCAAAGCTTTCATGTATGCACTTTGCAAAGATGGAACCATGAAACTGGGAGAATGGATAAAATTGGCCTGCGATCTGGATGTCGACGGACTCGAATGGTATGCGGGATTTATAGAAATGCAGGACAGTAAAAATTGGAAAAATTTCCGACAGCAAGTAGAAGACAATGGCAAGCAGATTCCCATGATGTGTTGCTCACCAGATTTTACACATCCCGACAAAACATTCAGGGAAAAAGAAATCACTAAACAAAAAGAATGGATCGAAATGACCTATGCCTTGGGTGGAAAGTATTGCAGGGTGTTGTCAGGACAAAAAAGACCTGAACTGTCAATAGAGGAAGGAATCAAATTGGCAGCAGATTCAATTCAATCATGTTTGCCATTCGCTCAAGAAAGAGGAATCACATTGATCATTGAGAATCATTATAAAGATGATTTTTGGCTCTATCCTGAGTTTGCCCAAAAGATGGATGTGTTTTGTATGCTCGTAGACATGATTCAACATCTCAACTTTGGTGTCAACTATGATCCCAGTAATACGTTCCTGGCTGGCGAGGAGCCCCTTGAATTGTTGTATAAGATTTCAACCCGCATTGTCACCATGCATGCAAGTGATCGCTATCTTTTGGAAGGAACGATTGAAGATTTGAGAAGAGAGGAAGGAGGTGCAGCTGGATATGCCAAGCGATTGAGTCATGGTGAAATTGGAAAGGGACTGAATGATTATGATGCAATCTTTACTGAGCTAAAAAGAGTTGGTTTTGATGGTTGGATCAGTATTGAAGATGGGGTAGATGGCATGGACCAACTAAGCAGGAGTGTAGCATTTGTAAGGAGAAAAATCAAGCAGTACTGGAAATAAAAAAGGCTTCATTTGAAGCCTTTTTTTATAATTAGAATTTCAACGTCTTGGGAAGAAATTTTTCGATCAAATCTGTATAGTAAGATTTGAGCTTTGACCAATCTGGTGGCTCAGGATTTTTTGAATACAGATCGTATGGATTGAAAAGCTTTACCCACTTTAACATTGCCCTGTCATGATCATCACAAAGATGGTCATAAGCACCCTCTCTGTGCCATGCATAGAAAGAGTGGAAACGCAACATGTACAATCCTTCCTCCGGCAAATGATTTTTCATCATTTGATAAATATATTCGTCATGACCCCAACTCATGTGAACATTGCGGAGTCCGCAGTTGGGTTCATACACTCCATATTGGGTATTGTATTTTGGATTACTGTAATCTGGATTTTCTTTGAAGAATTCTGGATAAATGATTTTATCTGAGTATGCGCATCCAACAGGGAATGTATCGCCCACTACTGCCCACTGTGGTTCACCAAAAAGACAAAGTACCTTTCCCATGTCATGCATCAGACCTGTGAGCACCATCCAATCAGGGTGTCCATCTCTTCTGATGGCCTCTGATGTTTGCAGCAAATGTTGAAACTGATCCAAATCGGTATCAGGATCAGAGTCGTCCACCAGCTGATTCAAAAATTCAAAAGCATCCCAGACGGCCATTTCTTTTTTATCGAATGAAAGATATTGTCTGTGCTTTTCCATCACAAAATCATACGTCTGATAAGTATGATTGAGTCTGTAAAATTCTCTTACGGTATCCCTTCCAGGCTCTTCATAATTTCGATATGCTTCTGTTGTTTTGGAGGTAGCGATTTTTTCAGGATCGGGATATCTCTCCAGCAGATCGTCCTCCCATTCGTCTAGGCTTCCAAGTGGATTGATTTCTTTGGATGTGAATTCTTTGTTTGACATGGCCAACGGGTTTATGGGACTAAGTTAAAGACATTTTTTGTTGATTTTTTCACAATCCGGGTAAAAATCGATCTTCTGAAAGCGGGAGAACCAAAAATGCTTTATTTTAAAGGAATCAACCCAACGATTGCCATGCATCTTCATCTAGCAGATTACCTCGTCATTTTTGTTTATTTTTTATTTGTTATTGCGGTAGGTTTCATCATCAAAAAAAGAATAAAATCTAGCAATGATTTTTTAAATAGTAATAGAAGTATTCCATTGTGGATTACCAGCCTCGCATTTATTTCGGCCAATCTCGGTGCCCAGGAAGTATTGGGAATGGTTGCATCTGGAGCAAAATATGGAATCATGACAGTGCACTTTTACTGGGTCGGTGCCATATTTGCAATGGTTTTTCTGGGAGTTTTCATGATGCCTTTTTACTATGGAAGCAAAGCAAGAAGTGTTCCTGAATATCTCTCTATGCGGTTTGATGAGAAAACAAGGGCATTGAATGCAATCACTTTTGCAGTCATGACTGTTTTTTCTTCCGGTATTTCACTCTATGCACTTGCAAAACTGCTGGAGGTGATATTGCATTGGAACTTTGACCTATGCATTTGGCTGGCAGCAGGAATCGTAATGGTCTACACATTTTTAGGTGGATTGACCAGTGCAGTATACAATGAGGTCTTGCAGTTTTTTTTGATTGTATTGGGACTCTCACCATTGGTCATTGTTGCTTTGCATGATGCTGGAGGTTGGAGCAGTATCCAGGCCAATCTACAACCCGAATTGACACATGCTTGGAAATACATGGACAAGGCTGAAAACAATCCATTGGGAGTGAATTTTATGTCATTGATATTTGGATTGGGATTTGTAATGTCTTTCGGGTATTGGTGTACAGATTTTCTGGTTGTTCAAAGAGCCATGATTGCCAAAAACATGAGCGAAGCACAGCGAACACCCATCATCGCAGCCATCCCCAAAATGTTTATGCCGCTCATTGTGGTCCTGCCTGGGATCATCGCCATCGCATTGATGCAGTCTGCATTACAATCAAAGGGATATGCCATACCGTTGGACGATAATGGGGGCATCAACTATACCATGACACTTCCCTCCTTGATTGCACATTATTACCCAACCGGATTATTGGGTGTCGGCATCACTGCCCTTATCGCCTCATTCATGAGTGGAATGGCAGGCAATGTCACAGCATTCAACTCAGTATTTACTTATGATATTTATCAATCGTATTTTGTAAAAAATAAATCAGATCAACATTATCTTACAGTTGGTAAGCTGATTACACTTTTTGGTATCCTGTTTTCAATTGGAACAGCTTATGTCGCCGCGAGTTTTAACAACATCAACGACTTCCTGCAATTGGTGTTTAGTTTCGTAAACGGTCCCCTGTTTGCAACTTTTCTCTTGGGAATGTTCTGGAAACGAACAACCGGTCACGGTGCTTTCTGGGGACTGATGATCGGTACCCTGGCAGCTGCGGCAACACACGGACTCACCATTGCTGAAGGAAAAGGAGGTTGGATTGCGCCGATGTACGAGATCAGCTCTGGCATGGGACAAGCATTTATCGTTGCAGCTTTTTCTTGGATCGCCAACTTTTTTTCAACCATCATTGTCAGCCTGTTTACCAAGCCTAAGCCTGATGAAGCGTTGCGGGGATTGGTATACTCATTAACAGAAAAAGTGTATGCAAAAGAAACAAAATGGTATCTGCGTGCAGGTCCTTTGGCATTGATATTATTGATCATTACCATTGCACTCAATATTATATTCTTTTAAATCAATAGTATGTTTGAAAAGTTTAATCAGCTGAGTTTTGTAATTGGAGTTTTTTTTATCACTGTCGCGATCATACTCATTGCCGGCTATTTTCTTTCATCTGCATTGCATTTCGACATCAATTTATATACAGGATTGGGAATGATGGTTTTTGGACTGGTGATGGTGAACATCAAGGAATAACAAGTTAAAAAATCTAACAACATGGCACAACAACCTTGGAGAACCGGTAAAATTATCAGGATAGAAGATGAGACTTCTACCACAAAGAAATTCTGGATAGAAATTCCCGAGTTGGAACGTTTTGATTTCATCCCCGGACAGTTTGTTACATTGGATTTGCCCATTCATGAGCAACCCAACAAAAGATGGAGAAGTTATTCAATTGCTTCACCACCCAATGGTACCAATGTTTTCGAACTGATCATCGTTCTAATGGAGGGAGGATTGGGAACAACTTATCTATTCAATGAGGCCAAGGTTGGAACATCATTTCCTGTTAGAGGTCCACAGGGACATTTCATTTTAGGTGATCCCATTACAACAGATATTTTCATGATTTGCACCGGCACAGGGATTGCGCCTTTTCGTTCCATGATTCAACACATTCATCACAACAACATACCGCACAAAGAGATTTATCTTATTTATGGAACAAGAAAGTGCGCAGATGGATTGTATTTGAAAGAGTTGTTTGATTTGAAAACAAAGCTTCCTAGTTTTCATTATTTCCCAACTTTCTCTCGCGAACAAAATGTTCCTGAAGGACATTGCATGGGTTATGTTCATGGGGTTTATGAACAATTGCTTCAAGGGAAAAAAGAAACTTCCGAATTTTATCTTTGCGGCTGGAAGGATATGATTACAGAGGCGAGGCAGCGTATTCAAGCTTTGGGGGTTGATAAAAAGTCCATTCATTTTGAATTATACGGTTAAAATACAGCACTATGAAATATGTATTCTTTTCAATTTTATTTTTTTCGTTTATCACCGTTCATGCACAACAAAAAATCAATGACAATTGGGCCGACTGGGCAAATTTCAAAAAGTACGCTGAACAAAATAAATCTGTTCCCTCAAAGGTAAAAGGGGAGCGCAGGGTAGTCTTTCTTGGAAATTCAATTTTTGAGGGTTGGCTTCGGTTGCGACCTGAATTATTTGCGGGTAAGCCATACTACGACAGGGGTATCAGTGGACAAACAACTCCTCAAATGTTGCTGAGATTTTATGATGACGTCCTTGCGTTAAATCCCGATGTATTGGTCTTGAAATGCGGCATCAATGATATTGCTCAAAATACGGGTCCTTATGATCCCCAGAAAACCATCAACAACATAAAAGCCATCGCACAGCTTGCTCGTGCGAATAAAATTAAGGTAATTCTCTGCTCTGTTCTTCCAGCAAGTGATTTCAGGTGGCGACCAGGATTGGAGCCTGCAGACAAAGTCATTGCATTGAATGCAGCCATCAAGCAATTTGCAGATGAACAATCCTTTTTTTACCTGGATTTGTATTCTTCTGTAGTTGACGATAACAAAGGGATGAAAAAAGAATATGCAAGTGACGGGGTGCATCCAACTGTTGAGGGGTATAAAGTTTTAGAACCATTGGTGGAGGCGGCAATACAAAAAGTAAAAAAATAAGTTCATGAAAATTTACGGTGTTGCCATCCTGTCAGCTTGTTATTTTGCTGGTTTGATTATTGGTGAGTTGCTGGGAAATATGTTTGGCGTGAAAGGGAATCTGGGTGGTGTAGGCTTTGCAATGTTGTTCTTCATTCTGCTGACAGACTGGATGAACAAAAAAAATAAGTTGACCAAAGAGTATGCAGCAGGAATTTCATTCTGGACCTCATTGTATATTCCTATTGTTATCGCAATGGTATCTATTCAAAATGTGAATGCTGCCATCAACAGCGGCACTGTTGCGTTGGTATCGGGAACTGTAGCTACAGTTTTATCTTTCGTATTGATTCGGTTTTTAATTTCAATGTTAAAACAAGAAGGAGAGTGATCATGGATGCAGTTTATCAGATGTTTCTGAAAAACGGATTTGTATTGTCATTTTTGGTTGTTGGCATTATCATGTTGTTGACACAATTTATTTCTCAAAAAATATTGCGAAATAAAATTCCAGGTGTAGCACTCGCCATTGCCTTGGGCTTGGTCCTTGCTTCATTTGGCGGAAAGACTGGTATTACGGATATTCCGCTGTTTTCCGGCATGGCTTTATTGGGCGGCAGCATGTTGCGTGATTTTGCAATTGTTTCAACCGCATATGGTGCAAGCATAGTGGAGATCAAAAAAGCAGGTTGGGTTGGAGTCATCTCTTTGTTTGTTGGTGTGTTCTTTAATTTTATCGTGGGTGTTGCTTTTGCAATGTTGTTCGGTTATGCAGATCCGGGAGATATCGCAACGCTCGCTTCAGGAACTTGCACATTCATTGTTGGCCCTATTACAGGCAATGCTGTCGGGGCAAGTTCAGAAATCATCACATTGAGCATAGCCGCTGGAGTGGTGAAAGTGCTGATTGTTTCCGTGGCAACTCCTTTATTCAAGAATATTGTTGGAATAGAATCCAAAACATCTGCAATGGTATTTGGAGGTGTCATGGGAACCGTCAGCGGTGTATCTGCAGCACTTGCTTCTATCAATCCGAAATTGGTTCCATACGGTGCACTTACAGCAACCTTTTACACCGGCGTCGCTGCTATTTTATGTCCATCGGTGTTTTATCCAATCTTGAAATGGATATTGATGCAATGACTTTGATGAAAAAGAAAATTATTTACGATTTCTGTTTCCCCAGGGACGGTTCATCATCTTGGCTATAGACGTATCAAATTTGTTATATGCTCCAGTATCCAGTTTGTTCCGGAGTACAATAAAATGATCAAAGGTTTTGATATCTGCGTTGGTGTTTTTCTGATTGATAAGGAATATCAACTTGATGGCAGAGCTGTCCTTGCTCAGACTGCCCATGTTCCTGTATAAGCTGTCTTTCATCCCACGTATCTCACTCCAAATAGGTCTCATTTCCTTAAAGTATTCATCCTTTAAAATTTTAAAGGTGTCTATCTGGTTGTTGGACAATCCAATCTCTTTGTAAAAAGCCATTGCAAAGTCATCTTTGCTTTTTCTAGGTGTTTCCTTTTTTTGGGATGAAAAGAGGAAGAAGGCAAGCGCAAAATTGCTCACCATTAAAATAGCAACCAAAAAGATCAACCATTTGTATTTTGTCTGGCTCATTATGGTAATTCGTTGGGTTCTTCGTAAGGATTGATATGCTGTGGATTGTATTCTGCTGCAAGGGGCTGACTATTGTCTACTATTGGATTGCTGTTTTCCAATCGGTCAACAATGAAATAGGTATTGAGTCCGATGAAAAAACAGCCTATTGCCAATACCAAAGCAGGGCGGGTAATCAGTTTGTACAAGACCTGGTCAAATGTTTTCTCCTCTTTTCTCATCCTGCCCATGATACGGGTGAACAAAAAAGGCTGAGGCTCAGCTCTTTGTATTCCGTCCAAGCTGTTGATGATTTCCTCTATGTTGTATCTTTCTTCCATTGTTTGTCCTCCTAATAGATGACTTTTTAAGCAGCTTATTGCGCTACTGTGTTAAGTTATTGAAGTTTTTTAATATTTCTTTCAGATTTGTCTTTGCACGGTGCAGCAATGATTCCACAGCGGAAAGGCTGGTCTTCATGATTTCTGCAACTTCTTGGTAACTCAAGCCCTCCACCTTGTTTAAGATGAATGCAACTTTATGGTTTTCAGGAAGTTGCTGAATTGCTTTGAATAATATGGCCGCCTTTTCCTTATTGTCCAGCTCAATGCCTGGATGGTGAAAATCAGACAACTCCAGGGTGGGTTCGTTGTCATCCCCCAAAATGGGACTCAAAAAACCGAATCTTTTTTTTCTTTTCTTTCTCCTGATAAACTCCAGCGCTGTGGTAACCCCCACACGGTAGATCCAGGTTGACAGTGCAGACTCACCCTTGAATTGATGAATGGATTCGAAAACTTTGATAAATACATCCTGTGTAACATCCTCTGCATCTTCATTGTTCTGCAGCAATCCAAGTACGGTATTAAAAACAAGGGATTGCTTGGTTTCCACCAATTTTTTGAAGGCATGATGATCGCCCTCCCGCAAGCCTTTAATCAGTTCCTGTTCAGTCAAAGCAATGGTTCAAATGAATGCTAAAGATAATGACAATTGATACTTTCAAATGTTAAAGGCGCATTCAATTGTATGAGTGGTTGAATTCATCGATAAGAAAAAATCTTGTCAGCATTTTTCATTATGTTTGAAAAAACAAGATTTCATGGCAATTCAATTCAAATGGGAAGGGGTTTTTCCAGCGTTGCTGACTCCATTTACGGCGGATGATCATGTTGATTATCAAATGTTCGGAAAAAACCTGGATGCACAAATTGCTGCAGGTGTAGCAGGTGTGATCATCGGAGGATCATTGGGAGAAGCCAGCACACTTACATTGGATGAAAAGCAACAATTGGTAGCAAATGCATTGCAGAAATTAAACGGAAAACTTCCTGTCATTTTGAATATTGCAGAAGGATCAACCAAAGATGCTGTCCATCATGCTAAAGTGGCTGAATCATGGGGTGCAGATGGCATCATGCTGCTGCCTCCCATGCGTTACAAGGCAGATGACAGGGAGACAGTTGTGTTTTTTAAATCAGTAGCCAACCAGACTGCTTTGCCTATCATGATCTATAACAATCCGGTTGATTATAAAATCAATGTAACACTCGATATGTTCCAAGAACTGGCTGAATGCAAAAACATCAATGCCATCAAAGAATCAACCAGAGAGGTGATGAATGTAACCAGACTCAAAAATAGATTTGGAAACAGATTCGCCATTCTTTGCGGAGTGGATCCGTTGACAGTGGAGGAATTGGCATTGGGTGCTGACGGACTCGTTGCGGGATTGGTAGATGCTTTCCCAAAGGAAACCGTTGTACTGTATAATTTGGTTAAGTCCGGCAAAATGGAGGAAGCAATCAACATTTACAGATGGTTCATGCCATTGCTTGAATTGGATATTCATCCCAAATTGGTTCAATACATCAAGCTTGCTGCAACTGAAATGGGAATCTGCTCAGAGCATGTGCGAGCACCACGATTGCCGCTGATTGGTGAAGAACGTGCAGCGATTTTAAAAATAATCAGGGATGGCATCGCAACAAAGCCAGCCCTCTAATAAAAAGTTTCCATTATGATATTCAAAGATGCAACACTACAAGATGTTGACCAAGCCCTCGTACAATCCAGCGCTGCATTCGCCGATTATGCTCAAACGAGTTTGAAAGTCCGGGCTGCACTCATGCGTGCCATTGCGGTTGAATTGGATTCACTGGGTGAAGATTTGATTCAGGTCACAATGTCTGAAACAAATCTTACAGAGGTCAGGTTAAAAGGCGAAAGAGCACGGACTGTTTTTCAATTGAACAGTTACGCTGATGCATGCGAGAGAGGAGATTGGCTGGAGGTCAGCATCAACACTGCAGATACGGCACGTGTACCACCCAAACCCGATATCAGGAAAACTAAATTTCCATTGGGACCGGTGGTGGTTTTTGGTTCAAGTAATTTTCCATTTGCTTATTCAACTGCAGGCGGCGATACTGCTTCTGCATTGGCGGCTGGCTGCACGGTGATTGTAAAGGCACACCCTGCACATCCGAAAACTTCTGATATGGTAGCCGGCGCAATAAAATCTGCATTGAAGAAACTGGGCATGGATGAAAATATTTTTATTCATCTTCATGGAGCTTCCAATCAGGTTGGTGAGGCATTGGTCAAACATTCCGCCACCAAAGCTGTTGGATTTACCGGGTCATATCAAGGAGGTATGGCATTGTTTCATTGGGCCAATGAACGTCGTGAACCAATTCCCGTTTTTGCAGAAATGGGAAGCGTGAACCCCGTATACCTCTTTCCAGAAAAATTAAATGATAACGCAGCGTTATTTGCACAGCAATATGCAGAATCCATCACATTGGGTGTGGGACAATTCTGTACCAATCCCGGATTGATCATTGGGATAGAGAGCGATGCGCTTTCAGTTTTTGTCAGTCAATTGGGTGAAAAGATAACATCTATTGCAGCTGGGAAGATGTTGCATGAGGGCATTGCGAGCGCCTATAAAATAAAATCACAAAAAGCTATAGAACAAAATGCTGTTCAACTGGCTGGAAGCGCTTCAAATGCAAATGATACGATCAGCGGTACTCCCATGGTGGCGACAGTAGATGCAGATACTTTTCTTTCCAATCCTCTTTTGGCTGAAGAGGTTTTTGGCCCCTTCTCATTGGTTGTGAGATGCAAGGATATCAATCAACTTCATCAAATCGCTTCATCCATGAAGGGTCAGTTGACATCAACATTGATCGCTACGGAAGGTGAATTACAGAAGCACAGCAAATTGGTGCAAACCATTGCTTCAACATGCGGCAGATTGATTTTAAATGGTGTTCCAACAGGAGTGGAAGTCTGTTTATCAATGCAGCATGGCGGGCCGTTTCCTGCTACAACGGATGCTCGTTTCACATCTGTGGGTGGAGACGCAATCAAACGATTCGCACGTCCTGTCTCGTACCAAAATTTCAGCAATGCTCTCTTGCCTGAGGAGTTGAAAAATGAAAATCCACTTCAATTGTGGAGAACAGTCAACGACCAACTGACCAAAAATGCACTTTAAACTACGAGGGTCTTTCGTTCAATCTTTGAAAAATAATAGGATATCAGCACACCACCAACTTGCAAGGAGAGAACAATGATAGGGATGGAGCTGCTTATTTTTTCTGCGCCAAACCAACCCTGTTGATCAATGACCAGCCAAATGGTGTAGCCAGCCTTGATGAATTCCCAAACAAATGCATGTTTGTTTCCATCCATCAATTCAGTGAGTGCGTAGACAGTAAGAAAGATGAATAGTCCGTAGTAGAAAATACCCGGACTCCCAATGGCGGCCAAGTTTCCAAAAAGGTAAAACAAATAAGGCAGCATCAGAAACAATTGAATGACCGCCCATGTTTGTATACCTTTTGAATGAATGGGATTGAATTTCTTGAAGTCATACACATCGTTGATTTTATATACCGGAAATCTTTCTTCCACATCTGCAGGTCGCCATCCTGTTGGCATGAACCAAATCTTCAATTTATCATTCCAGCTATTGGCATGCCATGCATCCTGTATCAAGAGCCACATGTGTTGGAAATTAATTTTGATCGGATTCCATGTAGCTGCAGGTCTCGTGATGCCATATACAGCAGGGATATCTTTTTTCTCTTCTTGGAAAGTCCCAAAAAGTCTATCCCAAATAATGAAAATCTGAGAATAGTTTTTGTCAATGTATTCGGGATTGATGGCATGATGCACCCGATGATGTGCAGGTGTTACAATTATTTTTTCAAGAATCCCCATTCGTTCAATGTGCTGTGTATGATACCAGAATTGGAGGAACAGGTGCAAAGGAGCGACTATAGCAATTGTTTGAGCGGGCACACCGAGCACAGCAGCTGGCAGCAAGAAAAATGTAAAAATTTTAAAGAACACTGATATACTCTGTCTCAGTGCACATGCCAAATTGAATTCTTCAGAGCTGTGATGGATGATATGTGCATTCCAGAATATATTGGTTCTATGTTGGATGCGGTGAATCCAGTATCCGGAAAAGTCCAATGCGATAAAACTTATGATGATTACTGCAATATTGTTTTCGATATGCGTTATCGCCAGATGTTGTACCATCCATCCGTAACTGATGATGGCTACACTGAGTCCCAATACATCTTTCGTCACGTTCGTGATGCCCGACATGAGTGAAGCGATCATGTCCATGATCTTCACGGTATCATGGCCTTTTTTCCAGCCGTACCATTTTTCAAAAAAAACCAAGAGCAGAAAAATGGGAATCGCATACATCAGGACCTTTCCGTAGGTTTCCATATGAGAGTATTGAACACCCAATTTCGTACTTTTTTAGTTAAATTGTAGAGCCATGGCAACATCCCCACTTTCCCTCTCATTTGCTGAAAGCAAGCATGCACTGACCGGAAATATATTTCACTGCATCGATGCGCATACCTGCGGAAATCCCGTTCGGTTGGTTGTTTCAGGCGGACCCGCCCTGGAGGGGAACAACATGAGCGAGAAACGTCAACATTTTTTAAGGGAGTATGATTGGATCAGGAAAGGATTGATGTTTGAGCCGAGGGGACATGATATGATGAGCGGCAGTATACTATATCCTCCTCATGATGCTGTCAATGATTTTGCTGTACTCTTCATTGAAACCAGCGGATGTTTACCCATGTGTGGACATGGAACAATTGGTACCATTACTGCGGCGATTGAATCAGGAATTGTTGTTCCTAAACGTCCGGGTTTTGTTAGAATGGAAGCTCCAGCTGGTTTGATAGAAATAGAATACAAGCAAACTGAGAGCAAAGTGACTTCGGTCAAACTTAAAAATGTACAGGCCTATCTCGACCAGAAAAATTTGGAAGTTGAATGTCCGGGTTTGGGAATGATTCATGTTGATGTTGCATACGGTGGAAACTTTTATGCAATTGTAGATGTACAGGAAAATTTCAATGGACTGGAACACTACAGTGCCGATCAGTTGGTCAGCATGGCAAGATCATTGAGAAAGAACATCAACAGCAAGTACCAATTTGTACATCCACAGGATCCTACCATTCATTCTTGTACACATATATTATGGTGTGGGAAGGTATTGGATTCAACTTCAACAGCAAGAAATGCAGTTTTTTATGGAGACAAAGCAATTGATCGATCGCCTTGTGGAACTGGAACAAGTGCGCGCATGGCTCAATGGTATGCAAAGGGGCAGCTCAAAGCCGGTGATGCGTTTATTCACGAGAGCATCATAGGGAGCAAGTTTATTGGAAGAATAGATGAAGAGTCTGTCCTGTTTGGAAAGCCTGCTATTCGTCCCACGATCGAAGGCTGGGCAAAAATTTATGGATACAATACCATTTCAATTGATTCAAAGGATGATCCATTTGCGAATGGGTTCCAAGTATTATAACAAATCAGTATGAAGTATTTTTTTTCTTGCATGTTGACATGCATCTTCCTCTCAACACATGCACAACAGGAGACCAGGATATGGTTCAATAAACCGGCTTCTTTTTTTGAAGATGCATTTCCGATTGGGAATGGACGCATTGGGGCCATGGCATATGGAGATCCAACCCATGACAGAATTTCGTTGAATGAAATCACCCTGTGGGGTGGTTATCCGAAGGATCCAAATATGAATGTGGATGCTGTAAAATATCTGCCACTTGTCAGAGAAGCTTTGTTCAATGAAAATTACAAAAAGGCTGACAGCTTGATTCGTTTCATGCAAGGATATTTTTCTGCATCGTATGCGCCATTCGGAAATATATTGTTGCATTTTGATCATATCGTTCCAACCAACTACCGTCGTGAACTGGATATTGCAAACGGAGTTGCAACTGTTGAATTCAAATCCAGCAATACCGAATACAAAAGAGAATATTTTGTTTCACATCCAGATCAGCTGCTTTTTATTCACCTCACTGCAAAGGGCGAAGGGAAGCTTCAATTTTCCATTCAAATGAATAGTTTATTGAAATCACGTGTTGCTGCAAGGGGAGATGTTCTCTCACTTTTCGGAAATGCACCCTCGCATGCAGAACCGAATTACAGAGGCAAGATGGCCAATGCGCTTGAGTACGATACCACCAAGTCAATGCGCTTTGCCGGCATATTAAAAATTATTTCAAATGATGGAACATCAACCTTTACTGACAGTTCGTTGAATGTCGACAATGCAAAAGAAGTCTTGTTGGCTGTTTCCTTGGCAACCAGTTTCAATGGTGCGCACAACAATCCCGCTGCAAACGGCAAGGACGAGCGATCCATCGCTGCCGCATATTTATCAAAGTTGAAAATCAAATCTTACACGGATATTCTTGTGCAGCATAAACTGGATTTCAATAAGTACATGAAACGCGTGGCGCTCGATTTGGGTCCTTCTCCTCAACAGTCTTATCCAATCGATCAGCGCTTGAAGAGATTCGCGGCAGGAGAGACCGACAATGGATTGATCACATTGTATTTTCAATTTGGAAGATATTTAATGGTAAGTGGTTCACGCACCAATGAAGCTCCATTGAATCTTCAGGGAATATGGAATGAACAGGTGCGGCCGCCCTGGAGCAGCAATTATACCATCAACATCAATACGGAAATGAATTACTGGCCAGTGGAGTCAACCAATCTGTCTGAATTCCATACTCCTCTGTTGACATTTTTAAAAAAGCTTTCTGAAAATGGAACATCCACTGCAAAAAATTTTTACGGAGTAAACGGTTGGGTTGCGCATCACAATACGGATATCTGGGCCATGTCGAATCCGGTAGGTGATTTCGGGAAAGGCGATCCTGTTTGGGCAAACTGGACCATGGGTGGTACTTGGTTGAGTACACATTTATGGGAACATTTTCTTTTTACAAATAATACTTTATTTCTGAAGAAAGATGCCTATCCCATCATGAAAGAGGCAGCTAGATTTTGTTTGGAATTTTTGGTAAAAGACAAAAATGGAAACCTGCTTACGGCCCCTGCAACATCACCTGAAAATATGTACATCACTGACAAAGGAATCAGGGGGAGTGTGCTCTACGGTGGCGCAGCCGATCTGGCCATGATCAGAGAAATATTCAAGCAGGTGATGGATGCAGCAAAACTGTTGAAGACAGATCAATTGTTTGCACAGCAAATTGCAGATGCATATCAAAAACTTTTACCATACCAGATAGGGAAGAAAGGAAATTTACAGGAGTGGTATTATGATTGGGATGACCAAGATCCGAAGCACAGGCATGTCTCACATTTATTTGCCTTGTATCCTGGCACCAGTATTGGGTTGAAGCAGGAACCTGTTTTATCGAATGCTGTAAAGCGGGCATTGGAATTAAGGACAAACAACGGAACGGGTTGGTCTATTGCTTGGAAAATAAATCTCTGGGCAAGACTTCAGAACGGTGAGCGTGCCTATGACGCCATCAAAAAAATCATGACCTATTATCCGGCTGATCAATCAGAAATTAAAATGGCTGGGGGAGGGACGTATCCCAATTTGTTTGATGCACATCCACCATTTCAAATCGATGGAAATTTCGGCGCAACGGCTGGCATTGCTGAAATGCTTTTGCAAAGCCATAAAGGTGATATTGTATTGTTGCCTGCATTGCCTGAAGACTGGAAATCAGGTTCTGTCAAGGGCTTGAAAGCAAGAGGGGGATGCGAGGTGGACATAACATGGAAGGATGGGCAATTGAAATCGGCTTTTATCAGGCCATCCACCAAAACAGAAAAAATTATTCGTTACAAAGGACAAACATGGAAACTTCGTTCAAGCAGTCCATTGTACATACAACTCTGAAAACATCATTGTAAAAATCTATCAAAGATTGAAGACGATTGTTTGAAACTGTAACTTTGAAAAAAATCAGATGAGTAAAGTAATAGTAGCTGGTGGAGGTGTAATTGGTTTGTGTGCCGCATATTATTTGCACAAAGGCGGACACGAAGTGGTCGTCATTGAAAGGGGCGATATCCAACGCGGTACATCTTTTGGCAATGCCGGATATGTTTCACCCAGTCACTTTATTCCGTTGGCTTCTCCAGGAATTGTTGCGAAAGGATTGCAATGGATGTTGAGTGCTAGCTCCCCATTTTATATCAAGCCGAGGTTGGATTTGGATCTCATCAAGTGGGGACTTACATTCTGGAGAAGATCCTCAAAGTCATTCATGGAAAAAAACATTCCACCTCTCAATGAAATCCTACATCTCAGCCGTGCATTGACTTCTGATATGAGGGATGAGTTGGGAAACCATTTTCGCATGGAGGAGCTTGGATGTTTTATGTTGTACAAAAGTGCCACAACAGAGAAACATGAAATTGAATTGGCAAAAGAAGCTGCATCACTTGGAATTGAAACGAAAATTTTTGATTCCAAAGGAGTTCAAGAGATGGAGTCAGAAGTCGAAGTGAATGTCAGGGGCGGTATTTTATATCCAATCGATTGTCATTTGCATCCGGGTGATTTGATGCAAACCATTTATAATTACCTTCAATCAAATGGAGTGCAATTTCAATTGAACACTGCCATTGAAGGTTTTGAAAAAGTGGGACGAAAAGTCAGTAAAGTCATTACCGACAAAGGCGATTTTACAGCAGATGAGTTTGTACTGGCAACCGGTTCATGGTTGCCCATCGTGACAAAATACCTGGGTGTAGAGCTATTGTTGCAAGCAGGGAAGGGATACAGCATGACATTTGAAAATATTGAACGAAATCTTCGTCAACCCGCCATTTTGGTGGATGATCGTGTTGCCATGACACCAATGGGTGGAGACTTGCGTATGGGTGGAACGATGGAGATCAGTGGATTGCAATCGCCGATGTTGATCAAAAGAGTGCAGTCCATTTTCAATGCTGCAAAAAATTATTATCCCAACTTACCTGTTTCATTTCCATCTTCCGAAAAAATTTGGTGGGGATGGAGGCCTTTGAGTCCCGATGGTCTGCCCTATATCGGCCGGCATTCAAAATTCGATAACTTGGTGTTGTCGGGTGGTCATGCTATGTTGGGGTTGTCGCTTGCAGCAGCAACCGGAAAATTGGTGGAGGAAATCATCGGAGGTAAAAAGACAAGCATGGACATCACTGCATTCAATGTCGAACGTTACAATTAAAACATTCAATATGAAACAATCACTTTTAACATGGATCGCAGTCCTTTTTTTACAGTTTTCTTTTGCACAATCACTTGAAAAGCTATGGGAAACCGATAGTGTGTTGAAGGTTCCGGAGTCAGTTTATTTCGATGAGAAAAACGAAAAAATTTACGTTTCCAATATTGACGGAAAGGGTCCATGGGACAAAGACGGGAAAGGTTCTATTGCATTGTTGACATTGAATGGGAAAGTATTGAATCCACAATGGATCACCGGACTCCATGCGCCCAAAGGAATGGCATTGTACAAAGAGTTTTTGATGATTGCTGATGTTGATTCAATTGTGATAGTCGACATCTTTAAAGGGAAGGTGGTGAAAAAAGTATTTGTGGATGGTGCACAGGGACTCAATGATATTACCACAGATAAAATGGGAAACATATTTGTATCGGATTCCAAGACCAAAAAAATATTTTACATAGGGTTGTTCAAGGGTGATGTTAGGGTATATACAGAAGGTTTGGCGGGTCCCAATGGTTTGTACTATTCAGACCATACACTTTATTTGGTTGATGCGGGCGGCTTTTATCGATTGGGAAAGAACAGGGAAAAAATTTTAATTGTTGATGGCATGACGGCAGACACAGACGGCATTGAGCAAGTGGATGAAAAGAATTTCCTGGTTTCCTGTTGGAGTGGAATTGTATGGTTGGTGAATGTAAATGGACAAAAAACAAAACTGCTGGATACAAAGTCAGATGGTGTAAATGCGGCTGATATCGGATACGACAAAAAAAATAAAATTGTGTATGTTCCAACATTCTGGAGGAACCATGTGGCTGCCTACCAGCTAAAGAACTAATTCAAGCAAATGCAAAACTATTTTTTGCGTGTCAGGTATGACGGCAAGCAGTTCGCGGGATTTCAGATCCAGGAGAATGCAAGCACCATTCAGGGTGAATTAGAGAAAGCTCTATTGATTTATTTCAAGCAACCCATTCAATTGACAGGATCCTCGCGAACAGACGCCGGTGTGCATGCAAGGTGCAATTATTTTCATTTTCAATCCGATCTCTTGCAAGTGGAGGCAGCAGCGTATAACCTCAATGCCATTTTACCCTCATCCATATCTGTTGAAGGCATTTTCAAAGTACCTGCAGATGCACACAGCAGATTTTCGGCAATTGCAAGATGCTA